>Ga0123355_10015338_pt1 | contig 12031 bp, 7 predicted proteins | sample TergutEmb28metaG_3_FD_89872 | JGI IMG/M metagenome (GOLD analysis project Ga0123355, IMG submission 89872) | Embiratermes neotenicus P1 segment gut microbial communities from Petit-Saut dam, French Guiana - Emb289 P1 | ecosystem: Host-associated > Arthropoda: Insects > Digestive system > Gut ... | reverse complement strand
GGGGTAAAAAGTGGCTGGTGCGTAAGGCTGACAACCTTACCACCATTCTGGACCACTGTCATGTAATCTGGAAACCTTAACTTCCTGGAACCCTCTGGGCATCTCGGGCCTGTAATGGGACTGATTTTATGTTTTACTTATCTTTAATAAGTGACGGTCTTGTGATCTCCCTGTATGTCTAAGGATGGCCGTTATGTCGAATCACGTGCGGACCGCGAACAAACTTCACAACACAAGCGCACCTTGTTCATTGTGCTGCCTCATACTGGTGTACAGGGTAGCAATGCCGTATAACCTATGGGGTATTGGAGCATCCTTAGACAGAGAGAAAAATCGCGAACTGTGAAGTTTCTAGACAGAGTGTGATCAAATATGACACCATCTTACAATATCCATAGCACGAGTCAGTACATGACAATGTTCAGCAGGTTCACATTACCTGGCATACTTTTTTGTTCCGATGCGGGAGAGGTCCACACCATGCAACCACTGCGCCACCACATCCACTTCGTTCTTGACAAGAATGTTCTTCAGCGATAATTCTTTCTCCTTCATTCTCCCCTGACTCCTATCGCGTCTGTTTCGAAACATCGACGCCTATAGAATTAGCAGCTGCTACACACACACATGGTGCTTTGGCACATTAGACCGAAGTTTACCGTTGGATGCGGATCTAACGTCCCGTTCTGCATTCGCATATTCTTACAACCTTTCTGTTTCCATGCCATTCTACACGTCCTCTTCCACTACACTTACGTAACCGCGACCTGTGTCTACTATTAAATATCCTCAGCAGAATCTCCTTCAAACCCCGAACTTTTATACAAACTGGTATAAATATGCGCAATACAATCTCATACAACACCAAAACCTTTATTAAATCTGGTATAATATATGCCAATCGCTGTCTCCTTACGGACCTACTGACACGGGCTTGATGTTCTCGCGCAATGGCGTTAAGCAGAAAACAAGGTACCTGATAAACGCGTGTTACATAGACCAGACAGCAGCCAACTACTACACAGCTTTAGAGAACAACAAAATCTCGTGATGATATCTGTGCACATGTCATTAGCGATATGCGACAAGATGCTGCGTCACATAGGTGATGGATACGTAAGCAGCGTACGTCCCGCTCACAAGCACACTGCCAAAAAAATGCTTTCTTTCCTCTTTCTGACATTTCTACCCATAGACATGAGGAAACAATTATGCATGGACATTACCGTCATAACACAGTTATATTGTCAATTGTACGTAACATGCCAACTAATGTTTCGGCCAATACTATTTTTGGCCATCATAAGGTTGATACAATTATCGGAGAAAACTACACAATATATAATACGATACAGTATAACCATCAGTGTTGGTGTAAGCAGAGGGGGACGAGATCTCGTTTACAAAAGAGTTGGAGGGCGTGTGTGCAGATGGATTAATATGTAGATCTATATATGTCATGTCACGTCTATGATTTCATAAAGATCGCCATTATTGCTGGAGGTATCAATGGCCTGCGACACCCCACTGATACCTCCAGCAATAATGGCGATCTTTATGAAATCACAGAGGTAACATGACATGTACAGATCTACATATTGAACCTTCTGCACACACGCCCTCCAACTCTTCGGTAAACGAGATCTCGTCCCCCTCTACTTACACCAACACTGATGGTTATACTGTATCATATAATATATTGTGTAATTTTCTCCGATAATGGCATTCAACTTGATGATGGCCAAAAACAGAATTGGCCGAAACATGTAGTTGACATGCTATGTACATTTGACAATATAATTGTGTTATGACGGTCATGTCCATGCATAATTGTTTCCTTATGTTTTAACTAACACAATGGGGATGACACTCCTTAAATGTGAAAACTATCCATAAAGTTCTGTTGTGCTTACGTAAAAAGCCATTGAGGTGTATGGGGAAAGAGAAGCAGAGTTCCACGTATTCAAAATATCGCCATTTGACTGAAGTAAATCGTCTCACAGTAAGACAACTTGACACCTGAGACAAGGACTAACGACACGAACTGGATATACTCCACCACCAGTGCGGTGGATACGGTGACCCCACCGGAAATCTGACACCAGTAATCCAGCCAGTAACTTCATTGATTTATACGGTTTTGTATCAAAATTCTGCGAAAACAGACGACCTCATACGGCGCCATCATAACCGTGCATCGATCTCCAACCATGTACGTCTTCCTTGGCGGTCTCATGTCGATCTGTCCGTGTTGTGTTTTCTGTGACATGCTGAATTTACGAACGTGCTGTCTCGCTGACTGAGACACAGGGCAACACGGTGCTTGCATTAACTTACTACATGGCGAATCCTTGAACAGTTCCTGGTTTCTCAACTGGGAAAGAAACTTCTTCCTTCCAAGACATGCGGAAGTCGATCACCGTGTTCATTAAAGCCAGCCGCTTAAGTATGTGGCCGTTCAATCCCGTTCACAAACTTTATCACTTCTATATCTCCAAGATCAATTTTCATCTCATCTATGCTTAATTTGCCTAATTGGTCAAAGTTTTGTGCAGACATCTCATTTCTTCCAGTCCATATATCTCATAAATTTCATCCTATATTTAATCACTCTAACAGTTTTAGCCGGGGGACCGCGGTAGCACAGTGGTTAAGGTGCTGTGCTGCAAATCGGAAGGTCGCTGGTTCGATGGTGTCACTGGAATTTTTCATTGACATAAAATCCTTCCGATCGCACTACGGTCCTGGGGAGTGAGAAATGAGTACCAGGAGTATTTCCTGAGGGTTAAGGCGGCCGGTGCGTAATGCTGACAACCTTAGCACCATCCTGGGCCATTGTCACATAATCTGGGAACCTCAACTTCCTGGAACCCTCTGGGCACCTCGGGCCTGTAATGGGACTGATTTATTTTTTTTTAGCAGTTTTAGACGAAGATTTCGAAAGTCATACTGTCAAAATCATTTTCATTTTCACCTATCCTACGTTAAAAGTTCCAACTTCGGCCTCAAATGCAAGAATATATGTACTTCGTTACAATGGCAGACAAAGCGTCGGACTCATGTCACACAGAATGCAGGGGGGAAAAAACAGGTGAAATGTAAAATCTGTAAGAATGTTACGACTTCTGAAACCGAGTTAAGTTAATTTAGTTCTCTGTAAAGCAGTAGGTGCAATCATTTCCTCTTTCCTCCGGAACCCCCTAGCCCTACGCGATTTCCCTAGCGCGCTTTTCACCACACGCAGCTAAAAATAATTCAGTGCATGGGAACAAGGTCACCGAACGTTGACAAATTTAAATACATGCGTGTAAACGTGGGCGGTTACTCAGCCGCCGCTGAGGCGGGCAGCCTCAGCTACCCAAGCACTGTGTGTATCTGTCAAATGTCCAAAAATTGCACCAATTTGGCAGATGAGGGTACCATAAGCGTCCTCATGCACGTAACCTTATTATTCCCATAAGAAGTCACGCAACACGGTTTTGTCCAGCAGCCTGTGACCACACCCCGTAACCCCTCACATTGAACGAGAGTTCACAGTATGTCGAGCACTGCACAAGTTCGAAATGACATGTACCACACAAAAAATGACATTTCAGACATTCTTATACCAGTACGCTGACTGAAAACCCGCTGAATTGTGTGACGTCATCATGAAGATTCCGTCAGTGCAACAAAATACGCGCTGCTGAAACAACTAGTTATTTCTTGCTCTAGACCGATGTAATTTTTCAGAAAGATAATTTCACAAAACAGAATATCTTTGCGTCCCGTACGAGACACTAAACTACGCTACCAACAGAGCCAAAAAACGCTGCTAAAGTGAAGCAGCTCCTTTCCCATCATCTAAAACCTACAACAGCGCATTGCTGTGTAAATTTCAGGCCATGTCAGAACGCGAATTAATGTCTCCCGAAGACCCCCTACGTCATGCTTATTAATGCCAATTCAGCTTTCTCCCATTATTACCTACCAAAACGCGCTACTTCTATCCCGAGACGTTAGTTAAAATGTTTTCTAACTGCAGCAGGCCATGTTAATGAAAACCGTGATTTAATGTTGAGTGCAATTTGGCATTTCTCTTAAATTGGACACGTTTATTTCACACATTTACACACTTACACTGTTGGTAAAGATTACGTAAGGCCTACCTTGGCGTTATGTACTACGTACTTCATAACAGCCATAACCGACCTCCGCAATACGTGCTACTGGCCAACGACGACAAACAATACACAAACACACACACACACACACACAAACACAATGCGTCAATTATGAAGCGTTCTAATGACGATTTATCACACACAGGATTTGACTCTTTCTGTTATTTCAAACAGAACACAACGTTTCAGCTGCAACTCCAACTCGATCCATTTCCATCATACAGCGAAAACAAATTACGATTTACCTCTTCCTGTTGCACTCGCAGCAACAGATGACGCTATGTCTTTCCACCTGAGACCGGAAACAGACCCAGTTTCCGAAATTTTGTTCGTAGTAATAGACAACAGACAGCCCACAAACCCTGTACTCCTACACGTAGCAAAATGAATATTTGTCACGACTACTTTTGTGCACTTCCAGTTATTTACCACAGACTGTTGCTGAAGACATTACTTACGTCCTTGGTGCACATATATTTATCCACCCTTTTGGCGAAGTTCTGTTCGCAACAATCAGTAAAGACACTGTTTTGGTTAAACGGGAGTAAAGAAAGGGTGGGGGGAGGGAATTTGTCCCTATACACACCGCGAAGGCATATAAGGGAAGTGGAGGTACACTTCCACTTATTCTTAACCTCGAAACAAGACACAGGTGGTGGTTTGCCGCGGAATGAGCCCCCCTTTAACCAGTGAATGAGGCGCTAGGTAGATCCCAGAGCCGGCCTGAGCGGTTTGGAAAACGGATAAATCTCTGGCCCGTGCCAGGATAGGAACCCCAGACCGTCCAGCCTGTAGTCACTACACTGACTACAACGGATACCCGTTAAAAGAAGTATTATTTTTAAGTCGTGGCATTCTCGTTTATAAATATCCGGTACTCAACTTGTAGATTGTCAGAAGACATGCTGTATGACGATATGGACTTAACTGCCCTACCTCAGGATAGGGTTCAGTGACGTGCTTTGGTAACAGGGCGACGAAAGGAGATTCCATTCTTCTGGGATACAATGCTGCGCAAATGGGTTTGACGCAGCGGTATATGCCATCCGAGAAAAACTTAATTCTCAGTCACATCGTTGCAAAACCCCCAAAACTCACAAGGCAACGAAGGTTCGGGGTTGCATAATTTTTAATCAGATGCTTTAACGACAGCCAGAAGCTTGGGGTATGCGGTACTGCGTCGAACGGTAGAAAGATTAATGAATACGTACATATACCCAAGAGGAGTAATATGTTAGGAAGTGGTCATAGCGTAATTTGAAGTAAAGAGAGATTTTTGTCTTACTTGAACTATACGCACCGGCCCGAATCTCTCAAGGTTCATCATCACTACGATCGTTTGTCTAGCTCTCGCCATCGACCGCTCAACCAATCCACACGCGGCGTACGACGCAATGCTGGCAGGGTTTCGGGCGGAGCGTTGGGCTGGCGCTTATCGGTCAAGCATGAAAGAAAAACACCCTATACTACTCTGACCTTCGCCCTGAAGGACTACGGTAAACTGCGAGAAGACTGTATGGGAAATTGGTCTCCGGACCGAGATCTGAACCCGGACAAAAACCAAGAATTCTACCCAACCTACGGCGAGGATGGGTTTTACCCAGGTGATTATCTAGTACTCAAGGAACACTCTGTACCACACAGTTTGTTAGTTTGTTACTAACGCCCGTAAATTGGTAAGATTAAATAACATTGAAGAACTGCCAGACGCGCTGACGTCCTTCCGTTCATACCACTCAAAATTTAAGTCCTACGGATATCAAATATGCGTCATAATCTCAACAGCATTATCAACCCATTTTTACGATGATGATCATGACGACGACGAAAATAATAATACTGTTCGAATTGTGAACAGGATAAAATGCGTTCAGTAACATACAAACTATACCGCAATAATTTCGTTTCCAGTCCGTACAACTTTCGAGGGTCTCAGAGTCTACCTCGAGCACTTAACTATAAACAAGTGTATTATCATCAGTACGCGTCGGGATTTGAGTTCACCTCCATAAAAGAGCCACACGCACTTTTCTTCTATGTATCTGTAATAAAAACTGTATTTGGATTGGCGCTTCTGTTGTTCTCATCTCTTTAAGTTCGTAAAAACTCAAATACTGAAATACTGTCGGCGTTGCTATGGCGAGGAGGTGAAATCAAAACACGTTCCGAGCAGAACCCACACAGTCTGCCTTCCTACTGATCATATTTTATAGTCCTACATATAAATCAGAATTATTAATTTTTTTTTTAACTTTGTAAATAACGTGTTCAGTCGCTGTATGAGCCTACGTTAAATATGCTATGTATCCTAGCCACGTTCGTAACTGATTTTCAAACAGTATTTCACAAGTAATATATACGTATATTTAAGATATGAGTCTGTACCAAATGCACATACATAGCTCCAATGATACACGAGTTATCATCACCAAACCGAAAGCCAAGGAAAATTTCGTAATGTCGCCATCTTGTTCCTTTATACTACACAAACAGATTACCTCAACACTGTATTTTTTTAAGTAAAGGTAAAGCGATCCTTGTGCAGGCCAAGACAGGCGCTGAGGGTTCCAGGAAGTTTAGGCTCCCAGATTTCATGACACTCGGCACATGAAGGTGGTAAGGTTGTCAACCCTATGCACCGGCTGCCTTTCCCCCCCCCCCCCCCCCCCCCCCCCCCCCCCCCCCCCCCCCTCCCCCCAAGGAACTACTCCTGGTACTCATTTCTGTTAGAGGCTTAGTCGACCCCAGGGCCATAGTGCGGCCGGAAGGATTATGTCAATGAAAACTTCCAGTTACACCATTGGGAATCGTACCCGCGACCTTCCGGCGCAGTGCCGCAACCAATTGTGCCATCGCGTGCCCCTATTTTTTAAAGTGCTATGCTTAATTTCATGACCAATGCGATGTAAGGAGAGCATGCAAGAGATGGGCACGCAACCTGAAGCAGAAAACGGCTCAAGACGAAAATGGGTAAAGGGCAGTAATATACAAGTGTTACTGTACAAGTATCTAATTACGGTAAATTGTGAACACATTTCCTCGGAACTGGATGTGGACTTTTCCTCTAACAGTTGTGTAGGCTGGCGTCTTTATTGCTCATTATGATACCTGTGCTAACTAAATGTAACTGGTTCTAAGTCAAATATTCATGCTATGGCATGATGACTGGGATTGAGTGTGACATTGTTTGAACGGATTACACAAGTTCCTTTTGGCTGTGACTTTCCTTATCAACAGCAGCACAGAATGACTCTCGCAACAACCACAAATCCCTTCATCGTAATGTCGTCGGTATACTGAAGGACAAAACAAACAATATGAATTTTGTACCAGCAACTATAATCTGTCATAAACAACTTCCACATACCCAGACAAAATGATGGATCAGTTATCACTACGATCATGAAGATATATAGCTCGAGCACCATATTGTTTTGTAATTTCAGCATGTTAAATTATACCTGGTAAATGAATCTATTAATTGCACAATTATTCCTTACGAAAGGTAAACAAATTCAGCTGAACGGAAGTGCTCGTTAGTAGACCCCGAACAATTATCGAAGCCACGACAAACATTCAGTACCTAACTCGACTGCGTGCAAGACAGTGTCATGCAGTAGGTAAAATGCTAATTTCTGTTACTGTGACCACACAACCCACAGTCTTGGGGTACGTGGTGGTGCAGGTGGTTGTGGCACTGCGCTACAACCCCGAAGGTCGAGGGTTCGATTCCCGATTCACTTAATCCTTCCGGCCGCAATATGGCCCTGCGGTCGACTCAGCCTCTGTGTACCAGCGGTAATCTCCGCGTAACCTCCTGATTGTAAAAGGGCGGCCGATGTGTAAGGCTGAGAACCTTACCACTGTCTATTCTGGGAGCCCCAAACTCCTGCAGCCCTAAGGGCCTAGAGCTTGTCCAGACCTGTAGAGGGTTAGCGTTACCTTTGCAATTCGGATGCTACTTCAGCTAGACATGAAGCTGTACCCCTCGAGGACCGCTTGGCAAAGATGACGCTACCCATATATTTCAATATATTTTATCTCCTGTCTGTTTTTTATTTCGGTTCTTAAAACACCCACAGTGTTTTAAACGACGAAGTTTCAACTGCGTGAAAAGAAATATTTTAATGAGGTATACGAGATAATCTTTGTGTATTTTACATCCCACAATCACGGATTGTTTAAAGAAGCCGAAACTTGCTGCAGCAAATTATACAGCGAGACACATCAAGCGTAGCTGTGATTGTCCTTACTTCTCAGTTTACTCTCTCTCTCTCTCTCTCTCTCTCTCTGTGTGTGTGTACCACAACAGACCCTTCGACGTACAAAGAGATAGAGAATATTAAACACTTTATTATCCAACTAATGCACAATATATAATTTGTAGATACAATTAAAATTATAAAATATTTAAAAGTGCTCCATATAATTTTAATTGTATCTACAAATTATATATTGTGCATTAGTTGGATAATAAAGTGTTTGTCATTGATGCACGGTGCAAACATGACGAAAGATAGAGAATATCTTACAAACAGACTGTTCAGGTACTGATATAATTACAGTAACTGATCCTGTATTCACGGCCACTTAGTTATATGTTAAATAAGAAAACTACAAATTACAATTAAGACTTTTATAGCGCAGTTATAAATACTATGTTAAAAATTCTAATAACATGGCGGTATCCACCATGCCTCGCACCACCCATCAAACGGACGGCCTGTGTGTTCATTTATCTTACATCCCTCCAAAGCAAATCTTTAAAATATACATAATTTTTCAGCTAAATAACAATTCATAATTAATTACATATTTACAATGACAGCCGGCATAGCGCATTCTGCAGACTTACTGGGCTATGGGATGGAGATTGAACTTTTTATTCTCGGCAGGCACAAAAATTTTTCTCTTCCAAAACGCCAAGGCCGGCTCTGGTGCCTGTCCAGCCTTACGGGCTCTTTCCACAGCGCTGAAGCGTCCGGGATGTCAAGCTGACCACTCACCTCCTGGGAGTGAAGATGTTAGGTATGATAGCTCTACCTCTGCTCCTCACATATGCCTTCATGGCACGCGAAGGAACAACTTTACACGCCTTTTTAGCTATCAGTTACTTGTATATTATTTTATAATTTACAATGCACGTATTTCCAATTAAGTACCCCTTTTCTTCAATAAATTACCCTCACCAGCTGGTCTAAAACTCAGGTCTCTACAATGCTTTCGGCTTCCGCCGAAGACATCCGACGTGCCTCTTCGCGCACCCGCACATAACATCGACGTAGAGGTTGCGTACTCCCCTGACACCAGCATACCGCACGGGAGCGAAAAATATCGCCCTACGAGAAATCCACCCGATTCGTTGAATGTCGCTTCGCTGCGGTTCGAGCTCATTTGCTCTGGCATGACAGAAAAATCACATTTTTTCTGAACTTTTAAATAAGGCTCTTCAGGTTTACAATTCATTTCGGGGCCCGAATGCGTCCTGAACAGCTGGCTCTAACATCTCTCGTTTCGTTTTCCTGCCGTTTCGTTCAGTCGGGTGCAGTGTACGTGGTCAGCTGCACTCCCGGTGAAAGAGATACCTGTATACATTGAACAGGAGGCCGAGTGAGTCCCAGGGCCTCCTTGGACTCTTTGGAGCTGATAAAAATCTCTTGCCTGTGCCGGGAAACGAGCCACGATTCAATTTCTTGGTACGTGACCAACAAATGCACAAACTTCGTTAGAATTACAATAACGTTTAATACGTAAACTCCTACATGCTTCGGGCTTTACTAGCCCATCATCAGGGAATTCACAGTTGTACAAAAATTTTTCCAACCCTCCTGTCAGTCCCAATGTGTAGAACAGTCGCGGGCTGTCCGGAAAGTATCCAGCCATTCTGAATATCTCGCGAACCGGTCGCGTGGCCTTCATGTAACTTGGCAGCCAGTCAGATGAGACCTTACTGTACATCCGTAAAGTCACTCTCCCGTGGGGCTAGTCAGTCGGCAGTGAGACGCCGTTGACTGAGCTTGTGTACTGTGTGACCGTCGCATTCACAACGACCGAGCGAGCAGATCAGCTTCATCAAGACAATGCGCCTGCCCATTTTATAGCTCTCGTCCAGGCTTCTTTTTTTTTTTTTTGCAAAGCATCACATCATCCAAGTCTGTCAGCCCCCTACAGCCCACATTTGGCTCCCTGCGAATTCTGGCTTTTCTGAAAGGGAGGAGATTTGTGAATGCGACGGTCATACAGTACACAAGCTCAGTCAACGGCGTCTCACTGCCGAATGACTAGCCCCACGGGAAAGTGACTGTTCACGGATGGACAGTAAGATCTCATCTGACTGGCTGCCAACTTACATCAAGGCCACGCGACCGGTTCTCGAGAAACTCAAAATGGCTGGGTACTTTCCGGACAGTCCTCGTACCGTGAACACACCCAAACCTACAAGCCACTTACTCCAGTTACTGTTCACATATCCGTCTCTATACTCATACACTGACGAACTGGCGACCGTTCTAAACACTGGGAATGACAGAAGAGCTGGACGATTTTTTATACAGTACAACTGTGCACTCCATGAAGATGGGCCAGCAAGGCCTGAAACATGTAGGGGACTGCATACTAAAACACTACTGCCATTCTAATGACGTGTTTGCATTTGTTGGCCACATTGTAACAACTGAATCATAATGCACGGAATGGAAAATGTAAATAAAAAAAATAAAAGAAAAAACGTGTACATGATGCGAACCACGTGCCTTGTATCTCATAATATTTCTACCCCAGTACTGAAAATTCTGCACTTCACATTATTTTGGGACAGTGTGAACAAACATAAACGAAATCGGGATGTCTGTTGTTACTGCACGTTGTACGACGCAAACAGGTACCGATACATGAACATCACACAACACCAGTTCAAGGCTCAGCAACTCCCACACCATAATAAGGAAAAATGACGCACGTTTTCCATCCACCTGCCCTTTCCGCCCACCACTTGTCTGTTTCCCACTTACTGTTGGTAAATGTATCACAGAGGCCAAAAGAATCATTAATGTTTAGTCTAGACCTCAGGTCCGTACTTGCTGCGATAAAATGACCCCTTGATATAACTGTCAGCATCTGGCAAATATCAGCTTGCCAATTATCTCGACTGGCTACCTAGTAGGACTAGCCTGATTCACTGAGAGGTTGGTACGTCAATAGACTCCTTGAGCGTAATTACTGTACAATGATACCTCGGCTAACGAGTGACCCTGCTAACGAAATTTTCGGCTAACGAAGATTTTTTTCGCTGTTTTTCGGACTCGGCTAACGAATATGGATTCGGCTAACGAATGTTTTAGTGGATGCGCACGCTAACATACAGCAGCAAACATGAACGGTCGGGCCATTCCAGCTTATCTTTTCCGTCTGCATGTGTGTGACAAAGAAATGAGCTGACCACATCACATAGGGGAGACCCACCAACCCGACTGGGTTGTTTACTTTCGAGACAGCAAGAAGTGAGACGCCTGATAACATAAGCTGCTTCGGATTTGATGACGGATGTATATCAGAAGGTGAGAGAGATAAAAAGGGAAGAATGACAACAGGTGACATTAAAAGAGTTTCAGTCTTTGGCTACAAAGTGGCATCCCAGCAAAGCTGTAATGAAGAGACTTTGTGCCTTGGTTGAAGACAAGTGTCTGAATCACTTTAAAAACATTCTGAAAAAAAGAGAAATTCAATCAACTCTGGACAGAATTTTGACTTCTCCTTTAGTAAAGAGACAGAGGCCAGCTACTGAAGAAGAGGAGACTTACCTTGAATAAACTTTGAAAATTTGGAAGAAGAATAGTAAAAACGTTGTGTACATATTTTCAGTTTAATAG
>Ga0123355_10015337_pt1 | contig 12032 bp, 16 predicted proteins | sample TergutEmb28metaG_3_FD_89872 | JGI IMG/M metagenome (GOLD analysis project Ga0123355, IMG submission 89872) | Embiratermes neotenicus P1 segment gut microbial communities from Petit-Saut dam, French Guiana - Emb289 P1 | ecosystem: Host-associated > Arthropoda: Insects > Digestive system > Gut ... | reverse complement strand
GGGCGAATACAGTTCGAAGCAGGCTTGCAAAGCTTTTTCCCGCCGACGCTTGCGGCGTCGAGCAGAAAAACCGATTTAGAACCGGCGGAGCAAAACCTCCACGCGCTTCTTCAGGGTGACAACATCCATATCCACGTTGATTTAATCGCGGGCTTGCCATACGAAACATTGCCGAATTTGGCAGATAGCTTCGACCGCGCATACAAAATCGGCGCGCATCATTTGCAACTTGGCTTCCTAAAACTGCTCCACGGCAGCAAATTGCGCGAGCAGTACAAGGATATAATAATCCACGCCGAAACTCCGCCGTACGAGGTTATCCGCAGTCCGTGGCTAAGCGAAGATGACCTGGAAATTATCAAACATACCGAAAACGCGCTTCAACGCACATACAATCAAGGTCGATTCCTCTCAACGCTAAAATATGTGTTGGACGCGTCGAACTTACGTCCGTTTGCGCTTTACCGCGGCTTGGGCGAATTTGCGCCGAACCACGGAATGCATCTGGACAAGTACGCCGAACTGATATACGAGCATTTTGCGACACTTTCGAACGTAAACCCCGATAAATTGCGGGATTGTATGGTCGCAGATTGGTTAAGCCGACACAATCGCAAAAATATGCCGAATTTTTTGAAAAACAGGAGGCAATATGATGGATAAAATATTATGCTTTGACGATTTTATAAACGTGCTTCTAAAATCAGGATTCTCGATGGGCGGCGGCAATTCCGACGGAATATATGTGATAGTTCCGTGGGGTTGGAAGGAAACTCCGCCATACGAAACGCCTGTTTCGTGGCATACCGAAATCCCCGAAACCGACCCGTGGGAATGGCGTATGCGGGTGCTTAACGAGCGCAGTGATATCGCCTATTCCAAGCTGTTTTTCAACAAAAGCGGCTATATAACCCAAGAATGGTATCCATATTTCCTGTCGGCGCGAAGGCAGGGGCAAAGTTTCAAAGAAGCCTATTTCGACGGCAAAATAAGCCATACGGCAAAGCGAATTTACGAACTTATCGAACAGCATGACGCACTGCCCGCGCACTTTATCAAGCAGGAATGCGGCTTTACCAAAGAAGACAAATCCAAATTCGATCGCGCGATGGTCGAGTTGCAAATGAAACTGTATATCACAATGTGCGGCAACGCGCGGAAGTTGTCGGCAAAGGGCGAAGAACATGGCTGGGCGTCCAACATATTCTGCACGATTGAGCGATTCTGGGAAGAAAGCGTAATTGAAAAAGCGAGCGAAATCTCGCCCGAAAAGGCGGCGGAAGCGATTACCGATCAAATTTATACGCTCAATCCCTCCGCCGAAGAGAAAAAAATTCGTAAATTTATCACAGGTTGAGTTGAGGTGCGATAATGGAATATTCGATGTTTATCACCACTTGCGCTGACAAAGAATCGGCGAAAGCGATTGCCGAATTACTGGTCAAAAATCGGCTTGCGGCGTGTGTGCAGTTGTTTCCGATAGAAAGCGTATATTTTTGGAATGGAAAGACTTGCGAAAATAACGAAGTTGCGCTGTTTATCAAGTCGAAAACTAAGCTGTTCGACAAAATCGCCGCGGCAATAAAGGAAAATCACTCATACGAAGTGCCGGAGATTGCACAAATTCCGATTACCAACGGCTTGCCTGAATATTTGAAATGGATTGAAGATTGTACTATATGACACCAAACTATAAACTAACCCGCAAACGCAATATGAAAAACGTCGTCATCCGTGTAAAAGACGGCGTTGTTTGCGTGTCCGCGCCAATGCGCACGCCCGTCGGCGAAATCGACAGAATTGTCGAATCCAAGGCAGGTTGGATAAGCAAACAACTTGCCAAACCACCCGCGCCGAGGTTTGAGCTGAAACATTACGACGCCACTGCCTGCCTCGAAAAATTCAACAAAATCGCCGAAAATGTGTATCCGCTTATCAGAAGTAAACTGTCGGACCGGCCCGCGATGTATGTGAAAGCATACAAAAGCCGCTGGGGCTGCGCCTATCCGAGCAGGAATTATATAATCCTAAGTACGCAGCTGTTCGACAAGCCCGACGCGGCAATTGAGTATGTGATTTTGCATGAATACGCTCACTTCCTCGCGCCGAACCACGGCGAAAAGTTCCATAAAATCATGCGTGAACTAATGCCTGACTACAAAGAACGCAGGCAGTTGCTGAGAGCGCAGAAAACTTAAATCCGTCACCTAAAATCACACAAAATACTTCTTCAACTTCTTAATCGCGCGTTTTTCGATGCGAGAAACATATGACCGCGAAATTCCAAGTTCCTGCGCAATCTCTCGCTGGGTTTTCGGCTCGATTCCGAATAAGCCGTAACGATAGCGTATTACGCTATGCTCCCGCTCGTCAAGTTCATCTTTAATGCTTTCATACAACATTCCGATTTGCATTTTAAGATTTATTGAATCGAAGATTTCGTCGTCCTCGTTGCTTACAATGTCGATAAGAGAAATCTCGTTCCCCTCTTTATCTGTGCCAATCGAACCGTTAAGCGAAACATCGCTAAGCGTTTTTTTGTTCGCCCGAATCACCATCAATATTTCATTCTCAATACACCTCGCAACATACGTCGCAAGCCTCGTTCCCTTCTTCACCGAAAATGTCGAAATCCCTTTCATAAGCCCGATTGTTCCTATAGAAATCAAATCTTCGCTGCACCGAACGCTCGGCGCATACTTTTTCGCGATATGCGCAACCAGGCGGAGGTTATGCTCTATCAACTTATCCCGCGCAGCCATATCGCCGTTTTGATGTCTTTCCAAATATTCAGCTTCTTCGGCAGGCGACAAAGGCTTCGGAAACGAAGTTCCGTTCGATATGTAGGAAATCAAATGCATAATATGCTCGAAAATATTTGAAAAAAATGACATCATGAAATTACCCCCAAAAAAATATTAGGATGTGTTTGTTAAACACATCCCCTAAATATTTTATGCGTTAAACCCCATAAATGTGCAACAAAAAAACTGCCGATTATAAAACCGACAGTTTTTGTATCACTATTTCTTATCGTCATTCGCCTTGTGACGATTTCCCGATTGCTTTTTCGAATTTCTGCTGCCGTTATCTGCTTTATCCGACGCGAAATGTACATTTTTCTCCTTGCGAGCTTTCTTCGAATCAACCTGACTATCCTTCGGCATAATATTTCACTCCTTTAGAAGTTAGTATTCCCGCTTGCCAAACTTATATCCATATGTTAAAATTAAGCCATAAAAAATTTCGGAGGTAATTTCATGAAAAAAGTAATCATAGTCGGCGGAGGAATAGCAGGCCTATCGGCAGGAATCTACGCCGCGCAAAGCGGCTTCGACGTAACAATATTGGAACAGCACAGCATCCCCGGCGGATTTTGCACAAGCTGGAAACGAAACGGTTATCTGTTCGAAGGCGGCTTGCACTGGCTTACCGGATCATCTGCGCAACAGCCGCTTAACAAAGTTTGGCGCGAAATCGGCGCGATAGACGATAATACAAAAATTTTCACCCGCGATCCGTTTTTGATCTACGATCATCACGGTCAGCAGGCGAAACTTTATCGCGACGTCGAAAAACTTCGCGCGCACCTTTGTGAAATTTCGACGGAAGACAAAAATGAAATCAACAAGTTCTGCAACGATATCAAGAAGTTTTCGAAGGTTACAATGCCGCTGACCGACATAAAAGGCGTTAAAGTCAAAGAAAAATCGCGCCCGAAACTATCGTCATTGCTCTCCATGCTTCCCGTTCTTGCGAAATTCTCGAAATATAGTAAAATTTCCGCCGCCGAATATGCCGAACGCTTCAAGAATCCGATAATCCGCGGACTGGTAGGCGACATGCTGGGCGAGAATTATCCTGCGCTTTTCATGTTCATGTCTTTTGGTGTTTTCACGTCCGGCGACGGCGGATTTTTAGAGGGCGGCTCGCTTAAAATGACGCAAAACATCGCCAACCGCTTCAAATCCCTCGGCGGCAAAATTCAGCACAACGTTAAAGTCGAGCAGGTTCTAATCGAAAACGGAAAAACCGTCGGCGTGCTTGTAGGCGGCGAGAAAATGAAAGCCGACAGCGTAATCGTCACAACCGACACCGCCGTCGCGATTGACAGGCTATTCGCCGCGCCTTTAAGCGAATCCTGGACCGATAAAATGCGCGCGCAAAAGCCGAAATCAATGGTGAACACATTTATTTGTCTTGGCGTCGAAGTCGATTTGTCCGACATTCCTGAGGTTACTAATTATTCGCTCGACAAACCGCTCACCTACGCGGGTGAAGAGCATAACGTGTTCGGCTACGAGCATTACGCGACCTACGAAAACTTCGCGCCGAAAGGCTGTACGGCGGTAACGGTCACCTTAATGGGCGACACTTACGATTATTGGAAAACTCATAAAGAAAACGGAATATATGAGGAAGAGAAGAAGAAAATCGCCGACACCGTAATCGAAATCCTTACCGAAAAACTCCCGCAAATAAAGGATAAAGTCGCGGTTGTTGACGTCGCGACTCCGCTGACTTACGAGCGATATTGCGGAAGCTATCACGGCGGTTGGATGACAAAAGTCGGCAAAGGCGAGAAAATGGAATCCTACCCGTCAAAAAGCGAAACCGTGAAAGGTTTATATTTCGCAGGCTATCGACTTACACCTCCGGGCGGACTTCCCGTCGCCGCCGAAACCGGCCGCAAAGCGGCGCAACATTTGTGCAAGGACACCGATACGGTATTTCAATGCAAAACTTAGGAGTGAAAGCTTATGAACCTAATCATTAGCGAGATTCGAGAATCGGAATATCCGATTCTCGAAGATTTCCTCTACCATGCAATCTACATACCGCCGGGTGAGGAATATCCGCCGCGAGAGATTATTTTCCAGCCGGAAATATATATCTACGTCAAAGATTTCGGCAAAGCCTCCGACTGCGGCGTAATCGCCGAGCTTGGCGGTAAAATCGTCGGTGCGGCATGGACGCGCATTATTCCCGCATACGGAAATATCGACGAACACACTCCCGAGTTAGCAATCTCAATCCTACCCGAACATCGCGGACAAAATATCGGAACTATGCTGATGGAACGATTGTTTGATACGTTGCAATCGCGCGGATACAAGCGAACATCACTGTCGGTTCAGCAGAACAACCCCGCTGTGAGATTCTACAAACGATTAGGATACGAAATTACCGACGAAAAGCTAGACCACGCCGGTCACGAAGATTATATTATGGTGAAAGAGTTATAGAGATAAATTGCCATCTCGTTTGGACTTGCGGCTTTTGCCGCCGTAGTTACTTGACTGAGAGGCGAGTTGTATGCACTATTTTAGCGGCGCGCTTTTAATAGCGCGAAAGCGCGTTTGGGGAGTGGCATCGGAAACTTGTTTCCGCTAATGTCACCCCTGTGATAAATGAGACTTGCTTTTCGTTTTTTGAAAAGCTTAGTCGAATTACGCGGCGGAGTCAAAATCTTGGCTGTGGCATCAAAATTTCACACTAAAGGTATCCTTCGGTTTAGCCAAATCGAAGATTTGGAACCTCAGTATAATTTTGCTAATGCCACGTCCTTGCAGATGGCTGTGGATTTTGCAAGCAAAACCTTACGCTCCTGCACTTTTCGGCTACGACTTTGCATAATTCAGCAAAGTCAAGTCTCAAATGAAGGATTGTCCAAGAAAACGAGCCGTTCTTTGGCGACGTTTGATTGGCAACAATCTACCGTGATTTCGCTAACGACACCCCTGTCAAAACCGTCCAAGAAGGTGAGTCGCTTTCTGACGAAGCCTAATTGGATACGGTTGACGGCTCTGACGAAGTTTGATTTGCCGCGATTGACCGCTAGGCGCGGGTCGCTCTCGACTGAAACGGTATTCGATAATACTCTTGACGCTATGCGCAGCGTATCTGCATTATATACAAAAACTACTAAAAAAATAATAGTTTAACTTTCTACTGAAACGCTGATATTATCAGCTTCAAATGAAACGTCGTCAACAAACTCTTTTACGGAGATGTTGAAGTCTATTTCCATTTGATAATCCCTGTTCATCCTAACTTCTTTAATCAAACTTGTTGCCACCATTTTCTGCGTTTCCAAACTGCTATCGTCAAAAATTTCCGACCAAGTTCGAATCCGCATATGTTCCTCTTTTACTTTTTCATAAAAACTGTCACTTTTAGCTAATTCAATTTTCAAGCGATCAAGTTCCTCTGACTGTTTTGAAACTTTATCCTCACTATCGCTGATAAGCTGATTCAAAGTTTTATCATCAAAAGCACTTTCCCCTTGAATAACCTTTATAACTTCGCTTTTGTATGCCGAAAGTTCCTTGTTTGATTTAGAAAGGTCGTTGGTAGCGGTCTTGACTTTTCTCTTAATGTCCGACAAATGCCGTTCGTGTTGGCGTTTCCAACAATCTGCCGGAGGTGTTTCTCGTATCTGTTCAAATACTCGCTGTAAAATACTTCTAACCGTATCATCAATTCTTGGCGATGAATACCGCCTTTGGCACCTTACCCCCTCGAGAGAATTACCACGAGTACAGCTATAAGCAGGTGCGCGATATTTAGTAATACTGCCGTCTTTTCTTTTATAATTCATATACGTTGGACTAAACGTCAATCTTCGCCCACAATTCCCACAAAATACATTCCCCGAAAGGAGCGACTCGGCTTTTGTTGTCATTGGTATTCTTCTTTCAGGCGCATAGGTTTTTCGGCGCTTTGCTCTAATTTCCAATGCTCGATTAAATGTATCATTATCCAAAATTTGGAGCGTTGGAACATAAGTCTTCGTTTCGCCGTAATGAAGATATCCTATGTAAAGTTCATTTTGAAGCATTTTATCTATAACACATCTGCTGAACGGTTTGCCGTTGCTCCGTCTTATGACTTGCTCTGTCAAGTAATCAACAATCCTTGTAGAGCCATATCCCTCGCTGACATATTTGCTAAAAATCAGTTTAACAATTTCCTGTGCCGATTCATCATCGACTACAAAATCCTTTGTTTCAATGCCTTTTGAGTTTACACGTCCACTTTTAACTAAACGATAACCGAACGGAGCCGGACCGCCTGCATAATGTCCCTCTTGAACAATCTGCGCTATACGCGTTTTAACTCTGATAGATGACTTTATACTTTCGCCTGACGCCTGCCAATAGCGGATATAATTCATCAGCTTGTCTACGTGGCTGTCAAGTCGCTGTTCGCCCTCGTTTACGCTCCAAACCTCAATGTTATTACGAATAAACCACTCTACAACAAAAGGTGTTTCGTCATCCCTGCGACCTAAACGGTCAAACATAAATACAAGTAATATGTCGAATTTTCCCATAGCTGCGTCCTGTTGAATTTCCAAAATAGCGTCCCTATCTTTGCTTGACACCTTAAATCCTGACACGCCTTTTTCGTAAAATTCATTGACAATCTCCCAATTTTGACTTTCTGCGAACTCACGGCACGCCTGTTTTTGCATTGGAATATCATCTTTGTTTACTTGCGCGCGAGTGGACACGCGATACAAGCAATATACACGTTTTTTATTTTCCATAATCAACCATACTTTCAAAATTAGTTGGTAATTATGGTTTCAACCGATTCATTTTTCAAACAACATTAGGGAGCTATAATTTGCTCCCTAATGCTTATTATACTACAGTTTACTTCCATAATCAACAATTTTTTTGTTTTGTTTGCTCGAAATATCTCGATATTCCTGCGATGATGAAATTAAGATTTTTTTGACTGTGTCAATAGCGTTGCTATTGCTGTCGTGAGAAAATCTCAAAGTAACATCACAGCCTTTTTTGCTTGTATTTTTAGGATTTACAATCCATTTGACAACATTTTTATCTTGAACCATAATCAATTCCCCTCTTTCTCTTTATTTGCGACGTTTTCCGCGCTTTTTGCCGTTCGTCTTTGTCGCGTTGAATCAATCCGACAAGTAATTCCTTAACCTTGCTCGGCACTCGCTTCATCGCTTCGCGGAATAGCCGAGTTTCTTCCCACAGATTTTCAAATTTAGATTTATATTTGCTAACCTCATCATTCGCGCGTTTCAACTTTTCTCGCAAGGTTGAAATATTCGTTCGCGACAAATATCCCTCTTTTGCAAGGTTAGAAACCGTTTTCCAGTTGTCGGCGGATAGTTCAACTTTTTTACCAAACTTAGTCGGTTTAGCCATATCGTCAATATCGCGATAGTGGGTTATAATATCTTTCGCAACAGCAGTATTTTGCTGAATTTTCTCTAATTTCGCCATTTTCGTTTGAATTTCCTTATCCAATTTCGCCGCGCGTTCCTTGTCCTTTTTTAGCTTGTAATCAATATCTTTCAAATGCTTGCGAGTGCTCTTATACTCGCCGCGCTCGAAATCATTAAACCCCGCCGACTTCATATGCTCGTAAAATCGGCTTTGCAATAGCGAATACGAGTTGATCCAACTTCCGTCTGCGCCCCGAAATCTCGGACACTTCTTGGAATGGCTGACCTGCTGAATTACCTCTTTAACCTTGCCCACCAAATCCTTGTCCTTACAGCGTTTCGTCCACTTAATTTCCTTTTCAACCACAGGCACATATACAACGTGCAAGTGATAATGGTAAACATCTTTCCCCATTTCTTCCGAAACCGCTATATTCCGCTCATCCGCGTGCATAACTGCCGACAGGATATACCGTTCATCGCCGACCTCTTGCACCGCCAAGCGGTACGCTTCCTCGTAAAATTGTTTAGCGAAATCGTAACCGCCGCGCTCCTCGAAATACAAGGTATTTACGTCGAAAATCATTTCGTCAATGATTTTCGCGGTTGATTTCAATCCACGAGTACTGATATGTCCGTCAGCGAGCAATTTGTCCAATGCTTGCTCGTATGTACCCTCGCATTTCTTGAAATGCACGTTAAACGGAACTCGCTCCAACTGAATATCAGCGTTGTAATAGCTTTCGTTTTTTCGCTCGTTATGCTGCTCTCGAATACCAACACCGCTACGAGTATATGCGGCGTTGCGAACGACTGTCATATTTTTATTGCTAATATTTTGACCTCCAATTTATTGATATATAAATATTGTTATATATATCTTGTTTATTTATTTCCTGTGTCACGCTGACACCCTCGTGGGTTCTCAGCGACACCCTCGTTATCCGCGTATGACACCCCTGCCGATAACTCTCCGACAAAATAGTTGTTATTCCGTTGCCGACCTTGCTTATACGACGACACAACCATAATCAGACCGCAATCCACAAGAGTTTTAACCGCTCTCGCAACAGAACTTTTCGATATTCCGCAACTTTCGGCAATGGTTTTCTTGCTCGGATAACAACGATTTGTCTGTCGGTTTTTGCACTTGCAAAGATAGCTGTAAACGTAAAAACAAATCGGCGATAGCTTATATTCAAATATTTCACTACTAATTATGTAGTAATTTTTCATTTATTACTCCCTTTCGCAAATCATTTTTGTTTATTACATAATGTTAAACTTAACATTTATGCTTTTTGTTCCCTTTTTATTAAATTGTTTATAAAAGTTTAACATTTAAGATAAGTTTTAGTTGACAACCAAAAATAAATGTGTTAACATATGAGCGAGGTGATAAACAATGCAAATTGGAGCGAGAATCAAGCAAGCGAGGAAACACAGAGGTTTGACGCAAAAACAGTTGGGATTGATGGTTGGTTTTGACGAGAAAACCGCCGATGTTCGAATTGCACAGTACGAATCTGAGGTGCGAACGCCGAAACAAGAAATGCGAGATAAAATATCCGAAGCGTTGAATATAAATTACAGATATTTGCGAAGTAATGAGGGATATGCCGCCGAGGATATTATGTTTATGTTGTTTGAGTTGGATGATGAAGTCAGATTGAGATTATCAAAGCCCGACCCGCACGAAAGAGAGATAAATATCGTGATTCCATATGGATTGGTGAACGATTTTTTGAAAGATTGGATGAAGGTTAAGCAAGCGCTTGCGGACGAGAGGATTACCAAAACCGATTATGACGAATGGAAATTGACTTGGCCGGACAGCGCGGACAAGCCTCTGCCGGAGTATTGAGGATATGACGAATCAAATTTATGTTGTAATTTTTGAGCTTTTGTGATATAATGTTAATATAATGGGGGTGTAGCTATGTGTACACAAACTCAATTGAACAAAATTACTGACGAGGTAATACAAGGCGTTAAAAACGCACTTGGCGATCGCTTGCGTTCTGTTATTCTTTATGGTTCATATGCTCGTGGTGATTATGACGATGAATCTGATATTGATATCATGGTGCTTGCCGATGTGAGCGGTGCGGAAATTTCTAAATTGGAGCGTGAGGTTGATTTAGTGTCCAGCTATGTTAGTTTAGAAAATAATTTAACGGTGTGTGCTATGCTCTATGACAAAAGCCTTTTTGATGAACGCATAGCTATATCACCGTTCTATCGTAATGTTGTAAATGATGGGGTGTCGCTTTATGCAGTCTAACAAAGATATGTCAAATTATAGGCTTGAAAAAGCCGAGGAATGTTTGAGCGTTGCTAAAATGCTCTTATCTGCTGAAAAATACGATAGCGCAACTAATCGCGCATATTATTGTATTTTTCATTGTATGCGAAGCGTTCTGGCTCTTGAGGGCATTGATTTCAAAAAACATTCAGCAGTTATTGCACATTTTAGAGAGAAGTATATAAAAACTGAGATTTTTGATAAAAGGCTTTCTGACATTATAACGTTTTTATTTCGGTTGCGTGGCAAAAGTGATTATGATGATTTTTATATTATCGCCAAAGACGATGTGACTGAACAAGTTGCTAATGCTAAATACTTTTTCGAACAAATAAAAGCATACTTAGAAGAGCAACACTAACGTAGGTAGCATACATATATCTTTCGTTGAAAGTATATGACCCACTCTGACAGTTTCCGCAAGCGGCAAACGTGTCATTCGGGAGCGTTGCTCCCTCGTGGGCAAGCGTTCCGCTTGACCGATTGAATAGCTTTCGCTATTCAATAAAATTTTGCAACGGAGCAAAAATCGCCGTTGCAAAATTATAATCGTTCACCTGTCGGCGAACGAAAAAAATACCGAACGAATTTCGTTCGGTATTTTCATATGTTGCGTTTTCTATAGAAAACGCTAAATTCAAAATTATTGTTGGTTAAGGGGAATGTCAAACTATGGTTTGACATTCCCCGCACAACATTATATTTGGTTGTCTATTGTCAAGGTTGTCGGTTGTATTTTACCGCAAGAACAGCGGCAAAATCTCCACCGCTCCACCTTGACAATCGTAACTACTACATTAAAACCGATAAATCATCGAAATGTATTCACGATGGGTGGAGCTATTTCCCAACTTATTATCCTTATACCATATACATCAAGTAGTTCTTCGGGATTAATACGATATCCTTCCATTGAAAAAGTAGGGTTTTGTTGTGAATTGTGTCGTGAGGCAGATTGAGAAAATCCTATTCCCCCTCCGCTATCTCCCATGTAATACCCTATTGAAAACATACTTATCGGATAATGTATTACAGTTGTTTCATCAATTCTTAGTAATGTAATTAAATTATCTTCACTCTTTAAACGATGTACCCACCAGCGGTTGCGTCCCCCTCCATGTACGAAAATGCCATTGTATTCGATGATTAACACATCCTCAATAACCTTTTCCTCTCCGTTTAATTCATACACCAAAGCAAACGGAAATTCGCCGTAAGTTATTGCAGGTCTTGGTGGATTAGGGGTTAACAATTCATCAAAAAGTAAACTATAAAACATTATACCCTCATCTATGCCACCAAGAACAAACGGCAAGGACGCAATTATTAATACAATTGATAACAGTATTGCAGAGACAATAATTATCATTTTTTTCATTCAAACTTTCCTTTCTTGGATTATTTTTTCGCATAATTATGGTGTGCCTGTTATAACTATAGCATTTGCAATTGGACGCCATGCAGGAGAAGTAGCCAACGAACCACGACCTCTTACATACATTGAAGTACTGGGACCGC
>Ga0123355_10015336_pt1 | contig 12032 bp, 11 predicted proteins | sample TergutEmb28metaG_3_FD_89872 | JGI IMG/M metagenome (GOLD analysis project Ga0123355, IMG submission 89872) | Embiratermes neotenicus P1 segment gut microbial communities from Petit-Saut dam, French Guiana - Emb289 P1 | ecosystem: Host-associated > Arthropoda: Insects > Digestive system > Gut ... | reverse complement strand
CGAAAGAGGTCTGGCCGGTGGCTGGCAGGTGGCATCGATCATCACCGTCGAATCCGGCGCCCCAATCAACCTCGGTGTGAGCGGCGGCGTCAACAACCCGGCAAGCATCATCAGCAATTCCGGGATACGTCCGGATGTGAGTGGACCGATCACTTATCCGAAGACGGTTAACCAGTGGTTCACGGGGAACTTCGGCCATACCGTCACTGAAAGCGACGGCAAACAATATACCTTCGGAACGGTGTGCCAGACCGGCCCGGACTGCTACGGGAACCTGGGATTCAACGCCATTACCGGACCTGGACGCCAGAACTGGGACGTGTCGCTCCTCAAGAACTTCGCCTTCACGGAGAGGCTCAGGTTGGAGTTCCGCGTCGAAGCCTTCAACATCTGGAACCATCCCCAGTTTGAAGGAAACGCGAACCTGGGAGGACTCGGAAACAACTTCGGATCCGGCAACTTCGGCCAGATTACCTCAGCCTACGATCCTAGAGAGCTGCAGCTGGGATTGAAGCTGAAGTTCTAAGCCGAGATCTTTTCTTGAGCCCCCGCTCGCCTCGTCGAAGCGAGCGGGGGTTTTTCTTTCTGGCTCTCCCGACTTAAGATTCTCGTAGGCACACAACTGTCAGCATGACAAAAAAGGTTCCCTTATCTGCCGTTGCATTCATCTGGCTGTTGATCAGTCTTGCCCAGGCACAGTCCCCCGCCGACGCCCTGGCCCTCGAGCAGCAGCAGAACTGGGCGGGGGCCGCCCAGGCCTGGAAGGCCATCGCGGACCGCAATCCCGGCGACGCGGGCGCCCTCGCTAGCCTCGGGGTAGACCTTGCCCGGCAACAGAAGTATTCCGAGGCGGCAGTCGCCTATCGTGAGGCGCTCAAACTGAATCCCAAGCTTGCTGGCATCGAACTCAATCTCGGTCTCGCGGAATTCAAGCAAGGACACTTTACGGCCGCAGCGGCAGCTCTTCAGCGAGCCCTGGCCGCCGACCCTGAGAGCCTGCAGGCCCGGACGCTGCTCGGCATGAGCTATTACGGTGCCCGCAAGTTCGACCTGGCAGCCGAATACCTGGAGCCCGTGGCCAAACGAGACCCATCGAACGCCGAACTCCAGCAAATGCTGGCCCAGAGCTGCCTCTTGGCTAAGAAGTTCACTTGCGCCCAGGAGGAGTTCCGCCTGCTGCTCGAACAAAACCCCGATTCCGCCCCGACTCACGTCATGATGGGCGAGGCTCTCGACGGCCTCGAAAAACCGGCCGAGGCCATCGCGGAATTCGAGGCGGCTGCCAAAATCGCTCCCAATGAACCCAATGTCCATTTCGGTCTTGGCTATCTGTACTGGAAATCCGAGCGATACGACGAAGCGAAGCAGGAATTCGAACGCGAGCTGGCCCTCGATCCGAACCACCCCCAGGCTCTCGCCTATCTGGGCGATATCGCGTGGAAGAGCAATCAACCCGATGCGGCTGTCCCACACCTCAAGCGGGCGATCCAGGCGAACCAGGACCTACGCATCGCCTACGTCGATCTGGGGGCGATTTACCTAGAGCAGAAAAATTACAAAGATGCGGAAGCGGCGTTGAAGCAAGCCATCAAGCTCGACCCCACGCAACCCGACGCCCACTATCAGTTGGGACGCCTGTATCGGGCGACGGGAAGGACGGCTGAAGCCGAAAGGGAGCTCGAGAGAGTGCGCGAACTGCACCAGAAAGCCGATGAGAGTGTCGCCGGAAAAATGCCCTCACAGCCGGCAACCGCCAATCCGGTCCATCCAAATCAACCGTGAACGGCGGTCTTCAAAACTTTGAAGCTCTCAAAACCTTCCTTTACGCCCGCCCCTTCTTGGCCGCGACCGCTGCCGCCTTCCCCGCCACTTCCCAGGGACGCTTCGGCCGATCGACCGCCGGCTTGTCGCGGTCCTCGAGCCGGTCGTAATGATACGACTCACTCACGGTCCCCAGCGACTCGTTGTACAGGCTGGGCAGCCCGAGAGCCATCTTCAGTTCCTCGGAAAACGACTGCAAGGCCCTCAGCTGAACGGCGGTGGCCGGAACCTCGGTTTTCGAAGTTTTCAGAAACTGCTGGTATCCTCGGTTGACGAGCTTCGAAATCTCGCTCCCAATCAGGTAACCCGGATAGGCGAAGATCTTCACGCCGTCATTCGCTTCCCTCTCGATGGCGGCCGATACGTTATACTTCCGCAGGAAGACGCGGCTGGAGGTGCCGGGCGCGTCGGTGACGTCAAACCCGTTGTCGCGCAGCCATGCCAGCGCTTCTTCGTAGGTTCGCGCTTCAATTGCTTTGGCCATTGCTGTTTACTTCAACCTTTCCTTGCCGGATGATGCTCGTGTATTGGATGTGAACCTTATTAGAACCGATCGTAACTTTCGACGAGCTGCATCGCCAGGCGATGTTTTTCATCTAAACAAAATACTACATACCTGGTTTCCAACTACATGCACATTACGTTGGTCACGGTTTCGGTTCAACAATGACGTACGGCTCCAGTAAAGCGGCGGCAGCTTCTACTTCGTCACACGCTGACAAAACTCGCGAAGTCGCCCCCGGACTGGGTGAAACGCTCGGCCACAGTCTGATTGAGCGCATTGGCAACACTCCGCTGGTCCGTCTCGACGCACTCACGCGCGATCTGCCCGGCGTAGCAATTCTCGGGAAGGCCGAATGGTATAACCCCGGCGGATCGGTCAAAGACCGCGCCGCCGCGAGCATCGTTGCCGAAGCTCGGCGCACCGGCCAGCTTCGTCCCGGCAAGATTCTTCTCGACGCGACCAGTGGCAATACCGGCATCGCATATGCCATGCTGGGAGCGGCCGAAGGATTCCCCGTCACGCTCTCGATGCCCGAAAATGTTTCCCGCGAGCGCAAACAGATTCTCCAGGGCTACGGCGCCAACATCCTTTACACGGATCCGGCGGACGGATCCGACGGTGCGATTCGCATGGCTCGCACTCTGGCGGCTGAACATCCCGACCAGTATTTCTATGCCGACCAGTACTCAAACGACGCCAACTGGAAGGCGCACTATCACGGCACCGCCAACGAAATCTGGCAGCAGACGCAAGGCCGGCTCACGCACTTCGTCGCCATGCTTGGCACCAGCGGAACGTTTGTCGGCACTTCCCGCCGTCTCAAAGAACTGAACCCGGCGCTGAAGTGCATCTCGCTGCAGCCGGATTCATCCTTTCACGGGATTGAGGGCGCCAAACACATGTCCAGCGCCATTGTGCCCAAGATCTACGATCCATCGCTTGCCGATGAAAATCTGGAGATCTCGACCGAAGACGCCTATGCCATGGCGCGCAAACTCTCGCGCAGCGCCGGCCTGCTGGTGGGAATCTCGGCCGCCGCCGCCGTCGTCGGATGCCTCAAGATCGCGGGCACGGTTTCGCTGAAGAAGAATCAGGAAGCCGTGATCGTTACGATCCTGTGCGACTCCGGCGATAAGTACTTGAGCGAACGCTTCTGGACCGAAGAATGAACCGGGCCAACTGCTAAGAAAGGTTGCCTCCCGTCGCGTCGGGTGCGACAGGCTGCCGGATTCTGACTTCTCCGAAACCGAAATGCTGAAATTCCAGAAGACCGACTACGACGCCATCCGTAAACACGGCGAAGAAACCTACCCTCACGAATGCTGCGGAGTCCTGCTGGGCCGCTTCGAAGCCGACGGCTCGCGGGTCGTAACCAGCACTGCTCGCTGCGGCAACACCCGCACTGACTCCGCCCACAATCGCTACAACATCGATCCCAAAGAGTTGATCAGCATTCAGAGCGAAAGCCGCAACCGTGGAGAAGACATCGTCGGCTTTTACCACTCCCACCCCGACCACCCCGCCAAATGGTCCAAAACAGATCACGAGGAAGCCCATTGGATCGGCTGCTCCTATGTGATCACGAGCGTGGAAAAAGGAAAAGCCGCGATCACGAATGCATTTGAGCTTACCGGCTCCGACGAATCCGATAAGCACCTCATCGACGAGCGCGTGGAAGTGGCGTAGCCCCAACCCCGGCCCTGGAAAGTAAAGTAGGACGAGCCGCCAAGTCTCGAAAGGGGCAGCTCACGGCGCAAGCTGAGGGAAAGGGGCCGGCGAGAGTCAGCCCGAAGTGCCCAAAGAAACGACTCCCGCCGCGAACCAGTCAATCCAAATCCCTTGTCCAACAAGACATTTCCACGATATTCACAATCCGTTCACAAACCTTTGCCCGTCCCCCACTGCCGATTCCACTCACTGAATCACGCGGAAAGCCGTGTCCAGTGCAGGTTCTGGGAAAACCGTGCGCCTGGTCTGCACCATTTCCGGTCAGGGGGCTGTGTAAGGCATGCACTCGATTGAAAAAAAGGGAGTTACGGGTGCCGGTTTTTCGTTGACTGGGAAATTAGAAGGAGTAAAAAGACAATCGTTCTTTGACAACTTCTAAAGTTTTTCCGGTTGGTGCGGCGTCCGGGGCTCAAGCGATGTCACTGTCCTGATCGCGAGATGGGGATGGAGGGCGAGCAAGAGTCTATAGCAAAGTGCTGGTCGAGGAGAACCCAGAAGAAATGTCGAAGGCAGGATAGAGTTCCGGGGCGTAGGGTAGGTTTATCCGGTTGGCGGTGAGCCCGGAGCCCAAGCTGACGATCGCGCCAGAGCGCCCCGCAAGGGAAGCTTTGAAAGCAGGTCGAGCGAGGGTCAGAAGCGAGCTACTGGCCGAGACGAATGGACCCCACACCACCTCGGAACTCTCTTACTTTTCAGTCGTGACTCCCGCGCTTGGGGTCGCGAGCTGAGTTCGGGGAGCCGGATGCGCGACAAGGCCTCTGGACTACGCGACTGGTTTCCTGCCAATCCCGCAAATCCATCCCTTGCTTGCTTCCTCGAAGATCTTGACGTCCGAGTATCCAGCGTCCGCAAGCAGTTTCCGGTGTTCATCGGGAGTGAGCACTTTCATCCCCGTCCTCGGAGCATATTTCTCCACTAGTTTTGCGGTCCTGGTGGCTGCTCCCTTGTAGATTTCCGCGACGATGACCAGGGTGCCACCCGGCTTCAGCACTCGTCGGATTTCCCCCACGCCGACCGGCAAATCGGGCCACCAGAAGTGCGTTTCCACCGCGGCGACGAGTTCAAATGTGTCGGCCTCGAACGGCAACCGAGATACGGAACCCTCCCAGATTTCGACGCGTCCTCGGTCGATGGCGCCCTCATTCAGCTTTCGGGCCATGGCCAGGCACAGGTCGGAATGGTCAAGACCGTAGATTTTTCCCTGGGTTGCGGCAGCCGCCAACTTGCTGACGGTTCTTCCGCCGCCGCAGCCCACATCGAGGATTGTGTCTCGCGGTTCGATCGAGACGTGCGCAAGGCCCCAGTCCGTCACCTTCGAGTGTCGCGAGTTCATATTCCACACAATCAGCCGCCCCAGCCATCCTGATGGCTTTTGGCATTGATGTACAGGTGTGCGCTTGTTGACCACGCTGTCTCCTGACTTCGTTATTTCCCCGCATTGCCCGGCCCGCCGACAGCATAAATCCGCGGAATCCTCTGCTCGAGCGTCGGCAGCGCCGGAAAAATCCCATGCGGCTCGCTCTGATACCAATAGGCTACGGAAAAGTAGTTATCAGACCGATGATTGGCATGCCCGTGTTCAATCGTCGCCCGCAGCGACTTGGTAAACGGAATCGGAGAATCGAGATGAAACCGATACAATGACCATCTCCCGCCTGCCACCTCCTGTCCGACAACCGGGGCTCCAAACAATCCGTAGGCAAACGGGCGCCCGCCAAAATCCCATGCCCCCAGAAAATAATCTTCCGACCCCGTGCCGTTGATCGAGGGCAACGCCTCGCCATCGACAAAGAACATGTCATCGCCCTCGCCCCACCACTTGTCTTGGTTCTGCAGCACAGACATGGTCACACCGACAAAGTGACCCCGCCCGGTCGCCTCCATCCAGACGTAGTTGCCGTCGCCATTCAGATTCTTCTTCTGATCGACCAGCGGATCGCCATTGGACTTCCAGTCATTGGTCCACCCGTGCGCCGGCGCCGCCTGCCGATATTGCGCGTGAAAGTAAAGCTCACCGGCAGGCAAAGGCCTGGTGTAAGCGCGGTAGTCGATGTTGAAATAGAACGCGTCGGTTTTAATCGCGCCTTCATTCGTCACCGTGATGCGGGCACGCTTCTGAAACGGCATCGGGAAGAAGCAATTCAGCGCTTTGTCGGCTCCGACCGAAAGCGGCACCGACTGATAAAGGTGATAATCCCCCAGCCCCAGTCCAAAAAAATCGCCGATGGGGGCCTCCACGCTGGGCGAGCTTTCGCCGTCCCAGTACATGCGCAACACCAGGGCCTTCAAATGATGCGGATCCTCCGATGCAATCGTGGCCCACACATGCGTGATCAGCCCCGGCCCGGCCTCGTCGAGCAGCGTAAGGGTTTCACCGGCCGCAATGGTTCGCGCATCCGCGTTTCCCCCGGTCCGGTCATAACTCGAAACCCGGTGCTGCACATAATCTTTGGCTTCGGGAAGAGAGGAGAGCAGCACGGATGTATCCTGCGCCACAGCCATCACCGAGGCCAGGCACAGAAACAGTCCCAGAGACTGTTTCATCGCGCCTCCCTTGGCAGATTCCCGATTACCTTGCCTTGCTCATCCAGAAACTGCATCGACGGGGTTCCATCGGCGGCAACCTTGATGACGACCCGGTCTCGTCCTTCCGCATCGCGCAACTCCAGCGCCGCTGTCCGATCCTGCTTTTTCCCAAGGTAGATTCGTTCCTGGGGCTTGTTCTTGCCGCTGAGGAGATCGCGCATCCTGGCTTGCCGCTGATCCGGTGGCAATCCGAGCGCATCGGTGACAAGGCTCATCGGGACATCCGGCTCATCGACAACCTGGATTCCCGAGTAGCGCTGCCCGTTCTCCTCCCCGGCCTTAAGCACCAGAACCTGGTCTCCCATGTACTGGTCAAAACTCAGATGTCCCCAACTCTTAACCTTGCCGTCTTTGCCCGTCATTCCTCCAAAAATCAGTCCACCATCCTCGGTGCCTTCGTCGTCGAAGAACACCATTCCCGCTGTTGCCCGGTCGTAGGGATACTCTTTTCCTTTGACGACAAGGCCTGGAAAGTGTGCCCGGTCGGAAATCACCAGGCGGACAGTGCCGTCTGGTTCGACCAAATTGATTCGCTTCACATCGATCTCATCGAAGCTGGTTTTGTTCGGAGAAGCCGTCGACGCGCGCACCAGGGTAATACACAACACGATGGTTAGAACTGCGGAATAGACGAGCAGCATCCGCTGCGTGAGGGCGGTTCGATCCATGGTATTCACCTCGTTGGGAAGTCCTACAGTGGAATATTGCCATGCTTTTTGGGTGGATTTTTATCCCGCTTGGTCTCCAGCATGGCCAGTGCCTGAATCAGCTTCTTCCGGGTATCGCGCGGCTGTATCACGGCGTCGACAAACCCGCGCTCGGCGACGACGTAGGGATTGGCGAACCGGTCCCGGAACTCTTCAATCTTCTCCCGCCGCACCTGCTCGCGATTTGCCGCCGCATCCAGTTCGCGCTTGTAGACGATGTCCACCGCACCTTCCGGCCCCATCACCGCAATCTCCGCCGTCGGCCAGGCATAATTCACGTCGGTCCGGATGTGCTTGGACGCCATCACACAGTACGCCCCGCCATAGGCCTTGCGTGTGATCACGGTAACCTTGGGCACGGTCGCCTCAGCAAAAGCGAACAGCAGCTTCGCCCCGTGCTTGATGATCCCGCCGTACTCCTGCGCCGTCCCCGGCAAAAAACCCGGCACATCCTCAAACGTCACCAGCGGAATGTTGAAGCAATCGCAGAAGCGCACAAACCGCGCTCCCTTCACCGACGCGTTAATGTCCAGGGTCCCCGCCAGCACCGACGGCTGGTTGGCCACAATCCCCGCCGGCCGTCCATCGAACCGCGCAAACCCGACGACCATATTCCTCGCGTAGTGTTCCTGTACTTCGAAGAAGTACCCGTCATCGACCACGGAATGAATTACGTCCTTGATGTCGTAGGGCTGATTCGATTGCGCCGGCACGATCCTGTCGAGCGCCGGATCCGCGCGCTCGATCGGATCGTTCGAGGTCTTCCGCGGCGGCTCCTCCAGATTGTTCGACGGCACAAAACTCAACAGCTCCCGCACCATCGACAGACACTCGGCATCGTCGTGCGCCAGAAAGTGCGCCACGCCCGACGTCTCGTTGTGCGTCGTGGCCCCGCCGAGCTGCTCTTTCGTGACCTCTTCGAGGGTTACAGTCTTGATGACATCGGGCCCGGTGATAAACATGTAGGAAGTCTGGTTCACCATCAGCACGAAATCTGTGATCGCCGGCGAATACACCGCGCCCCCGGCGCAGGGCCCCATAATCGCCGAAATCTGCGGCACCACCCCGCTGTACAGCGTATTGCGCAAGAAAATATCCGCATACCCCGCCAGCGACATCACGCCTTCCTGAATCCGCGCTCCCCCCGAATCATTCAGCCCAATGACAGGGGCGCCCATCTTCGCCGCCAGGTCCATGATCTTGACGATTTTTCCCGCATTTGCCTCCGACAGCGAGCCGCCAAACACGGTGAAATCCTGGGCAAACACGTAAACCAGCCGCCCCTCAATCCGCCCGTAGCCGGTGACGAATCCGTCGCCATAAATTTTCTGCTCAGCCATCCCGAAATCGTTCGAGCGATGCGTAACCAGCTTGTCGGTTTCCTCGAATGTCCCTTCATCGAGCAGGAACTCAATCCGCTCGCGCGCCGACATCTTTCCTTCCTTATGCTGCCGCTCCCGCCGTTTCGCCCCGCCGCCGTCCTCGGCCAGCCGGTTGCGTTTCTTCAGTTCTTCCACTTTTTGTTCAAGATTCATGGGGAAGGATTATAGCCCGGCACGGGTGCCCACCCTCGTCCCTCCATTCCCGGGAGGGGCAGGGCGGGAGCTTTGACTTCGATGTTCCACTTGCCACCGCCAGACCTTGCCACCTTCGAACCGTATCTTCCTCCCTGCGTTACACTGCCATGAGTGTCCTCGCTCTCCGATCAACTGGGCTTCAACTTCCGCACGCCCGACCGCCGGGTATGGAAAGTTCGCGACCTCGTCGCCGCCGTACGCACGCACATCGAGCGCGAATACTCGGACGCCTGGGTCGAAGGCGAAATCTCCAACTTCCGCGCCCCCGAGTCCGGACATTTCTATTTCACGCTCAAAGACGGCAACGCCCAGATTCGCGTCGTCATGTTCCGCTCGTCGGCCCGTTTGTTGCGCTTCCGTCCCGCCGACGGCCTCGAGGTCGTCGTCCGCGGACGCGTCACCATCTACGAAGACCGCGGCGAGCTGCAAATCTCCGCCGAATACATCGAGCCCAAAGGCGCCGGCTCGCTGCAACTCGCCTTCGAGCAACTCAAAGCCAGGCTCGAAGCCGAAGGCCTGTTCGCCGCCGAGCGCAAGAAGCCGATTCCGCAGCTTCCGGCGCGCATCGGAATCGTTACCTCACCGCAGGCCGCCGCTCTCCGCGATATCCTCCACATCCTCCGGCGCCGTCATCATTCTGTGAATGTCCTGATTTTCCCCGCGCAGGTGCAGGGAGATTCGGCGTCGCATGAAGTCGCCGCCGGAGTGCGGTACTTCAACCAGCGCAACGATGTCGAGGTCATCATCGTGGCCCGCGGCGGCGGCTCCGCGGAAGATCTCGCACCTTTCAATCACGAGGGCCTCGCCCGCACCGTCTTCGCTTCCCGAATCCCCTTGATCTCCGCCGTGGGTCACGAAACCGATTTCACCATCCTCGACTTCGTCGCCGATCTCCGTGCTGCAACGCCCTCGGCCGCCGCGGAGCTGGTGATTCGCTCTCTCCAGGAAATCGAGAAACAAGCCACCACCCTCGAAGACCGCCTCCGCCGCGCCATCCGCTATCGCCTGCTGATCAACCGCCAGGCTCTCACCGAACTCGCGCAGCACGGCGCCTTTGCCCGCATGATGGAAGTCATCCGCCAGCGTCAACAGAAACTCGACGACCTCACCCACCATCTGGAGGTGGCCGAGCGCCAGCTCCTCGAACGGATGCGCCGCCGCTGGGAGACGGTCTCGGCCGCCGTACGCCATTACGATCTGCGCCTGGTTCTCTCCGGCATGCGCAGGGAACTCGACAGCAAAACCACCACCCTGGTTGCCGTCACCCGCAGCGTTCTCCTCGAACACCGGTTCCGCAGTGAGCGTTTGCGAACCGCCCTGGAGTCGCTTTCGCCCCTGGCCATCCTCGACCGTGGCTACGCACTGGTTTTCGATCGGGAAGGCAACCTGCTGAAGGATGCCTCCAGCATCGAGATCGGCGAGGAAATCTCCGCCCGCCTCGCACATGGCCGAATTCAGGCCTCGGTCACCAGGAAGGACCGCCACTAAGCTCCCGCATCAAACCCCTGCTTTACAATGGGACTCTAAACCCAGAGAGCCCCCATTTGATCCCGGTCATCACAACCTGGCAGCAAGGCGCATGGATCGCCCTCGATATCGTCCTGGTCGCCATCCTGATCTACCAGGTCCTGGTGATGATCCGGGGCACGCGCGCTGTGCCCATGCTAGCCGGCCTGATCATCGTGGTGGTGACCTTCTACCTCGCCCGTATCGGCGCGCTTACCACGCTGAACTGGGTGGTCAGCCGCGTCCTGCCTTATATCGTTTTTGCGCTGATCGTGGTCTTTCAATCCGAAATCCGCCATGTGCTCGCCGACCTGGGCCGCCGCCTGACGTTCCTCGGTGGATCCTCGGCGGAAGCCGATTCATACGACGATATTGTGCTCGCCGCAAATCTTTTTTCCCAGAACCAGACCGGCGCCCTGATCATCATCGAGCGCGAAATCGGACTCCGCACCCACATCGAAAGCGGCGTCCCGCTCGATGCCCGCCTTTCCTATGACCTGCTCGCAACGATTTTCCGCCCGAGCGCTCCTCTCCATGACGGTGCCGTCATCGTCCAGAAAGACCGCATCGCGGCCGCCGCCTGTTTTCTGCCCCTCTCCATGAATCCCTTGCTCTCCACGCAACTCGGCACGCGCCACCGCGCCGGCATCGGCATTACCGAAGAAACCGACGCCATCGCGGTCATTTGTTCGGAAGAAACCGGCGCGATCAGCTTTGCCCTGGGCGGCCGCATCGAACGCGACCTCACCGTCGAGCAACTGCGCGAGCGCCTCGGCAGCGAACTCCGACGCCGCATCATTCCTGCCGCGCTCCCGACCCCGATGACACAGCCTACAGAGGCAGAGGAAGAGGTGAACGGGATTTTCGATCCCCTGGCCGAGCCCGCGCCCCACCACCAGACCGATCCCGGGTCGCCCCCGGAGCCGCGCCCATGATCGGACTTTTCAAACGCTACGTGCTGCACAACTTCGGCCTCAAGGTTTTGTCGCTGCTTCTCGCGACCGGCCTGTGGTTCATGATCGCGCGCGACGAGCAGCCGGCCGAAGTCGCCGTGCGCGCGCCCATTGTGTTCCAGCATATGCCGGCATCGCTTGAAATCAGTAACGAGGCGATCCCGGAAGCGCAGATCCGGGTTCGCGGTCCGGAACGCATGATCCGCGCGCTCCGGGTCAACGAAGTTCAGGCGGAGATCGACCTGGCGGGGGTCAAATCCGGCGATCGCACGTTCGACCTGACTTCGCACGAGGTTCGCCATCCCCGCGAACTCCAGGTGGTGCAGATCGTGCCCGGCCAGGTGCACCTGTCGTTTGATACGCGTCTCACACGCGAGGTCGAGGTGCATCCGCGGGTCACGGTTGCCACCGGAGAGCAGATCATCAAAATGGATGCCGATCCCGCCCGCATCACGGTCTCGGGTCCTCGGGAACATGTCGAAAAGATCGACGCAGCCACGACCGACCTGATTGATGCCACCGGCACACGCGGCACTTCCGTGTTCGTCACCAATGTCTACGTCTCCGACCCGGTTGTGCAGGTCGAGCAGACCACTGTTCGTGTCACCGTCGTGGTCGAAAAGGCGGGAGGCGCCACGTCGCCATAATG
>Ga0123355_10015335_pt1 | contig 12034 bp, 6 predicted proteins | sample TergutEmb28metaG_3_FD_89872 | JGI IMG/M metagenome (GOLD analysis project Ga0123355, IMG submission 89872) | Embiratermes neotenicus P1 segment gut microbial communities from Petit-Saut dam, French Guiana - Emb289 P1 | ecosystem: Host-associated > Arthropoda: Insects > Digestive system > Gut ... | reverse complement strand
CATTAAATTGAACTACAAAAACACTCGCACTCGTGTCATAGTTGTCCTTAGACTTCCAAGTACTTTACGCAGGTGGCAGCTGATCTGTTATCTTGTGACGTCAGAGCTACCGTGTGCTGTAGCTTACACGCCAAGGTCACTCCATTACAATGTCTCGTTGTCGGGCAGGCGCATTGGACAAGTATGACGTCACGGACGGCTTATAGTACGTCGATTCCGATGAAGCCCACACTTTTCTCTGGCTAGTATCTCCGTAACCGTTCTACTTTGGACATAGGTGTTTTGGGTTATATCGGTATAGTATAACATAAGGAACGCCCTCCCGAAGTCTGGTCCGTTCCTCCTGTTACACCTCGTATATTCCTGCCAGATGACAAGGAGATAAATGAGTGGCGATGATGTTAAGAGATGTGCTCCTCACGATTAAGCCCGGATTCTTTTACATGTATGTCATTTTTTGGTAATACCTCAGGAGTATGTAAATTTTCCAAAACTCTGGGAGGTACCTCATATTTCTAGACTCCGCGTTAAAGAATTTAGAAGCCCTCTGTATCTGCCGCCAGGGATTTGTGCACACCTTTTTTCCCCCTTTGTAAGACTGTAGCCTTTTATGTAGCTGCAACCTGTATTTTTCATTCTCCGATTTTTTTTTTCCTCTCATTACCGACTCCTTACGTCATATTTAAACCTTCTTACAAATTATTTAGCCAACACTTTGTCAATTTAGCCATTGTTTTCGTGTCGTCAGTGGTTCTTTATTTCCCATGGCCTGTACTTGCTATGCAGAATTTCTCGTATAAGAGAAATGTATCCAGAACGAGGTCTTTGCTTGTAGGGTTTGTTTTAATTTCCAGATCCTTACATAGAATGAAAGAAATATCTCTAAATACGAAATATTCAGAAATGCTCTTATCATTCGGACTGTTTCCATATTTGTTCATTATGTATGTATAATGTACTATATAGGTGCTGAAATTCGTTTGGAAATTAGATGTACTTACTAACTTATTTATTACTTACTTACTTACTCACTCACTCACTCACTAACTCATTCACTCACTCCACGGAACACGGTCCTTCTTGAAAAGCTAGCCGGTTCTCAGCTAGTCACGAAATTTCCCGTATTTATGGAACCCGAAGGTGCAGTACCGCGTTCACAAGTGCTCGCCTCCTGCCTCTATCCTGATCCAAATCAATCCAGTCCGTACCCCCACATCCTACCTCATGAAGATCCATCTTAACATTATTCTCCCATCTATTTCTGAGTCTTTCTAGTGTTCTCTTTCCCTCAGGTTCCCCACCTAAACCCTGTATACACCTCTCCTCTCTCCCACACGTACTACATGCCCCGCCCATCTCATTATTCTCGATTTGATCACCCGAAAAATATTGGATGAGGAGTAGTGATCATTAAGCTTCTCATTGCGTAGATGTTTCCACTTCCCTGTCACCTCGTCCCTCTTAAGCCCAAATATTCTCCTCAGCACCGTGTTCTCAAACACCCTCAGCCTACGTTCCTTCCTGAATGTGATCGACCAAGTTTCACACCCATACAAAACACCAGACAAATTTATACCAGTTTAGACGTGAGGGATGCTAAACATTCTACGCAACTACCGATAACACAGTTATGTTTTTCTCACTCTCGAAAACAAAGCAGTCGAAATTGCAACACTATTTTGTTCCGAGGTTATGTGATGTTACGAACGCAGGCTTCGTCTGTTATTCTTAACGCTTCGTGTAGATTTTCCCAGCAAATGCTGGCCTGTAGCCAGGGACCTTACAAGAGCCTAGCGAAAATGTGTGGAGCGTGCCAGAGTGCGAAAAAAAAAATGTTAATTTATCGGTGTGATTGCGAGGCATGTTCCCACGTTTCATATACTGTCTACGTCTACTCTTCACTTCAGCGAATAAGGCCTTCATTTTACTATACATTTCAACCTCTATATTCTAGCACTCATATTTGAATTTCATTGGAAGACAAGCAGTATTAGGCAATTGGAATAGATTTAGAATGTGGGTGTATAGCCTTGCCTAACACTTGTTGTTACACTAAGAAAGCCATGGTATTTGCATTTTATTAATTTATACATTTGAATATTCATATATTAATAATATATTATTCGTTTAAAAATTTTTCGTAAATATTTCGGTTGCACCATAAACTGCAGCCAAAATTATTTTACAAAGTGGGTTCTAATGGATGTTTTTAGAGCGTATAAATACGTCCAAGTAAGACGTTCGCCTAACAATAAACACAAAATTTGAAGTGAAACTTTCGTAATTTTAGTACCGTTCAACATTATGTTGTTTTCGAAATTTTACAGCAGTTCTTGGTACTCATGATCCTACAGTTTTGACGTATATTCATTTTCCTAAATAAGGGGATTTTTATTTCTTTATCTGCAGGTTGTAATTACAACCTTCATATTCTCATATCCTATCCTGTACCATTCTATCAAATTCTGAGAAATCAGTTTATGACAAAACTTTGATTTTGTGTCTTCGAATTGTTCAACATTTTAAATAAAAATCCTATAATGACTAAAAAAGTATTGATGTCTATTTAATGTTACATGTGTTATTTAAAAATGCTTTATTAACTGCAAAGATCACATAGTGTGGAATGACAGAATGATATTATACGCTGAATTTTTCATACGAGGCCGGCTCGTACTTTGTATGAGCCGGCCTTGGTCCAAAGGCACTGTCGCGAGCTTTGTTTCTAGGAAGCTAGGAATGTTGTGAAGAACTGCAGCTGGTAGATGTTTATTCGGTATACGATCTAAGACTTGAAATCTAGGCCCCCGAGTTACAAAGAGGAGTTGCTGATACTGCACTTACAGCGAAAAGTTGTGGAGGCAGAAGAAAGTGAACTGGCATTTGACAGGAAACAGTCTCCTGATGCCCTTCTTCTTAGTCCCCAGTGAATTTTACCCAGGAAACTGTCCCACCCTTAGCTCCAGTACATTAATGCAGCCCACCTTGTGTTACAGAGAGATTTGAACATAACCGTGAATGCTGATGACACCTTAAATAGCTTCTGCAAGTGGCAGATGGGGCTGAACCATGCTGACGACTCTCACCCAAACCATCATGACGTGGCTATCCTTGTCACAAGGTAAATTTGGCAGCTCCCGCTGCTTAATATCCTTTTTATATAGAATCCCAACAATCACATGGATGGGGGGCATGCAGTGGCGTAGTTAGTTGAGGCACTGTGCCACAGGTAGTGATGTCCCAGGTTCGATTCTCGATGAAGTCATTGAGATTTCTCATTGTCCTAATCTCTCCGGCCGCACTATGGCCCCGGGGTCGACTCAGCCTCCGGGTTAAAGACGGCCGGTGTATAGGGCTGAAAACTTTAGCACCTCCATGTCCCGACTGGAAACTCTGGGAACCCCAACCTCCTGGAGCCCTAAGGGCATGTTCAGGTCAGTAATGGAATTGCTGTACCTTTTACAATCATATAATTAATAAATTTAACGCATATTAATCAAGTGGCTCCATACAATGAGGTGGTTTCAAAGACCAGTCAAATAATTACATGAAATAGTTTAAAGGTTATTAATCATTAATGGACAAACCATAGGATCTATGAAATTCCAAACAGTGGGTAGAGAGAAGGCCTATGAAAAGGCCATGTATGCGTATAGGAAATTAGTACTCAAAAGCTCTTAAACTCTTTCATTCATAAGGAACTTCATGGTCAGGTTTTTAGAAGTCCTGTATTTCATTCGTTAATTTCTGCTTTCATATATCGGGCTGGAGAACGACTCTTCTAAGTGAGGTTTTAGAAATGTTTTCTGTGTCCTTGGAGACACACTGTATATTTGGTCCTACTCAAACTAGGCAAAGACAGCTCCCTTCCTTGCGTCTTCCAGTTCCTATTCCACTGAAGAGCCTAACTTTGGACTCTGTATGTCCTCAGACTTCGACACCGTTGTGAAATGAACCATTAACGATTAATGTTAACAGAATTACTAATTTGCCTCGTCCAATAAACAGATTTTTTAAAATATAATTTTGGACCAAATGGCTCCAAATTGTCTCCTAAGAGAAGCAAGTAACCCATTGCCCATAAAGAAAACACACAATATATATTGGTTGTGTGTAAAGCTTATATTCTCGCTCCTTTAACTTTCTGCCCTATACTCGCCATTGAGGTGAAGAAATTGATTTCGAATGAAATTTGCAATTTCCAAAGTCACTGCAAAAACGATCTTATACAGGGCAGAATAATTTGTATAGGATTCGAGGAGTAATGTGTTTACAGTGAGGGCTTTGGTGTCTGGTTCCGTTGGAGGAGAAAGTTAGGGTTAAAAATAGAGAAACTGGGAGACTTTTATAGGGTAGTCATTCACCTTATGTCAGACCTTGTAAGCTTCCATTTAAAAGCTAAGTAGATCTGTGTCCATTTGAAGTCACGTAGTATTTAGAATTTGGTAAGATATTAGCAAATTTACTGCTACTGTTGGTCTTGATATATTTTCTTAGCTGTGACGCCAGCTTGAGAGTTTGTTGTGAAGGAATCGACCTTGTACTGATGCCAAATCTGCAAAGCAAGTCACTTTTGGGCTGTCAGTCTTTGCCATTGGCATATGACACAAGCCACATGGAGTCTGCCAATTTTTTTGTTGTCTTCACTAGTGTCAGTACACACGAAGACACATACACAGAATTCTTGTTTCTTTTTCAGGGAAGGCACCAGCAAAAAGTTACATGATGTTTGCTAAACTTAGAGTTGCTTATATTCTTGTGTTCCGGGTTTTGTGATGCAAGAATTATATATTTCCTTAAAAGTTTACATTCCTTGTGCTGTTTTCACACTTTAAATTGGTCACTGATCTTGACGAGTACATCTCACTCTATGCACATATTGTGGCTCTTGAAATTTATAAAGATAGCATGTTCAGGTAATCCACTTATTTTCAGAAATCCTCTCTTAATCATGCATGTTAACCTTTTGACACCTAACGACCACTATAGTGGTCGTACCGCACCGCTAACCTCTAAACGTTGCATTTTATATATTTATTCAACAAATACAGGTACTGAATATTTTAAACATGTTATATATTCTCCGTTTTTTTTCTCTTCAAAATGCAGTTTGTTTCATAATTCTAACATATTTGGTTCCTGTTCTATTCACATTTTATATACAGAATGTGCTAAAATTTAAAAAAATAATTCCATCGCCAAAAGGTTAAGAAGAATGACCTTGCTGTCCACTTTTTGAGGTAAAATTTATGCAGTCCAACCATAGAGCAGTTGTCAGATTCCCTGAAACAGACGCATTGTTCACGAAAAGGATTTACCAAAGGTATAAAAACATAATACAGCCCATTTTTTGTAGGTAATAGGCTTCAGTCCCATTGTGTTGAATGTTCTTTACTGTATGATGGAGACCTATAAGATATTTCAATTGTAGTTCTCCAAATGTCTTACTTTCTTATACAAAATACACTTTGCTCAAAGAATGTATCTAATACATCTTGATAATTAAGTAAATCCAACTCCCAAAACGTCCAATGTGTAACTTCAACTTAATGTCTAATGCGTAACTTGACTTCAGAGCTCACTTTCCAAATTTCGAAAACCAATTTTGCACATCAACAGGGCCCGAAACTTAAGAACATTGCTTACATAACGCCTTCTTTTTAAATTTACCTCACAGAATGTGACGTGTCCAAATTAATAAATAAAAAAAATTAATATAATTTAATATGGCCTCATAAAGGCAAGAAAATCTTCTTTGCTGGCTGCATAATCCAGAAAATAAATATCATTCTCATGCATTTTAAAGACCTGATTTTCTGTGACAGGTATTCCTTGTAAAGTCTATATAACTTGTGTGTAACAAAAATTAACATCAAGTCAAAACTTCATGCATACAAGCATGGTTTAACAATAACTTTAAAGCCATCAAACATTTGGAATGTTGCATAATATGGCAAAATATTGAAATTTTATAAAATCGACCGACATTTTAATAGTCACTGATGTTTGTTTCTTTCCTGTAAATTGATTAAACTCTAAAGTGATAAGAAACACATTCAGCTACAGCAAAATAAATAAAATAGAAATTAGTTGATTCAGTAAGTTTTATGGGCCAGTTTCTGTAATCACAATGTTTCTGGTACTGTATGCTAACCAGTGAAATGCATACTTGGCCAGCTGGACCTGAGTAGACAGGAAATAGATGGTAAACATACGCTTCCTTTTGGATAGACATGTTGAGGACAAAGATTCAAAGCTGGAAGCTTCAAACTTGGAAACAGAAACACACTGTCATATTTGGTGACATAACATGGCATTGAAGAAAAGTAAACAACAAGGAATTCACAGTATATTCTTTACCCATTATTATCACAACATTTTAAAAAGAGAAGATATTCATGGCATGTGGCATATTCATGGGCATGTTATAGCCAAGGAGGGTCACAAGATAGATTTTTCCACTTGGGACTGCAATGAAGTGACAGGTTGTAAAGTGTTCACAAAATTGCAAAAAGCAAATATAGCTTTGTCATGTCTGTCTGTCCATCCAGCCATCTGTCTGTCTGTCCATCCAGCCATCTGTCTGTCTGTCCATCCAGCCATCTGTCTGTCTGTCCACATGGAACAACTCAGTAGTACCTTTTGCAGTATATTTATGTCCAATACATATAAGCTACAGAATTGAACCCATAGATAACAATGTCATAACAGTAGCTGGTTTTTCAAGGAAGTGGCATATGTGCTGTCCCTGATGATGGTGCACAAGCACCAAAATATACAGGAGATTTGCATCAAATGTATGTATTTAATAAGTACTATGCATTTGTTTGGTATTAAAAAGGTGTCTGAAGTCACATGAATTCCATTTTCAAGCTTCCTGTTTATCATCAGCATTCCTAACTTCCAACAAAATCATTATGTGTAGTGTAAGGTGGTGTGTGTTTCATGTAACCGAAGGCAGGACATCTGCGCACGCCAGAACACACCATGCAGTACGCTAGGAGTGGCACATGTGGGAGGGATGTGCCAACCTGATCGTAGCTGCAATGTCAATGAAGACAATGGGATCACTCTTGCCCACACCATCACACATGAAATGGGACACAAGTATGTTCACAGTCTTGCTTTGCACTCAACTCCTTCAGTATAACCAAATGTTAGCTAATGTAAATAGAGAAAGAGAACTGTAATTACATTATTTATAAAAAGTAACACAGCCTAACTTAGTTGGAGCATGAACGTAGAGTGAGCACTTACAGTGAACTGTGTTGTCAGTGGTGGTTAAGTTGGGTACACTGGGTACGATAGGATTTAAGGCGTTTTGTTTGCAGAACAGTGGGTTCAGCAGTGGGAACATGTTTTCTGAATGCTGAAGAGGTTAAAGCATACATCTGGAACAGTGACATAACTGGGCAAGCGGAGTAAAGCAGCTGCCCTAGGTGGCAGAGTGAATACTTTAAATGAAAGCATTTGATTTTATGCACTCAACAAACTGTCCATCATTTTGCCAAATAGAAGGAAATTCAGCAGTAGATTGTTTTTAAATTTATTGTTTCTGGTATGGATGGCCATTGTGATTACCTACTCTGGACAGTGAGACTTAGCTACACTACTGACTGCACTCTTAGTTATAAAGTTCACAGTATAACAGTAGTTCATGGGTCATCTAAAAGTAAGTGCATGTATTAAATTTAAACAGTAAAATTTTATGCATCAACCAATTTCATATTTTGTAACCAATTTCATATTTTGTATACATGTAAAATAACCACTGCCACCAAGTGACAACCCAATTGCAGTTAATAAATACTATTATTATTTATTTATTTATTATTATATTTGTTATATGAAGTCCCATATTTCACATATTATTATTGATACTTGTAAGTCTGAGAAAGCATGTTAACAGGCTGATAATGTGACGGTCACTGATAAATTGCAGTGTCACAGATTATAGAAATCTAACTTTACTGTAGAAAGATATTTGATGAACTATAAGTATGCTGAGATATCACAAATGCATTTATGTAGTCTACATGAAACTGTCTTTGCTGACTGAAAAATAACACGTCACTATAGACTGTTTAGGTTATAATTGTATTAATAGTAAAAGTAAGAACAGAAATTTGCACTTTTTCAAAATTGCTAAGTTATATTCATTCAGAAGAACATTGCTTAAGCATATGCTGGCAGCACTAAAAATTAATATGTCATATAGAAACAGAAAAAAATTTTGAGCCAGAACTGCTCCACCACTTTCTTTCAACAAAAGATTTATAACTGAGTCTTCTTTGAATATTGTGATTGAAATGTTGGCCTGTTTCAAGGTTACCTGTTGGAGCAGAAATTTTCCTGGCAACCAAAACTATCGTTTTCCAACCACAACAAAGGTGCCAAAATAAAAATAAGATTTTGAATTCATTTTGATAGGGAGGTAAAATATCAGCAACTGGCTCTAAATAACCCTCTTTCAGTTTTGGCATGTACCATGACACAGAGAAGATTGGCTGTAGCCGTCGTGAAGGCAATACCCTACATGTGATGACACCCAGCTTTGAAGCTGATGCAATTGAAGTAGCATGGTCCAGTTGCAGCAGGCGTGACATCACAAACTTCCTCGAGTGAGTGAGTGACCAACAGACTCCTATCGTTTGTTTCAGATCAGTAGGTAGCACAATGTTCTATTTTGACAGCTGTTCAGATGGAGTAATATGCTTCGTTGATGACACATGAATACATGGCAGCTGGATTGTGTGTGGCTTGGAGAACTACACAGAATGGAAAATAAAGCATGCAGTAGATTTTTGTAATCTGTGGACACTTAAAAATGTTCATAATTCTCAGTTGTTGAAAATTTTCCTACATAAATTTTCTCCCAAAGAAAAGAGTGTTGCTAGAAAAGTGTAAAAGTTAGACACACCTGTGTTCATTTGACTAAACACTATTAAATATGTAATTCCATTAATTCTGCACATTGCAGACAGGCTTTAGAGAAGATATCTAAAGCTTAATTAAATCTATAAACAAAGTATATTATCAGTTTAATATAATTAACTATATACTGATCATTTATATGTATAATTTTTGATATTATGTAGTGTAAAATCATTTAGTTATCAAAACAAGAAGATACTGCTAAATCATCAGGAACATATACATAATTAAGTAATATTACTCAACACTTCAGCAAAAATACTGTTTCTCACAAGGCACTTTGTACTCATATAATAAACCCAATTCCTTATAGCCAAGGAAGTGGGCAGTGTCTTGAAGATGAGCCCACACAGAATGACTACAACTACCCTGACCTTCCCCCTGGAGCCATGTACAATGCAGAGCATCAGTGCCGACTGCAGTTTGGAACACACACAACAGCTGTGTGCACTCCACTTGAGGAGGTTTGTCTTAATCCTAGTCACTCTAATCCTAAATAACAGATCTTGGTATCAGAATATAGTATGTCCTCATTTATTCCAGATATTTACACAGTGAATGCAAAATCTTGACATTGAATTCTAGTTAATTCTAGCAGATCTTTTGTCAGTCTGATGGAATATGAAGGGTAACATGTGTTAAAGAGGAATTAAATTTTAGGAGTTCCTAAAAGAGTGTTTTAAAATTTTTAATACATTGAAATATGAAGTTTTTCAGCCCAGGAACCCTGTCAAAACACAAGAAATAGTGCATAAAAATGCAGATTTTTATGAAAGATCTGAGCAACCTGGTCTTGCACAGATTATAGATATTTATGTAAGCATTAATAATGGCTTTCTAATGTGATCAGTGTAAATGTTTTGGTTATTCAGTAGCAACAGTGACAAATACATCTCCAGTAATTAGTAATTCTTAAGGTAAGGAATTTCTCAGTTTTACTGTGAATTGTGCTTGAGAACAAAATGCTAAGGACAATGTTTGGATATGCAAAAGATAAGCTAGGTTAAGAGGAACAATTCCATTTCCATCCCCTAGAATAGACAAGTTAAGCACGTCAAGATCTTTATTGTGGGTTGGCCTGGTAGCTGATACATGGGAAGTGAAAGTATAAAGAATACCATATATATTCAAAAGCAAGATGAGTTTTTCTCTGAAATTTGGTGCCTAAATATGTGAAAAAAAGGTAAAGTGCACCCTTGTACAGGCACTGAGACTCTGTACAGGCCATACAGCCCATAGGAAGAGTAGAAGTATAGCTCTATTCTTTCTTGACCACGGCACTAGAAGGGGGTGAGGGGTCAATGTCACGCCCCGGCCACTCTTTACCCCCAGGAAAGACCCGGTACCCATTGTACAGGAGGCTGGGTGGGCCCCAGGGCCGGTCTGGACAGGTGTGGAAAATCTCGCCCCCATCGGAATTCGATCCCCTGACCGTCCAGCCCGTAGCCAGTCGCTATACCGATTGAGCTACCCGGCGTATTTAAATATGTGAGGTCGTCTTAAATTCTTGTACAAAGCACCAAACCAGACCATGCAGAGCCAAACCAAAGCCTGCATTGCCAGATCATAATGTGACATCTGTGCTCTTCTGGGATGTTATGCAGCATAGAGTGGTAATTCCTTACTGATGTTTCAGGACAACCTATCAACCCTATCTTCAAAGGCCAACCAATCAAAAAGAGACAACACAACATCACTGACATTAAATGTTATGGTCTTTTTTGGTGACTTTGCCCATCTTCTAATTGTTGATAGGATCATGATGTTTCAGAAGCTGGCTGTGTTTCCATTTTCAGGCAACAAAATGCCTAACCTGGCATACCCCTTAGATTGAGGTATTTTCAATCACTGTTCACCATAGAAACAACAACTTGCTAAGATATACAATTTAGAACAAATCCAGCCCAAGCATAGCAACAGGAAAATGGCTATTGAAAAATTTAAAATTAAACAGAAGGCTCAAAAATAAAACCTGAACCAATCAACAAATTAAAAGCCATAAAACGAGTCATGAACTCACTCTGATCAAACCACAGACACAGCACAAAATGTATTTACAATTCTTAACACCAGTAACATAAAGAGTGGATAAAATTATGAATCTTCTTCAGGGATTCAAGTAAGATTATGCACCAATAAATATAAATGTCTTATTCAGTCAGTGTGGATCAGAACAGCATGGTGGCGCATCTCACCAGAAGTAATTGTGAAGCTTGAAGAATAAATACCAACTTGATGTCACTTGCTATTTTATTTCACTTCTTATGTGCTCAACATGTTTCGGACATTAATATATCCATCATCAGGAGCTTGTGAATATTCTGTTGAATTACCACATTGGTCGTATTATTCTTGGTTCGATGTGTGTTGGAATTTCGGTGTTGTTGGGTTGGAGTGGTATCCATGTTGCAGGCTTCAGCCAATGTGGTAATTCAACAGAATAGTCGCAAGCTCCTGATGATGGATATATTAACATCTGAAACATGTCGAGCACATAAGAAGTGAAATAAAATAGCAAGTGACATCAAGTTGGTCTTTTATTCTTCAACTATCACAATGATGCACGGTCCAATAAACATAAGATAATTGTGAAGCATTTTGAAAAGTGCTGTATATCCAGCGGAATGGCAATGAAGTGAATGGGAATGTTATGAGTGAGTGTGAGGGAGATGAAGTTAGTGACAGTGAAACTGATTGGTTAAGGTAGATAGAATCTGACATGTTTGTGTATTATTAAGTGTACGAAATGAACAGTAAAATATTTTTCATAGCAGGTGTTTTATTTTTTGGGGGGTCATCTTACATTTTGGATAAACACTTTTCCCTTGGCACATGTGTTCTATTTGGGGGGTCAGCTTAGATTAGTGTCATCTTGCATTCAAGTAAATATGGTATTTTGATTTTTTGACGTTTTGCTGACCATGCATTTCAGTATATTTATTTCAATAATTAACCAATTTGATGCACAAAATTTCATCACACCTATAGGTGTGATGATACCAGAGGCTGTGTAATGCAATTTTGACCTCCTGATGATTAGCACATGTGCTCGAAACATGTAGAGGCATGAAATAAACTTATTGTAAAACAAAAATTTTGT
>Ga0123355_10015334_pt1 | contig 12034 bp, 10 predicted proteins | sample TergutEmb28metaG_3_FD_89872 | JGI IMG/M metagenome (GOLD analysis project Ga0123355, IMG submission 89872) | Embiratermes neotenicus P1 segment gut microbial communities from Petit-Saut dam, French Guiana - Emb289 P1 | ecosystem: Host-associated > Arthropoda: Insects > Digestive system > Gut ... | reverse complement strand
TGGGGCGCCCCCGGAGGCTTGGCCGTGCCCGATGCAAGGGGCCGGGGGGGGGGAAAGGAAAGGCCCCCTTTATCCCCCCCCCCCCCGCTTTACCCTGATACACAGTCAGTGATGCTGCTTTTCTATAGGAACTACCACCAAGTAAGTAAAGCTTGCTCTCAGATGCAGGGGCACGCAAACAATAGGGTCAGCCTGGCAGTCAGTCTGTCAGCTAGCATCGCGGTCTGTACCAACAGTCACCCATCCCGTTTTTCCTAACGCCAGGGATGTGAAATACTGAGCTACTCTTGCAGCAGACAACAGCTGAATCTGTGAATCCAACGGGGAACCGATGTGAATGACGTCTTCCTTGTAAGCTGTGTAGTTAGAACACCATTTTCCTAATCTTCCAGAGGAGTAAAGAATCGGTACTGCGCTCAGGTTAGTTACCGCGTCGCCAGCCCGACGCCTTCTAAGTCATCGTGAACTTTGTTGCTGCAGGTTCTGCTGAGAAAATGCTTCTACTGCAGGCTTACAGTTCACTCTTCTTGTTCCTGTGCTTCAAACCACGCCTATAGTAACCACTTGCTATTACACTTTTGTCGAATTGAAGCAAATTTACGTAAAATTAAAGTGAAAGCTATTTAATATTTGTTTTTGTGCTCAAGAAAACATAACAAATTCAAACACGTGTAGTGAAATGGACGTACAGCTTCAGGCACTGTCAGTCTCCGTATTAGATCGATGGTGGGCGGCCAGCTGAACTAGGGTGTGGAATGGACTTATCTGGCTTAGGTTCTGAGCTAATGGCAGGCTGCTGTGAACAAGGTAATGAAAGTAATGAACCTTCGATTTGACTAATTGAACGGATGTCACTTTCGGAAGGAAAGAAGAAGAAGAAAAAAGGAATTTTGTGCGTGGAGTCGAGTCAACGAAAGAACGAACACAGATTTTTCGGTACCTGACCTAAGGACACCTTCCACCAAAATCCAGGTCATTTCCTCTCCCCCCTTCACCCAACCCTCTCTCCAAACCATCAGCTTTTTATCACTTTGTTACGACAGGGAAGAACCTAAGCTCCTGACGGCAATGAGGGCGCGAGGAGGTGGAGGGGGGAAGACAGGCGTCCGACTTCAGTTCCCACTGCAGTGTTCATTGTTTCGTGGATTCTAGCACAGCTAGTTAAAACAAGAATGTGTCGTGGCTGCCTGGATATTCCAGGATATACTGTGCACAACTGCCAGCGGACCGGTTGGTCACACCGCCTAGCTAGTGACTGAGATATGTATGTATGTATGTATGTATGTCTAACGAACCAAACTCAGTACGTGCCTACCAATTTTTCCACCTAAGGGAAGAAGCAGCTCGAATTTCCGAAAGGTTGTGTTCCTTTCAGAACGGCAGGCGATGAAGTCCAAGAACCCAGCAATGATAAAGAATCCAATTTCATTCGCAGTTAAACAAATTCTGCATCAAACACTGTCATTCGCAGCGTACTCCGAGTAACATACCATTTGGTAGCATGGACGACGCGGTGTAGCCGAACTGTATGCAACTGAGGAGCCGTTCGTTGTCTTCATACAAAAATTAGAAAATGTTTTAATTAGAAATATAGCCCGAAAGAGAAATGGATGAGAAACTGCCCCACACAAAATATTTCTGTCGTGTTATAAGGCTCTGTTAGACAATTACAAGATAACTTAATCACAACATAAGGCACTAAAAGGGAGACGCTTGGGTAGACTGGAGGATAATATTACAGTGAATCTCGAAAGGGTGAACGTTAATGGGCCACATTCAATATGGGGTCAAGTGGCTCTCACGTCTGAACAAGGTAATATACCTTCGCGCTTCATAGCAGGGGACTATCAGCTTCCTAAGAAAGGTTGTGCTTTACAGAGTTGTTTGACAACATATGCAGCGTAACGTTAGATAAAGCTGTGCCGCGCCATAAGGGCATAAGGGGAAAGAAAGTTATGGCTTCACACACTCTTAACCTCGACAACAGACGGGAGGTGAGTGGCCAGGTTCACGACCCTTGGAATGTATTAGACTGGCTGCTGATCGGCTTGGTCCCCTCTGCTATCTGGACACTTTGAAGAGCAGCCAAGTCTAATGGCAGGGGAAAAAAATTCCTTCCTCGATCTTACAACCAGTAGCCTCGTCGACAGACGCAGTGTAACCACATGCAAGTTTAATCGGTAACAATCTAAGGCTTTCATTTTACAACTTGGCAATTGGTATTACAAAAATGGGCCCACGTACTCCCAGCACACAAGATCAAGCAGTAAAGCAAACAGATTTAAGACCGTGCATCAGCGATTCATTCAGTGACAATTCCTGGATGCATTATTTGTTATCACACAACCTCCATGTCCGTCTCTAGAACCCTCGTGGCAGAAAAGCATGTCGTCAGAAGCGCAATAAAATGTCTTTAACACCCCTGTCTTAGCCTTGAGGTGTTAAGAATGAGAGGAGGATTGGCTCCATAGATATCCGTCCTATGTGGCCTTAACAATAGCACCAAGTTATTGACTGGTCAGTTGGCCTTTACGAGGGTAACAAGCAAGCAAAGTGCGAATTAAAAAGTTACAACACAGTGAGAGGATGCGTATCAAGGGAAGTTATACTTCCTGCTAGCTAATAAAGACCCTTTTCTAACAACCTCCACAACTCACAGGATGAAAAGGAGGGACGCCTGGTTCACTCCTAATTGAGAGCCCTTCACACTAAGCTGATAACCGTTCACTGGAAAGTGGGTGGAATATAACGACGGTCCAAATATCTGCTCTTGGCATTTGTATCACAAGCTGTTGCACTGAAGGTATGATCAGTATGAAAAAGAAACTATTATGCAGAATAAATAGAGGATAAAGATTTATTCGAAGCGCATATGCTATCCGTCAAGACGGCCCGGATCTGCGAATTCTTCATTACCTACCACTACCGAGATTCTTCCATCATTAACTCCTATTTCAATGGAGTGGTCACCCTCTATAAAGACCGGTAACATTCAGGTGGACCTATGATGGGAAAACACGAATAGAGTCTGCATGTTATGTAACATTATTTTACAAAATTGTGACTGGAAATTAGTTCAAACAGATCCCACTCAGGCTTCAAACCGTCACACCTCACTCAACGCAGATGATACAATGACGTCAGACCTTCTTATACATGCAAACATAAAGATGTCTACGAGCACACCCTGAAATAATAAAGGGAAGTGGAGATACACTTCCAGTCATTCTTAACCTCTGCACCCATTGAATAAGAGGCTAAGTGAGTCTCTAGGCAGTCTGGATGTTTTGGAGAAGAGATATATCTCTTGGACCTGTCGGGGAAAGAACCAAGATTTACAGCTTACGTAGCGGTGTAATTGAGACCTTCGCTCTTGTGGATTGTAGCGCAGAGTAGGGTGTTTAGTTACTAACAAAGAAACTAACAAATTAACCAACTATACAATCAACACGCCCCGCAACAACGCAGAACAACCAAGATGTCTACCACGCTTCCTCCACTGTTCTGACGGTAGCCAATTCAATTAACAGACTATACTATTCCGGCTCCTGGTCTTAAGTGCTGATTTTGTAAATGCGTCATTCTTTTCAAAAGCACTACACAAAATAATTACCATACTTGTAGCAAAATCCTACGCTTCGTACCGCCGGAACCAAAAACACCACTGGATATGATCCTAATCAGAGTCCATTCACTCAAACTTATGATCAATTCCTGTCAACAGCATGGACCTGAACATTTCCGTCATCTTCCGAATGACTACATTATAAAATACTTCCCAACAAGATAAGCAGCCCCTATTTATTTAGGTATCCCTACAATAGTCACAGTGTGGGCCGGGTAGCTCAGTCGGTATAGCGACTGACTACGGGCTGGACGGTCCAGGACCGAATCCCGGTGGGGACGAGATTTTCCGCCCGTCCAGACCGGCCCTGGGGCCCACAAAGCCTCCTGTACAATGGGTACCGGGGTGTGCTGCTGACCACTCAATCCCTTCTAGTGCCGCGGTCATGGAAGAGTAGATCTATACCTCTACCAAACCTCTGGGCTACACCGGGCCTGTAACGGGATCACTTTATCTTTACCTTTACACTAGTCACAAGTCCAGCCCACCACAGCTACTGTAACATTTCTAAGTGATATGCGGTCCTAAAAATAAAGAAGGTAATAACAAGTAATAAATTGTAACGTCAAACAACCCCTTCAGCTGATACAGCGACAACAAAAAGGTAACGCAACTTCATTAATGTTGTGTGTAATCCGTACCTAGAAAACAAAAGTGGGTTTGTAAGTAACACGCAGTGGACAGTGATTAACCAGCTAACGTGTCGACGAAGTTACAACGAATGCAGCCCCAACGTGCAAGGCTACAAACGATGTGCACTCGGTACAAAGACCTTGCTAAGGCTTCATTCACTTTCAAATGCCATACGGTTTCAAGGTTCACGCGTAAACGTAATTTCCTTTGCGCCTACAAGAAACATACGGCCTTAGGTGCGCCGATATTCACGAAACTACGATAATGCTCAAGCGCATTGTGTGTGCTTGTCTCAAACTGAAATTCACCAAAATTGGTAAATAAAAGTGGTTAGCGTGGAAATAAATTAATTTACGTTCCTAAGTAAAGAATGGTTTTACTGCGAATATCTACAAGGAACTCAAAATCCCTCATCAAATTTGGTGGATATCTCGAGTGTCGATTTGCATCCACATCCAACGATAAATGTAGAAAATATGGGCGTAAGTTTGTGAACATCCATAAGCAATATATGAATTTTGCTTTGCCGATTTTCAAGAGATTCGCAAATGCTCAGCGGTATAATGTGATGAACTCCCACACTGGATGTAATACAGCTCGGTCAAGAAATGTGGAAGAGAGAGGGAGAATAAAAACCCACTAGATGCCACTTATTATTTTATTGTACTTCTTATAGGCTCAACATGTTTCGTGCACTACTATGCCCATCATCAGGAGCTCGTCAGTCGTGCTTTAGTCTGCAGCCCGGACACTACTCCAGCCTAACCGCGCCTAACCTCCAACCTACAGCAAACCAAGAAAGAAATGACAAATGTGGTAATCAACATTATAGTCGCGAGCTCCTGATGATGGACATAGTAGTGCCCGAAACATGTTGAGCCTATAAGAAGTACAATAAAAGTAACAAGTGGCATCTATTTGGCTTTTATTCTACAGTTATCACAATGATGCACGGTCCAACAAACATCAAATTCGAAAGTAATTTTCATCCGAAATAAAGTATGCATGGCTGTCCCTAACCCGATTATCAAATAATTTACTCTCGCTCTCCAGTTTTTATTTAAAAGAACTCTACACCAAATTTAATGAAAATCCGTCCAACATTTTAGTCGTCGATACCAGGTCACAGACAAATGGACGGACAAGGTCTTCATTTTACTTCGTAATGAAGGCCTAATGATGGACGAATTTATACTCTAGGCAGGAAACTCGAAGTTTATGGCAGTACATGCTTAATTACCCTTTAATACTGAAGACCATGCAAATATTAGAGGCAACAAAATTTCAGTTACACCTCGCAAAGAAAACAGGCCGCATCCATTACAAAGGCCACTCGGTTAATGCTGATTGTGGAAATTACCAGTAATTAACGAGATAATCTTAAAAAAAAATTGAAATATGTACGTGGGCGGGGGACCGCGGTAGCACAGCGGTTAAGGTGCTGTGCTACAAATCGGAAGGTCGTTGGTTCGATCCCAGCCGGTTTCAGTGGATTTTTCATTGATACAAAATCCTTCCGATCGCACTATGGCCCTGAGGTCGACTCAGCCCCTAACAGAAATGAGTACCAGGAGTATTTCCTGGGGGTAAAGGCGGCCGGTGCGTAAGGTTGATAACCTACCACCATTCTATGCGTTGTCACGAAATCTGCTAACCTTAACTTCCTGGAACCCTCTGGAACCCTCCGGGCCTGTAACGGGACCGCCTTACCATTTTTACACACGTGGGCAACATACAAATCTTTCAGAGACAGACACGGTGGCACACAATTAACCACTGGGCTTTAAATGTTTAAGGCAATTAAACTTTACATGTCGGTGATTCTGAAGCCAAAGGAAACGAAACGATTGTTTATTTGGAAAGATCGCCGCGTTTTTTTTTTACGTAAACTGCCGTAGGCAAGTTACAGGGTCCGTATTGTTAATATCTAGACGTTAAGACTGTCTTTACTGTGAAAGCACGACGAAACATGTGTTCGCTTCAGTTCCGTACGATCTACGCCTCTTTACTGCAGTGTACCTCTCGCGCAGTTCTATCTTTACTTTTAGTAATTTTTTGAAAAACGACCACCCTTTTTACAATGATACAAAAAAATACATAACTTTCTCTCACACCACTTTAAAATTTCTCTTCGTATTAAGCTAACATTGATACTTCTCTCCTAACCATAATTACCCCACGTTGTTTTAATTACAAAACAACCACCCCTCGACGCCCCACACCCCTGCTCTAGTACTAATCCATTCTTTGTGAAGGCTGTGACGCTTTTTAATCGACGGTGGAAAACATCAAATGGAATCAGATAGGGGTAACAGTACAGTAGTTGAAGAGAAGGGGTAGGGGTGGTTTGTACAATATTATAGGCTTTGTGCATTGATGTTATACGAGAGTATCATTTATACAGGGATTAGTAAAGCTTTTGTGGTCAGTGAAAAAGCTAGCATCCAACCCATACGGTGATTATACTGATTGTCCGTTCATTTTCGAATTATCAGTTTTATAGTATATAGATGTGGATGGGCCTGCGTGTGTATATTGCGGTAAGGGGGTGGTGACGGGGGAGGACCGCACGGGGCTTGCAGAATAATTATAACGTGTATGAAATATCTGCAACCCCCCTACCCCACTTCTTCTCGGTACATGCCCAGTAATGACAGCGACTGAAATTGTCTGTTCTGTTACATTTACCAAAACCCTGAATGCCTTCAAAATATATACTAAAAACCTCCACCCCCCCCCCCTGCAGCTCTTATGTCCACGCATAACAGAACATATTTTGGTTTTTAAAATCCAGTTAGTGTTTGGGTGTTTGCCCATTTTTTTTATTATATTGCTGGATATGGTGACGTCAGAAGGGGTAAGGGGGTTGTTGACGTTTTTGTATTTCCTCTCCCTCTCTTTCACCCCCCCAACCCTCTTTTCTCCATTTCATGATCCTCAACTACCTCCCACACCACACTTGTCTGTTTTTTCAACTGGAATTCGTAAATATGGATGGTCAATATTTTATTTATAACGTGATCCAAGTAATCATTGTGTGTATGAAAATGTGTCGGTTTAAAAATCTACAGCACGGTTATTGTCATAGTTAAATTTGTTTCTAATCCGAATTTATTTCAAAAGTACGTGTTAGAGTACTATATCACTTGAAACAACTTAAACTGTATGAATATGACTCAGTTAAAATGGTTAATGTATTGCAGTGAAGAGCCTAAATTGGCCACAAATGTATCCCAAATACCGCAGCTATGGACGGAGTTCCAGACGAGAGAACTGCTAGAATGGGCCAGTCAGATGCACCTTCACCTGGGCTGGAGCCACTGGCCTGTGCCGTGGTGTCTACCGCCTGGCACAACAGCGCGCGATCACTCAGTAGCACTAACACCTTGTCTGCAGCCAGAAGTTCTTCACCTTCTCTTCAGTGACTGTGTAACTTTCTAGCATGGGCAACAACCTACCACAATTACGAGGGAACATAATGTAAAATGCAACACATGTACACTGGCCCAGATACAACAAAATTCCGTCCGCACACTTTCCCAGTGCTTTGCTTACTAATACCACATGATGGACTAAACCAGAATTGTGCTGATGTTAATTGTTTACATATGCACAAATCTTCATTGTCTCGCAATTTATACACTATAGGCCTATTGGAGTATAAATCAGAATGCACTGCCGTCTATTCGACAATATCATACGTCGGGACTGGCGTCTGCCCACTTCCCACACCAACACCATGTTTCCCTAATATCATCTTCAGATTAACTTCTATCCATCTCGAGATATTCGCACCAAAATTCTATGTATATTTCTGTTGTCTGCAACCCAGCGACAGTCCAACACGTGTATTCTTCCAATTTCACTATCACAATGGACCACGAATTTTGTCTTTATGCAATATCCTAAACAGCCCAACAACGTGATACTTCTTACTTTAAAGATCCTCGTTATTCGCTCCCTGATATTTGTAATCCATGTGTTTCGTTGAACGCAACAAACCATGTCTCACCTCCTTTCATAACAAACAGGACAACGTCACGCAAATACAAATATTTTCTGAAAATATCAGTAAAACGAGGATTTTTTTTAATCTGTACGACAAACGAACTGACCTAACACTTCAACCATCCGGCTCAGGGCGGATACCTGTACCTGCAAGTCGACGTCCCATGGTGCGTTTAGCCACACCTGAGTATTGAAAGCACCGCTGGGCTTCTGATATGGAAATGTTGTAACTGCACGCCATGGAAAGGCCCAGAGTACCTTGAAATGAGGGCAGGACTCACCAGACAAGGAACTGCAGCAGCCAAGTCGAGAGGAAAAAAAACAAACAAACAAACAAACAAACAAACAAACAAAACAAAACAAAACAAAACAAAACAAAACAAAACAAAACAAAACAAAACAAAACAAAACATGCGCATTTCTAAACTTCACGAGAAACAAATACAGCATGTCTCAGAATGGGCTCAAGAGTTTATCATTCACTTACTGACCAATGTGACAACGATTTTACACATTTTTCCTAAAACAGTATTCAGTAATTCAACACTGGCAAAACGTGTGGCTCCACACACATGGGGAGGATATTCAACATCCATCCACGTGTAGCATATCATGTCTGAAGCAACGATAGTGAAAACGTTTATCTCTGAACACGTCATGACGTCATTTGAAGCAGTGGCGGTACAGCCCCACTCATCTTCAAACTTCGTCACAGGTTACCTTCATGCACCGGCCGTTTACCCCCCAGGATGTGTCTCTGATAACCAGCGAACAGGAGTCTGGGTAGGCCCCACAACGGCCTGGAGAATGTGGAAAACGCATCACGATTCCTCGGAAATACAAGGCATAGCCTAATAACTATGCTGACTGAGCTATCCTGGTTTCTGAAATGCTGCCTAAGTCGTGCGATGGTCATTATTATGGATGAGCACACTTGGAATCTGACAAACTTCTACATACAAAAATATAAGGGAATGAATTTGGGGGTTTTAGGAGGCCGTGGAACAGGATAACCCACACCGAGCCACCTACCAAGAACTGTACATCAACCAGTGGCAGTGACCATATTCCACTTTTATCGCAAAATCTTGCAGTGTTGCCACAGCAACTGACCAAGACGAATGCTGACCGATAATGGACTCCGCATTGTTGCATGCACAGAACCTTTCCTTCCACCGTTAAACGATTGCTATTTGTTTTTGTCATTCGTAAATAAATTTGGTGGCGCTCGGGAGGCAGTGGAAAGAGAAAAGAATTTTACAAGATCGAGCGTTCGGTAAAGTTCCTGTTCTTTCAACTTCCATTATTTATTTTTGTTTCATAGCTTTTAGAAAGTGCCAGAGCGCACATTGGCTTTAGAAAAACAAGAGAAGAAGGCTGGAAAAATGCATACAATTTTCTTGTGTTCTGCAGAAAGAAAGGAGAGACAATTTTCTACCACATTTGGCTTGTCCGTCACATAAGACTGCTAGACTTCTCCAAAACTAAGAAGACACACTTCTTACAAAACAACACAGCACTCGCAGTCTTGTCCTTAAATTTCTTATTTGTTAAGACATCCATGTTTCACAATTGGAAAACTCAAAGTATACAAAAAGAATAACACTGATAGTGCTACACCACGTCAGTTTCTTACGGTGGGGGGGGGGATATGCACAAATGTAATTAACACTTCTGAATTTACGTTCTAAAGGAACCAAGTTCGAATCTCAGGCACGACAAAAATATTATCCTGACTGGATTCTTTTGTTCACTCCTGTATGATGTTTGACTCACGCAGGTAGCGTGAACTCACAGTATCATAAAAATCTTTCAGTTCCTTCAAACGTTACAAAATATATACGTAGTGTTACTGGTCATCTTTCTTTATGCAAGAAAGAAGCGCAAGGCCACATTAAAAACAGTTCTTCTTTCGATTTCTTGGGTGTAGATGACAACTGTCAACCTACGACTGGGCTGCCGTAAACAGTAATACTTCCGCTACAGTCAATGGGACCGAAGAAACCTCAGGGGACCCTCATTGGGGCGTATCAAGGGGCAGTTGAGATGTATTAATGTGGGCCTAAAACTAACTCCGACAGCAGGAAGTTAGAGCATTTGTATCAATCCACAGATCTGTTCGGTTTTGTGAGGGGCGTTCAGCAGAAACTAAGAAGGAAGGGACGGCGAATCTTGCAGCGAACAGAATCTGCACTTTATCTCCATGGCAGTGGTGTGACCGATTGGCGAATTGCTTCCCCGATACGATTTACGTACAGATATACCAGTAAATCTTGTTGCAAGAGAGCACAATCAAACTGGATCCTAAAGCTTGAGTTTTATAATTATTTTGCTGACAAGACCTTTCTTTACACTTCCTCCGTTGTAATAAAGTTTTGTTTAGCTCAATTCTGTGGACGTGTAGCTCAGTTTATTGCATTCGACGTAACGGGCCTGTTTTCCTGAAAAAGAAATGGAACACCTGGAGAAACCTAATGATTTATCGTACAGGATCACTCACGCTAAGATTATGAACTACGTAAGTCAGATGCATTTTTCTTAAAGGAATCAACTCGTAAAAATAATAATTTAGACTCTTGTTTTTACGACGGTGTGAACCTTGAGCTACTAATTTAAGATAATAACTTATATTAAAAATGTATGTGAACAGGGTTTTGAGCAGAACACTTGCACGGGAGAGAAAGTATCCAGGGGATGAAAATCACACAGGGATTCGCTTCACACTTAGTATTCTTTTACCATCTAAGTTCTTATTTCTTTCTCTTGCCATGGGGGAAGAGCCCTCAGTGGGCCAAGGCTTCCTCATTGTTGAGGATTCACGATCACACTCCGACACACCACACTCGGTAGGACTTTCCTGCACGAGTGATCAACCCAGCGCAGAGACCTCTACCTGACAACACACAAAACTCACACGAGACAGACATTCATGCTCCTGGTGGGATTCATAACAATTCCAGCAAGATGTGACAATGAGGCCACATGCAGTACACTAACAATCACACATAACTACATATAAATGCTACGCCCACCCCAAAAAACCTTAATTTAACTTCACTACACTTCACTACACTTCACTCCCTTTTTAAACATGTCATTGTCCACTTACATTCCCTTCACTTAATTTCACTTGGACATTTTGGAACGTAGATCAGAAATATGTGGAAAGCTTTGAAATGTGGCGCTGGAGAAGGGTGGAGATCAGCTGCATCGAACGTGCAAGAAATGAAGAAGAATGACAAAGTCAAGCAAGACAGGAATATCCTACATAAAATAAAAATTAGAAGGCTAACTATACTGGTCACATCTTGTGAGGGAAATGCATTCTATAACACGTTACTCTAATAATATTTATTAACTGCAATTGGGCTGTCACCCGGTGGCAGTGGTTATTTTACATGTAAACAAAACGTGAAATTGGTTACTACTAAATTTAAGTCGGGAGGGTTATACGAGAAGCATGTAGTGGCAACTTGGAATTTTGGGAACCATCTCAGCATTTGCTTTTAGGCACAGGGAAACCAAGAAACCCCTGTGTCGAGATGGCCGGTCGCAGGACCTTCCTAATACTGACTTCTAGCCAGCAGTCCGACATCTAAAGTAAAAAAATAAAAAATAAAAAAAAAAACAATGTCCACACAGTAAAACAAATACACATAAGATAGCAACAATACGCACAAGACAACTTAAAACTAGCAACAATACACACGAGACAAATTAGAATACATGTACAAAAGGTAAAAACACCCAAGTAAGAGAGTACTGCGT
>Ga0123355_10015332_pt1 | contig 12034 bp, 9 predicted proteins | sample TergutEmb28metaG_3_FD_89872 | JGI IMG/M metagenome (GOLD analysis project Ga0123355, IMG submission 89872) | Embiratermes neotenicus P1 segment gut microbial communities from Petit-Saut dam, French Guiana - Emb289 P1 | ecosystem: Host-associated > Arthropoda: Insects > Digestive system > Gut ... | reverse complement strand
CAAAGAAGCAAAAATCCAAGTAGAGCTTGATGAAATGTGGTCGTTTGTGGGCGATAAAGCTCATCAGTGTTGGCTTTGGTGGGCAATTGATCATTTTTCAGGCATACCTATTGCGTTTTGGTTTGGCGGTCGGGATGCGGGGAATTTTAAAGTGTTGCAAAAACTGCTTGTGCCTCTTAACATAGTTATGTATTATGTTGATGGGGATTGGGTTTATGTGGGCAGTATTGTTGCTGAGCGGTTGATGGTTAGTGAGAAGAATACGCAAAGGATTGAGCGTAAGCATCTTTCGCTTAGAACGTGGTGTTCTATGTTGGTGTGGCGGGGTATTTGGTTTTCAAAGAGTGTTGAGATGTATAAAATTGCTGTTGGATACGCAATTAGCACTCGAATGTTTGGGAGAAAACCCTTTAATGTATAAGTTTAGGACACGACCCAGGCTGAATACATACCTTGTGAGAAAAAGGGAAAGAATGTTTCTTATTTTATTTTCGCAACGTTTCATTTATTATTTTTTCTGTCAATGCTGTGATGCTTGGCGTTGTCTGTTTTATTACTTCTGATGCGATGGTTTCTGCGTTTATTGATTTTTCTATTAGAAAACTACCTGTTTTTAGTTCACTTTTTAGTATCCAACCATTGTTTAATGCCGTTTTTAGTTCTTTTTCGTTAAAGACAACGTCTTGTATGATTCTGTCGGGACGAGGAGGATTGGGGTTAAGTATTTTCCATATTTCCCAGACTGATAAGCCTTGTCGTAGTAGAAACAACGCGTAGGACTCCGCTAGGTATATTTTTGGGGGTATATATTCGAGTGTTGACATGTTTATCGCCTTATACGGTATTATTATGTATTAATGCATATTTAGTTTTTTGTGATAGTGTTTCAAAAGGAATTATGAACAAGATCCCATATTTCCTCTCGTGAGCCATTAACATGAAAACGAGCAAACAAAAAGACCGCTAAGTCAATCATACGTAAACTTATAGAAACCATGCAGTTTTTCCAAACGAAAACGACCACACCAATGACGTTGCCTAAAATTATTACGCTTAACCCCCTGCGTCTCTGCTTTTGTCTGAACCAAAGCTCTGGCGAAATAAGCTCCGCATAAGCCTCCCAATTATCCGCAAAAAACACCTTAACATCCAACTGCTCAAGCCGATCAAGCATCTTCTTTAGTGTTTGGGCACTTCGATTTCCGCATTTCCAATCAACAAGCTCTCCGGTAGTTCGACAATACGCCTGCCACACCCAGACCCTGTTTTTTTTGAACGCAAAAATGCCACATCTCATACAACTCAATTATAACCTCGCCTTGCGGTGTGGTTTTTTCATAAGTTTTGAGAGCAAAATTCTTCACCCAATACAGAACAGTTGAGGGTTCGACTTTTAGCATGCGTCAAATAGCATTCATAGATAAGCCAATCACATAGAGGTATAGGGCAAAAGCTCGTTTTGTAGCGTTTTTATCTTGGGTTTGTGTGAATTGAAATCTGCAATTTCTGCATTTGTAGCGCTGTCTGTTGTGATTAAATCCTGCCTTTACACAACATGCGCTTCCACACTTGGAACATCTCATAACCATCGCAAATACAAAAGGTTAAACCGCCTCATAATCCTTTTCACAATACGCTCTTTTTTCTTTTTCTTCAACAATAGTTGTTGCTCTTTGTACAATGGCATAATGTGCTAACATATAGTGAAATATTTCTCTTGTTGGTATACAACACTCCCAACATAAAAAACATTGTTTAGTTAATACCGTCCTGAGTTTTAGGTTTATATCGTTATGTCGTGTGTATAGAAAGATATAATACTGCTGCCAGATTTTATTTGTGTATTCAGTCTGAAATGTGCTTCACAATTAAAGTAGTGAAATGTGCATAAAACAAAGTAGGCGATTATGATGATGAACAATACCTCTAAACAATTATTCAGTTTACTATTAATGGCCTGTATGACCATAAGTATCGTGGCAGTGTTTCCGTTGACAGCTAACGCGGCAGACTCCACGCCACCTATACTTGCAGCAGCTGATTGGCATTCTGTGGCTTTGAAAGGTGACGGCACGGTATGGGCATGGGGATATAACATCCATTGTGAGTTGGGTGATGGCACTAACGAAAACAGCAATACGCCTGTGCAGGTGTCAGGTCTAAGCGGCGTGGTCGCCATCTCGGCAAACTTCAAGCACAGTTTGGCTTTGAAAGGTGACGGCACGGTATGGGCATGGGGACGTGGCAGCTATGGTGAGTTGGGTGATGGCACTAACAAAGACCACAAAAGTCCTGTGCAGGTGTCGAATCTAAGTGATGTGATAGCCATTTCGGCAGGTGGTGGGCATTCTTTGGCTTTGAAAAGTGACGGTACAGTGTGGGCATGGGGACGTAACATCTATGGTCAATTGGGTGATGGCACTAACGTAAAATACCGCGATACGCCTGTGCAGGTGTTAACCTCAGAAGGCGTGGGCTTTAGCGGCGTAATTGCTATCTCGGGTGGCTATGACTATTCTTTAGCTTTGAAGAGTGATGGTACGGTATGGGCCTGGGGAGTTAACTCCTTTTGGCAGTTGGGTGATGGCACTAACGTAGGATACCGTTGCACACCTGTGCAAGTGATGACCTCAGAAGGCGTGGGCCTTAGCGGCGTAACTTCCATCTCAAGCGGCAATCACCATGCCCTTGCTTTGAAAAGTGACGGTACAGTATGGGCATGGGGACGTAATGCAATGGGTCAATTGGGTGATGGCATGACCACAAACGGTCATAGTCCTGTGCAGGTGTCGGGTCTAAGTGGCATAGTCGCCATCACGGTAAACGGTGCTCACAGTTTGGCTTTGAAAAGTGACGGTACAGTATGGGCATGGGGACAGAATCAATATGGTAGGTTGGGTGATGGTACTACCACAGACCGTGATATGCCTGTGCAGGTGTCGAATCTAAGCGGTGTAGTTGCCATCACGGCAGGCCAATGCCACAGCATGGCTTTGAAAGATGACGGCACAGTATGGGCGTGGGGATATAACCATGATGGTCAGTTGGGTGATGGCACCACCACACTTTACGCAGGCCGCCATACACCTGTACAAGTAGTAGGCCTTATTCTACAGGTTCCGTCCATAAATACTGGTACAACCAACATACCCACTACAACTCCAGGTGAGAGTGGTTGGAAGGATAACCTGCTTTTGATATTGATAGTACTGGTTATTGTGGTGGCCGGTGTTGTGTTGGCTGTGCTGTTTGTCTTGCGTACCCGAAAGAAGACCTAATGGCTCTGCAAATAGATAACTGGTTACGGTTTGGCTTCCTAGTTATCTATTGGCACAACAAAAAACGGATATAGCAAAATGAATATACATTGATATGTTTTTATAGATGCAATACTCTTCACGCAAAAATAAAAACTGTTTTGAAACGCCTACTCTACCTATTTTATTGTGTAGAGAATGCTTATTAATGTTAAGCGGGTTACTTCGTTTAGTGTTTAGTATGAAGTCTCAAAATCTATGCCGAGATTTTGAGGATAGGCTCCAGACGCAAACAGGTATATCCCACCCCCTGCACCAAACAGTCTCACCAAAGAAACAGTTTTTGCGCTGATTTGCTAAGTTTAGCCATGTAATTTACAGGGTAAAGCAAGTGAAATAATTCTGATACTTTTTTCAGACCATCTAACAGCTGTGTCTCAGTAGACTGTCTAAATAGTTGCTAAATGTAAGAGCCACAATTTTTATGGCAACAGAACTTGTTATTTTTTATGGACTTTTTGATATACTTTCTGCTTGAATGATTTTACCGTGTTATAGCGTTTTTCAGGGAGTCCACCAATGAGCAAAAAGCAACATGCCAAACCAATCATTCCACCTAATAGTAAATGAGGCAGGGAAGTGAATTGATTTGCTACAAGGAAAGCTGCCAAAAGAATCAAACCAAGTGCAGTCTCTTTTTTCATGATGAAACCCGCCATCTTTGATGTTTTCATTAATGATAATAAACTTTGACTAAAGAAGACCCGTGAAAATCAGTTAGAGAAAAAATTTAGATTATTGGAGAGTTAGGGCTCCTGTGATGCGTAGTTTTGCGCCTTCTAAATACATAAGCACTGCCCTATCACCTGCTCTGTAAGCAAGCGGTTTATCCAACGTCAAAGTCATTGTTACTTTTCGGAAATCAGCTTCTTCTGAGACGGTTTCTACTTTGGCGGTAAGAAACTGTGTCCAGTGTCCAACATGCATGACCATGCCTGGTTTAAGTGGAGAAGGCCAATACTTGACTAGTTGTGCTTCGCATTTCAACATGCTACTTGTTTTGACTGAGGGATCATTGGTTAAAACTTCGCCCCTATCAAGGCTCTCGACGTCAATTCCTTTTAAGGCTAAACCGACGCGATCACCTTCGCCTGAAAGGTCATATTCTTCATCATGTTTTTGAATTGAGCGAATTTGAGCTGTTTTTCCGGCAGGTAACACATTTAGGCTCGCATGTTTTTGAATAAAACCGTTAGCTACTACACCTAGCACAACTACGCCAACGCCTTTAACATTAAAGGCGTGATCAACGGGTACTATTCCAACAGGTTGCTGTCCCGTAGCTAAATCAATGGTTTTCTGTTTTGCTACTTCTGCGAGCAATTGCTCTCTAAGCTGTATAGGGTCATCGTTTACTATTTCAAAATTTTCAAGACTGGTTCCTTTTATTAAGGGAAGGATTTTTTCTTTGGGAACATAGTTACGTAATACAAAATAACCGCTTTCTATACCTGCAACCTGTAGCATAACAATGCATTCACCTAGCATAGAGTTTACTTCGTCTACGGCTATTATGGCTTTTTTTGCTAATGAAACCGCATAATACAATGGTGCAAGTCGCTCAGGGTAACGCGAGGGCTCAATGAAAGTAATTGTATTGTCATCTTTTTTAAGATTATAAAACGTAATGTCTGTCGAGGTACCTTTTTTGCCAAGGTTACCTGCATAACCTGTACTGCCTAAAACGGCTACCGTGAGATTTCCCATAGATATAACCCTTGTTTCGTTACGATTGAAGGATACTCATCAAGATAAGTGTTGTTAACCATTATCGTTTGTTTTCTCTATATGAGTTAAATCATTTGGAGCCCCTGTTGCAACGTTTAATTGTTGTCCAGCAGGGTTTTTAGGCTTAGACGCTTTAATTGGGAGAGGTTTGCCGTAATTAGCAAGCACAACAAAGTAGAATGCCACATAGGACAAACCAGTTTTTAACCAAAACACAATTACACCACTTAAAAGCGCCGCAGAAGCTGCAAGAGCCTGCTGAATACCCAGAGTCGTATATAGAGAAGTGGCAACAATTTGAGCATATCCCGCAAAAGCATACCCTTGCGACTCAATATTTCCCGCAATCGACCGCACAATGAGCACCTCATTTGGCATAACAATAGACCCTAATGCGGCAAAAACTAAAAACAACGTAGCAATTTCACAGGCCCAGGCAAGAAAAGAAAAAAACGCCGGCTTAGTAAGCATCCTTGGCTTCTTCAAAAGAATCTTCATACCCAAATTATAATTATCTAATAACTTGAAAATTTCACCTTCAAACTTTTTAACGTTCCAACGATTACGACTTAAACGGGTAATACCTCCTATGAATGCGGCTACAATTTTTTTTGCTTCAGCTAATCGAAAACTAATGATAAGCAAAACTACCACAGGCAAAGCTAACAAAACCATGACAATACCAATCGAAAACAGTATAGCACTTTCATAACTATAATTCAAAACAAGCAAAACAAGCCCAAGCACCATGCTACAAAGATTGAATATAGCTTCATACATGTTCTTGGTAACCACAGAGGCAACGGCTTTACCACCTTCAATATCTTTCTCACGTGAAAGAAGATACACTTTAAACAAATCACCAGACCAACCACCAGGCACAATACGATCAATAAAAATGCCCACCCAGTAAAGATTAAAAGTTTTTCGAAAACTTAGCTTTATCGATAAATACTGCAAAAGCTTATACCAAACTATTGTATGAAAAACTATTGAAAGCACCATAGAGCCTATGGCTAAAGCGTAAATTCCCAAGTGTATTTTGCCTAAAACCTCAAACAAATCAGATAAATTAATAAAAAAAACCAAGTACATAACAAGTATAGCATACCCTATGATCGTAGAAACAAGAACAAATTTTCTTATGCTAACGGGAACTGGATGTGGTGGTTCAGCCACAAAAATGCCTCTTAAATTTTCATGCATAAACGAGACAAAAGCATATTTCAGCCTTTGTTGTTAACCGGGGCAACAACAAATAATACTAAATTTATACAAAAACACTGCTGCTAAACTGCAGAACCAATTGTGATAGCTTTCAGATAACCACACAACTTTATTTTTTTACGCTGTGAGCTATCAATGAGGATTGTTTGTGAATCGGCAAACTAGCCAAAGCTATGTCGAGTCAGAACTGAATTTTGAAAAGCCCCAAAATAAATGGGTTTACCTTTTTAATGAAGGTAACGGCAAAGATAAGCGGCTACTTGGCGGTAAAGGCGCTGGATTATGTGAGATGTCACAGATTGGTTTACCTGTTCCACCAGGCTTTGTTATAACAACTCAGGCTTGTCTACAGTATTTTAAGGACGGATTTAAACTTCCTGAAGATTTAAACAAGCAAGTTCACGATGCAGTAGAGCAAATAGAAAAAGCCATGGGGCGTGGTTTTGGAAACATGAATTTGCCGCTCTTAGTTTCAGTGCGAAGTGGCGCCGCAGTTTCTATGCCTGGAATGATGGATACAGTACTAAATTTAGGGATTAATGATGAAACAGTCAACGGTTTAATAAAACAAAGTGGAGATGAACGATTTGGCTGGGATTCCTATAGACGCTTTATTTCCCTATTCGGTTTAATTGTACTTAACATTGATGGCGAAATTTTTAATCAAGCAATTAATGATCTTAAAACTAGGCGAGACGCAAAAAATGACATTGACCTTGACACACATGACATGAAAAACTTGGTAAACATTTACAAAAAAATTATTGAAGAAAACACAGGAAAATCATTACCACAAAATCCTTATGAACAACTCTTTATGGCTATAGAAGCGGTCTTTACCTCCTGGAATGGTAAACGTGCAACAGATTATAGAAAAGAATTCAAAATTTCCACCAAAATCGCTAATGGCACAGCAGTAAACGTGCAGACAATGGTTTTTGGTAACATGGGAAAGGAGTCAGCAACTGGCGTAGCATTCACGCGTGATCCGGGTACAGGCGAAAACGTGCTTTTCGGAGATTATCTTGAACGCGCACAGGGTGAGGATATAGTTGCAGGCATTCGTACGCCTAAACCAATTTCTGATATGCAGCAATTCATGCCAAAAATGTACCACTCCCTAATGGATGTCCGCAAAACACTTGAGCGACACTTCAAAGAACCCCAAGATATGGAATTTACTATTGAAAAAGGCAAACTATACATGCTTCAAACCCGTAACGCAAAAATGAATGCTGCCGCCAACCTTCGTGCATCTGTGGAAATGACCAGTGAGGGTTTAATCACAAAAGAAGAGGCCATACTTAGAATTGACCCAAACCAGCTTACACAATTAATGTATAGTCAAATTGACCCAAAAAACAAAATTCTTCCAGTAGCTACTGGTTTGGGCGCTTCCCCCGGTGCAGCCTCAGGCGAAGCCGTTTTCACAGCTGATGAAGCAGAAAAACAAGGCAAAGCAGGTAAAAAAGTCATACTTATCCGAGAACAAACTAAACCAGAAGACATACATGGATTCTTTGCCTCACAGGGCATTTTAACATCTATAGGAGGAAAAACTAGTCACGCCGCCGTAGTTGCACGCGGCATGGGAAAACCCTGCGTTTCGGGTGCAGCCGACATCAAAATCAATCACCAAGAACATACCGCCATGGTGGGAGACCAAAAAATTCTGCCCGGCACAAGCATAACCATTGATGGCACGTCAGGTAACATGTGGATTGGCAAAGTTGCTATGGTTGAACCAGAAATCTCTACTAACATGAGCACAATTTTAAGTTGGGCAGATGAATACCGTAGACTTGGAGTACGGACAAACGCAGATACACCAATTGACGCAGAAAAAGCATTAAAATTTGGCGCTGAAGGCATCGGACTATGCCGTACTGAACGCATGTTTAACGCTTCTGACCGTATTGGACTTTTCCAAGAAATGATTCTTGCTGACTCTTATGAAGAACGCCTAAAAGCACTCCATAAACTTTTACCCTTACAAAAACAAGATTTCAAAGACATACTGCAGATTATGCAAGGTTTAACTGTAACAATTCGTCTCCTAGATCCACCGTTACACGAGTTTTTGCCCAACGAGGACGTATTAGAACACGAAATCGCTAAACTTGAAAAATGTCAACAAGCAATAAAAAATGTTTGTGAACTATCAGAACTGCTACCTAATGATGATTTGAAGGTCAAATCCATACTTACCGAGGGGGAACACATGCTCAATGGTATAGCTCAATTGCAGTCCTCGGAACTTGAATGTAAACGGGATGTGCTACGAAAAACACGTTTACTTAAAGAAATTAACCCTATGCTGGGTCACCGTGGAGTTCGGCTTGGCTTAACTTACCCTGAAATTTATGAAATGCAGGTAGAGGCAATTTTGATAGCCGCAGGCGAGCTCATAAAAGAAACGGTTCCGGTGCATGTAGAAATTATGATTCCACAGGTATGCACAAGCCAAGAACTTAAACGTGTTCAAAATCTAATAACACGCGTAGAACACCGTGTAAAAGAGTACATGGGAAACACTGTTCCGTTCTCACTGGGTACCATGATTGAAGTTGTTCGTGCCTGTATGCGAGCTGGCACTTTATCAGACATGGTAGAATTTTTCAGTTTTGGCACAAATGACTTAACCCAAGCAACTTTTAGTTTTTCCCGTGAAGACGCTGAAAATAAATTCCTTCCCTTTTATACTGAGCACAAAATTCTGCAAAACAATCCATTTGAAATTTTAGATGCAAAAGGCGTGGGACGTTTAATGGCTATTGCAACAGAGTGGGGACGCAAAAAACACCCAGACCTAAAAATCGGCATCTGCGGTGAACATGGCGGCGAACCTAGCAGTATTGAGTTTTGTCACCAAATTAACCTTGACTATGTAAGCTGTTCCCCGTACAGGATTCCTGTGGCGCGACTTGCGGCAGCACAAGTGGCAATAAAAGAAAAAAGAGGATTAATAAAACCATATCAGTAACAGGTAGTTTCAATGCACTCTAACGGGTTTTCATATGTACTAAATTAAGGGGTAACCCACAAAAACCATAATAACGCGGTTGGAAAAATAGAAAGCTATTATATGCCATTTGGCTGTGATATAGAAACGCGTTTTATTGTTGACACTTGATGATAAAACAAGAAGACTATGTTTCTTGAGAAATTACGCTTTTGTTATATGCCTTTAGCGGTACTTTAGTTTTTCTTCAAGCAGTACAAGAAGATCCTGAGGTTTAACTGGTTTAACAATGTAAGCATCTGCACCTTCATCAAGGGCTTTAACACCTGTTTCAAGAGATGGAAAACCGGTAATCATGATTTTTATAGTATTTTGAAGTTGCACCTTTAGTTTAGCAAGCAATTCGGTTCCATCTATATCAGGAAGTCGAATATCAACCAAAGTGAGATCATAATGACGACTGTTAACTTTATCAAACGCTTCTTTGTATGTCTCGGCAACGTCAATTTCATAACCGTTTTTCTGGAGAATACGCGTGAATGTTCTAAGAATAGACTTGTCATCATCAACAACAAGTATGGTTTTTTTATTTTCAAACATTTCCAACTTGCCTTCAGATTAACGGGAATCACCCTTACTAAATCTCTCACACAATACGTATAGAACCTAAAGCGTTAGCAGCAATAATAACAAAACAAAACATGACTCCACTTCCGATCCAATGTATCAGTACAGTGTGAAAGTTTAACCTTTCAATAATTTATTATTGCTTTCAAATTAATAAACAATATTCCCACTATTGAAATGAAGCATTTTTTGTATGCATTTAGCCCATGTATAATTTTATCAACACTATTACAATAATATGTATTTATTTATAAACCCTCTCAATGAACTAAACACGCACCAATTTTTTAAATTCAAGATTTGCAAACATACCATCCTTTATATAAACGCGTAGACATTAAAAATAATAGAACGAGATTTTATCGTTAGGCGGCTTACTCAGTTTGAGTGAAAAAGATATTACACGTTTTCTGCAGGCGTTAGGGCTTTCAAAACGCGAAATCCAAGTTTACATGTTTCTCGCCAAAAGCGGCGTACAATCTACAAGTTTTGTAGCTAAACGCCTAAAAATGGAACGCGTTCAAGCATATCGCACATTCAAGAAACTGCAGGAGAAAAGCTTTATCGAGGCTACACTTGAAAGACCGACACGCTTCACAATCGTACCGTTTGAAAATCTTGTTGACACTTTTATTAACGCAAAAAAGAATGAAGTTATGAATCTAAATGAGCAAAAGCAAAACCTGCTAGTATCTTGGAAATCAATCAGCACACCTGAATCTGAGTATCCGGTTGCTAAATTTTCAATAATCACTGGCAAGAAAAAGATTCATTCAAAAATGATAAACATGATTGAGGAATCCAACAAGCAAATCCTATTTTTAACCACAGGCTTGGGGCTTATTCAAGAAGATATCGCAGGAATACTTGACTCCGCATTTGACCTCTCTAAAAACCATAAAGTCAACTGTCAAATAATCACAGACATATCAAATGAGAACCTAAAAATTGTTGAAAGAATAGACCAAAACATAACTGAAGACCACATTAACATTAAAATGCATCATATAGGCATGAGTTCCAAGTTTTTCCCACGATTCTTAATCAAAGATGAGGAAGAAGCCATTCTTTACGCACCTTTTGGCAACGAAACTTCTGTTCTAAATCTAGAAGATGAGGGATTATGGATCAATGACAAAATGTTCATTTCAGTTCTAAAAGCGTTCTTTGATCAGATGTGGTCCATCAGCATAGAGGCAACAAGACGTATTGATGAATTGAAAAGTGGTGTGCCCATTGGCGAGATTGTTGTTATTAAAGAAGCAGAGGAAGCATGGAAGAGAGTTACTAAAACTCTTGAAAATGCCAAAAAAGACGTTGTTATATTCACTACGTCACAGAGCATTAACCGTCTTGCAGAAGATGATTCTTTTACACGATTTCTAAAAAAGGATTTAAAAGTTCGCATTATGGCTTCAATTGATCTTGACAATCTTGAACCTGCACAGAAACTTTCCACGTATTATGAAATCAAGCATGTTCCAATCAGTTACATGATCATAATTATGGTTGATGAAAAACATCTTTTCATATTTAAAAGACCACCGTTAAATGACTGGACAAGTGAATCAGCATTTTACCTACCAGACACTTTCTATTCCAGCGATCCAAGCCAGATTGAACGCACAAGTGAAATGTTAAATGATATATGGAAACGCGGCACAGACATTTCAGAAATAAGCAGTCAGGCAGGTATGAATCTGCCAAAAATAGAAGTATCCATTACCGAAACTATACCAGCACTCGTTAGTTTAATACTTCAGAACAATGTAAATTCGGCACTCATAACTGAGCAACACCAACCGATAGGAGTTATAAGTGATAGAGACGTTCTAAGAGACATCATCGAGTACCATAAAGACCCAGTTAAAGCCATTGCCAGAGATCTAAGCTACACGCCACTGATAATTTTAGACAAGGCTGAATCAATGGTAAATGCTATGCAGGTTATGCGGAAAAAAGGCATAAAACGCGCCGCCATGGTTAAAAATGGTCAGCTTGTAGGTATGTTAACTGAGGAAGAAAACAAAAAAACAGCAATACCAACCCCGACAGCGTCTACAGCAACAACTTAAAGCCATGGTGACTGCTGTTTTTGTACGGTAAATAATAAAAGTAGTAAACTCCAACGCTAAAGAGAGGAAAACAAGTTGAAGCTAGACGAGCCTATGAT
>Ga0123355_10015331_pt1 | contig 12034 bp, 14 predicted proteins | sample TergutEmb28metaG_3_FD_89872 | JGI IMG/M metagenome (GOLD analysis project Ga0123355, IMG submission 89872) | Embiratermes neotenicus P1 segment gut microbial communities from Petit-Saut dam, French Guiana - Emb289 P1 | ecosystem: Host-associated > Arthropoda: Insects > Digestive system > Gut ... | reverse complement strand
TTATGATAACTGGTGTTGGAGATGTGACTGAATTTGCGATTACTGGCGAATTTAGGCATGATACATGGCAAGATATTGTACAGGCTTATGGTATCTCAGCTGCAATTGGTGGAACCAGTAATAAATATAATTCCTAGCAAATATAACCTGCCATTTACACTATTTGCTCAACCCATAGCCAATGAAATAGCATCTGTCCGATCTTTAAGAGATTTGGATCTGGAACGAGTAGCAAATTTCGGAGTTTCAGTTGGTTTAAGAGCACTTACATTAGGAAGAAAAGATATTGTTATAACTGGTATCATAAGAGGCGGAGGTCGCGGATCATTGAATAATTTCAGTAATCTAATCAAGCGAGATTAATATTTATGTAAGTTGAATTGAGGATTGAAAGCATGAGCGCAAATGAGTATTCAGAGGCGAAAAAAAGGTTAGCCAATAAGTTTTATTTTGGCCATGTAATAATTTTTCTTATAGCATTATTGCTTTTCCTTGGATTTGTTCTACCAGCGATTCCAGAGTGGAGAGAAGGCGATTTTAATGTTTATCACTTTCTTTTTTGTATTACATTGTTTCTTGTGTCTTGTTTCCTGTTGGCTATTATTATAATCGGAGCTTCGAAACTTAAAAATGATAACATAAAGGTTATTAAGGGAACAGTTATAGATTTTAAAGAATGGGGGCATGACGGCGGTATAATAAACACCCCAATTGTAAAAACTGAAAATGGTAAAATAATTAAAATTAGTGGTGCCGATCGAGATGAAGATGGAATTGAATTAGGGCAAAAATATACTTTTTTACAAATGTTCGGAGTAGCTGTTCCTGTTATATCACAAAAAGAAAAAACTTTGTCTTAATTTTTACCTTCAATACTCCTATTGTAAAAACTGAATGTGGAAAAACAAAAAAAATCAGTGGAGCCGATCGAGATGAAAATAATATTTCAATAGGTCAAAAATATACCTTTCTTCAAGTTTTAGGATATGCAGTTACCGTCAAGTCAGAAAAAGAAGAAAATTCAGGCTAAGCAATATATATAATGTTTAAATTAGGAAGGTAATGTTCAAGTTTGTACGTTGCTTTTAGTTTTTTCTTAGAATGCGCATTTTCAAAATAGTGCTCATCTAAAACAAAAAACCACCTAACAGCTATAAATAAATACCAAAACAAATTACTTTTCTTAGGGTTTAATCTCGCATTAAAAGCTGCGACTTTGGTGTCATAAGAGGGGGAGGTCGTGGAACTTTTAATAATTTGCGCGATAATTTTGTTAATTTATTTAACAATCTATTTAATCGGAACTAAAATTTGATTATTATTTTTGGGAGGTTTATTCAATGAATACAAATGGATTTCCGGCAGCTAAGAAAAGATTAGCTAATAAATTTTACTTAACCTACATTATAGGTTTAATGATGACGTTATTGCTTTTTCTCGGATTTGTTTTACCGGCAATTCCAGAATGGAGAGATGGTAATTTCAATGTTTATCACTTTCTTTTTTGTATTATATTGTTTCTTGTTTTTTGTTCGCAATTCTTATAATAGGTACTTTAAAGTTTAATAAAAATAACATAAAAACTATCAAAGGAAAAGTTATAGAATTTAAGGAATGGGGAGACGATAGTGGAAGCGGAAATAAACCTATTGTGAAAACCGAAACTGGTAAGACAATTAAAATTAGCGGTGCTGATCGAGACGAAGACGGAATTGAAATAGGGCAAAGCTATACATTTCTTCAATTGTTTGGAGTAGCTGTTCCTGTTAAAAATGAAAAAGAAAATTCTTCATCTTAGCTTTTACATAAATTGTGTATATCAGAACGTCATTCAGAAATGTTTGACGTTTTTTCTTTACCCATGTGATTTGGAAGAAATATTGATCTTGAATTAACATGCAACATATGGAAAAGATTGCCGAAGTTGGCGGGGAAATTAAGTTAGTCACATATTATTGACTTAATATCCTTTAAAAATCAATTGACTTTCAATTCAAAAAGATTTATAATATGACTTATGAATGTCATATTATAAACGAGGTAAAAATGAAAAGTGATCGCCTATTTGAGATAATTTATTTGTTATTAAATAATAAACATACAACAGCGGCTTATTTGGCTGAGAATTTTGAAGTTTCACAAAGAACAATCTATCGCGATATTGATACTTTAACTTTAGCAGGCATTCCAATATATACAGAAAAAGGCAAAGGAGGCGGCATTAGTTTATTGCCTGATTTTACTTTAAATAAATCCTTATTAAATGAAAAAGAACAAAATGATATTTTATCAGCTTTACAAAGTATTTCTAAAATTAAAGCCGCAAACACCATGCCGGTTATTCAAAAACTTTCAGCTTTATTTAATAAAAAGACAGAAAACTGGCTGGAAATTGATTTTTCTGAATGGGGATCAAGTAATGAAAAAGTATTTCATAATTTAAGAGTAGCTATTCTAGAAAAAAGAATCGTTCATTTTGATTATTACAGTACTTATGGTGAGAAGACTGATAGAAGCATAGAACCAATTCAATTATGGTTTAAAGCACGAACTTGGTATGTTAAAGGCTTTTGTTTGACAAAACAAGATGAAAGATTATTCAGATTAACAAGAATAAGAAATATCAGATTATCAACTGAGTGTTTTTTAAATAGAGAAATAGTCACAATCCCAAAAGTACAGAAACAACATAAATTCGTTAAACAAAATATTAAACTTGTTTTAAGAATTGCGCCGGAAATGGTGCATCGTGTTTTTGATGAGTTTGGCGAAGAAACAGGAGAAAGGCAAGAAGATGGCAGTTATATTGTATCAGTTATCTGGCCGGAAGATGAATGGGTTTATGGAACAATTCTTTCTTATGGTGAGTATGCTGAAATTATAGAACCAGAACATATAAAAGAAATTGTCAGAGAAAAAGCCCAGAAAATTATTAAAAAATATTTATAATATGACATAGGTTGTCAATTTACTTAAGCTATAATGGATGTTGCGAGGTGTTAAACAAATGATTGAATTACCTGAAGCCTATGTTTTAAGTTTTCAAATCAATAAGTTTGTTAAAGGCAAAATTATTAATTCTGTAACCGCAAATGCCTTTCCCCATGAAAAGTTAAAAGGCAAAAAAGTTGTTGAATCAAATTATTCATCAGGATATAGCTGTGGTGGTAATGTTGAAGTCATTTGTGAAGATAAATTGCTGGTTTCTACACCAATAAAGCTTCATAAATCAAAAAATGAATTGCCAAAAAAGCATCAGCTATTACTTGAGTTTAGTGATCAGACATATATGTCTTGTACAGTAGAAATGAGGGGAAGCAATGGCGAAAGTTAAAGTAGATATAAACGAATATGCAAATAGTCAACCGTCGCAGGTAAGGGCATGGATTTCAAAAATTGATAAAATTATGATTGAAAATGGTTGTCATGTAGCCAGTTCAATTGTAAGCAATAGAAAACGCACTGATGGCAAGTTTACCTATACATCGAAGCGAACTAAAAAATCAGTTTGTATTTTCAATTTTGGAACGTCAGGTAATTTCATTTCATTGCGCGGAAACATTTTATACACTCTAACGGAAAAGAAAGTATATTGGCCGAATTACCCGAAGATGTATTTAGTTTCGTTATAAAAGGTGCGGGTTGTAAACTTGGTTATTGCTTGAATTTGGATTACAGCGTAAATAAAGATAATTATTGTGTACATGGTAATGCCGAAGTATTCGAGTACAATAGTCAAAAATCGCATAGATGCCCGCACAATGGGTGGAGATTTGATTTGAATGAAACCACGAATTTTGAAATACTGTCGAAATGGATAGCATTAGAAATAGCGTGACGAAGATGATCATACAACCAAGACGGATGATGAGTAAATGAAATTTGCAGATCTTTTTGGAAAATGGGGTAGCTATCAGACATTACTGTCAAAGAAGTCGTTTAGCGAGCCTTGTCGTCTTTGTGGCGATAAAATCAAGCGAGAGGCTTATTTAGGCGGAAACATTTATTTTTGTCCAACATGTCAGCCTTTAAAGAATTAGAGGAAAGAATGTTTATGAAAACAAAATATATTTATAAAGATAGTTTTGCGGTAATCGGTAAGATGGGACAAGGTCCAGCCATTAATCCGCAAACATGGATTTTACCGCTTTGGGAAGTAGCTAATGCTAATTTTATGGAAGTAGTTGCTTTGGCTAGAAAAAGCGCAAATGGAGTGCCTTTAATTTGGGGTGCGATGAACGATATTAATGAAACGAACAAGCGTTGGAAAGAAAGTGGAAAGTATATGGCGAGTGTGGAAGCTGAACTTGATGCGGTTGCGCCTGAGGGATGGACAAAATGGATTATTCCGAGCCAGACATATCTTGTACTTTCTATTTCCATGAGTGAATATTTAGAGACTTATTTAATGTTTACTAAGGCCTTAAATAATGCTATAGTCGGAACAATACATGAATTTTATCCTGAACCAGGCAATCCTAACATTGTTGATTTACATATTCCGCTTGCGAATGGTAAGTCATCTTTTTGTCAATCTTGTTTTATGCTGATTGATGAATTTGGTACAGAGAATGATAAGGTTTTAAATAATGATTATTGTTGTTACTGTTATAAAGATGGTGAATTTACAACAAAACATACTTTCGAGGAAGCAGTTGAAAGTAATATTCCATTTTGGCGTGAAGGAACTCAAAGTGATGAAGAAGCAAAAATGCATATCATGACAATTTTTCCGACCTTAAAAAGATGGTCTAAATAAAAAAATATAGTCATGAAATATCTGACTATATTATACGAAGGAGGTGAAATAATGGAACTTAATGAGATTTTAGAACAATTTGCAACCTCAGGCTGGGATTTGCTTGATGCACCTGCTAAGAACTGGTTAGAAAAGAAAGATGACGATTCGAAAGTAGCCTTAATTAAGGCACTTGAAACTGCACAAGTTGAGTGCGGAAGCTGCGGATGTGCATTTGATCCTCTTTACAAAGAAGCATTAAACGGATTAAAATGAATAAAATATAAATAAGGATAAGTTTAAACTTATCCTTATTTGAATAATCTTTAAAGTAAAGCGTTTTATTATGAAAAAAATAAAAAAGGTGTTGACATTTTTTAATCTTTTGAGTAAAATGAATATGTATTCAGTTTATTAGCATGACAATCATAAATGCAAAGGAGCGTTTAAGATGAGCAGAACTAAAGAGCAGAATGAGAAAATGCGGCTGATAACAAAAGAGAAAATTCTTTCAGCGGCCATCTATTTATTTTCAGAAAAAGGATTTACAGCTACTAATATCATGGAAATAGCCAAAAGGGCAGAAATTAGTGTCGGATTGATTTATAATCACTACCGAACAAAGATTGGTATCTATGAAGGATTAGTACAAGAAGCTATAAAGTATTTAACTGAAGAGCGGGAAATGCTCTTTTTTGATGCAAGCCCTTTGGAGATAATTACTCGTTTTACCGATGATATTACTAATGAAATGGCAAGAAATGATGAGTTTTCCAGATATATGTTAATATTATTTCAGCCATTAATCGCTCAAAAAACATTTGAGTGGCTAAATGATTTTTACAGTTATTCCACTAAGTTTCTTGAAGATTTCGCTCGATTAATTGAATCCGGACAACAAAAGGGAATATTTAAAGCAGGAGATCCACAAGCAATGACTCAATTTTATATAGCTTCCATGCATGGTTTGTGTAGCTTACAACTTTCTTTAAAAGAAAAATTTCGGGCGCCAACAACAGAAATGATGATATCTTTTCTGATAAAATAAAAAAAGTTATTGACATGTTATATAATGTATAGTATAATGTTTTTCACGGGCATAGGATACATTATATATTATGATGCTAATATATTATTTAATAAGAAAAAAGAGGTTTGAAAAATGATTAAAATGTTTAGAAGATTAAAGAAAAAAGATTGGTTGTTAATGCTTGTGGCGCTTATTTTTATTGTCGGTGGTGTATGGATGGATTTATCTATTCCTACTCATTTAGGGAATATCACAAATATAGTAACTAATCGAGTACCTGGCACGATAGGGGACGTTTGGATTGAAGGCTTATTTATGATGCTATTTACCGTTGGTTCAGTAGCCTCTATGATTGTAATTGCCTTTTGTGCCGCTAAGATTTCCTCTTCGCATGCAATGACATTAAGAAAAGATGTTTACGAAAGAGTCGGGGATTTTGCAGTAACAGATGTTAAAAAGTTTTCAATAGCTTCATTGATTACTAGAGGTACTAGCGATATAGATATTGTAAGAGTATTTATAGCTATGTTCGTTCAGATGATTATTCGTGTGCCAATTCTAGCAATATGGGTACTATTTAGAATTCAAGGAACAAATCTTTCAATAATGATGGTAATGGTAGCTGGTCTTTTAGCTATTATCCTTATGGCTTTCTTTGTAGTAGTATTCTGTTTGCCAAGATTTAAAAGAATCAGAGAAAATACTGATAGATTAAATCTGGTCGCAAGAGAAAATCTAACTGGCATGCGAGTTGTTAGAGCTTATAATGCAAAAGATTACCATGAAACAAAATATAACGATGTTAATCATAAACTAGCTAGAGATAATTTATTTATTAATAATGTAATGGGATTATTATTTCCATATATTACAATTATTTTTTCCGGACTATCAGTTGCTTTATTTTGGGTTGGATCTTATTTGATTGATTCAAACGCAGTTAATATTATGGAAAATCCTTACTTTTTTGGTGAAATAGTAGTCTTTATGCAGTATGCTTTTCAGGTATTGGGCGCAATTATGATGTTAATTTTTGTTCTTACTTTATTGCCTTCCACTATAGTAGCTGTTAAAAGACTTAATGAAGTATTAGATACAAAACCAATGATTAGAGATCGCACTGACCAAAACGTTGGTTTAAAAGAGGCATTTGATGAAAATGCAACGATTACTTTTGAGGAAGTTGAGTTTAAATATCCACAAGCAACAGATTATGTTCTTAAGGATATTAATTTATCGGTTAAAAAAGGTCAGACAGTTGCTTTTATTGGTTCAACAGGTTGCGGTAAATCATCACTTATTAATCTAATTCCAAAAATTGCCTTTCCTTCAAGCGGAAAAGTCTATATTGGCGGAATTGATTTAAAAGAAGCTAGACTTGAAGAAATCAATGATTTAGTCGGTTATGTCCAACAATCAGCGACTTTATTTACCGGAACAATCAGAGAAAATCTTGGATTTGGTTTAATAGAAGGACAAATGCCAAATGATGAAAGTATTGAAAAAGCCTTAAAAGTTGCGCAGGCTTATGATTTTGTGACAGAAATGGGCGAAGGGTTAGATTCGAAAGTTGAGCAACGTGGTAAGAATTTTTCCGGTGGGCAGAAACAAAGACTTTCAATCGCTAGAATTCTTGCGAGAAATCCGGAAATTATTCTGTTTGATGATACATTTTCAGCGCTTGACTATAAAACAGATTTAGCACTTAGAGAAGCAATTAAAGCTGAGTATAAGGGAATGACAATGTTAATAGTTGCGCAAAGAATCGGAACAATCAGAAATGCTGATTGCATATATGTTATGGATAAAGGAAGAATTGTTGGTAAAGGAAAGCATGATGCATTATTAAAGACATGTGAAGTTTATCAACAGATTGCGGCTTCTCAGTTATCCGAAGAAGAATTAGCAAAGGAGGGCGTGTAAAATGGAACAATTACAAACTCAAGAAATTAATAGTGAAAAGCCGGTAAAAGAAAAAAATGATGCTTTTAAGAAAGTAATAAGATATACAAAACGATATCACATATTTATTTTTATTTCCATGATATTTGCGATTGGCGCAGTTGTTATTCAATTGATTGCTCCGAATGTAGTCAGTAATATGACAGACTATATATTACTAGGCATGGGAAATATTTTTAATCCGGAAGTTGGCTATTATAACACGCATTCTGATGTTGTAAGAACCGGAGTTACCTTAATTATATTATATAGTATAATGTTTGTTATATTTTATATCCAACAGATAACAATGGCTAGAGTATCGGTTAAAGTCTCTCTTAGTTTAAGAAAAGATATGGGAAAAAAGATTAATCGCTTGCCATTATCTTTTCTGGATTCCACTCAGGTAGGGGAAAATCTTTCACGAATCACTAATGATGTTGATGCCCTAACTAGAAGTTTAAACTGGTCGGTTTCAGCAATTATTACCGCAACAGTAATGATTATAGGTTCATTGATTGCGATGTTTTATAATCAATGGATAATGGCCTTCACAGCTCTTGGTTCAACAATTTTGGGTTTCTTTTTAATGGCTGTTATAATGGGGAAAGCTCAAAAATATTTTCTTGCTCAACAAACAGAACTTGGTGAGATCAATGCTCATACGGAAGAATATTTTACCGGTCATACAGTTTTAAAGACTAATAATGCTAGAGGCAGAGTGTCGAAGATTTTTGACACAAAGAATCATAAACTGTATACTTCTTCCTGGAAAGCGCAGTTTTATGGCGGTGTAATGATTCCATTAATGTTCTTCTTAGGAAATCTAGCTTTTGTGACGGTTTCAATTGTTGGCGGTGTTTTAGCTTTTAATGGGACAATTACCTTTGGAGTAATTATTGCCTTTATGCTGTATGTTGATTTATTTACTAGACCGCTTGGCGATATTGCGCAAGCAATGATGGAAATGCAGACAATGAATGCGGCTGCTAAACGTATCTTTGATCTTCTGGAAGAACCGGAAATGTCTGATGATGCTAATTTGGATATGATTAATCATGCAGAAATAAAAGGTGATGTTCAGTTTAAAAATGTTCAGTTTGGATATAAAGAAGATACGCCAATTATCCATAACTTCTCAGTAGACATTAAAGCCGGAAGTAAAGTTGCGATTGTAGGTCCAACAGGAGCCGGAAAAACGACGATGGTTAACTTACTTATGCGTTTTTATGATATCGGTGCTGGTGACATTAAAATTGATAATAAATCAATTTATGAGTTAAGAAGAAATGATGTTGCCTCATCCTTTAGCATGGTATTACAGGATTCATGGATTTTTAACGGAACAATTAAAGAAAATCTTCTTTATAATATGAATATTCCGAGAGAAATGGAAGAAGTGATATTGAATCAAGCATGCAAGTCTGTTGGAATCGATCATTTTATTAACACTTTACCAAATGGCTATGAAACAGTTTTGGATGATAACTCAGATGTCTCTGAAGGGCAGAAGCAATTATTGACAATAGCTAGAGCGATGATTAAGGATGCACCATTATTGATTTTAGATGAAGCAACCGCTTCAGTTGATACAAGAACAGAGTTGATTGTAAAAGAAGCAATGGATAAACTAACAGTTGGCAAAACAAGTTTTATTATTGCTCATCGACTATCAACTATTAAGAATGCTGACTTGATTTTAGTCATGAATAAGGGTGATATTGTAGAAAGCGGAACTCATAATGAGTTGTTAGAAAAAGAAGGTTTCTACGCTGAACTGTATAATTCACAATTTACCAATTAAATAATAAGAGAATTCGCTACAGTTAAAGCGAATTCTTTTTAATAATCAAAGCAAATATAATTTTAATTTTTAGAAGTTTGTAAGAAGATAGACGAACAACAATTTGGGATGTGGAAAGAAAAGAAAAATAAAGTTGAGGACAGAATCATAAATTTAGGGCAGTTGCATATATCAGATGGAATAGTAAGAAGTAAAATAAATTGGATTCGGACCAAAAATAGCGGTCTCAAAGTTAATGAATTTATTCATTTGACTAGTTGGATTTTAATGAAATTACAACATTAAAGGAGATTATTGAGAAATAACAGAGTACCTGAAAGTTATAAGAACTGATAAGATATGAAAATGTTTTCGGAATCGTAAACAAAAAAATGGGAAAAATAATCCGAAAAAGTTGGGAATTGAACTTGCTAAAAGTTGGGAATTATTGTATAATAAAAGTGCTTAAAGGGAGATGGTAACTTGTCTATTTATTTAAAAAGACTAATTGAAAGTGAGATAGAAGATCAAATGCAAGTTGCAGGTGGTCTAGTTATAGAGGGACCTAAGTGGTGCGGTAAGAGTACTACAGTTAAAAGAATTGCTAAGAGTATAGTAGAATTACAATATAAGGATATATTTGATAAATATAAGCTTTTCGCGACTAATGATTCCAGAAAATTATTAGAAGGCGACAAACCGCTCATGTTTGATGAATGGCAGAAAATTCCGGAATTATGGGATGCTATTAGAGCGGATACAGATGCAACCAGACTTAAAGGTCAATATATTTTAACTGGTTCCGCAAAACCCATCGAAGATAATAGCAGACATTCAGGTACAGGTCGAATAGTCAAACTATTTATGCGCCCTATGAGTTTGTATGAATCATTAGAATCGACAGGTGAAGTTAGTCTAGGTGAGTTATTTCAAGGTAATCATGATATATCTGGTGAGACTGCACTAAATATTGAGCGATTGAGTTATCTTACTTGCCGTGGAGGATGGCCTGAATCTATAAATATGAGCGATAAGAATGCGCTTCTTGCCGCAAAAAACTATCACAAATCTCTTGTTGAAGAAGATATAACAGGGGTTGATGAAATAAAACGTAACCCTGAAAGAGCAAGAAGAATTCTTAGAGCATATGCAAGGCAAGTCTCAACACTAGCAAGCAATCGAACAATTAAAAGTGACGTTGAAAGTGGAGGAGTTGATGAAAAAACTTTATCATCTTATCTTAATGCTTTCCGAAAATTATTTGTGATAGAGGATATTTTAGCATGGAGTCCCAAACTAAGAAGTAAAACAGCAATAAGATCTAGTGAAAAAAGACAATTCGTTGATCCGTCTCTTGCAGCACAAGCTTTGGGCGCAACGCCTACGACGCTTCTTGATGACATAAAGACGTTTGGTTTTTTATTTGAGAGTCTTTGCTCTAGAGATTTAAGAATATATGCTGAAAGTTTAGGAGGTAAAATTTTTCACTATCGTGATAATAATAATCTTGAGGCCGATATTATTATTCAATTAAATAATGGTGACTGGGGGGCGGTAGAAATAAAACTAGGCGGGTTCCAAATTGATAGCGCAGCTGAAAATTTACTTAAACTAACAGAAAAAATAAATACAGAATTTATGCATAAACCAAAATTCCTAATGGTTTTAACGGGTATTAATTATGCTTATCGCCGGAAAGATGGTGTATTAGTTGTACCGATAGGATGCTTAAAAAATTAACAAAATGATTTGCAGGTAAGCCTTTTTATATAAGAATAGCTGATTAAATTAGATTTATCAATAAGATTAAAAGAATAGCTATTAAAAGACTAAGTAAGGTTCCAATAAGATATTTTTCTGCGAAATCCTTATTTTCAAGTTGCTTAAATCTAGCTATTGATTTTGCGGTAATAACTAAGGCAATTGAAGTATATAGAGCCATAATTCCTAAAGTTATAATTACTAAACGTTCAAGCATGCCAATAACAGAGCCCATTCTTTTTTCGATTTGCTTTTTCTCCAACTCGGTCTTTTCCTCTAGTGTTAAATGTTTTGAAACCGGAAACTCTAAACATTCTATTTCTTTTCGGTCAATAAAACTAAAGAAATGACGTACGAATATGGAACTTGGCGTTAAAGCAATAATGTAAGCTAAGACAATAACAGTTATTCTCTTAAGGGATATATCAAATCCTATAAACTCTCTTATAATTTCAATTATACTGATGCCTAAAGAATTGAGTTCATTGAAAACTTGAGAGACAATAAATAAAATTACAATGTGAAGAATTTGATCTAAAAGGAATAAGCCAAATTTTAAGGTTTGATTTTTCGTTAAATTGTCTAACTTTATTTTAGCCAAATCAATTAAAAAGTGCGAAACTCCAATAGAGAAAACAATTAATAAACCTTGCCAGATTGGACCAAACCAAAGAATTGCTAAAAAAGTGCATATAGAATAAATAACAGAATGTCGGGCAAGTATATTTAGACTATTTTTTTTCTGTTCGCAGTGCTTTTCAGTCTGAACAATAAAATCGCC
>Ga0123355_10015330_pt1 | contig 12034 bp, 10 predicted proteins | sample TergutEmb28metaG_3_FD_89872 | JGI IMG/M metagenome (GOLD analysis project Ga0123355, IMG submission 89872) | Embiratermes neotenicus P1 segment gut microbial communities from Petit-Saut dam, French Guiana - Emb289 P1 | ecosystem: Host-associated > Arthropoda: Insects > Digestive system > Gut ... | reverse complement strand
GGGGGTTATTGAACATGAAATGTTTTTTGAGCTTCTCTACAACTTTTATTTGAAACATTTCTCATTCTAAGAAGAACTGAGAAAGATACGATCAACAATGTATATTTGCCTTTATGTAAAATACACATTATTCGTGTTAGATTTTATTGAAACTTGAATTTTCTGGACAGATTATCGTATAGAATTCAAATACTAAATTTCATGAAAATCCACCCAGTGAGAGCCGAGTTGTTCCATGCGGGAGGTCGGGTGGGCGGGCGGGCGGAGGGACAGACAGACACGACGAAGCTAATACCCTCCTTTCACAATTTTTCGAACGCGCCTAAAAATTAACTAAATATCATAACGTTCATTTATTGCTTGATCAACTGATATTACCTCATTTAGTTAAGAAAATTCTACTTTTGTCTAACTCAAAAGTCTTTCAGCATATTCGCACTACCATCGACAATGTCTCTCCAGTTTTCTTCTTATGGTATATTTTAATATTATCCTAACGTGTAAATCCAATCTCCCAACTCCTCTCTTCCTAGAAGTGTTACGAGGCAGAAATGTGTACACATTGCCCAGCCTTCTTATTCTCACAAGTGCGTCTTACCCTTCTCAGTTAAATCACTTTAACAATATTAGGTGAACAGAAATTTAAGCCCCTTGTTACGTAATTTCTCCAAGTAATTTATTACTTCTTGTCACATTGGCTGCAATATCCCCTCAGGACTGCATACGAATTCTGCATACTCGGATGCCGGCCACCTGTTTCGTGCATGGAACTGGTTCAGGACCTTGTCCAATTCCAGGCTGTGGTGACGGCGGATTTCATCCTTCGGGTTTTCTACCATTATCTCTGATAGACGAATTAGATAGATGACTTAGACGGACAGGTCAGGTGGATAACTGGTTAGCTTGCTAGACATTCACCTGCTTCGTGTTCGCGAGGCGCAGAATCCTCAATTCGGAACAACGTGTAATTCTTGAGGCACAGAGTAAGGTACTGAAATTAACCGTACGAGGTTTTGAGGGAAATGTATATTTCAATGTCCGCAGTAGACGTATTTATTAACAAATAAAGCCAAATTTGTTAGTTACGTTTCATGTACGTAACTCAGGATGTAACTGGCAACACCAGGGCTTTGCCAATACCCTGCAGACGTATACATTATTTCTATTTACTTGTCCTACAACAGTGTACGAAGAAGTTCTTCTAGTTTGACCGTTTCTACCTATTCATTTTAGTTGCAGAGGGCCACTCTTGCACCCGATCACACTCAATGACACACACATTAGGTAAGATTCTCTTTTATGAACAAGTCGAGTCGCAACCGCTTTAACATATGGGGCAACAGATATCAGTGCAATGTGTGCTGGTAGTAATATATCCTATCCATGTATTTTCATATATTTATAAAATATAGTGAACGTTAAGAATAAATATAGACAGATATTTAACAAGTATTTATAAAAATATTTCTCTCTTCTGCCAGCAGTTACTGCCGGCCCAAAAATTATCAAATCAATTCAATTCTATTTACTGAGTTTCAGATGCATCTGTTTGGATGTGACTCATAAAACCACGTTTTTGCCAGTACGCACTAACTATATTCATCAATAATGGCTAAAATTTATCTTATACTAGGCCACTTTGGCCAGCGATTAAGAACAAATGCCCATTCCTGTATTATAGGCAGAGAGACTGATACGACTGGTTCAATTAGAACTAATAAAATAAGAAACTAAAATAATTACATAGGTACAGTAACAATCATTGTGTAGGTACATGATGACAATCGCTATTGTACTTGAATCACTTCTCCTACGTGTTCTGAGACTTAAAGCACTTTTGGCTTCATTGGTTCAAAGCGTTTGGTTGAGGCAAAATACGGTGGAACGGGGTTCAGGAGGTGGGGGATAGATGAAACCCCATTCAGATGTCACAGCAACGCGGCGACAAATGCGATTACAAATTCCACGCCGGATTCACTACTGTATTCTGCTTCCATTCGCCTGAAGTGTCGTGGCTGATCAGGGATCAGAAATTAGGCCAAGTGTGGGCCAACTCGCGGGCCGTGTGCGGCTCCTTGTAGAAGTGCGTGAGAATCGGAGGGCCTTACAAGAAACATTATGTGAGATGCTTGGGGTTCTCACAACGGTACTTACGATTCAAGTCTTCCACGATATCACTATTCTTGGACTATCCTGAAGAAGGAGACAGCAAGCTCTTCCGGCATATCGGCAGTTCTTTACCAGTCCATACAACATCTCTAAGAATTAGGTGATTCAAACTGTGCTAAATATCTATCAATTAAGTTTTCGTGCTCTCACAGGGTTGACTGCGTAGGCCGTTCTAACGCCGCACAGAAGCGAATGGATTGACCCTGAAGATGGAGGCAGCACACTCCTCTTAAACGGTGGCATCCATCTACACGGCTCCACGATGTTAAAATCCAGGCATTGTCAATTATTCGCACTGGCTGAATAAACTTTTGTGGATAAACAAAACTCACAAAGTTCGGTGTGTTCCAGTATGGGTAAGTCCGACACCATACCCTGAAATTCGGTGTTATCAGTACGTTCAGACAAGCGCAGTGGTCACAACTGGAATTGTCGTACTCGTATTTGATAATCTAAATAAAAATACTTAAGTTACAATTCGGGACTACTAAGAAATTTAAATCTATAGTAACACCCCGACTTACGTACTTTCGACTTAACGTAAATTTTTCTGGCCGGTGCAAATAATATAATAAATATAATATAATATAATATAATATAATATAATATAATATAATATAATATAATATAATATAATATAATATAATATAATATTCTTTTTTTGTACTGGCACTTGTATTTATATTTTTAATGTATATTTCTAAGCACACTTCTGTAACTTCTCCTGCGCATGAGGTAAAAATAATTGAATTGAATTTCATTGAAATGTATTGAATTTAGGGAAATTCCAACTTAGGTAAAATTCGACTTGTATGAACTTGCGGGTAACGCAACCCTTACGTAAGTCCGGGAGTGGCTGCAGTGTTTTCGTTCAGACCATCAGGACTTCGTATTTTATTCACTCCGTCTGTTCATAATAAAATAAAAGTTCTATCTGTGTTGCTGTTGAGACATGCGTATAAAACTGACAGACAGCACGTTTCGGCTTAATCACGTCCCCTCCCCTCCCCCCTCCCCTTCAAATATTTTGCTTGTTCCTGGTCTGGTAGTTGGGTAACGGAGCAGGCCGACTAGGTTCCTGCACCCTTCCCTCTTGCCTGTATTTAGGGAATAGGGCTACTGCACAATGAGTTTTGAAAAAAAACTGGCTTAGATAGCAAGTATTAACACGCCTTTGTTAACTAGATGTTGGGCTTCAGCGTTATAAAGAAGTAAACTTTCTACATATTACTGTCACTAACAGTATTTGTCTACAGACACATAAACTGTATTAGGCGTTAATTTGAAGGTCTTCGAAATATGATGTTGAAATAAACGCATACAAATAAACATATGTCTATATTTCGAGGATAAAATCATAATACAGCACAGTACCAATGACATCTAATAAATAGTTTTGCCTGTTTTGTGTGGGTGTCACACTTGGTCTCTCGCATTATGATAAGATATTTGAGATGCAATTATGGATGGGAATAAATGGATCTAAGGAGAAGGACGTGATGGCAGGCAAGAAAACTGTATTGTGAGGACCTTCACAACTTTTACTCTCCACAAATACTATGGCGATTAAATCAGAAAGCAGGAGATGGGAAGGACATGTAGCAGGAATCAGCGAGAAGCAGGACGTACGTATAATTCTTTACTGTGTATGTGTACTCCAGTTGCAGTAATATATATATATATATATATATATTTTTTTTTTTCTTAATTCGGAGTTTACTGAGATTGTTTTGTATGCTTCTGTAGCCCCAGAATGTCAGCTAAATAAACAAAATATATACTCCTGCAAAGCTAAACACACTACAGATATCACACTTCACGGTGAGCTAATTATTTTTTGTTTCGAATAGTATATTTAATTCTTAATGAGACCGATATTTGTACCGTCAAAAAAAAAATATTTCTTGCGATAGCCATCGTTGAGGGAAACAGGGATAAATATCAAAATGGCACAATGTAATGGACACATGCAGAGCGGATCTAAAAAAGGACAGAAGCAGATTCACCCGACAGTTCTTAAAGTGGCTCTCACTACCAAATTTGATCCAATTCATGGAATATTTACGCAGGTAAATGACAAAGACAGCGACAGGAAAGTAAAACAAATGTCTCGATTCCTCAGGGGTACGTGTGCCTACGGTTGCTGAACGTCAGTCAGTCCGCTACTGAGGGCTGCAGGCCAGTAAGCGGATTTCCACTCAATCCAATGTGTAGCCCCGTATGCAGGTTCAACAGTTGTTTATAGGCTGCTGAGAGAAGTCCATAGGGAACACAGCCTGCCTTACTTTTTGGAATAGATTTCAATTTGAAACGGTTTGTAGAGCACAATCCCTGATCTGCTGTACCCACTGCCCTGAAAACTTGTTCACATTCTATCACGTACTGATTTACAATGGATTCTGCGATATTCACGATGTTTGTCGAAAGGGCAAGAAAACACACTGTCATGCTTAGGCGGATGCGTGTCCTTGCTGAGGTATCGACTGACCAAACAACAATGTAACTACAAGCCTATGCGAGATTTCAGGTTCTCACAGCGGTGCTGCTGAAGGTTCAAGTATTCTGGGATGTTGCACCATGCGGACTGGTAAATAATTACCGAAGTTACGACTGATAGTAGTAAATCCATCGTCAGGGCCAAGCAATCTTGGGACAAGGCGCAACATCCTAAAGAACTTGTGTCTTCTGGTACTTGGCCAGTTCTCATTTTCGCTGTCCACCGCTCCCATTGGCCCAGACTGGGCTCGATATTCGCTCCTCTTCCCACGGTCTAAGTCACTAATTTCCATGCAACGTTCCGACATAATATCAACGCATCTTCACTGTGCTCAGTTCAACCCTGAAAACGGAGGCAGCAATTCCTTCCAAAAGTCTGTGTCCACCGAAAAGATTGCACTGTGTCACAATACAGAAGAACAGAATCTAAGTTTCCACCAGTCTCCCTTCCTGGCAGATTCACTGCAATTTGATTTGTGCCGGTCAGTAGTATAAAATGTGAAATTAGTGAATCAGAATTTAATATTAAACATTAAAGTCCGCATTCTACATAAGATAAACATAACTAATCCCGGCTTACCCCGTCCTTTCCCCCACCAAGACAGCCTAGGCTATTGAATGGCAAATCCAGTGCGAAGCAAAAAGTGTGACATGTCCCTTCTGGTTAGTCTTTTGCTAGTTATATTGTTCACAATTCCTGCAACAATTGAAAGAACCAGTTTTAAACCCCTTAACCGGGGTTACTGTGACAAGGACCGAAATAAAGGCCACATAGGGGTGACAGGGGAACAGCACGTAAACATGGCCATTGTAAGCCATTTCAAGCCTTGCACATGTTTGCGAGGGGTACAGTGGTTCAAAACATCAAATCGCATTAGTAGGATCTAAGGGTGGAGGGAGGGTGTACATAATCGCATTACTTCGATACAGAACCGCCGGAAGCAGGTAGAGTTGAGGGGCGATAAAATAAACCCACCTCTGTATTTCGTTGAACTCGTTTTCAAAGAATTCAATGCGGCAGTTAAGCGAGAAATTAGAGTACAGGCCGACGACAACAGCTGCAGGGAAGTTAATCGACGAAAATCAACTTCGCAGACTTCACGTAAAGTTAATGTACGATATAGAGATTCCAAAACAAAATATGATATTGTTTATATTTACGCATTATCAGCTACACAGAGAATGTAAAAAAATACGTAATAAAGCGCTTCGTAAGCTGTGAAATTTAATTAGCCTTTATAGAAAACGGCTTTTCAAATCAAAGGAGGAAGGCATGAGTGAATGTGTAGCATGACCCGGCTACAACGCGCTGTAATCAGCACGAAATATGCTCGGAGAAACCTGCGTTCCCGCATCTAATATGATTAAATGATTTTTTTTTTTGTGGCGCTGCGGCCCAACTTGGGCCAGGGCCTCCTCATTCTTGAGATTTCTAGATCACACACGACACACCACAGTCGGTAGGACTCCTCTGGACGAGTGGTCAGCCCGTCGCAGAGACCTCTATCTGGCATCATACAGCACTCACAACAGACAGACATCCATACAGCAGGCGCGATTCGAACCCACAAACTCAGCAAGCTGCAGACCTACCCCTAAGACTGCGCGGCCACTGGGACCGGCGCTGAAATGGTGATACCGATATGCAAAGTTGAGGATGACTGAGCATGTGGCAAGTACTCTCCCACTCCCAATCACCTTGATTCTACCGAATACAGCCTTTTCTGTCAGCATTCCGACCCTAAGTTTCAGAGACTTCTGTTTACACAATACACAATGGTAAGTTCTTATGTCTACGTCCCGCCTCCGGCCTGTTACATTTTCGCCTGCTCATATAGCATCAGGCTTACATGGCGATCCCTGTACTGAGCAATGCCCTACCAACTGTTAAAGGCCACCTGGTAGCAATTGTAGCGACTTCGAGTAATGAATAAGCAAAAATTTGGACACTGCAATGGTGCATGCAATTGCTCATTTCTTTCACGATTTCAAGAAATTAGCTCGTAAGAAAGGGGACTGCAGCATTTAAAGTGTGAAAACGGCTTTCCGTTTGCTGGTGATCATGAATGGACTACGTCAACTTCAGGTAGCAACGTAAACCTTGATTTGGCTACTGAACGGGATGTTACGCAAAAATTCCATGATATGTAACAAAGGCATCATATATATGTGTGTGTGTGTGTATACGTACGTATATATAAACACATATAGGTACATAACTCGAATATATATAAAAAATATATATGTTCGAGTTATATACTTGAAAAACTTAACGCCGTAAAATTAAGTATGTCGGCTTGTCCAGCTTCATAAATTCATAATTCATCACTCCATACCTTAAGAAGTCAACCTAAATTCCCTCTCCGTCTTGGTATTTCATTTCCGTAACCATTTCACGTGTCTGCAGTACTGAACTGCAGTAAATTGAGATTCTGGTAGAAATTAAGGTCTCCAAAATGTGACGCCGTGTACTTTTCTTAACAGGAACGAGCGTTTTGATAAACTCTCTGCTTCCGTCTTCATGGGTGAAGATTGAGTGACAAGTTCCTTGGGAGCATTTCTAAACATCTAACAAGATATGCGGTGTCATCTCTCAGTTGGCAAACCTCACAAAATGGCATGCTTATTATCTCACTTCTAGGTTCTGAACACTTTGGTAGACTGTTCATACAAATTAAAACACATGAAGAACAGACGAGTCATTACAGCCTCCCGGAATATTTTGCTTCAAGCGGCTTACCGGCCTATTTTTACACTTACTTTCTTGTAGACAACATGGAATGGTCTGGTTGGATTGGCCACTTGAGCGGTTTAGCAACCAGTCCGACACGAAAGATAGGAAACAGGATCAATTGGTTGCCTACAGAAGTGAGATTTAAGCGTATTCTGTCTCTCCCCAGAAGTGACCCTGTGCAAGAACTGTCACGCTGCATGTCCGACAAATCCGATCAGAAAAGTCGACGCACATATTGTGCCGTTCACAATGGAGAAAAGTTGCACAGAAACAAGATTTCCACAGGTTTCAAACACAATTAGAGCTTGGCTTATCATCTTCAGACTGACAGCCGTCTCCCTACTAGTGTGGGCCCCAGTGTATAACCGTGAAACCCAATGCACTGTGCGTGTCAGACGTAGAGCAGAATGGCCGAATGGGCGGGCTGCTAAATACGGAATTATAGGAATCTCACTCCTTGTTGAAAACAGAATTAAATAAAAAAAAGGAAGGCAAAGATCGCATTTCTTCGAAAATAAGTAAAGGAGAAAGAAAAGAAAGAAAAGGAAATGAAAAAAAAGAAAAAAGAAGAAGAAATAAGACGTTTCGGAAAGAACTCACGATGCCTAACACTACTATCATTTAAACATTTCCATCTACAATTTGTAGAAATGTCTTCACCTCCAAGGCAACCAGACCGCTAAAAGGCCCGAACAGACTCATACTGAATGGGTATTGGGTCCTTCTCCGAGGGTAGATCGGCCGGGGCGTGAATCTGACCACTCACCGCCATGCAGTACCAAGTCTAAGAATGCACGGACTTGCACCTCCACTACCCCACATGCCTTCATGGCGCGCATAGGTGCAAATTTACCTCCATGTTTTATCTGTTAACTTCTAGACTAAGCCTTCGGTAATTTTACGACACCCTCAATCCAATCTCTTGCAGGCCTAAGGCGCACAATTAGGAGGGAAAATGCACGTACTGTACGTGAATGATGAATAGGTAAAAATATTCAAGCAAGCAATAGTGGCCTATTGAAATGGAGCACGAACATAACTTACACTATGTCGACAGTGACATATTAAGACCCACAGATACAGCCTCCACATCACGCGTTTAGTTTGTGCAGTTTGTGCCTAAAACGCGTTGTCAAATATTTCAATGTAAACTTCCACGAAATACTTCTTCCTATGTAGAACGAAACTGAGAAAGTCCAGCACAAACGTAACAAATCGGTGCGCCGTGAAACATTCGCAGATGGTCTCCAAACAGACCATTGTACACATTTTGGGAGGTCTGACCCCAATGTATACACACTCTTTGCAATAACAGTCCGGTCTCCTTTCACGGGGCGCAGTAAGAACGCCTCTATTCAGTACACCCTGCGGCCGCCCGCAATGTCTTCATCGGCGAAGTGATGTATGATCGACCAGGTGGCAGAACTGAACTTCTTCAGTATTCAAGGATCTACTGGCTTTGTTGTGCTACTCAGGTCAATAACAATTTTTCACTTTAATTACATCGTACTCATTTGAACGTCGAGAACACATCTGAAGAAGAATCTGGGAGTTTGTTTGAGCCTGTCCCGTACCGGGAACTGCAGAAAGGTATGTAGCCGTTTTAGATGGAAGGAAAGAGGCAGCCTCGTATATCTGTGAGTAAATGCGAGAACAATGCTATGCAAATATATCATAGAGAAATATGATGTATGTCACAACAGGGTCCAGTAGTGGAGGTTATAAACACGGTCATAAAACAGCGCGAAATTTCTTGAAGTACGGCGACTACCATCTTGTTTATGAAGTTGGATATTTTGGGATGACTGTGAGCTCTCTGAACACAAGAGTTGTTAATGACGTGAATGGGAATTGCAGACTATTTCGAAGAACAAACTTTTACAAGCTTTTTTCATTCACAAGGCCCTTTTAGTTATGCACATTGTAACAGCAGCAACATAACTATGATGCCAAAATAACAATTGATTACTGTAAAGGTAAAAGGTAAAGCAGTCCCATTACAGGCCTGGAGTGGCCCAGAGGATTCCAGGAAGTTAAGGTTCCCAGATTACATGACAACGGCACAGGATGGTGGTAAGGTTGTCAGCCCTACACACCGGCCGCCTTTACCCCCAGGAAATGCTCCTGGTACTCATTTCTGTTAGAGGCTGCGTTGACCCCAGGGCCATAGTGCGATCGGAAGGATTTTATGTCAATGAAAAATTCCAATTCGAAAAGCGAATTTCCGATTTGTAGCACAGCACCTTAACCACTGTGCCACCGCGGTCCCCAGTTGATTACTGTACTTTCTTAAAATCTGAACAGAAAATAAATTGCTTTCCAAGAAGCGACAAAACACATAACAAAACCCGGGGCATAAAAAACGAAAACAGTTCAGTGATTTAAATTGTATTAACCCTTATCCTGCTAACGTGGAGAATATGGTGAGCTCCTAATAATGCCAGCAAATGGCAGATGGGATTTAATTTGGCGTTTAAAGGGTTAAGTATCAACTAATTAACAAAGCTACCGTCAAACAGAAGTACGTATATTGATTGTATAGCACTATCCTGATAACAGTACACTAAACGCCATCATCAGGCTTCGTTTTAACTATCATAGGCCACAAAAAGTTTAACGTGGGAAATTTTAAAATAATTATACAGACTAAATAGCACAAAGCAAGAACTTTGTAATATCAAGCCCGTAACAATAATCAAAATTATGCAAGAGAACTGTAAGACACCTTCTTTCACGTGGTATCAAGTCTGAACAGTAACAGAGACCAATAGAAGGACCGAAGCTGCATGTACTAAGTCAGCAGCAGGACCCAGAATCAAATCAGCGAAAACAAAATTACGTAACACTACACACAAAATTCCAAGAACTGAAACATATGGCGTAAACACGTCGACAGGAATGAATTTTTAATCACAGACCACCCAGGAGCGTAAAAATATGTATCTCAGTAAGCCTAGTGTAATGTTTATTGTTACAGATCCAAAAATATTTTGCTTTAATTGCTGAAAGACAGTAAGTGTGAAATTATTCGAGATTATAAACGCCAGTGCTTATAAATGAGTCACCTACTGCTGAGTAGGAAAAGGGTTAACCATTTGAACCGACAATGATATAAGGACTCACATATGAAGCACTATATTATAACTTCTGCTGCACCTATTACTGCCAATGCATTCCTGCAAGCGCCTATTAAAATCGTTTGTCCAGCTAACTGCTAGACTGACGGTACACCCGTGACAACTCGAGAACTGCTGAAAGTAATTCCATGAAATTTGTACTGGAGAATTTATTGTATATTTTTTACTTCATTCAACCTTGATTATAGAGATCAGTAGTAACATTTAGTTTTCATGAATACCTTACATACACATCTGCAACGATAGTGTGCTTCCTGGCTCTGCGCATGCGCGTTTGCATCCATGCTGTGTGTGTGTGTGCGCTCACAATTCCTGTGACGCTCAGCTGTGGCTCTGTTGCTAGGGTAAGGAATCAAAAACTACCTGCAGCACCGCGCTATTAGAGAAGGGAATGTTCCAAAATAGTTTTAAAATGCTTCTAATGTGTAGCTTGTTTTATAATAAATTTTCAAAAATAGCTGCAGACATAAAATTCTAGATGCGTAACAGAATGCGTGGCTACTTGCTACTTTAATGTCTAGAATTTATCTAGAAAATATGTAACAATTTAACTCCCACCTCATACAGAACACACTACTTCCATTAAGTACCAAATCGGTCATTGCTGTATAGGTAAATGATCACTGTTTAGTCTGAGGATCCTATGAAACACAAACGTAAAATGGGCAAAATGCAGAAATTTTAAACGGGAATGTAAGTTGTACATACAGTAACGACTGGACTCTGAAGGTTTAAACTGCACAGTGGTCTGAAAAGAGGTAGAAAAGTTTCGTGACTATTTTCCCGAAAGGGGCAGTCTATTTGAGATGTATGGTGTCGTGGGACACCATTCACTGCTGCTCTTAAGCAAATTCTCTACGCATTTGGCCACACAAATATCGTCAGAATGAAGCGTATGTCTGAGGTCTCTATCCATGGATGAGACTGCGTGAGAGCGGAGCGGGGATCCTTGTTGTGTCATGTCTTTAGTTCTGGTTGTCTGAATGAAGTTGTGAGCTGCAGGACAGGTAGAGGTGCGCCTGTCTGCCAGCCTGTGGTATTTAGAAGCAGACCATGAATCATGGACACAAACTAAAGCATTTTGTGCTTCTAGTTGATTCAGTGTAGAATGACGGTTTGTACACCAGTTAAGGGCAGAAGTGGCCTATGAATCCAACGTGACGTATTTCACACACGTTATGTGCGAGTGGATACTGGTTTTGTGTTCAGGGTTTTATAGGGAAAGTAAAAGAAAATGGCTGATAAAGCAGCACACTGAAGAATTAAAAAGAAGAAGAAGAAAATAAGAAACAAACGATACGAATGAAAGAAATTACGAATCCAACAGAGAATGAAAGTAGAGGAGTAAACAAAGACCCACACCAGAAGCAAGGATACCTATGATTACAATTTAAAAGTGTATATAAAGGGAAGGGACCGCCTCTGTGGTCTAGTGGTCAGAGTTTCTGGCTACAGATACAGAGGTCCCGGGTTCGATCCCCGGCGCTACCAGATTTTC
>Ga0123355_10015329_pt1 | contig 12036 bp, 5 predicted proteins | sample TergutEmb28metaG_3_FD_89872 | JGI IMG/M metagenome (GOLD analysis project Ga0123355, IMG submission 89872) | Embiratermes neotenicus P1 segment gut microbial communities from Petit-Saut dam, French Guiana - Emb289 P1 | ecosystem: Host-associated > Arthropoda: Insects > Digestive system > Gut ... | reverse complement strand
TGCCCGTTGTCCTGTATGGGTGTGAAACTTGGTCGCTGACATTGAGGGAGGAACGTAGGCTGAGGGTGTTTGAGAACAGGGTGTTGAGGAGAGTATTTGGGCCTAAGAGGGACGAGGTAACAGTGGAATGGAGAAAATTACATAATGAGGATCTTAGGGATCTTTACTCCTTACCCAATATTGTGCGGGTGGTAAAATCGAGAATAATGAGATGGGTGGGGCATTTGGCGCATATGGGGGAGGGGAGAGGTGTGCACAGGGTTCTAGTGGGGAAATCTGAGGGAAAGAGACCATTGGGGAGGCCCAGACGTAGATGGGAGGATAATATTAAGATGGATCGTCGGGAAGCGGGGGGTTGGAGATTGGATGGAGTTGGCTCAGGATAGGGACAGGTGGCGGGCACTTGTGAATATGGTGATGGACTTTCGGGTTCCATAAAGTGCGGGGAATTTCTTGACTAGCTGCAGAACTAGTTAGGTTCTCAAGAAGGACTCTGCTCCATGGAGTAAGTAAGTAAGTAAGTAAGTAGTGTACATGTCAAACAGGAGACACGAAGTCATGGTGGAAAACAAGTTGTACGTCGTAGAAATTAAACATAATAAATTCTGTCAATCATCCGCAGTTGTTATGACTTGTGCCTCAAAGCGAAGTGTTGTTTCCGAAATGAGAGTAAACCAATTAATACTAAGATAGTCTCATGCTATTTGTTCCAAGTGTCTGACCACAAACAAATTGGAAAGGCTGACAATATGTTTACAGATGTATTTCCAATTTTATGCCATAGAGCTGAACGGGAAGTCACTAAAACTTACTTTCCAAGCAATATTTGCATTTTATTCAATTCCACGTAACTGAGAGCACGTGCGCGGAAATAATGTGTGACATTTTCCACAAAAAAATGCATCACGAGGTCACGTGACTCTGCCGCCCTCGTAACTCCACCCCGCCCCATTATTCATGCTATGACGTCACTCTATGAAATGATGTTATAGGGCCTTGAAATACAATAAAAACAGGATTGTACAATTAAACTTTGTCAGAAAAATCTTTAAGCCGTTATTGAAATTAGTTTTGGAAATATTATCCGTGGATTTTAGAAGTAAACGCCAAAACAAAAACCCTTGGGTACGTGCCAAGCCGTCGGGATTCTAAGTTTCGAGCATGAAATTTACTTAGGGCCTAAGAAATGCTCATTAGTCTGGATTTTTACAGAAGGATGATGGTCGGTCATAAATTTTGTGTACATCGGTGAGGGAAAATATAGTGACTGGGGCGTAATAAGGACTTCGGAGTTTTGATATAACGCTGAATTACGCAATTGGAAAGATAACTTCGTGACTTCCACATGAAGGGACATTTTCATAGGAGCGTATATCACACCATGAGGGCTGGGATCTATCACAATATCCTCCTGAAAACAGAGGAAACCAAGATGACTTTAATCGAGATGGCCATTGGAAATACTTCTTAATTAACTGTATACTCTAGGTGATGGAATGTAGACGTTAAATGTGTACTGAGAGACAATGCAGTAAGTAGAAGTTCGTTGTAAGAAATTAATTCATATTTATCTTGCACCCTTGCGAAAAGTAGTTAAAATCGCCAACGAATTTTGTTATAAATTTTCACTATCGAATGTTATTATAATTAGTTTAATTTGATACGATGTATTTGTTAACGGCAATTGGGTTGACACGCGGTGGCATTAGTATAGTACACATTTACACACACACACACACACACACACACAGAACAACACAATAAAACAGAATACTCGGGACGGAACACACATAACAATAAAAATACATACACATAACAATAAGAATACATAAAAATAAGAATACGTAATTTACAAAATTAAACAGAAGCATACAAAACATACAGCCACATACACAATGCAACAAAATAGAACCAAAAGAATATGAAAGTATGTTGCTGAAGATAAAATGTACCACGGGACAGTCGGAAATGTCCGCCCGTCATTAAAGGTTCAAAAACGTTTACTTCTACATTCACCTCAAGACTGCGGCCTAAGGAGTTCTTGCTGCCATCTTATCAACTTGCAGTTCAGAACATACACACTGCCTAAGTAATGACAGCCCGGTTCTCTAGTAACTTCTTTGAAACAGCTTAATTATCAACGTGCCGAGAGCGAAGAAAGTAAGCAGCTTCTCCTTTTTAAGACTGGTTCCTACAATTTGAACTCCTCGTTCTCCTGGGAAGTGGTGCGGCGTCCCTGGGTGATTGGTGTCCGACGCTCCCAAACAACTAGGTCGTCTCAACATTTCGGCCACCAATTTCCCAGCAATGCGGCGCCACATATCGGAAGGTCGAAGACTTCAACCATTACGAAAGCCTAAAGGCTCGCATTTCTACAATTTCTTATGTATCATATGCATTAATTCAAAAGTGCAGGTGGAGCTAAAACGAATTGCGCAAAACGTGATTTATTCCATATTCATGCGGCATTAATCTTCAACACTTTCCCTTATGAACTGAATCATTGGATTCGTAATTAAGAAATCCTTCTTGCCAGTATCCAATTTCGTAAGCCCTTACTTCGGTTTCCAGGAAAACATACGCTTACTAATCACATATGTGGTGTGTGATTCATGCCTTTATGATTGCAGAAGTGTTGCAGCTGTTTTTATCTGCTGTATGTGCCAAATTAAGCTCTCTCCGTTTTGGTGTTTCCCAGCGTTGTTCAATCCCGGACGGTAATTCCTACGTATGATTATTTATCACTCATTTATAACAGTAAGAGTTACCTTCCGTGACTGTGGGAAGCATGGTAATGAGAAAAAATAATTTGCGACACTTTAAAAATTACCCTGCCTTCAGGGGCGGCTTTAGAGGTGGCAGAGATGGGTGATCACACAAACGGAATTTGGCGTTCCACGAAAAGTAATACATCCCTGCTTAGATAAAGCCACAAAAAAGATGTGAGCAAGATAGTTCGTATGTTGGTAATTTTACGGTCTTCTTTGTCATGTCCATTCTGATATTTGAAAAGGGAGTTGGAAGTTTACCTTTCTGAGTTATTATGGCACTTCATTCATTCATTCATTCATTCATTCTGTTGTCTGTCTTACGAGTGGTCCACAGCCTCTCCCAGAACGAGTTTTCCACAGAGTGCGATCTAGTGCTTACTCTTTCAATTTACAGCAACCACTCTCTTCCTTGAGGTCATCCAGTAGCTGTTAACGTCTTATTCATCGTCTTCCCGTCACTTATATCATTTCCTTTATCTTTCTTTCCATAACGTGTTCTAGAAGGCAGATCCTACGCAAGATATGACCAATCCAGTTAGCCTTCCTCCTTTTTATTCTTCGTAGGATATTTCTCTCCTCCTTGACTCTTTGTAACACCATAATTTCTCACACGATCGGTCCAACTGATTTTTTCCTATCTTTCTCCAGCACCAAATTTCAAACTTTCCTGGTATTTCTGGTTTACTTTCCAAAGTGTTCAAATTACAGCACCATACAAAGCTGTGATTCAAATGTAGCACTTGACAGTACTATTCTAGATAATATTGCTATGGTTGCCGTAAAGGATTGCTAGTGGTAGGAAGATCTATAGTGTCATGAGTTTTGCAAGTACAGAAAAGGAACGTGGAGATTGACTGTATAACTGTCCGGCTCTGAGAAGTCTAGGTTTTTATTATCGACCCGAAGAACGCATAGTCTAACACGGGGTTTTGCAGTCTTTCCACGGTTTCTTTAGGTCATTAGTCGCTGATTTAGTATCTCGAAATTTTCCTTGACTGGTTCCTTCCATTTATCTAACTGTTCGTAACACACAAACGCAGGCGCTACACATTAGAACATTTGTTTTCAAGATACTCATTTGTGGAACTGTGTGGACCAGGTGAAGTTGAGATTGGCGGCAAGGCAAAAAGGATTTGACGCTTCACATTACACCTCCCGGCTTCCTAAGAATATCTCACCTTGCCGAAACACGACGCACACGAAAGAGCAGGCCATTGCAGACGTTGGAGAATTCAAAAGCAGAGTGGTCTTTGTGAATACTACGGTCACTCACCCGATAACTGCCCTCCGTATAGGGAACTACCTACTTCATTCTAAATTTTGAAAATTCCCGGCAATAGTTCCTATCCTGAGCCAGTTGATCCCACTGCACACTTAACACCATATCCTATCTCCCGTGTAATCCCAGATGTGTATTATCACTGATTTAACTTTATGTAGCTGTATGTAAGTTCTGTGCAGTACGTTGTGTCATTATTATTTACTTCTATTTGTTACTGTCTGTGGGCCGGGTAGCTCAGTCGGTATAGCAACTGAGCTACGGGCTGGACGGTCCGGGATGGAATTCCGGTGGGGACGAGATTTTCCGCCCTCCAGACCGGCTCTGGAGCCCACCCAGACTCCTGTAAAATGGGTACCGGGTCTTTCCAAAGTGCTAAAGTGCGGCCGGGGCGTGCTGCTGACCACTCACTCCCTTCTAGTGCCGCGGTCATGGAAGAGTAGAGCTATATCTCTACCCACGCTCTGGGCCACACCGGGCCTGTGACGGGATCACTTTACCTTTTTTTAAAATTTGTTTTTGTCTAATAACTCGACTAATGTTCTTTAACATTTTTTACGGTTTTCATTTTTTTGTTTATTTGTTTTATATTTTGCTTATTCCGTGCTTTTGTATTGTTTTGTGTATTGTTTCTCCTTTTGTATATAGCTGTCTCTTTCCTATATTTGTTCAAGTTTACCGACCACTACCACTGGGTGGAAACCCAATTGCAGTAAATAAATATCATGTATCACAACATATATCATGTATCATATCAAGCATTCCAAAGCGTGCTACATATATTTACGGTCAGCGCATTAACCTTTTATAGCCTGGCGGTTACTTTACCTACAACAAGGTTTAACATTAAAAAATTTTGCTTGCTGATTACATTACATTTATGTGTTTTGTATGAATCTCAGAGCAAGAAGCAAATTTTGACTTACACATCATTAAGGGATTGGTTTTTATAAAGGAGGTAGAGTGAGTTTACTGCGCGGTACGCACTGAGTACTTATATAACACAGATAAGTTTCTTTCTTAAAGTGTTAATTTCATCTTAGTGACTCTTATTCTGGATTAACGGTTCTTACTAACTGCAAAGGATCCTTGGTCACGGTGGATAACGGAGAGAATTAAGGTAATAAATATTTTTACTTTTTATTTGTTAGGGTTTTCGTATTTTACGAGCTTGTTTATAATGCTAGCGGTATTTGGAAATGTTTATATTTTTGCCTACTTTCTTATGCTTTCCTATGGCGTTGGGACAAAGATTCTTTTTATTAACTTTAATTATATTCTTATTTACGACGAGATTTCTTCTGCAAGTAATAGGATTAGCCCACCAACTTCCCTTCAGTACGTAGTCTTTGGCAATCTCGGTTTTGACAACAGCAGGTTCAACGGTAAAATACCCCACTCTCCCACTCCTCCTCCCCCTTATGATACCCTGGTAACTTTGTCCAGTCCTGCAGCTGAATTGAATGCAGTCTGAACTTAACCTTCTTACTGATGCGGGGATCACGATAAAACTTATTTATTAAGAGAACTGAAGTAGAAAATCGCTTCATTTCCTGTCGAACTGTCGGACCATGACACTTATGAATACTAAATACAGTGAAGAATCGTAGGAAAGAGAAGCAGCTGATTACAGACAGCTAGTATTTTAATCCACTGTTAAGAAACTGAATACTTGCTTATAATGACAAATGGATAAAAAGCGGCAAAGAAACATTTCATACAAGATATTAATCCATTTACAATATATTCCCATTAGTTTCTCAACTGGCTTTCCGATAGGGCAGCTGAAGTACAAGTATTTCATGCTTTAACTTCTGTGCTCTAAATTGGATCACACGCACAATCCTCTACGCGAAGCAACGGAAAAATGTACCTTAAGTTATAATTTTTTCACGACGTTGTAATTCAAACTCTAAACCATAAAACGACTAGACGACAATTCCTAACAAACCGGAAAGAATGCTTTACTAACCGCAAGGAGGACGGAAAATATTTAATACAAACAACATGAGAAAAACAGTTTTTTAACGTGACCTTTACATTTCATTTAGGAGAAAGTGTAGAACTCACTGGTCAAGAATAAGACATATTAGGTCACGTTAGCATCTTCAGACAGTAGCCAAATTAGTTAGTGGGTGCGCCATAACGCTGTCAAATTACCGCCAAGCCTAGCCGATAACAGTTGCCCAGCTGGTATCCCCAGTCATCTGTGACTGTTATAGTAACCTTGGGAATAAATACCTCGTAAAAGAACCAGACAGAAAATGAAAAACAAAATGTTATCTAGGAATGTAACATGGCAGGACTCAGTGGGCAGATTTCATATCACAGATATCAGTACCTAGAAAAATTCAGTGAGTTTCTGTGAACTAAGCAGGATGAATTTCTAGAGAGAAATTATGACATAACAAAGATTTATTTCTGTTCGTTCCTAAAGCATAATATCGACTGTTTCTAAAATATTATTATTTGAAGCTTATGAAAAAAACTTTTTGCATAAACAAAGAACCAATTCATAAGTTTCTACTGTGTCAGTACTGAGCATTAGAGTTCCTAGATACAATCTTCATGTTTGTACCGTGCATCAGTGATAATTAAACACTTTATTATCCAACTAATGCACAATATATAATATGTAGATACAATTAAAATTATAAAATACTTAAACGTGCTCCAACATGTTTCGGATCACAGAGGATCCATCATCAGGGAGCCTTGTACAGTGCTTGGCTAAAAATTACAAGAATGATTCTATTATGTCCGTTGACATGGACAAGGTCGGTGTTATGGCAGCATATTCTGACCCGTTGTGCGTGTGTGCAGTTCACTGTATATGCAGAGTTCTTCCATATACAGTGAACTAAACACACGCACAAAGGGGCAGAATATGCTGCCATAACACCAACCTTGTCCATGTCAACGGACATGATAGATCCATACTTGTAATTTTAGCCAAGCACTGTATAAGGCTGTCTGATGATGGATCCTCTGTGATCCGAAACATGTTGGAGCACTTTTAAATATTTTATAATTTTAATTGTATCTACATATTACATATTGCGCATTAGTTGGTTAATAAAGTGTTTAATTCTTAGATACACTTTAACGTTTAAAGTCTACTGGTTGCTTGATGCACCAACAGGTTTAACTTTAAAAAACCGGCCATGTACGTATAAACCTAACATTGAGGTCTGATAGAGTGACAAATATCGCCGTGAAAAGCAAGGGGTATTAAATATTATGAGTGCGTGTCCTTAGCCTTAACAACCTGCGCATTTTTGAAAGGCAAATACTAAGGAAGATATTTGGTCCTGCCAATACTGACAATATATGGAGAATACGAAACAACATGGAGATTGATAAAATAATATAAGGCGCAAATACAGTGAGATGCATCAAGGCACAAAGAATCAAATGGCTGGGGCACATTCAAAGAATGGACTAAGCAAGACCAAGTATAGAAGTACTAGATTGGAAACCGATGGGAATTAGACCAGTAGGAAGACCAAGACAACGATGGCAAGAGGATTTTATGGAAGATCTAAAAAAGCTGAAAGTTAAAAACTGGCAGGAAACAGCTAAGGGTAGAAGAACTTGGAGAGACTTGGCGGAGAGGGCGAAAACCCACAAAGGGTTATAGTGCCAAATGGTGATGATGATCATGATTATTATGACGATTATGATGATGATGATGATGATGATGATGTGTCCTTAGCCTTAGTTATCCAGAATGCAATGCGCATGCGCCGTGTTATATTTACATCTGTGGCCTGTCTGGTTCTACTATATTTTTTCATATTAGCTCATAAATGGCACGATTTTCGGAAAAAAGTTACTGAATATAAAATTTATATTTTATTTTCTCTACAGCTTCTGTCTGAAACATTTCTCATTGTGAGAAAAAACTGAAGAAATATGATCATAAATGTATAATGGTCTTCATGTAAAGTAGCCGTCATTTTTGTCAGATTTTGATGAAATTTGGACTTTCTCGGCAGATTTTCTAAAACCAAATACTCCAATATTTTCAAATATCAAATTTCATAAAAATCCGTCCAATGGGAGACGAGTTGTTCCATGTGGACGGACAGACATACAGGCATGAAGCTAATAGTCGCTTTTCACAATTCTGCTAACTCGCCTAAAAATCGTACATTCCACCTACACTCTGTTTATGTATTCTGTATTTATCCGAGAATAAACAGCGACTTTGTCCTGTATAACGTAAGCTGACTGCATTTTACAACCGAGATGAAAAGTGTTTACTTCGCGGTACGATATGCTTCTTTAACTAAAAGATTTTACGTTTCGTTCGTAAATGGTTAATCGTCATTACCAAAACCAAGGCCCAAATTGTCATACAGTTTTAATACTAGTAATTCTAAAGAGACAAGAGAAATATTTCTCATACAAGTTGTTCATCCGTTGGTTGGAATTCCTTTCCTGCTCATGTCCTCGTAGAAGTAAATTTTGCCACTAAGTTTAATGTTTTTTTTAACAATGTAGAGAAAGAAAATCCTCCTAAAATATTTATACAATTACCTACTGTTCTTATAATAAAACCAGCTAGATGCAATAATTTCACAAATTTATTTTTGGAATAAAAATATACATGTTTCGGACAGTTCCTCTGTCCATCATCAGGAGTTTTTCTCTGTACACACAACAATGGTACACGTATGTCACCCAGGTTTGCTGACAGCTTGCGAGCAGGATCAGGACGGAACAGGAGTTCCGTCCGGATCCTGCTCTACAGCTGTCAGCAAACCTGTGTGACATATACCACTGAGAAATTAAGGCATCTAGCTGGTTTTATTATAGGAATTTATCACGATGCACGGTCACCTGAACATCACATTACCTACTAGTATGATATGTGTCAGTAACGGAGACTAGTGCTTCATAAATTTTATAGTCTGCACAACCTACACAATATCTGTGCAATTGTTAATGGTAATGGGTTTTAACTGAGCAGTGTAGCATATGTGGCTAAGGAGCAATCAACCCATTTTGCATTTAATGTGAACTATTGGCCTATTGGTAGCGCGAAGTTCAATTCCGTGTTCCAGGAAACTAGCCCACTGATGATTTATGCAACTCACAAATGAACCGCTTCCCTAACTGAACAACAATTCAAAAACACAGAACCGTAAAATATCTCTCCAGAATTAGAACGGCAAATATCTAACGTTGTAAACAGAACAATACTTCACCGTGAGACAGAGATTTAGTCCAGTTCAATTCAACCCACTTCTCTTCGCATAATGCTAATCTGCATATTACTTTCTGCTAAAACATTTCAGGTGATTATTCGAGAGATTATTTGGCCAACATTTTGCGTGCTTTGTTGTCTTCCTGCATTGTAAAACATGGATGAATTATAGCACAGCGACTAATACTCTGGTCGGACCGGATAAGAGACTGCCCTTTCAACCATCCACCCACACTTTGAAAAAGAATCCTTTAAAACGATGAGACAGCATCTTGTCTGATACTCTGCAAGTTCGTAAAAGAAGGGAACATGAGATAATAAATTTCCTTTTTTTACTTGTTAGGAACTTAACCCGACCATGATATAGAGTAGCATTTGAACTATGGATTAACGATATAAACGGCGTACTTCCCCGGTCAGAACTGTAGGGTGTAATTTTATTGTTATTCTTCCTGTAGTTTATGACGGCGTTAAGCGGTTAACCTACCAGACATTCACATCCATTACGAAACATCCAAGCGGTAGTTTTCTATCTATCTCCATTTAATCACCCAGAACTATGGAAAGTGCGGAATGACCACGAGAATCGTAAAAACAACATACGCACATAAAGATAGCTTAACAACATGTAAAATAGGGTACTTGTACAATACCAAGCAATAAAATGTGTATGGTCTATGCTTCTATGTTACGTAGGTTAATGTGTGTGCGTGTGTGTGTATGGTGGGTGGTTCTGTAGAAGAGAATTTGTGGTATCACTAATCATCTTGACCAAAATTGTGCTTAATATGAAATCACTATGAAAAAGGATTATTAATATTATTATTATTAACCGTAGTGGAGTGGTAATGCTCTTGAAAGATTTATGTTCGATCTGGACTCGTTGGATCGCATGGTCACTTTCAGTACGTGTCGCAGAAAGTTCTGTTTCATTGTCCTTAAAAATGCGATTTTCAAAATGGTGAATGCGAAGAACGCCTTCACATTTTGGGCGTGGCGCCGTGTAGTCTGGTTACATTTACCGGTTCATCGGATAAATCTGCTGCCTCCACCATGGGATGTTGATAATTTCCTGCCAGATTGTACGGCTTCATACTCGCTAATACATCATTTATCTATAATATCCTTGTCAAACCGAAATAATCAGAATGTGTTTCTTGGAGTTAACTTTCGTAAAAGTAGATTCAAAAATCTATTTTTTCCTCTACTATTATTATAATTAACATGAGAGTTTGTAATAAGTCTATTGTAGTGCCTTCCGTAAATCAGTATTTTTTAACAGTTTCTATGACCAAAATTTGTAATGTTTTAAAATTGTGAGCAAACATGTCTTGAAAGAATTTTTTTAGGTCTCCCCAATCACATGACGCCTACAAAACGAGCTAATTATGTAGAGCGGAATCTTCCTTCACGATCTGATAGCCTTCTGCCTTCTTGAAAATTTTCCCGTCTCTTTTGGAACTAAAAACTCACTAACATTTCCTCAAGTGCTCGCGATTCTGCGCTTTGTCCTGAGCTATCACATTCAGCTATCAAAATTCTCACCAGTAAGTCAATTTCGACGTGTTTCTAACCATCCTCAGGATATATACACAACGCTTAAATAATTGCAGTTTAAAAATTTTAAAAATAATTTTGACGTCATCTATCACATTGCTGCTTCTGAATTTCTAAGACGTTTGTCAAAACTCCGAACTAAAAGAAGAATTATAAATGGCACAACAATGTACTAATTAAATAGTTATTTTCTAATTACTTTGTTTTCTTCAGTTAACATTTTACTGTCATTTTACATTTACTTAATTGACGTCTGCGTAAACACCGCTGAAGGAAATCTTATTATTATTCGGCAGGCAAGGCCGTTTTCTTCAAAATGCAAGTCTAGAACCGTATATTCCAATTAAGTCCATAAAGAAAAAAGAATATGTAGACGCTTGGCAGTTTTAAGGTTCGTGCAGACTACGCGTGCTCGTGCTCCGCCTCCTAAGTCACCGGCAATGTGGATGCTTACGAGTGGTTAAGCAAGTTTTATGATCAGAGCCATCTACTGCACCAAACAGCCGGTGTTATAAAGACAGGCACTCCAAGACCTACTGCATTTTGGATATCCCAAGCCACTGAAACGAACAATTTGTTTATAGCTGTCTAGAATCATCTCCAGTTTTACGAACACAACCACGACCATGAGTAGTCTGGACGCGCCTTAACTCTAAACGAGAAATTTGTACTGTACGCAGCAGACAAACATTGTCCTAACGTCCATGGGCGCTAGAAGGGAAAAGACACTAGATGTTTGGACCCACCTTAAGAATGGCTGAACGAATCTAATTTCAAGTCACGGAAATAAAATATACTGCTTTTAATTAATCAGTGTACCTCACCTTTGGCTTACATTGACTAATGAAGCGATAAAGTAAGGAGAGACACAATTAAAACTACCAGACTGCCCGTAAGGAGTAACAGCAATACACGTATTAAGATACACAATCGAGAAAATTAAAACACATTCCTTTTAGATATCATTGGTTTCCCTTAAATACCGCGTGATTTACGCCTGCCGCCAATTGCAAGACGTGTGTACCTTGTCTACGAACTTGGCCTCATTTTATGCAAGTGCCCTTTTATTCCTGACATCGTGCTTAGTTGTCTATTCAATCTCGCACAGATTGTTACGGTTTGTCTCTTGATTATTTTTCGTTTCTTTCATGTTGCCAAGGTTGCAAAGATCACGCTCTATTCTCTCTCCCCCCTCAATCCCCTCACCCACTCCTCTA
>Ga0123355_10015328_pt1 | contig 12036 bp, 6 predicted proteins | sample TergutEmb28metaG_3_FD_89872 | JGI IMG/M metagenome (GOLD analysis project Ga0123355, IMG submission 89872) | Embiratermes neotenicus P1 segment gut microbial communities from Petit-Saut dam, French Guiana - Emb289 P1 | ecosystem: Host-associated > Arthropoda: Insects > Digestive system > Gut ... | reverse complement strand
GTTTATTTCTACTTATCAGTTGCTCAACATGTTTCAGGCCACCATGTGCCCATCTTCAGGAGCTGACGACTTAGTGGTATTTTCTCTCCTGTGTGGTGTACTGCTGTTACAGCACTACACCACACGGGAGAGAAAATACCACTAAGTCGTCAGCCCCTGAAGATGGGCACATGGTGGCCCGAAACATGTTGAGCAACTGATAAGTAGAAATAAACATATACTAAGTGACATATAGTTGGTTTCTTATTCCATATTGAACTACGATGCATGGTCAACCACACATCAAACAAATTTAATGTTCAGGTATCGTATTTAAATGAGTTCTTCATAAAAATTAAACATAGTATTAATAATACTAACAGATGTAACAACTAGAAAGCTATGAAGTAAGACTGTACATTTTATAAGTTCTTCTCACAACTGCTTGTACCTATTATTTGTACTTCATAGCATATGCATAATAAAGCCCATGTTTTGCAGAAATGAATTTAGTCTTCTGCTTTGGACATGAGGAAAAAACCCCTGGCCCTGCTGGGACTCACACCCTGGATTGTTCACACTATAGCCTAGTCACTGCAATGACTAATCTATCCTGGCACCTTCTATCACTGACTCTTAGGCAAGTAAATAAAAATGAGCTGTGCAGACCTTTAGCATACATGGACAACAAGTAATGCAAGTTAAATCTTAGGTACAAAACATCCAAAGTAAAGATCAGTCCAGAGAAAAAGTATACAAGTAAGGATCATATTAAAATGGACCTTGGAAAAACAAGGTGGACATACACTTCCTTTTACTGACTTGGGACAAATTTCAATACAGGTGCTTCAAAGTTTCATAAAATCAAAGAATCCATTGAACTGCTCTGTAACTGTAATTTTGATGAGAATCACCCCATACCAACATAACAGGGACAGCAAGATGGACTACAAATATTTTCTTTTTCTTTCACACTTTCCAACCCTCATCAGCCTTGAACTTTCGTTTGTCACAAACCGTACAAAGCCAAAAGACAGACAGAAATTACTTTTCTTTGCACTTCATTAAATATTCAGCATATTACAAAATCTTTCAAATAAATGTTGTACAGCCTAATTAGATCCCTATTTTATCAAACTGAACACTTTAAATACTATGATCTGCAATTCAAAAAATCAGTTGAGTTCAATTTGAGATTTGCACGAGTGCTTGCATATAGCAAGGGTTACTCAAACCAAAAACAAATTCACCTGACTACTTTCAGTGTAGACACCAGCATTACATTTCATAAAAATCTGACTAAACACACAAATTAATAACAGAATAACCTTTGTACTGTGCATTCATTTCACCGAACTCTGTGAATGGAACCCATAAAAACTTATTACGAATAAACAGTTTATTTTTGAATAACTGACAAAGAAAAGTAACACAAAAATGTTTTAATTCAAAACTGAGTGAATAACATGTGCCTTCCCAACAGTGAACCAGTGACAAGAACATTATAAACAAAGTGCTACCTTTAGGAAATAAACTCTGAAATGGAATTAACCTGAGTCACACTTTCATCTAAACTGAACAAGAATGCTAGTACAATATAACTAAAGATAACACTCTTTTAGGATATGACATGTATGGTGCAATGCATGGTTTCTGGCCGGTGGAATTTTCAAAAAGTCTGCTAGCGGTGAGTCACTAATGCAGTGACAGCGTCGTTTTTCATCTAGTCTTTCTCTCTGCCTCCATAAGCACAGTCAACCTTGACACATTGAAGCTCCACGCAAATAAACACCCACCCCTTGCCACTTCACCACACCCAGTAGACCCTTCTGCCAGCTCCACTAGCTCCTCCAACAGCTAAAACCCACGCACTGCATTACAATGTGGTTGATGGGTACCAACATTTCAGAACAACCTGCTGCCTCCATCTTCAGTGTACCTACAGTATTATAGTCATGATATTCACCACTTCAGAACCTCAACTGTCACAATAGAAGTAAAGTTTTTAACAGCTACAAATTAATTAATGTGCTAAGAATATTACAAGTACTCACTGCAGCATCATCAAAATTTGCATCTGGAATTTTGTGAGCCTGAAGTCGCTCAATTATATCCACATCCGCATCAGACAACACAACATCTTGACCAGTCTGTGGGTCTCTTACAGTACGCCTATAACAAAGTTTGTGAGTGAAAAAAGGGAGGAATCTCAAAAAAGATAAACATGGCTGCATAAGAGGATGTCAGCACATCCCAATCTGCTGCTAATTCAACCTATCTGCTGAAATTCCAAATAAGACCTAATAATCATAATGAGTGTAATGTACACTTGACAACAACAAATGACGAATTCTGACAGATAGCTCTACAGGTGAAGAAGAGTATAATGTACATGTTATGTGAGAGCATAACCAGACTGCAATTTGATAATTTTTATCTACCTGGTTTCACGAACGAAAAATGAAACTCAAGACTCAGTTCCTCCCTGTCAAGTCAAGGTACCACTTTAGCATGTTGACTGTGGTCATGACCGTTTATATTCCGTGTCTCAGGTCACCACACTGAGACAATGGCATTTTTGCACTATACTAAACTGTCACAGCAACTGAAGAGTGATGCACTGTTACTTATGCTGACAAGTGCTGCAGTTCCCACAAGCAACAGATCACATTCCCTTAAAGTTCATATGCAACTAGCAGACACAATACACTGGTTTGAAAACATATTCTGGTTGATACCAGTGACTAAGGTAGTGCAAGATAATGGATATGCAGAAGACAACTGTGTTCAACATGGCAGGTCTTTTCAAACATGTCACAACACTTACCTTCCAAAATCTGTCCCAAAACATTTACAATCTTCTTGTCACCCTTCAGTTTACATGTGACTTCTCATCTCTCAATTACTGCAGCTGAAAAGTCATTGTTATATAGGCTAAAAAATTAACAAACATTAATGACCAAATTCATTTATACTTACCAAAAATTAGGATCCTCCATTCTTTTTAGGAAATTATCAAGTTCATCTTCCTTAAGAGGTTTCATAACTTTCTTGCCATCCCAGTCATATCCTAGATGTGCATAGTCATTATACCAGTTCATAGGAATGTTACCTACTGTGTTGCGAATGTCCTACAAAATAAAAAGTATAAATTACTTTTCTAATCATTTATCTTCATACAAAAAAAGCGAGTACATTATTATTACTACGTACCTCTTCATCTGATGTATCGCTCTTATACTCATCTGCTTGCTGAATTGTTCCATTCTCTTCTGCCTGTGCCATCTTGTTAATTATATTCTTTTCATGATCTCTTCTTAAAGTTTTATTTGAAAATATATTGGAATTGCTAACTTTTGAGGAAGATGTCTGTTTCACTTTGAATAATGGTTCAGCTTGATTAGACTCCTCCTCTTCAAGTTTATCTGATACCTTACTTCCCTCTGAACTTTTATCACTTGTTTCCTCTTCTTCCTCCTCCTCACCCTCATGCTCAGTCTCTTCACTTTCATACTCACTGTAGTCACTCCAGGCATTACCATCTTTATCTTTTGTTTTTTCAACCCCCAGAGATGAAGCATCACTGTCTTCAGTTCCTGATTCACTATCATCTTCACTTTCAAAGACTACTTCATCATCATCTTCACCTGACTCATCTAATTCACTGTCATAATCTCCATCAGAACTGTCCCTATCATCTGTTATTGATGTGAGAAGGTTCTCATCCTAGCAAGAAGACACATCCAAGTTATAGCAACTACAACTACAACAAATATTAGTCTTAACTTCTACGTACAGAACTAAGTCTCCTTTCTTAGAGAGCAAACAAGCTTCATACATCGATTTTTTATATACAGTACTTTTCAATAAATACACATGACAACTAATCCTGTGTTTCAATGTATGCTAAACCAAGATATAACCTGTTATTAGTAAAATTTCACAAATGGTCAGAGTTCATGCACAAGCCTTTGCCTACAGTCACTCCAAACACTCATGTAATCTTGAATTTGAATGACGCCATCCTGTTGTGCATGTGTAATAAATTTTACTGCAAAGTACTGTCATACACAAAAACTGAATATCAGTTGTAGTTTTACAACTGGTTAATCAAGCTACGTGTTTCGGCCGTTTTATCCGGCCATCATCAGGCCTACAGAATAATACTGTCAATTAAGGTATATTCATTAACCCTACCAATGGGATCCCATTGTTTACACCAAACCTTTAAGTGCATTTAAAAGCTTACGTTAGCGGTTAAAATTTTATTTGATACAAAAACAGGTATAAAACTATTTATATATATTTTTAATGTAATGTACAGTCATGTAATGACTGTATTTTGTGACAAATGGGGCAGTACATGTGGGTTATAGAGTTGTTCATTTAATGTAGTAACTGAACATAGGTTCGAAGTCACTGACAGATGCACAGGCTTAATGTAATGTACAGTCATGTAGTGACAGTAATGACTGTACATTACATTAAGCCTGCGCATCTATCAGTGACTTTGAACCTACATTGTTACTACATTAAATGAACTACTCTATAACCCACATGTACTGTCCCATCTGTCACAAAATACTTCGGTGTTGAGGTTAGTAACCCTAACACAAACCTCTGTAACTTAAACAACGCAATTTATCTGTTATTACAATAAAATACTACTAGACGTAACGAAGTAATAGTAGTTGCGACTAGTCTCCATGAACAACGGCACCATCTCCTTGCAGTCCCATAATACTTCATGACAGTGTCATACCAAACGTAATTAGTTTACAGTAGCAAGTAGAAAAATTAAGGTTGACGACATGACCACCCGGTTTGAACGACATGACACCTGTCGACCAACACAAATGGTGTAACAACTTCCACCACTCTACGCCGCACAATGATATTACTCAAACCACATTCCACACTTTAATTTAAAAAAACCGTAAATGAAACAAATCTAAACGTGACTTAACTAGAGCTCTATTTAGTTACCACTGTAGTACGCGTAAGCCACAAAATCTTAACAAGTAAACCCTCCTTGGTTTTTGTAACCAGCCGATATACAAATACACACCGTCACTCAATAAGCACGGGACACAGAATACTTAAATTTGCGCGCTGAACATTTTCATATTACGCCCCGGTATTTTACCATTAAATTTCTTTCAAACAATCCAACCACTGGCAAGGGGTTTCAAAGAATGACTTGTAATGAAAATTATATTCGTGAAGTACAGGCTATACAACGTCAAACCACGTGGGTACATGCCAATTAGGTATAGGACTTCACCGTACAGCACTTTCATTCAGGGATTTATATAAATTATTGTAAAACCTGGTACGTATGACTTGTGTCGTCTAGTTCTTCTAATGTGTCCGAGACGTTATCGTTTGTGCTTGAAACAAACTTTCGTTTCCTTTCTGTCCAAACAGCAGCCATCTTCTATCTGTGATTGGTTGTATCGAAATCCGTAACATCGAATAGCATCCAATCGAATACACTGCCACGGATCAGAGTTGTACACGGCCCACACGCGTTACCGGAGCAATGTGTAACTATCGATATCCACACAAGTCGATTGGAATGCGACGCCGTACATATTGGTATATGGGAATCCATGCGTCGACAGAGATTACTGTTTCTATCTTCAGGATAGTCCAAGAAGAGCTCGATAGTCATGGATTTTATGTATTCAATTCCATGATTCTGATCACGGATTACTTACATTCCAGCTGTATGTAAATGAGGGCAAATACATCTAACAAACAAAGAAATACAACCAGAAATTTACGTTACCTTGCTGTCACTACAATCAACACCACCATCCGTTCCTCGTAGGTCTTCTTCTGTTTCTTCTTATTACACTTCTTGCAATGTTTTCTTTCTTCCCACAATCTTTCTCTTTCAGGCCTCCAGCCCTTTGTAACTTAAAATTTCCTTGCCAAATTATTTTTACTGGGTCATCCCACAGGCCTCTTTCTGAACTATAGTTCTGATGTCCTTGTTATACCATATTTTTACGTGGCCAAATTATTGTAATAATCTCTTCTCCAACTCTATTAGGAAACTTTTATTTTAACTTGCCTCTGACAGTTACATTTCTGCTATATAACTGTCATTGTTTACTACTAAGACATCTGCTGTTTAGTACGTACACAGACCGCTGTTTCTTATTTAATTCTTCTAAATGTTTGGTACAGTAGATGCTGTGTATTGAGTTGTTTCCTATTGTGTACTTTTCACCATCTGTCTGGATTGAAGCAAAACTCCTACCAAATCTACACATACCCATGAAGTTTTTCTGGTTATGTTCCCCCTCCAGTATCAGCATCCGAAATAGGTGCTATCTGATCACTTTCTTAATTTAAACTGAAACATGAACTCAAATTTACCCAGTAACATCTGTTCCTTCCTTTGTGTCAGTACAGGCCACTCTTAAATTCTCTCTAGAATGAAAATTGTTCCATGAATTTTTATGAAAGGAATTTATCTCAGAATGTTCATTTATAACAGCCAACCCTAAGACATATAACCTGCCTTGAGGAATACATTTATGAAGCACTAGCATAGAATCTTCAGCATACTGATAGTGAAAATCATTGTATGAATCATTGCCTCCTGCTTCTGGTTTTAAAAATAATGATAACAATCATGAAAATATATGAAAGTGTGTACTCTCTACTGTCCCTTGTAGCTTATGTTGTGACAAATGATGCAGATAATTGTGGACTGGATCCATATGGCTTCTCATAGTGTTCAGTGGTAAGCACTTGTAGAGTAATGAACTTGTGAATTCCATAAAAGATCAATTTCTTGAGTATAAGACTGACTATTAGTGTCTCAAAACAGACTCTGCTCTGTGGAGCTAGTTACAACAAAATAAAATTTTACTAAGCATTAGATAATCAGCATCTATTTTCAGAACTGTCATATTGTAACAAGTACGGTTTGGTTATTGTGCTGCTATCATAAGCACCACAGATGTCACATGTTGTTCAGTCAGTGCAGCCTTTTAATGCAATAAAGTTGCCATGTTAACAGTGGCAATAAAACAAAGACCTGGTACAACATGACAAGTTATGCAATGCTAAATTACTCAGGCAATCAGTGCACATTTACCTAGAAAGGCAAAGCATTATAAGGAATGAGGGGTGTGGAAGCTGGAGGAAGACTTCTGTCTGGCATTGCTGACAATGATCTGGTGGCTTAGTGTTACAACAGAAAACAGCAAGGTGACGAGCTGTCCAGGTGAGATATTTGAATGCCTAACTTTTAGACCTCTGAAAGAATTCCACAATAGGATGAACAAAAGACTGATCAAGATACTTACAATAATCTTAAGTTGTCACATTTTTTTCCACTATGAGTGTGACGTGGATTGACTGCTCCAGATTGCATCCTAAACAATTCCAATGAATAGATTAGGTTTTTCTAAATTGTTAACATGAAACTAGATTACATTTTAAGCAAATGGAAAGAGTTAGATGTTACCTCTAAATTGGGCAAAATCTAGCAAGCTGAGCCATAAGCTGGTAGATTGTAGACCATGTTACACAAAAACTGACCTAAGAAAAGCAACACAGACAGGAAGTAGTACAATAGAACCTACTGCAGTCCTGTTAGAGGCCTGGAGTGGCCCAGAGGGTTCCAGAAAGTTATGGTTCCTAGGTTTCATGACAACGGCACAGGTAAATAAGGTAAACTTCCCATGACCCCTGCTGATATACAACACACTTTCATGAGCTGAGAAAATAAATCCAATAGGTTTTATCATTACATTCTTACACATGGTGTGTGACTTAGTAGAACCTGGAGAAGGCAATGTAGCAATGACTTTTCAGTTAGCAAGAAAGATGCTCTGTACACTCGTAATTACTGCAGCCTGCAGTCCACAGTTTATACAAACGGCTGAACCATTACTGACATCATTTTTCTAATTAATCTTCTGACTGATTTACAACAAACAGACTTACAGTCCCAATTATGTTGATTCTACCTCAAATAAAAATTTTTAACAATACTTCCTTCAGACTCCATATTTTTGCTTAAAATTTCACAAATGACATACTGACTTGTTCAGCATGTAGCTGCTGCTTTTTGTTTGGAACACAGAACATTCAGATATTCCTGTTTAGTGTAATATATTACTACAGTAATCACCACACGATATGAGCTGTGCTAAGTGCATTTCCCATCCATGAAATCTTAGAACTTAACAGCACTACTGATCTCAGAGCACACAAAAAATTAATAATGGGGCCTAATTGTAAACTCTGTGTGGCACTGAAAAAGATGGTACAGTGTTTATAGAGAGTAAACAAGTTGGGACAAGAGAAGCAATCATGATTTATTCTAGAGCTTCACTCTGGCATTTGTTTATAGGGACTAAAGAAAACCACGAAAACCCCTTCTTAGAATAACTGCAAAAATCCTTTACACAATGCTCTAAATGTACAAAATGTTTTTTAAAAACAACTGGTTAGGAACTCACTTATTTTGTTCACACTTTGCAATTAGTGTTGTTTGTTATCCATCCCCACCATAATTATATTAACTAATTATATTAACTTCAAGATCATACAAAAAACATTAATTTAAGCTTTAATATCATTTTATTCATTGGTATGAATCGACAAGACAACAAACAGTCTTTAAGGCAGAGGCCACACCTCAGCCACTCTTTAACAGCATGCTCTCCTTACAACACTCAATAAATAAACAGTTAAACAATATGTCACACAGCCTCACATTCAACAGTAAAGTTACAATACAGCATCAGAAAATTAGAGAACTGTTTTAATTAATAATAATCATAAGAAAGTAAGTAATGCTCATATATAAGAGTACTATACAATTAAGCATTAATAAAACTGAAATAATGTGTCAAAGCTTGACTACATCAAATACACTTCTCATGTATAATATCTAAGAATGTCTTATAAAAAATAAATCGGAAAGTGATAAAAGGAAAAGAATATTGACTGAAACAATAATCACCTAGCATATCAGAGAACACCATTTAACAAATAATACCTTACACTCATTCAAAAAAACGTGGGCTCAAATTTTAGCCATATTTGGCAGAATTAATGTTTAAATGCAATCATATTTTATAATTTGTGATTTTAAACCAAGCTTTCATGAATGAGGCACTTGATATTGTTTATTAAACAGTGATGCACGATCACACTACAACGTAGACAAAAAATGGTTTAGTCACTTCACAGTCTTCATTTGCCCTGAATCAGAATTTCTCATGTCTCATAACTTTTTTTTTTCTTGCTCTGTCCAGCTTCTTGTGCTTTTCCACCACAAATTTAGCTCCACTATTATTAGTCAAATTTGTTTGGGTATTGTATTAAAAATTGACTTACATAAATTGAGCACACATATGCAGGAAAATGATGGCCAACTTACAGACTGCTAACTGCAGTGTTCATGCAGTCCAATTATCCACGACAGAATAAAACCAAGTAATGTGAGTGGCAACACTATAATGTGTTTCCTGACTAAAGTAGGCAAAACATTTTCCCTTTTTGATCACCATGTATTAAATATGCCAACTTTAGCTAATCAGAAACCATATCTATGATAGTCAAAAAGTTATAACATGCAGAGGATTCTGTTCTTATGGGATATAATACAGTGTCACACCCCAGAAGAATGGAATTCTCTGCTATGCTGCTGCATCAACCTCAAACCTCTTGTAACAGGCAGTTTCGTCATTCTCTGTTACCATTTAAAAGCCAGACGTATGAATGAACATACAACCTATTAAGCAGTCTAAAATAATGACATTATTTAAATAAGAATAAAGCTTTATTCACTAATAAAACATTCTATTCTCATATTCTCACATAATACACAGTATCTACTCCCCAGGTCTCCCAACATTTACTAAGCACTGATTAATTTCAGATGTATATTTGCAAGGCTGTGACTAGGGAGGCGTATGTGGTACAGCTGTCCCGGGCAGCAGATTCCAAGGGGTGACAAAATGGGCAGAAAAATATATATTTGAAAGGAAAAAATCTGATTATCTGCACTCAACTAATTTTAAATTATTATGAGAAATAAAAACAAATTTAAAAAGATGGCGATTTTTTTATAGTTCAGTGTATGTTGGAGTAACGGTCACTCATGTTTCTTCACACTATGATACAACATACAATTTTTACACCCAGTTTTTGAATCAGCATATCAGAATCAATCTAAAAAATTAGTTTTCTTTTATGTTACCATAACTTCACCGAACTCTGTGATTAAATATTCAACATGACACACCAGAACTTTATATTATTGTAACTGTAGGAAAAAAGGGTAATAGCACTACACATTCAGTTAAAAAAAAAAATCTATCTTCCGTTTCAGTATGTGACAACTTACTTTCCTGGTGACAAGTTTCATCTTCCACAAAATCATAAGCAATACTAACCATGTAGGTAAGGTACACTTCCAATAAAATCATTTACATTTGCAAAATTCTCATATACGAGTTCTATTTTTCATCCATTTTCAACCAACAGTGAACATTAACATAACTGCAAAATTGAAACACTCACAAATTTTTTGTAATGTGAAATGGAGATATGTAGTGAAAGAGATGTACTGGATAAATATTTACAGACTGAAAAAAGCTGTTTTTTACCCCCTTTATTGTGAGACAGAAGAATCTTTTAGTAGATCTGATATTTAATAAATACACATATTTGATTATGGCAATTAAAGTATTTATTTATATTCTGTGTTGTTACCTGCACACATGTGCTCAATCTTGTCTCTATATCAGATTATTTTGAATAAACTGTTCACAAGTATACAAAAAAAACACTTAACCTACAATTCTATAATTATTTTTATTTTGTGATTTTCTGATTGCTCAGATGTGGAACCAAATGGTAACATTTTGTGTTGATATATTAAAATTTTGAGGTACATGAACCTCATAGCAGAAAATGTAGTTCACATAGGCAATAGTCAACTGTTCAGTATGTTTTGTGCATTCTGAAGTAATTCACATTTTGGACAGCTGCCTCTGGACAAATATACACAATATTCTTAAATACATTCCAAAATGCCTATATGGTGAATAAATAATGTATCTGTACAAAGATATGTGCCCTTTTAAAGTTGGTATGAAGGAGTAACCTAGACATTGTTTTTACACTATTATTATTAATATTCAAATTTTAAATTCTATTATCACATGTGCAGTTTACCTAAAGAAACACTCTTCTCGCAACATGAACAAAGTGTTACTGTACTGTAATGATTTCCTCACTGTCGTTTAATATATCAGTGTGATGAAACATACACATGGCATATGAAATTACATCAAAATTTAACCATACACTAGAATCTTGAACACAGACTTGTTGTAGCAGCAACACGATCTTCTTCTTTTCTAGACACGTTCTCGCACCTTACCATGCTTCTGTATATCGGACATCAAATTCCTGCAGTGCTGGTAACTTCTGCTTCAGAATCTCAAATGTCTGTGCGGATAATTTAGTGCTGTTCAAGTTTAATTTGCGTAGGTTTGTCATGGCTGCAAACAGCAAAACTCTTTAGGACCATAAACAATCTTGAATTGTAGAGAATCTGCCTAGTATCCTTCTTAACACTTGGCATATTCCAGAATGAATGAATCCAGTGGCACCAAAGCAAAGGAGTAAAGGAATAGAATGTATCCCCTCAACATCAGGAAGGTACATTACCCTATGTCCAAATGAGGAATTTATTCAGTCCTTAATTAATGCAGATCCATTAAATGCAGTCCCAAAATATATACTCTACTACAAGATCAATAGAGATGGGAGAGTCAGCCATTATATCACACGTGCACACGCACGCACGCACACACACATGCACATGTGCACGCACACATGAACATGCATATATGCGCATGCACGCACACTCACACACACACACACACACACACACACACACACACACAAAACCACCCACACACAAATGCACCACACACACACACAAAACCACCCACACACAAATGCACCACACACACACACAAAACCACCCACACACAAATGCACCACACACAC
>Ga0123355_10015326_pt1 | contig 12036 bp, 11 predicted proteins | sample TergutEmb28metaG_3_FD_89872 | JGI IMG/M metagenome (GOLD analysis project Ga0123355, IMG submission 89872) | Embiratermes neotenicus P1 segment gut microbial communities from Petit-Saut dam, French Guiana - Emb289 P1 | ecosystem: Host-associated > Arthropoda: Insects > Digestive system > Gut ... | reverse complement strand
TGGCGTGTGTGTGAGTGTGGTGTGTGTGAGTGTGGTGTGTGTGAGTGTGGTGTGTGTGAGTGTGGTGTGTGTGAGTGTGGTGTGTGTGAGTGTGGTGTGTGTGAGTGTGGTGTGTGTGAGTGTGGTGTGTGTGAGTGTGCCCTATTTATGTGTTGTACCCTAAAAAACGGTAGCACAGTGGTTAAGGTGTTGTGCTACAAATCGGAAGGTCGCTGGTTCGATCCCAGCTAGTGTCAGTGGATTTTTCATTGACATAATCTTTCCGATCGCACTATGGTCCTGGGGTCGACTCAGCCTCTATCAGAAATGATTACCAAGAATATTTCCTGGGGTAAAGGTGGCCGGTGCGTAAGGCTGACAACCTATCACCGTCCTTTACCTTTGTCACGAAATCTGGGAACCTTAACTTCCTGGAACCCTCTGGGCCCCTCCGGGCCTGAAAGGGATTGCTTTACCTTTTACCACCCTCCCCCCCCCAAAAAAAAAAAACCATTAAAACTCTCCTTTGAATTAATCGAATCGGAAACTCTTTTGGCTTCTTCCTCAAAGTGAGTAAATTAAACTTTTATTATCCTCGAAATTCAACGTAGGCTGATGTTTAATAAACACTCGCACTTCTAGAATATAAAGTCCACGCATAACAATTTCCACCGCTAAGATCTTCACAACAGTGGAGAATTAAAGTAAATCCAACCAAGTCCGCACACGTAACATTCACCACACGACGAGACATCTGTCCACCAGTAAAGCTTCACAATACTCACATAGCCGCCAAAAAAAAGAAGTAAAATACCTAGGACTTCACCTAGACGAAAAACTAAAGAGGAAGACGCACATAAAAACCAAACGATGCCAACTGGAACTTAAGCTCAAAAACATGATCTGGCTAATAAACACACCTTCACAGCTATCCCTAGACAGCAAACTAACCGTATATGAGACAATACTGCGCCCCATCTGGACATACGGGAACGAGCTATGGGGATGCAACAAGCCATCCGACACCAAGATTCTCCAAACATTCCAATCAAAAATGCTCAGAAGGATTAGTAGTGCCCCCTGGTACGTCTCCAACCAAACCTTGCACAACGACTTCGAAATCCCGTAGGTAACGGAAGTGATTAGAATCAACAACAACGAATACAAAAATCGCAGCACTGTGCATAGTAATCAACTGATTAGAACCCTCTTCAACCCCTCAGTCGACAGACGACTCAGAAGGTTATGGCCGGAAGACTTAGCCCAATAACAAAGCTCCAGTGAACCATCGACGGATGGTGCCTGCCTCACGACCTTTTCTTATCTCAACTTTACTAATTACTCTGTCTATGTTGAGTAGATTGTAACATGCAATATAAAATAAAAAAAAAAAGATCTTCGCAACAAGCAAACTTATCTTGTCACTGTATTCCAAGCTTCGTGTATAATTCAATAGCTGCCGTGTCACAGATAAGTCTCGAAGCGTTTGCTATATCTTAAAGAAGCAGAAGAGGAAGGCGTGGACTGTGTCCATATGTACTTATTATAGGGAGAATTGGCAAAACCTTGCAACACGTTAAGGCAAGGATTGATTAAAAGGTGAGATATTTTTAGCTTCCAAATTTAATCTGTTTTAGATTCATTGACAATAATTTTATCAAAAACTAGATAAATTAAATGTCACTTTCATACCATGTAAAGAATTAATTCACTTTAGGTAACCGTAAGGTATTTAAAGATTTTGTTTCGACAACACAGCTTTGGCCTGTATATATTGCGTTGAATAAGATGAGTAATGATTATTTCCATTAGTTTGAAAAACGTGAAGAGGTTTGACTATTTCAATCCAAGGGGAAAAAATAAACAGTTCTGGTGTCCACTGAATAGATCCGCGTTCTTATTCGACATTAAAATCTGGTAAACTTTAAGCGATTTTTGCCCAATTCCTAACTTTCAGAGACACACAATTCTTAAAACTAATGAACCGCATGTCACACGATATTACAAATCGTATTAAAATAATACACCACTGGCTAATATCCTGAGCAATTTCAGTTAACTTGACTTCTCCAAAACCATTTTCTCTAAGAATTATTTCGACAGTTTCCTCTAACGTTTATCACAGAAGTCTTTTCGAAATGAAGACTTTACACTTTGCACGGTATTATTGCATTTAAGGTAAAGATTTTCTTACACATAAGCACAAAAACATGAACGTTTAGGAAGAAGAGGCGGTAAAGCTCCATGCATTCCTAAGCTCAGCATCGGTGCAGTTTCATGCTCCGGCCGGTTTGTCAGCAAATGAGTAACTCCTATACTTCACATGAATAAAAGTTTGTTTGGAATTAAGAACAATCCATTGGCCTGGTAGATGCTGAAAACCGGCTCAACATTCAGTAGATTCTTCTTTTACCTATCGATTTATCTCGCTTCACGTGGCTATGGTTACTAGATTTACTGTTAAATAAATTGCTTTGGGAACGATATATTGCATGCACAGAGGGAGATATAAGCGCTATTTAAAATAAATTTGTTGCAGAAGTGTAAGAAAAGATACGTTGTTACATATAAAATCAAGCCGGTGTGCTGTCTAAGGTATAGGCTTCAGTTCTGGTATTGTGGGTTCAAATCTCGCTGAGGGCATATATGTTCGTGTCTTGTGTTCTTCGTGCATTGTGTAGGTAGCAGTCTTCACAATGAGCTGATTACTCGTTCTCAGTAGTCTTATCGTGTATGTATGTGTGTGAGTGTGTGTGTATGTGAATTGGGTGTGTTTATGTGAGAGTGCGTGTATGTGTGTATGTGTATGTGTGTGTGCATGTGGGGTGTGTATATGTGTATGTACGTGTGTGTATATGTGTATGAGTGTATGTGTGTATGTATGTATGTATGTATGTGTATGTATGTGTGTATGTAAGTATGTACGTATGTGTATGTGTGCATGTGTGTATGTGTGTGTGTATGTATGTATGTATGTATGTGACTGTGTATATGTATGTGCGTGTATGTGAGTGTGTATATATGTATATATATGTATATTTGTGTATGTGAGTGTTGTGTATGTATTTGTGTATGTGAGTGTTGTGTATGTATGTGAGTATTGTGTGTATATGTATGTATGTATGTATGTATGTATGTATGTTTGTGTGTGTGTTTGTATGTATGTGTATGTGAGTGTGTGTGTATGTATGTGTATGTATGTATGTATGTATGTATGTATGTATGTATGTATGTATGTGTGTGTGTGTGTGTGTGTATGTATGTGTATATGTATGTTTATATGTGTGTATGTGAGTGCTGTGTATGTATGTGTATGTGAGTGTGTGTGTATGTATGTGTATGTATGTATGTATGTATGTGTGTGTATGTATGTGTATATGTATGTTTATATGTGTGTATGTAAGTGTTGTGTATGTATGTGTATGTATGTATGTATGTATGTATGTGTGTATGTGTATGTATGTATGTATGTATGTATGTATGTGTGTGTATGTATGTGTATATGTATGTTTATATGTGTGTATGTAAGTGTTGTGTATGTATGTGTATGTATGTATGTATGTATGTATGTATGTGTGTATGTGTATGTATGTATGTATGTATGTATGTGTGTATGTGTATGTATGTATGTATGTGAGTGTGTGTGTGTTTATATGTGTGTATGTGAGTGTTGTGTGTGTATGTATGTATGTGTATTTATGTATTATGTATGTATATATGTATGTATGTATGTATGTGTGTGAGTGTGTGTTTATGTGTGTTTATATGTGTGTATGTGAGTGTGTGTATATATATATGTGTGTATATGTATGTTTATATGTGTGTATGTGAGTGTTGTGTATGTATGTGTGTGTATGTATGTATGTGTGTCTGTCTAGCTGTGCGCGATTTAGAAGCAAAAAAAAGGGAGGCAGTTTAACCTCTTGTGCCACAGGCCTAAAAAATATAAGACAGTGAATTATAGGGCACGTTTATTTAGAACCTTCTGAAAACGTTGCGGAGATGTGAACTGTGAACTGTACCTGTCTACCTACTGATGACACCAATCCTTGGTGTTTCTAGTGGCACCGATAAACGTTCGGGTTTCATAAAATACGTGATTTTTTATAAGGTGAAGTTCGCTGACAGACAGCCTGTCTTGGAACGGTAATGTCTAGAACAGCATTCCGTTCGTTCCTGTAAGAATTTCTTTTCACCTAGAATGTACAGAAAAGCATCAAGCCCGTCATTCAAAAGAGAAGTTGCCAGCAACTCCCATCTAGTAATTAGTTTCGACTCTGAAAGCGATTTTAGTTCTTTTATAGATCCAGAGACGAAGCCCTGAATTAGGAAATGCAATTGCGGGAGGGCGAGAATTCTCATCTCTTTCCTTCCATCATTCAGTCGAATCCTATTTCAGCTCAACGCCATGTAAGAAGCTTAAGTTCTGTGAGCACCAATACAATACCAGTGCGATTCAATGACAGAATGCTAGCTGAGTCTTCAAAATTTAACATTCCGTAATAATTTCTGTGTTGGTTGAAAACCGAGGAATCTCTTCTCGATTTCCAGCACAGACGAGAGAATTATTTCTTCTCAAAATCGTCCAGATCAACTCCGGATCTTACCCAGTCTCCTATTAGTTGTTGTAGAGAAGTTTTCCCAGAGGCTGAAACGGTTGTAGCCTGAAGCTGGCCACTTTGCTCCATCTGTTGCCCTGTACATTTATGGTGTGCACAGCGACAAATTTACTTCATTTTAATTTAATTTACTTTGATAACAGTATTCTTACTTTTATGCTTCACACGAATCTTAACTACGAAACGACGAAGGTCTGAAATATCCTTAGAGATCCCAGTTTCACACGCAGAAACCATTGATATTTTACCTGCCAAGAAACACCTGTTAACTCTTCAGATAGCAATGCAAGGTCTGCAAGACTGTCGTGTAAATCCTTTTGCTTCCGTAATTAAACGGCCATTTTCTTCATGGTGGTAACATTAAAATACATTTCCTTTATCATTACGATAAGTGCCCCCTAGATGTGTTTACATTCAATTCTCTTTAAAACGAACGGTCGTGAGTACCTGGGAAGCCCTGCCAGGAGCTTGGGTAGCATTCTCTATGAAACATGAGAAAAATACTTACTGTCGTAAAGGGTAAATAAGGCCTATTCCTGTACTCTCAGCGCCACACATCCTTAACCTCGATAACAGATAGGAATGAATTGTCAGCTTTGTGTGGGAACAGGATTCCCGGCCGTCAAGGAACACGGAGCTGTGTATGTACTAGAGCCAGTGCGAAAGGTGTGAGGAACAGTCTCCTGCGTCTGCACGAAATCGGATATCCATTATTCTGCGTCCAAGTTGTAACCTAGTTAATGTATTTATAAAAATCACGGAGAGTAACCAAACGTTTTTGAATACACGGCAATTATACTTTATGACTGAAAGGCCAATACTTTGTGGCGAAGTGTAATTTCCTTTCTGGTAAAAATTGTGTGATATACGTATAATCCGCACAGTACACTTACTCAGATGTTTAGGTAATGTGGATCTCACACTGAAGTATACTTAACGAAAGTTAGAAGTGGGCTCTTATAACAGAAGGGCTCGCATGTCGACTTTTCTGAAAGGTATGTTCATTCAACCAGTTAATACACAACACTAGTCTTCATCATTTTATTCGCGGCTAAATGTTTCGGCTATAAATGTGAGCCATTGTTAGGCCTTCTATAAATGTTGATACGAGGAAATTATGTACTGAAATGACAACCGAAACATGTAGCCGTGAATAAACTGATAAAAGATAGGGTTGTGTGTGAATTATTTAATATATATACCATATATTCTCGAATCTAATCGCACTAGGTTTTGCCGATTTCTTAAACGAAATAAGTTAGTTCGCGGCTCTAATTCGCACCTTTTCTTCAACCGCCCCTTGCCTACAAGGCAGACTGATTGAATAATATTGGATGTTACCAATACTTTAACCGTTATCCGTTGCATAAGCAATGCTTTGAACGGATCCGAAGATGACATTCTATGGGAGGACGATGGTGAAGATAAAGATGATAGTGACTGGGTTACGGATAACGATTCAGTTATGAGTGATGACGGCGAGTCTGACGAGTAATAAATTATAAATATTATATAATATATTGTATATTATAAATAATAAATGATTATATTGTATTGTTTTTACGGCACGTACAGCAGCTCTATCATTTTTCCAAAATCCAGCTCACGACCGCGAATCTAATCCGCACGAGATTCTAATCCGCATCTGATTTTTTTAGCCCTCTGAAACTGTAAAAAGCGTGCGGATTAGATTCGAGAATATACGGGTATATATACATATATATGCATATATATATACGTTTAATTTGTTAAACCAAAGGGGGCGTCTAATCTTAAAATTATTGTCTGAAAAGACTGACCTTGTAATACTTGCAAAATTTACTTAGACCATTGATACAGTAGTCCTTGAAATGGGGAAATATATCTTACACGTGGAAATAAAAGTAAAACAATGAAAATTTCGACTTAAACGGATATATGGAGGTGTACACGGACCTGTAAATTAAGACTCCATAAATTTAAAGATAAAAAGATGAAATGCAGAATAGTTACTGTGTATGCCATGTAGGTATCGAGGGTCCTAGTTGTACAGAAACACCCAAACTTAGTTTCGGTTACGGATGGAAATATGTGATCAGGTTTACGGCCCTGTCTCTGTAACACTCACACAATAACCCAGATACCGCTAAAACAGAAGGTTGGGCAGGCTCTATAGATGGTCTCGCTTTACAGCACCGAAACGTCTCTTGCCCCTGCTGAAATTTCTTGGCTGTCCAACCCCCAGCGTAGTTATTATATTCTAATTGATTTGGCAAAATTTAGTGGTCTACGCTATTAACGTATACAAAGTTTTCGTCGAGAAATCATGGGTGCCGACATCATGTGCCAGGGCTAGACGTAGTTTAGGGTATTATATTAAAATGTATCTTAGGTAAATAATGTGGGAAGTTGTTACCGGATTAAAATAATTCAGAATAAATTCTATTGGTGGGCTTTTGTACACATGGTAATGAATCCTTGGGTTTTTAATGGGAAATTTCTTGAGAAACTGGAAGATTACGAACTTTCAAGGAAAATCCTGCATCATGGAGTTAGCTACATGTCTAAACATTAGCTCACAGCACGAAGTTGCGTTACATTATGTTACATTACTCAGCGTGACTTATCATAAAATATACTGGTTCTATTAAAGTTACTCACAATTCAGACTTTTATCCTAATCAACATAACACTTCGTCCACAAACATGAGCTCATAACACAACTATGTCAAATAACATACTTGACTTAAAGCAGTATGCACTTTAGTGCCCACTAATTTGCGGCTACTCTCCAATGCGTACCCAAACATTTCAAATTACTTGACGAGGCATGACGTTCCGAAATTATAATTTAGTTTAAGTTTAAAACACTACACGGATGTGGAAATGACTTTTAGGATAAGGAAGTTGGAAAATTGTACATACTTTATGGTCACCTTCAAGTTTTACTACAGTCTGTATATTCTTAATTTAATATCTTCAACTGGCCAAATGGCAGCAGGAGAGAAGAATTAGTCTTGAGTGTATTTTAAGCCCTCCCATTTCAGGAGTTACTCTGTTACATTCTTATCCAAATCCAATGTAATGTAACTAACAAACAGAGACGAAGTGATGGGACGCTCGAATGTGGAACGGAATTATGTTATATCGCCAGACTGTGGTATCAGACGACACTTAACGTTCCATTTATGGTAACTACACACAAAAACTGGCACTACAAATTCGGGACTCACACTACCCATTACACGTTAACAACGTAACGAAAATCATATAAGAAACTGAATTACTATAATGACGTCACACAACAATCGTAAATTTCTACATACCTAGAACATGTCACGGTAACAAAGACCGTGCAATTTTAGAGCGACAACCTGTACTGTGAATCAACGTGGCGAAGAGTATGACGAAATGGCCAGTGTTGTAAAACAGTATTTACAATAGAACGTGTAGAGTTGATGAAGTCAGATGTATCACACAAAACTAAATAACCTATAATAATAATAATAATAATAATAATAATAATGCTTCAAAGGTAAAGTTCGCCCTATAACAGCCCATGAAGGCCCAGAGAGAGAGAGAAAGAGAGCAGAGGTATAGTTCTATTCTTTCTTCAACCTCGGCACTGGATAGGGGTGGGTGGTTAAATCCACGCCCCGGCCGCTTTAACCCCGAGAAAGAGACCTCGTACCCATCATATAGTTGGGTGGGTCCCAAGGCCGGTCTGGGCGGGTGAGGAAAATCTCGTAGTCACTAAGATTAGATTTCCGGACCGTCTAGCCAATATCGAGTCGCTGTAACGACTACTCTATCCCGGCCCACAACAACAACAACAACAACAACAACGACAATAATAATAATAATAATAATAATAAATGCCTATACAAGGATTAAATGTTCGTAATTAAAGCTTAATTTTAATTTATAATTGATAAATACCGTATAGCAGCTTGTCAACAGCCTCTCATATAGAAAGTTCTGATTCGATCCCAGGACAAACCGTATGTGATTTATGGGGGAAAAGTGGCACTGGAACATGATTTTTTTTTTCGGGTAGGGGTCTACTTTGGTTTCCTTCAGTCAGACTTATTCCACCAAATATTCTTATTCACTTTTCACTAATTTACCCTCAGCTAATAAAACACTTCTGTCTCTCGCTGCGGCGATACATTAAGGCAGTACATATTGATAGAAAGAGTGCCGATAATGGGAAATTTTGTTATGTTTCTGGCTAATCTACACAAAGAAGGTTGCCCATAGACCGTGTTTACATATTTCATAAGATTTTTTTCTTCCTTATACTTCATCTTGTAGATACATTGCTCATGCTATCTCTTCTCCCTTAGCTCATCTAGATCCACGAGAAGTTTGTCTAAAAAATTTGTAGGTAAGATGCAGTTCGTTTTAAAAATCTGTGATTCTTTTTAAGTGCATCAGTACGTATAGCTGTGAGATCCATCCAGGCGGGATTCACTCTCCGGGAATAAAGACGGTCTAAACTTGAAGCTGACTTTCACATTCACCTAGTCTCGAGATCAAAATTTTGACATTTTGAGTCCATAAATTCTAAACACCTTCACACAAAAGCATGGGGCCCGACAGGAGCCACTGATATAGTAGAAAAATTAATTATTTGTACACAATTAGAGAAATAATTTAAATTAAAGAACATAATTCTGAAGATGTAAGTCTCTTGGCATGTGACACTGTGCTCTAGGTGAGTAGGTCTTGTTGTTCTCGACGCTTCGAATGGTTGTAGTGCCTTAATCTTCAGGGTCAAGCAGTCGAAGAAAAAAAAAACTAACTTGGAATACTTGATCCTGCAGATGCAGGCACCACGATCCTTCGAAAAGACGAAAACGACAAGCCCAGCGCCACAACGACAATAACTTGCACAATTTCATGTTCACAAACGTCGCTTTGACAGCCTCAAAAATTGAAAAGCATTTTGTCGTTCTTGCAAAGGAATAGAGACAAACAAGAAGAGCTGGTGGAAATTATGTGTTTTGTTAATGTAACTTTAAATTTTAAATTCATTTTTTTCAGCTTCTTGGTTTAACAAATTGGAGGACGAGTGATAAACGTTTCCTTGATTCCTTCTGGTTGTGGAAATGTCTAATTCTATCTCTACGTTCAATATATATATATATATATATATATATATATATATATATATTGCCTAAGCAAACAATAACTTTATAAGTAACTTCCACCCTTAAACTATTGTCCTCTAGCACAGGGAAGAATGAAAGGAAGAGAAACGATGAATAGTCTCTGCTTTCCATAGAAATGACTTGCTCTTTGAAATAGAAATGTGACATTCTTTGTTTAGAAGACTCATTCCTGGTAATTGAACAATTCCTAACAGTTTTATCGTTGTCATCTTGCACGACATCGTTTTGCCAGACTCTAAAATTCCGTGACTGTACTTAGTACAAAAATAAATGTCCTCTGATAAGAATGGAAATGGAAAGCACGGTTTCAACTGGCAGTGCTGATTATGTAATGTTCCCGTTTATAGCCACTTGCAGCTATTTGGTATTTGTACATATTAGAGTCGTTTACTCTCATTAAAACTTCGATGAAGTATGATTTGAAAGCCCTTCATCATTGCGTTGGTCCAACGACTTGGTACAAAATAAGCAGCTTTTACCACCTACCACCTGACGTGAATATGTCTCAGCGAAATTACAGTAGTAAGTGGAAAAAATTACAGAATTACAGCAATACTACTTCAAGTTTCTAAATAGGATCCTCGCTCAAGTGTACAGCAAATAAGATAATATACGCACAGCGTAATGATTCCGGCGCGGTCGGCTTTTTCTGTTTGTTTGCATCTAAAGCAGACATTCCGAAACGTTTTGCTCACGGAACACTTTTTAACTTAGTAAATAGTTACAGAAAACATTTGTTTTGTGCTCCTTCATACACTAAACAAGCTTTAGCGCAAAGAAATCTAATAGTATCCGAACGAATGGTACTTATAAAAAATTTTATGTGAACAGTGCCTTAAACCTTAATCAAATTTAAATCAAAATTTAATAAAAATCTATTATTTTTTCTTGTTTTCTCGTTTTCTTGGCGGAACACGTATTCACATCTCGCGGAACACCAATGTTCCGCGGACCAGAATTTTGGAAAAGCTGTTCAGTGGGAAGAAAGCTTAAAATTTAATAAATTAACGATTTAGCAGCCTGCTTATTTGTTATTTAAATTACATATATATAGATATATATTTCTTACACATGTACACCTATGAATTAAGGTTGGAAGAAGTTTCTTTACTTAAAATCAATAATGAGAGACTTCGATAAAATTGGCACTTTTCAAAAGATCGGAAAATAAAATTTCAGAAATATTTACACAGCGTAACCATTATTGGGCCTTCACTCCCTTGTGCGTGACAATCTCAAAAACCGTAAAATCTAACAGAAAAAGTGTATATGACAAACTATTGCCTATTTTTTGGGCTCGTTCGCAACATTGAGAAAAGCAACAACTATTAGCTTCGTCATGCCTGTTTGTCTGTCTGTCTGTCTGTCCGTCTGTACGTCCTTCTGCATGTAGCAGCTCGGCTCCCACTTGAAATATTTTGGTTAAGTTTAGTGTTTGGAGATTTTTCGAAAATCTGTCGTGAAAATTCAATTTTGAATAAAATTTGACAAGAACAATCGGTAGTTACATGAAGACTTATTCACATTTATGTTATTATCTCGATTGATTCTTCTTGGAATGATACCGATATAACTTGAAGACAAAGTTGTAGAGAAAATGAAAACATTCAATTTTTTTAAGCTCGTGTTTCCGTGCATCATAATTCAATGTGAATAAAAAAATCCAACAGATGTAACAGTATGCAGATATTTATTCGCTGCAAAACTACTCTACATGTTTCGGGTGTCACAGCACCCGAAACATGTAGAGTAGTTTTGCAGTGAATAAATAGCCGCATACTGCTGCATCTGTTGGATTTTTTATTCACACTGAAAACATTCACTTTATATACAATATTTTTTTTTTTAAATCGTGCCTTTTTTTAGTTAATGTGGAAAGCTACGGTACAGTCAGACAGACCACAGACGACAATACAATACTGCACAGAAAGAATGGGATAACGAAGGCAAGAATATAGGCGATAACCAATAACATTTAACGCTTAGGTTTATTGGTTATCCACGGAAAAATCTGTTACAAAAAGGCGCCTCAGAGTTAAGTTGTACATCTGTGTATAGTAAGGTTGCGGGGTTCCCATGCTTCGATATGGGGCACAAAGGGCCCGTCCTAATCAAGGCCTAGGTGCATCGGGGTGAGAGGCCTAGAACCCAAACGCAAATCGATCTATCATCTATCTATCTATCTATCTATCTATCTATCTATCTATCTATCTATCTATCTATCTATCTATCTATCTATCTATCTATCTATCTATCTATCTATCTATCTATCTATCTATCTATCT
>Ga0123355_10015325_pt1 | contig 12036 bp, 8 predicted proteins | sample TergutEmb28metaG_3_FD_89872 | JGI IMG/M metagenome (GOLD analysis project Ga0123355, IMG submission 89872) | Embiratermes neotenicus P1 segment gut microbial communities from Petit-Saut dam, French Guiana - Emb289 P1 | ecosystem: Host-associated > Arthropoda: Insects > Digestive system > Gut ... | reverse complement strand
TTAGTAGTAACCAATTTCATGTTTGTTTACATGTAAAATAACCACTGCCACCGGGTAACAACCCAATTGCAGTAAATAAATATTATTATTATTATTATTACTATAAAATACAATTTTCTCAACAGATGTTCGAAAAATACTGAAACATCAAATTTCATGAAAATCCGTCATGTGGGAGCCGAGTCGTACCATGCGGACGGATAGGCTTATGGACATGGCCAAGATAACAGTCGCTAATCGCAATTTTCCTAAAGTGCCTAAAAAGACTATTATAAAAGAAGCCGAAAGTATTTGTTTCCTACGCCAAGACAGTATAATTAAAAAACTCCCTTAATTTACGTAGTTTTAAACAATTTAATTGAACGGGCTGTCACAAGTTATTTCACTGTTATTACATCTTACAGACGCGTTTGGTGAAAAATCTATTTTACTAGGCGCCCATTATAATGATAATTATCACAAATGTTGCCGTATTCATGCAGCATCTTTTGTCTGACGTTATCCATTGATTCGTTGCTACATGTAAAGATGTTAGGAATGCCATTTGGCAGTGGACATAACTTCACAAGGGAAGTACTTGAACTAGGTAGACGGCATCTAATCCCGTCTAGCCCCACATTTCCAGTCCCGTTCCTCCACGCAACATAAATATTTTGACTCATAGCCAGTCCATTAGCTTATAGAATACTTTGTACTCTGATTGCTGATTTATAAAATAAAAAAAAAACATAAATTCATTTACTACCACCTGAAGCACTTACTTTTAGAATTCAAACATCAATGTATGTGTTTAAATTAACATAATAATGATAATAATAATTACTTCGTCACTACGTTCAACGTTTCTTCTTATCAAAAACGCCTCCATTTTTCAATGGTAGCAATATTGGCTATCCTGAAATATCGAGTAGTGTTCCACAGCTTCTTCCACGAAATTTAGAATAATATTTGAAAGTGGGGCACGACACTTTGTGCCTGCATGTCTCTAAATCATTCTTTCCTAATGATATTCCACTTAAAGAGATATAAAACAGACCTCCATCAATTGTCGCACTTGTAATTAAGAACATACTATTATTTTCAAATACCATTAACAATATTTAAGGGGGAAATGAAGACAAAATTAAATACGTTTTTGCCGGTTGGCTAGGAAAATAAAGAAAGGGGGCAATGCATTTTACAAATGCGAAACAAAATGAAGATGAATTCTTAAAACGAAGAGATCTAGCAGGGAGTGTTTCCTGGCTTGAATTGAACACCGATATTACTGCCTCTTGAATGAACAACAGCTTTCGTTTCTGTATGTAGAGGAAAATCTATTTAAAGAAAAGTTTTAAAATTTAGTCACGGTAGTACTTTTTTCTTCTTCCTTTCCTTGTCGCATTTCACATTGACAGCAAGTTGAGTGCTGTTTTATTGGAAGGAAAAAAGTTTTCTTTTTCCCGTGATACACAGTCAAGAGAAATTTCCTACAACCGTCCGGTGAAATTCAAATCCAAGGCACGATGCGGCTCAGTGAAAGAGACCGAAAAACTAAGGACCTTAAAGTAAGAAATTACAAATCGTATTGCGTTGGTTACATTATTAGATTTCTTCTTCTACAGGTTTTAGAATTTAGGCACTCAGTCCTCTTCCTACTTCTAATTAAATCGTTATATTTATTATGACCATATTTTATAAAGTTATGTGATATTTGACTTAAATATATAGCGACGGAAAATGCTTCCGGTCTGAGTATTTTTGAGAGTTCCTTTAATTCTTATGTTAACAATTACTCCGGTTTATTGTTTAGTGCTTCCAATTCTCTTTAATTTTATATTTCGCCATTAATTAATTAGTTAAAAATACGAAGCTCTGGCCTTCTTGAGAAGACAAATGCCACTTCGCTGACGGTGACGTGCTGCGTTTTTATTAAACCGATGGCTCACTGCATTGTTAATTACAACTCAGAGACTATGAAAAAGCAAGATACTTCTGGCTTCAGAAAATGCTCGGCCTCTCGAAGTTTAAATCAGAATAGGGTGTTCGAGTGTTAAGTACAAAACCACATTATCTAATGAAGTGTCGTTACATAAATCAAACAACCAAGATTTCGCAGTAACGAATAATTCTGTCCCTGTACACGCCATGAAGGCGTAGTGGAAGTGGAGGTGCATCTCCACTGATTCTTAATCTAGGAACGAGCCTGAAGTTAGGAGTCAATCTTACGCCCTCGGCCTCTTACGTCTAGGACAGATACCTCATAGCCATTAAACAGAAGGCTGGGTGGGCCTCAGATCTGGTCATTATACAGGGTTATTCGAAATGATTGTCGGGGTTTTAACAACTTCTCTTACACAATACCCTTGAGATAGGAGTATATATATTTTTTATTTAATAGAACAACACTCCAAGTATTTGTTACATACCTTACAGGTGCTCTATACGTGCACCCTTTGTGATTCTACAAACATCAACACGATAATCGAGCTCCTTCCAATCTGTTTGTAACATGTCAGCGGTGATGGTTTCAATGGCGGTTCTGATTCGTACTTCGGTTCCGGGTTACTTACGGGAAGAGGAGGAACATAAACCTGATCCTTCACGTAACCCCATAGAAATAAATCACATGGGGTTGCATCTGGAGAACGAGGTGGCAGTTGTTAAAACCGCGACAATCATTTCGAATAACCCTGTATTTTGTAGAAAGGAAAATCTACCACTACCGGGGTTCGAACTATGGGTCGTCGAGTCCGTAGCCCAGTCACTATACCGACTACGTTATCCGGGCTCCAAACAATACAGAGGCAGATTTTCTACGAACTGCTTTTACATGTGGAACTGTACAAGGTATGCATTCATTCGTTTACTTTTCATAACATTAACTACGCAAAAGAAACAAAGATAATAGAGCGCGCATAAGAAGCGGACTGCAAAGTTTAAAACCGGGTACAGGGAACCAACATGTCTGAATATGCATACCCCATTAAAGTAAGTAAAATTTTCATGAATCTCTTCTACGGACTCGCCACTTTACTGCTACTGTACGTTTAGACTTCCTTTCTTCTTCTTTTTTTAATCCAGGCAATGAATTCTGGTGATAAATGGCATTGCAAAGTGTGCTTGCCGGTTCGCAACGATTTTATCAGAGAGACTGGCTGGCGCAGAGGGGTGTTCCGTTCCATTTTGCAGGAAACCCAGCAGTGCCGGACCGGGTCGCACTATTAGCTACTTTCCGGTGTAGTGGAGCCCCTCTGCACCAGCGCTGAACCTTGCAGGAGCTGTCTCACACTTAGACAAAGACAGACGTGAAAACGACGAGATACAACGCACAGAAGACAAGGCGCTGGTGTTCATAGCCTTTGGTTCGTGTCGCCTCTTTCAGCCCGTCAGATTCCTATTCGTAGACACGGTGAAGCTTGCTGCAGTAAACGAAGCATTGGTATTTCAGCGTCTTGTGGAAATATAGCTGAATAACGAAGTGGAATAGTGGGAGAAAATCGCCTCCATATTAAGACACCATCACTTCATTTCCCTGGAGTACGTGAGGAAAAAAACGAGAAACTTATTACCTGTATATATTTATTGCGAATCGCTTACTTTTGCTTCTGTTAACAAACAACTGATCATCAGTATCGTAAAAAAAATCTTGCAGTTTCAATCCATATCATATCTGTTCAATAACATACTATTTCCGTTTCATACGTAATATCAATTTGAATAATCTTCTACTATTTGAGCATGTCTCAAATGGTCTCTTTACACCCACTTCGTCAATACAAATTGTAGATTTAACCCTACAAAGTCTAGTGGTTAATATAAGTACCGCCAGTATTGACACTAATTGTTCAGCAAGTCTATCACTATTGTCTTTCGAAAGACAACTGCAACGGTAAATATGTCGCCTTTAAGTTAGTTTTGCGCTAGCATTTAAATTTTACAGACATTTAAACTTGTGATTCGAGAACCAAAACTAGACTAGATGTACTCGTATTAGGTTTAAGTGTAACTCATTCTCTTTGTGTACAAATTGTAAAGACCACTTTTATTTCCTTCTTATTTATGTCCGGCAGAAGTAACCGTAAATTTCTAGTTTGTTTAAATCCCTAGTTATGACGTCAGATCTAAGTTCGGTGCTGGAGAGAGGCGAATGAATAGTGATGTGCCCCGGCGGACTGTTTCCAAGACTAGATCCTTTATTATATGGAGCGGACAGGAGGATGTTGGCAAGTGTAGAAACTTTCCCCCACCTGCTTTTTTGCAAAATCTCGAAGGGGACTTTTCCTTCGAATTTGAGAGTGTAATGACGATAGAGTCAGCAGTTTCTGTCGAGACGTCGAGAACATACGAAATTATACAACATCGCAATCCAGATGGGGGCAGGCTCTAAAATTTGAGGGCAGTGAGATCTGAAATCTGGAAACATGATCTTCTAACTAACCCACCCCAGGTTCTAGGCCTTCCCCTCCGGTCTTGGCGCAACAGCCCCAGCGAAGCATAACCTCCACATTATCGGGTCTTCAGGGTTACACTCAGAGAGACCGTATATTTTTACAGAACCACTATGTGAAATTGGAACATATGTTACATGATTTTAATACTCTTTTACAACTCCTACAAGAAAGAAGAAAATATTCGCAGTCACTGTTACCTCCGTTGTCGAAAACATGAAGCCTGAAATGCAGACACGACTATCATCAAGAGCAGCAATGTTGCCTTCTTTTAGTGCGAGTGTCTTGGCACTGAACGCGGCTCTATGGGCAGCAGTGTGGACCTCCATCCGTCACGCACGATCTGTCGCGTGCCTGCACTGGAGGTGCTTCTCCACACGGCATCCGTCTTACCCGGACTCAGATGAAAACGCCAAGCATTCCAAGCCCCTTCCAACATAAATCACTTTCTTCCACTCTGCATACTATACTCTACTGTATAACAATCGAAATACGAGAAGAACGGTGTAATCCATCAGTGTACTCCGTCTTGGAGTATTAGATGACTTCACGACCGTTACGTAACCTGACATTTCGTTGTACCCTATCCTGACCCAGTAGTTAAAGGGGGCCAAATGCCCACTATTTGTTTCTTTATGATCAACATTAAAGCTATCCTCGCTTCTACGTCTAGGTATCTCCAAATTTCATGATCATCAGATCTGCATCTGCGAACTAGAATTTCCTTAGCACTTCTCGTTCATCCCAAGCGTGCTACATGTCATGGCTGTCTCAACTTACTCAATTTAAACACGCTAAAATATGTTACAAATTTTGCAAATTTAGAAGATCATCAATCTGTAATTTTTTCAAGCCTTCCGTTACTGGCTCTGTTAAAGGCCCAGACATTTTCCAAAACATTCTGACCTCGAATACTTAAGGTAGAAGATCACACTTCGCACATCTAAACAAGATAAGCAATGTACGTGTAACGTAACACCGAGGCGCATTCGTGCAACCATTGTTGCAGCGGAAAACAATAAGTTTTACACATTCTGAGAATGTGTTTGTAGCCTTAGGTGTCCAGCATGAAATGCGCATGGGCCATATTGTCATATGGGGCCTGATCAGCTGTAAAATATTTTTCCACATTATCTCATTAACTGCAAGATTTTTTTAAAAAGGCTATTGAACACGACGTGTTTTGATTTTTCGCTATTTTTCCCCTGACACATGTCTCATTCTAAGAAGAATTGTGCGATATATAATCAAAATTGTATATGGGTCTTCAAATAAAGAACCTGTTATTCTTGCTCTATTTTAATACAAATTAAATTTTCTCGAAAGATTTTCGAAAAATGTGCAAATATAAAATTTCATGCAAATCCTTCCAGTAGGAGCCGAGCTGCCATCACGAAACTAACAGCAGTTTTTTTCCAGGTTTTCGAACACGCCTAAAAACAGAAGGTCGAACTATGGTTTGTGTAGTTTAGTCTTTACTATCCATGTACGGGTATTATGAAAGAATAATGAACGGTAACAAATATTACCAGAACGCAATCTACTCTTACCTACTATTCGAGTACAAATTTGATTTCCTGTAGTTCATTTCTGAATTCTTACATGTGTCACACGTAAAATGGAATTACTGGATATCTATAATTCCAAAATATTTTCCGTACTCTGGTGACAAGACATACAGATATAGGCCATTCAGCTTCTCTGTTCTACTTCCAGACCATGGGTCGGTAACCTTTCTGGCGCTGCATTCTACTTTCAAATTTATTATGTGGCAGCTTGCATGGGTATGCAGAGAATGAGATAAACAAGGGAGTTTTGAGAGCGAAGTAGGGCGCGAAGCGGTAGCAGATTTATACACACGAACGTTCATTTATTTGAAAAACGTAAGACGCTATACACCTATTTGATACCCTATTGTATAAAACAATTCACCTCAGTTTAGGTACCAGGGCAGCTTGGACACATATTACATTCATTCATCTCGTTCTTTAGTGGGGTATCTGACGGTGTGGGCCCTTACGTCTTCAGTACAAAATTTAAAGGATAAATACACCCCTCTCTCCTCACCCATACACATGTGGCGCGTATGGGTGAGGAGAGGGGGTGTATAGGGTCTTGATCGGGAAACCGGAGGGAAGGAGACCTAGGCGTAGATGGGTGGATAATATTAGGATGGATCTACAGGAGGTGTTATATGGGTATATGGACTGGATTGGGCTGGCCCAGGATAGAGACAAGTGGCGGACGCTTGTGAGTGCGGTAACGAACTTTCGGGTTCCCTGAAATGCGGGGAATTTCTTGACTAGCTGCAAACCAGTTAGCTTCTCAAGAAGGACTCTGCACCATTGAGTAAGTAAGTAAGTAAGTAAGCGTTACAGTATCATCAGTACGCCGGAAACAATCTCCTCTTCGGAAATTCATGAACTAACAGACTTGTTCGTAGATACCTGCTGCCAAAAGCTATCAGTATTTTTCTTCGCAAAATATTGGAGCTTAAATTTCCAGGTGGGTTAAATTAAATTTCTGTACATTTCTCTCAGAAAGTCATTATTTTTAATTCGGATTTCTCCATTGGCAGCTGCAATGAAAGCTGTTCAGTACCAGTGAGTAGATTGTGGAACATTTTGATTTGATTTCTCCTGTAATCAGCTCGGAACCTTCAATAATACTGACTATGGGGCTGTTAAATGATGAAAACGAGTGTATTCTTTAGCATTGCCAATCGCCTGGTGAAGAGGAAAATTCCGAAAGAGTGTATTTTGTTCAGGACGTAAGTGATTAATATGTTTTTTTGCCGATGCGTTCCTGCAGCAGGTTTCGTTTGTCTCAGGTCTTCGCATCAGAAAACTTGTCACACAGTAACTCGGCGTCTTGCTTGAAATTTAACATATCATACAATAACATAATTTGTTTAGGCCCCAAAAATGTGACTGCCGTGGCCCTTTTCTTATCAAGACAACTGTGTTAGAATTTATATATTTTTTCCCCATAAAACATATACACGTACGTCAGTTGGCAAATGATATACTGGTATACTTGGTATACTTAACACTGCACTTCTACTCAGCCACCTAACTACCGAGTAGTAGGTAATAACTTCATACACTGATCGAACTTCTGAAAGAAATTTTTGGAACTCACTCCCTTTTAATCTCGTACAGCCCACTATTCTCATTGCAATATCCCCAGGTTATACAGAGTATTTGCCCAAACTAACCGTACATACAATTATAAACAACTATTTTTAATTAGTAATATTCCTTCTACACGTTTTGGCCTATGAAGTCCATCATCAGGAAGCAATATTACGGAATAATTAATAGTTATTTATAACTATATGAGCATATTGGAACAAACATTTCATAGTTAATCAAAGCACAGATTATGAACGTTATAACCGTAAGTTATTTGCTCTTAATGAACAAGATTCCAGTTCAGCGTTGCTTGGTCAGTAATGTAGTTAAAACCCAACTGAATGTCACAACAGATGTACATAACTTCCTCATAGAAACAAACACTACAACGTTCGCAGGGCCACAAGTATACCAGCCGCCATTTGTTGCAAAACTTGTCAATTTATAGCAACCAAATTCTAAAGAAGCAAGCGTTTACATTACTTTCATGAACAACTCTTCACCAACCGCATTGTCTTCCAGGCTACATAAATTAGGAAGCTCTTTATTAACCTAAAATACGGCACTGACACCAAGAATGGATAACTTCAACAGTGCCGTGTCTGTGATAACATTATCTTTATACATGACGAGTGCATAACAATAAATTTTCTTTCCTAAAATTTAAGCTGCTCAAATAGACTTTCTCCAGTTGTCTTAATGCGCTTTGTACAGCTTAGAAAATTGGCTGAGGTCTTCCAAATATTTTCTTAAATGGAAACACATCCTACTGCGGTTAAGAAAGAAGGCCTCATAATTTTAGAGCCTGTGAAGGCATATCCATCTTTTGCAGTTGCTTCCACCACTGTGTAAGTAGCTAAAACAATCGATTCATCGTGAACGTTTTGTTTCCGACAGATATTTCGCTGACTGATCAAAGAATGCTTCAAATGATTGATTTTACCTTTCCTATTCCTTCAAGCTCTTTCTCGTAATGAAGCCTGATATTATATTCCTTCATTACAGCAATGTTTCTGAGGCAGAGAAGAAAACCGCATTACCTGACCTTCAAGTAAAGAAGAATATTCTTCTGCGGTCATTAAAAATTTTGCCTTCGCTAATAGAAAAAACGGTAACTCCATTTTGTAAACACAATTTTCAACGTGCGACAATATGCTGCTGAAGACGACAATAAATTAATAATAACGTTTGAAGATTTTTTCCATTTCTCTTTTCACGAGTCAAAATTTCTCATTTGATGTGAGGCCGGTTCAATGAAATTTGACTACGGGCTTCGGAAATTCGACCCCTGTTCGGTATTATCCTTCTTACTAGATCTGCGAACTATCCCGCATTTTTCTTCAGAGAACAGATGTTTTTATCGCGACAGTTCAACAGCTTGGAGCAGTGCAGAGCCATCTTTCATTACTCACGAGCCATTAAAAATCTCCGACAACTGAGACGGCCCACGCCAATTGTTAACAAAAAAAAATTTTTAAAGAACCTTTTATTCAATATTAAGTGATTAACGGACTAAAGTTAATGCTAACTATTAGTGTTACTGTAAACGTTAATGTAGTTATTAATTATAGTTTGTTTTATTACAGCGTGATTCAAAGAGATGGACTCAATTTTGTACTTCTATATATCCTGAACTATACATGATATGTGAATGGTCTACATAACATTTGAAAGAGGAAATCATAACTTTTAAATAGTACTGCTGCAGCACTCGCCTATTGCAGAGTCGTGCAGCAGCGTCAGTCGAGAAAAAAATGGCTACTATGCCGCACAAGATTTTTTGCGTTCGTGAGTTCATTAAAACTGAGCCGGCGACTGCTGTGCAACGTGCGTTTCGCCTTCGTTTCAACATTCAACCTTCAACCTTCGAACCTCATTGTGAGTATAATCAAGTGTAATTTATGTCATATTTGTCACTAGTTTTAGTTTTTGAAATACAGACTTACGAAATTGAGTCCATCTGTTTGAATCATGCTGTACTTTAAATATTTCTGATTAAACGGAAAAGTCACGAGAAGCTTGCCACGCCCTCTTTCTCGTTCACATTTTTATAATATTACGAGTGAAATACATGTGAGCTAATTATCACTAACACACACTCAAAACTGAAAGAGTAAGGGGGTTAGGGGGTTGTTCAGACTAACGAGTTCTTGCTTTTCTCACTCAGTCTAAAATTTCCAACATGTGATGTCTGCATGCAGTAAGCACGAAGCCCATTACATTTAAATAGTACTTACAAAATTTAAATACACACTAGAATTCAACACATCACTAAAACTAGTCCTTTATCCGATGGTGCGGAATAATTTAAATATTTTCTCGAACACTCGTGGCCTCCGCGGTAGTGACATCACTGGCTTACAAGTTGATGTAAAAGTAAAAAGTAAAGTGCACCCTTGTACAGGCACTGAGACTCTGTACAGGCCGTACGGCTCATATGGGGAGTACAGGTATAGTTCTACTCTTTCTTGACAACGGCACTAGAAGGGGGTGAGGGATCAGCGTCACGTCCCGGCCGCTCTTTACCCCCGAGAAAGACCCGGTTCCCATTGTACACGAGGATGGGTGGGCCCCAGGGCCGTTCTGGACAGGTGCGGAAAATCTCGTCACCAGCGGAATTCGATCCCTGGACCGTCCAGCCCGTAGCCAGTCGCTATACCGACTACACTACCCGGTCCATCTACAAATTGATGTGTCCCATTCAATAATAGTCCTGATTTTCTTGGAAATTCCTTCTGGTGTATTCAAGATCAGTTTGAAAAGAAATGGCGATAAAGATTCTGTTGGTACGAAAGTACCTGAATAGTAAACAGGTCAGACAGATGCCTACGGAAGACATGGAAGTAAAGGTTCCCTTTAGAAAACAATAATATTGTCACAAAAATTGCCTTATTTTTCAGGTCATCCCAAGCATTCCGTTGAGGAAAAGGGAGGAACGTGTATCCGATGCATGCCTAAATATTGTCTTGGTGGTCTTATTTTTATTGGACCGTGCATAATTGTAATAGTTGAAAGCAAAAGACCAACTTGATGTCGCTTGCTATTTTTATTTTACTTCTTATTCGCTCAACATGTTTCGGTCATTAATATATCCATCATCAGGAGCTCCTGATGATGGATATATTAATGTCCGAAAAATGCTGAGCGCATAAGAAGTGAAATAAAAATAGCAAGTAACTTCAAGTTGGTCTTTTGCTTTCGAATTTATTGGTTATATCTAAAAATCACTAATTAAATGCGTAACTGCTTAGACAGGAGAATTTCTTTAAACGCTAAGAGATTTCCAAAGACTAGAACAAAGTAATTTCATCACCTTATTACTTTAATCTATTTTTGTAATGAAAAAGATTTATTAAATTGAAATTAAACCCCTCCAGCTTTCACTTTTAGCAGATTTTTAATCAACAAAACGATATATATATAAATAAATAAATAAAAATTCCCTTATATAGACCACATCTTCCAGATCCGGCCATCTTATGTCTGATCAATGCCTGCATGAACACATTTTACAACAACGTACTCTAATATTTATTTCAGTCATACAGCTAAGTTCCTAAATCATAATTTTGTAATTTTGTATGTATATTTTATGTATATTATAAAGTTTTTGTGCGCACAGTTTTTTTTTTTTTTTAAATTGACGTTATGAGTATTTCGTACCAAGGCATTGATCTCAACTTTGAATGACTATATATTGAAGTAGTTACGTATTTCTACTTTCTTAGAGGCAGTCTGATGGTGGCTTATTGAAAGTTGGAACTTGTACAAGTATTTTGGTTGTATACCACTAAACTACAAGTTGTGATGGACGGATACTGTAGTTGGCTGTGTTGTTTTACACAGTGTTAAATAAAGTAAAAGGAAGCATTGAGTACATACGGCGTGTTTGTTTAGGAATGTAGCAGTTTGCACAAATTACAATAAGAAGCATTCGCGGCACATTTAGTTGAAAAACGAAACTCAGTAGAATGTGCAGCTACTGGAATACGACAAAAACACACCTGCCACTAATTCTTGACGACAAGGAAGATTAATGAACAAGGAATTTCCATAAAGTGAAGGTAAGCTATGTTCAAGGCTGAGACAAGTTTCTGACGGAGAAATGGTTAAGGTTCATTTAGAATGGTAAAGTCTGTGCCCAAGATAAAACACGCTTCTGAGATAGGAGTTACGTTTTTTTTTTTTATTGTACGAAAGGAAGATGAAAAGCCTTTGTTTTGTCTTTCCTTCTGAGGAGTGTGAATCCGTTGCTTCGTAAGTTGTTTAACGAAAGTTTATATTCTGCAGAAATCGTTATCAAATGATATGGCAAAATGATGATGATGATGATGATTTTGAGGTTCGTCATCCCCGTTGTTTTGGTTCAATAACAAAGAATTTTTTGTGTATTACACATACAGTCGAACACAACTATATTTCACCTATTAGTACAGTAGGAATACAACTACATGTTTCGGCCCTATATGTGG
>Ga0123355_10015324_pt1 | contig 12037 bp, 7 predicted proteins | sample TergutEmb28metaG_3_FD_89872 | JGI IMG/M metagenome (GOLD analysis project Ga0123355, IMG submission 89872) | Embiratermes neotenicus P1 segment gut microbial communities from Petit-Saut dam, French Guiana - Emb289 P1 | ecosystem: Host-associated > Arthropoda: Insects > Digestive system > Gut ... | reverse complement strand
TTTGGACAAGTGGATGGAACAGTGTAAACTGCGTACAGCTACTAGACAAGAGGTAGTGTGCAGAGAAGTATGAATGGGCATGTCAGAAAGAGTATTGCTACAGAAGTAGTAACATAGCATAGCATACAATTTATGTATATTTTATACAAATTCCAATAATTTTTGTTTTTAATTTGTTATATTGTTTGAAATGATAATGCTCTTTTTTTAATTAACAAAATTGTAATTTGTGATGTGTTCTGTTTGGTGTTTCCTTTTACACTGATGTATCCTTCTTTTTATGGTTGATAAGTTGCAAATGTCCTTTTTTTTTTTGTGATGGATACGTGGTAAGAAATTTTATGCCAACTTATGGGCACTTACTGTATTGCCATTAAGTAAATAATTTCTTAAGAGATCTTTTGTTTTTGGATCTAGGGAAGATTGTACCTGTTTTGGATGGTTTTGTGGTGTTCTAGTTTGATGTTTGGACATGACAGGTGGCATAATTATGGTGAAAACTGGTTTCAGTCAGCAGTATGTTGTTGAAAGGCACACAGTTGAAGTTAGTATTGTCTGAGGGAAATATGGACAAAAGTTTCAAGTAAATAGTGCGTGGATTTCACAGCCATGCTTTATTAACTAATTGTAAGACTGAATGAATCGATAATTAATAATTGTACTGAAAAACATGCTGTGGTACTGTGTACATATGTTATGTATGGAATGCTGGAACGAACCTCAGCTCAGTGTTACACTGTTAGAACTGTAAATAATTATGAACATTTTCAGTTATGGAAATTTTGTTCAGTAATGTGCAGCAGTTGTGAGGGTCGTAGTTGGAGTGAAGGAAGTGTGAATGTACTAATTATTTCTTGTTCTTTCCAGCTTTTGACGAAGGATCCATATGAGCATGCAGTACATCAATGATAAGCAAAATGTTTGCAGATTACACTGTAAATAATACCTGTACTTTTTATCATGCATCATTAATGATTACATATCATCAGTAGAGCCTTTATTGGGGCAGTGAAATGCATTTGAAATTAACTGTAAAAATATGAATTGATGGTACAAAGTTTGAAAGTAATCTAACATAAAGAACCCCATACTTATGAATATTTTGTAATGAATTTTGAATAAAATTAACTGAGCAGACATAAATGATTTTGCTTGTTATTTGTCCTTTCTCTTGCACTTATTTGTTCACCCTTCACCACTTTTTAAGGGCAAAGGACTTCAGTGAAAAAGTGGGAACCCTATTTGATTGTCTAAAATGTTAACGTCTGGAGATATTTGAGCTGTTGTAACATGAAGGCAGCTCTCTCATCTTATGTTCGCAAGTTGATTTCTTCATGGTGTTTCTGTTTGAAAAAAACTGTTCACAAATGTAAGTACTTCCAAAGAGGCTGAACATATGTTGTGCATGTTGATGTTGTGTTGGAAACATTAAAAGGTAAAAGGAATTTGTGTAAATCTATATTACAGGAAATTTATCTCACAGGAATTCATTATACTGTAAGACACAATTTCAGTTCATTTGGAACAGTTTTGATGTTTACAACAGCTCACGATGAGAAAAAGTTCGAAGTTGCCTTAGGTTTTCTAAACTTTTGGGAATTGAGAACTAAATTCATGTTGATGAAGTTGTGTTTTATGTGTATCGGTATGTTTCTGAGTGTCAGGAGGCTTTTCCATTATGAGATAGGAGATGCAGGCCAAATTATTTTAATGTAATTGGAATTCCCACAACCAAATTAAGTTATGCCACTTTGTATTAGAAACACTAACATATTAAATTTAGAATTTTATTCACCTCTTTGACATTTCAGTAAGCCATACTTGTGGGTTTTAGTGAATGGAGTTTTTTACAGCTACATGTTACTAATAATGAGAAATGTGCAGTTACATTTTATCCTTCCATTCTCTCTATAAGCTTGAATGTAGAAACTACAGTAACTGTACAGTGTCTGTGTTTAATGTTGAAACTACAGTAACTGTACAGTGTCTGTGTTTAATGTAGAAACTACAGTAACTGTACAGTGTCTGTGTTTAACCCTTTAAACACCGAATTAAATCCCAACTGCCATTTGCTGTCATTATTAGGGGCTCACCATATTCTCCACATTAGCAGGATAAGGGTTAATGTAGAAACTACAATAACTGTACAGTGTCTGTGTTTAACCCTTTAAACGCCGAATTAAATCCCATCTGCCAACTGTTGGCATTATTAGGAGCTCACCATATTCTCCACGTTAGCAGGATAAGGGTTAATGTAGAAACTACAATAACTGTACAGTGTCTGTGTTTAATGTAGAAACTACAGTAACTGTACAGTGTCTGTGTTTAATCGATCACCATCTACTATGTGGAAGTTTAACTACACCAGTTCTTAATGTCAGCACGGGAAGGAGGTAAGTGTTTAACTTCAGGCCCCCGCTGCTTTAACTTGGGAACGAACCCCTGTATTCAGTGAATAAGAAGCTACGTGAACTCCAGAGCTTCTATGGACATTTTGGAGAAAAGAAAAATTTCTTATCCTTTCCAACAGATGACCCTTAATTTCTAGACTGCCCAGCCAATAGGCTACTCAACTTGTGACTACAGGCTGAGGTAACGAGAAATATGAATTGATATAATTCCATGACATTGCACCAGAGAAGGTAACTATTACAATGACTGAATTAACATTATCACCAGTTTAAGTACTTCTTGAAGAAATATTTTGCTTATAAAGTGCAGTAAAGAATATAATTTACCTCCACACAAAATTTATCTTGCTTGTGTCCTTCAAACAGTTCATTATCACAACAAACAGAAAACTTAAGCAAACATTTGTACTGCCTAATCTTGCTACGTCTCATTCTGTAAATATTGCACCTTCAGGAAAGCTTCTCATTCCCCCACCATCCACAACATAGCATTCAACTGTCTGCAAGTGGGTATCAGTCACACCTCACATGCTTGTGTCTTCCATGTTGCTATTACCAACTGTAGAAAATTAAAGTTTAAGGCGGCGGGGTGCTCTCTAACGACACTATAACGGTCATACCGGAATTTGTGCAAACTGGTCAGATGGTTCAAATGTATAAATGCGAGGGACAGACACAAAAGGGCACACGAGCACCATGATCTATTAAAATTATATTTTAGAAATATTTCCTTTCCAGAAAGTGAAGCATCAGGCTACCTAGATTTCCAAAACTCCTGTGTTTCCGCTTGCCTCTTCTATTGAACCAGCTGACCGATTTTTCAAGAAATATTAACTTCAAACATTTGAAGGCTGTAAGTTTTATTTCCCACCAATCATTAATAATAACATGGTGGAAACTCAAACATGTGAGATCTTATCGACGCTAGCGCCACTTATGTTAGGGCCCTAAAACGATGGTTAAGGACTTGGAATATCGTGCGTATGTTACGATAATGTGTTGCTAAAATGCAGTCTGAGGAAATAATTCCTCTACATCAGTCGAAAGTACGATTCAACGTTAGAGATGAAGTTTCAGTAAATGAAAGTACTGGAAAACAGGTCTACAGCGCAGTTTGTGGAGTATGGGCCTACCTGATTGACGTCACGTATGCCACATGAAGAGTTTGGTTTGTGAGACTTGTCCAATTTCAGCACTGTGCAACACCCTTCTTGCTAAGCTGCACAGGGATTTTCGACTCGTCCTGTTTACACAGCCTGGCTACAAAAACAGTTCTCACTTATGGTGTCAAAATCACGGAACAGCTATACGGAAGTAGAAGAGAATTAAGACATAAACAAATGAAAAGCGGCATAAAACATTTATCTCAGATAGCGTGAAAGAAAAGATGTAGACATGTTTGAGAGAATAATATTAATGTCGAAAAATGAGAATCGTGGTTTATGTGTATTGGATTCATCTAGCTTAGAATACAGTCAAATGTTAGGATTTGGCAAGTGTATAAACTTTTTAGTTCCTAAAGTGCATGGGATGTCTTGTTTTTCATGTCGAAGAAAGACTGACCAGTGAAAGTATTTAGTTAAGACAATAGCCCATTGATGTGTTTCTTAACGTGTTCCGAGGCTTGTTGGATTTAAAACCGATTAAAAATATTTTGAACTTTGATTATTTTAATCATACAAATTTTTAAGCTCACCATAGCTTAAAGGTTTGAGAAGTATTGCAATTTAAATTGGATTAATTGATTGTAGTACGTAAACGTTAGAGAAGCCTTGCATCTGATATATATTGTATCATGAATTGCATGTAAGACCTTACGTTCTACCTGAACTGCTTATCCGTACTGTGTACTGCTGATAAGTTTGATAAGTAGGACAGGTACTTGACAAATCCGTGACGTTGCAGAATTCAATGTTTCCTGTAGATCAAAAATAACATAACCAAATTGCTGACTATTTTTAATGTATTGCTATATCTGACATTCTCTTATTAGCAGCGTGTGAAGGTGCGTCTGACCCTGTACATAATATGAAGATTAAGAGGTTGTGCGGTTATACCCCGATCATCCTTATTCTTGGTACTGGATCGTTGTTGGTTTCCAGTTTGAAGCTCCGGCCGCTTTATCCCCGATGCCAGTTGAATAGTAAGCTCTTTGAGCTCATTATCCTCTTGGCATGATTTGGACAATAACAAAACCTCTTGTGTTTGTTAGGAATTGAAGAAAGGCTGCAGGGTTTTATTACTTTTCTGTTCCAATAATTATAATAATATTTATTAACTGCATTTGGGTTGTCACCCCGTGGCAGTGGTTATTTTACATAAATACAAAATATGAAATTGGTTACTAATAGGTTTAAGTCGGGAGGGCTACATGAGAAACAGGATTCTTGGGAACCATCTCAGCATTTGCTTATAGACACAAGGAAACCAAGAAAAACCTGTGTCGAGGTGGTCAGTCGCAGGACCTTCCGAATACTGACTTCTAGCCAGCAATCCGGCATCTAAAGTAAAAACATCAATGCACACATATTACAGCAAATGCACATAAGATGACAACAATACACAAAGACAAGTATAACAATACACACAAGACAACTAACAACAACACACACAAAACATCTTAAAATACATGTACAAAAATACAACACGTACAAAATTGTCACGCGAACGCGCCAAAGTGGTACTTTAAAAAGTGCAGTGCCTTTATTTTCCAGTAACATGCTAACCCAGCAGCTGATACACGATTTAATCATTCCACATACCCATCAGCAACACGCAGCAGTAATGTACACCAGACGCTGGGTAACGTGGCTGTAAGGGAAGTTACTGTACTTTTGCTATTACAGAAGCTCACACAACAACAGCTTAAATACAACAATGTAAAATGTCAAATTAACCTTTGCACGTACTTAAAGGGCCATGTAAACTTTATCATTCAACACTAAATTCTGGAAATTTATAGTGTGGTAAACTTTTAAAGAATGCAAAACTTCATTTACCAACTTACCATTGAAACTAATTTCAGAGAAAAATATGGTTAAATTTCTATAACCTTTTGACTTTGGTCCATAAGAAACCCTAAGCAGACATGTAAAGCTCCGCATGAGCGATAATATTTGTACAAATTAAACAGATGTAAAATAATTTATCTCAGAGATTTCTAGGAAAACGGGAAAGGGAGTCGTTGGTAAACAGGAGGTATGTATAGTTGAAGAATAAAAGACCAATTTCATGTCACTTGCTATTTTATTTCACTTCTTATGTACTCAACATGTTTCGGATATTAATATATCCATCATCAGGAGCTTGCGGCTGTGTTGTTGAATTACCACATCTGCAACACGGACACTACTCAAACCCAGCCGCACCAAATCTCCATCACACAACGAACCGAGAACAAAACGACCGATGTGGTAATTCAACAACACAGTCACAAGCTCCTGATGATGGATATATTAATATCCGAAACATGTTGAGTACATAAGAAGTGAAGTAAAATAGCAAGTGACATCAAGTTGGTCTTTTATTCTTCAACTATTACAATGATGCACGGTCCAATAAACATAAGGAGATGTGTATGTTAATTGTAAAATTTCTGGCTGTTGGAAGAAAGGAAAGTACACCATTCCAACTGTAGCAGAAGAATTACATTAATAAGTTTTTATAATATGTAAGATATCCCAAGCTAAAGTGGTATATATATATATATATATATATATATATATATATATATATATATATAATGGACACAGAGACGCCAGACAGTCTAAGAGTCTTGTGCAATTTGTGGGCAGAAATCCGCAGTGGACCAGTGTCCACAATATAATATTAACTGCAATCGCGCCAAACTTGATTCAGAACAAACTGGAATAGGGGGAACCACCACACTGCCTGCCGTCAGACGAAGGGCTGTGAGTGTACTGTGAGGAATGTATGGGGTGCAACAGCTATTGTATTGATATAGCTGAAGTTTAGAAAATGTTCCTCAGTAAGGTAAGGGAATTCAATCTTGGTAAGTCAAGCATGTTACTGAGCCACTAAGTTGTGGAATATTTAATCTGATTCTGTATCTGTTTCATGACGTATAAATAACCTGTCACATGTTTCCAACAATTTATTGCTTATATCTTTCATTGTAATAAACTGAACATTTCGTTTCATGTGCAGATTTTTTTGTGGTAGAACATTTTATATTATCATCTACGTAAATGTTGTTAAAATGTAAGTTTTATAGATCATGTTAAACTGCAAATTTGTTTCATTATGCTTAGAAGTATCGAGGCTTATGTCTTCGTGACTACTCGTAAATTTTCATGAAGATGTCACCTAGTACTTAGAGCGTGTCTGTATTAAGAAAATAACCGAATTTTATCCAGTACCAGACCTGGCTTCCTGTTACGGCACAACAATCTTTAATTTTTTTGTATTTCATTCGCAACTCATCAACAAACCATTCGACATTACACAATCCGAACTGATGGCAGTGTCGTTATATAAAACACATACAAGTAAATACATATGTACACTTACCATCGCCTAGAATATTTAAATTTTATAAACAAAGTATTCCAGTTAATACCCAGAGCCCAACATAGCACAATATTACATGTGTTTAGTTGCAATGACATCTCTTTTGATTTTGTTAGTATAATTCAAAGCCAGCAGTGACGGCACGTAATTAATAATATAATCTAAATTTTAAACCCTTAAAATCATGCATCCCTCTGTGTTGAACCGTAAAATAAGGAACAAACAAATAAATATCGAACACAACTTTATAAAGTATTCATACAGCTACATGTTTCGACTCCACAGGGTCATCATCAGGCTGACTTTTATAACTTATTAAAAGAATTGTACATCCCGTGGGATCGAAACTTATAGCTGTCTGAATAGTTTAGAGAGATATGATCGATGGTTATTTTGTATTCCTCTAATCCAACAAACTGCTTGTTCAAAGCTCGCTGCCAATCAAAAAGCAGTCTCTAAACAGTCGGTATTCAGTAGCAGTTGGCAGACAACAGTCGGTTGGCTACGAACTCTATGCTGACGTTGTCAGTAAGACAGTCCCACTGCATACGTGTGCAACAGACAGTATGCCAAAGGAGTAAGAAGATTGAAATCATCAGTGGTATTCATATTTATTTGTGATTTCTAACGGAGCACAATTTGGGCTATAGGCTACTACCACACTATTTTTCTGAAGGGACTGAGGAAAAGCAAAAACATTACTTATGTTAAGAATAAGAATTCAGTATGTACATAACGTGTGTAAATTACGTAGCGTAAATGGACTTTGAAGATGGTGCAAACATAAATTTTAAAATGCTAATATCAATTAATAAGCCTATATCATATAAAGTGTATAAAGCAGTTGATATTTCAGTCAATCGTCAGAGAAATGGTGACGAATTGACTCTTTTTCCAGACAGACAAGTGTCAGGCTCCTTAAATATTCATGCAGTCTGCGTGTCCCCTCGCCTCTCCTTTTGAAACCACAGGCGGATTTTCACGTTGTAAGATCTCACACGTTTGAAGGTCATCTCTATGCCGTGAGTTTTAATCCTCACCATTCAGCAATAACAACATGATGGACGCCCAAGTTTTGAAGATGTGGCGACACTAGCTAGCACTTCTTACTTTAGGACCCTAAAATGATGGTAATGGAACTTGGAATATAGTGTGTGTGTGTGTGTGTGTGTGTTACGATAACGTGTTGCTAAAATACAGTCTGAGCAAAATGTTCCTGCTCACGGGTCGAAAGTATCGTTTAACGTTAGGTTGGAAGTGTCAGTGAATGAATGAATAGCACAGCTGGACGAGATTGCAGAGTGTGTGGAGGTTCGCAGTGTGTGATTTAAGTCACCTATACCAACTAAAGAGTTTAGTATATGGAACTTGTCCACTTTCAGCACAACGCAAAATCATTCTTACTAAAATGCACAGGGACTTTTGGCTTACACTGTAAACAAAACCAGACTACAATAACACTTTTCGCTTATGGTGCCTAAACAATGGAACAACGCCACAGACGTCAAAGACAATTGATTCTTACAAACAGTAGAGAAGGTCACACAACCACAGTTTATATGTTTTCAGTGTTAAAAGTCAAGATGGCAATTGCACGTACATAAGGGGCCATATAAGCACTATCTTTCAACACTTCGTCCTGGAATTGTATAGAGTGGTAGATATTTAAAGAATGTTCATATTTTTATATAACTTCCCATTTAACTAAATTTAAGTTAACAAATCAATTTACCGTCTTTATTCTTTTTCACTTCGACACTTAAAAGAACTTAAGCTGGCATACAAACCTGGTCGAGAGTGATAACAGATATACAAATTAAAAATATTTTATAGAGTTTAACCCAGAGATTTCTAGGATAAAGGGCACAGCTGGTATATGAGTATATATCAAACATCCGGGTACTGGAAGGAAGGAAAGTTCACAGTTACCTGTAAAGCTGAATAATAACACGGGCAGTGAGCCACTGTTCTCTTGGCCGGTATGTAATATTTACTGCAAACGTGCCTAAGTTCATTCATGACAAAGTGGAATACCGGGGAACGCTACGCTGCCTACAGTCAAATGAAAGTGCATGAGTGAACGGTGAGGAATGGAGACGGATACAGCAGTTGCTGTATTTACATAACTGAAAAGTTCTTCAGTAAGATAAGAGATGTCAGGCTTGTTGTGTGACGTTTGTCACGAAGAAACGAATTTGCAGAATATTTCATTTGTGTCTGTGTCAGTTTGTTAAATAGAAATGACCGCTTATATTTCTTAAATGTTTCGTTGCTTTTTTCTCTTCTTATAGGTAAATAAATTCTTCAACTTCAGTTTGAGGGGGGGTTTTTTTTTTCGTGAAGGAAACTTTATTTTACTCTGTGTGAATTATGTTCAAATATACAATCCACAGGTTATGTTACCCTGCAAATTATTTTAATTATCCTTGAAATATCAGGCTGATCGCTTCTTAATAACTCGTAAATTGTCATGGAGATCTAACCTACAGCTTAGTGCATGTAACCCTTAAGAAAATTATCGACTATCTCCCAATACTAGACCTGGTGCTTATTGGCCTCCAGTTATCTTGTTCTACTGCAGTAACTTCACTTGTATACTGACAAATATATGAGCGGATGGAACAGAGAGTGGTTGGCTGAACACCAAAATTCACCATTTTCAAACAAATGTACAAAACATTCCGTTCTTCTGGAATTTGACACGGCGTCAGTACATAATATTCTGCAGACATTTTATGACCACTAAATTGTCCGAAAAAATAGGAACAGAGTGTTGGGTGAAGTGGCGTCATATTCCAAAGGAAAGGAAGCTTCACATACACCACCACGGAAATATAAAAAAATTTCAAATTTCTCCTCATCTTAAAATGTATAATTGCTCACTTCTTTTCAAGCACTAACGAGTCTCACTTGCACCCGACAGCTGTTCGGTAAGAAAGTTGGGCGGGTGACGGCCTGTCCTGAGTAAGATTGTCCTCCGTTCTGGAAAATGTTGAGACTGTGATTCCAATTAGGTCATGACGGTCGTAGTAAGTTTCTTCTAATTTCACTCGTCATTCATCAACTAACCATTCGATATTATACAGTCTAAACTTTTGGCAGAGTCGTTATATAAAAGACAAATAAGCAAATTCATATGTACACTTACCGTAGCCCAAAATACTAACACAACTTCAGCAATGTTTTTCAGTTAGTACCTAGAGCCCACCATTCCAAATTCTTTGTTTTCTTTATAACTCGAATTAAGAACTGGGGGCATGTCATTATCAAATTTAATCTAATAATTACTTGCTCAAAGCTCGCTACTAACAAAAATCCGACGCTAAACAATCGGCATTCAACAGCAGTTGGCAGGCAGCAGTCGGTTGGCTGCGAACTGTGTGCTGATGTTGTCAGTAAGACAGACCCACTGCATACGTTTACAAGAAACTGTAGATCAAAGGAGTAACCAGATTGAAAACATTGGCAATGCATATTAATATGTGTCATGCAACTGAGCCATACTTGGTTTATTATTCATTATCCTAACAATTTTGTAAATGTAAGGAGGTATATTACAAAAATAACATAGTTAAATAGTCCGACGCTGATCACATACAGAGAGTCATCAGATAATTTACACGTTGCCTATTTTTATGTACTCTTATCAAATCCTGATATTACACGACGTCAATAGGACTTGGTTTGTTTTATGGCATTTAGATATGTCTTCAGTTATGGAGTTAAGGGGTTTGAATGTGCTCTGTTTATGGTGAATCAGAGAGAAGGGAGAGGACGATGTTTTGATTGAACGTACTCTACGAATTTTTATTTAGGGACTTAAAATAAACACGGCACATTCTGGAAAAACTGTTATTTTTCTTCTAAACTTGTACTGACTAAATAGAAATAAATGAAGGCTGTCAGCTGGCAGGGGTAGTTGCCTGCGAAGTGGCATAGATAATTATTAATTTTTACTAATATCAATAAAATACAATATAAAATACCTGCTTTCTCCTTTCTCTTTGAAGGTACTGACCACTTCGCCAAACATAAGATTCAAGTTCCTGATTAATGCGCTATCACGAATCAAGTCGACATAACTGGGCTACTTTCAATTGAACTGACACTACTCTGTCACACACTGCTGTTAGTATGGCCAGGTAGAGTACTGGAATGGGTGTTTAGTGTTGTGCTCGTGCATGCTGTGATGTGGTGCGTTGTGTACCTATAGAAATATATTTGCAGGAAAAGTATCATCTGTTCCTGCAGACTTAAGTAAGAATGTCTTGAATATAGACACTTTTATTGTACTTTCTTAAATATAGTTCCTCTTGGAGGCACCATAAATGTACCAGAAGGGACGCGCATAAGTTTTGGAGATTTCATAGCGAGGAATTTCAAAAGGAGAAAAGGTCATTAGAAGGACATTTACTATTACTGCAGTTAAACATTTTACAACATTTATTACACCTCTGAAAATTGTTTTCAGTCCAATTTAGCGTCAAAGTTTGAGTCCACACTTGATCGTACTTGATACAGTAATTAGCTCAATACGCATCCAAATCTCTATATTACACAAAATGTGAATTTTTAATATATTCAGGATTTCTTCTATTAAAACATTAATGCAGTGAACAAAGTGTGTTCCTCTGTGCTGTGTGTTGTATCCATCAAATCAAAGAAACAGAAGTTTGGAACTTCGGCACATAAATATCTGCTTATGAACATTAAAGAAACTTAACCTACGAGCCTACACACCATCTTCAAATACAGAATTAATTAGGCCTATAATTGTGCAACACAAGGAAGTGCACTATGGGTGACAGTATTGAAGAATGGAGGGCCATAATCGTCCAGTGGATAGGAGGAAGACCGGGGAAGTGTGTGACATTACAGCACTGCACTGCTCAAACATCTAACCAAATCGGTTACAGACAGATCAGATTCGTATTGCTGGTTTCGCTAATCGTCATCGACTGCGTGGAGTTGAACCCAGGACCAGACCATGTAAGATCTGTCATACATAGTAACAAACATTCATATATGTGCATAGGTTTTGTAGGAAATATTATACAGTTCAGGGGAAAGAAGACACTACAAATAATAGTTTAACT
>Ga0123355_10015323_pt1 | contig 12037 bp, 8 predicted proteins | sample TergutEmb28metaG_3_FD_89872 | JGI IMG/M metagenome (GOLD analysis project Ga0123355, IMG submission 89872) | Embiratermes neotenicus P1 segment gut microbial communities from Petit-Saut dam, French Guiana - Emb289 P1 | ecosystem: Host-associated > Arthropoda: Insects > Digestive system > Gut ... | reverse complement strand
GATGGACGCCCACTTCGCGCCTCATCGTGCACGTTCTCTCGTCCTTCATTGAACATTCGAACCCATTTCCTAACCATGCCATCACTCATCGCATTGTCACCATACACTTGACAGATCTGGTGATTAATCTCACTTGGTAGCACATTCCTAGTGTTCAAAAAACTAATTACGGACCGTATTTCACAGTCGGCGGCCCCTTAAATTGCCTTAAACATGTTTAACGCACAGGAACAAACATAAACGTAACACGAATTTCACGAAATGGCGCCTGTTGCTTCTCAATTGATAGAGGAAGTCACTGCATATGCGCAAAGTGACAGTTTCGAGGATTTGCGAGAGATATGCGCAGACGGTACTTACTTTACGAATAACCTACGTATGTAGTGTGTTCACTGTGAGGTACGACCATGTTCTCCTATATTGTTCAGACCAGTTTAACCTATAAAAGTTATTATTAATTTCCTTGTAAATGTGTGTGTAGTGAATACCAAATTTGAGCGTTAAATGACTACAGATATTAGATATGAGTTTTATGAAGCAACCAGGAACTTTAACGCTTACAGCACTATTGCGAGCTCAGCACAGCCAAGGCAGTTCATTATTACTTTAGAAATACGAGTATGTCCGAGCTCGGCATTCACGTTAGTTCGTTACACTCTGAACATAAGTCTGAACCTGTAGTGATGCTTAGAAAGTTTAACTTTTACGAATGAATGATAAATCAACCCACCTATATATACACCTACCCTTACGGGAAACGGCTCTCGCCCGATTATTTTACTCGCCGACTTTGGTTGCCACTGGCTGTTACGTAACTCTATGTTTTGCAGGAATTTATATATTGTGAATACAGCACTAAACCAGTGTAACGTGGAGGCTACGATGCTGTTACATTTAGTTGTTTTCTGCTAATACAAGGTGAGTCGTGTTTACTGTGTTACAAATTTAGTAAAATTTGAGCCGAGCAAGTATGGTTATTGTTTAGTTAAATTTTGTTGGGTTTAAATTCCAAATTACCCTTGAGTATATATATATGAGGTGAGACAACTATTTGGATTAACCATTTTTATACTATTTAAATTATTGAACATAAACTTGCACAAATTGCTAAATTGTTTTTTTTTTGTTTTACTTTGATTATTAGAGTTAGCATTTTAGAACATAACATTTAGATTTTTTTTGGATAAACAAAATAATTATTTAGACAGCTCTACACTATCCTTGAGTCCCGGTTAAAAACTCAGAGTAGTTAGAACGAATTAGTTGTCAATAACTTACAAAGATTATTGACATGGTTGCAGCCTACCTATAAGGTTAAGAAGTGAACTATCATCGTTAAAACAAGTAGTGTCCACGCGCGAACGGATTAGGAAGGAACGAGTTATCCGGGGTCAGACACTATATGTGTTTTTCTGTGTAGTTAACAGTATTTTGTCAAACAAATCAATGTCTTCCTGGAGTTTCTTTTGTACTATGTGCTGTTTGATTTTCTGATGGATTCTCTAATAAAAACCTCAACATCTACAAATTTCGGCCGTACCTGGGGGAATGGAAATTTGTTACTGAATCTCACATTTGTTCACCCTACCCATGCATAAGACATACATACTCGTACATACAAGTCTGTGTTCGTGTTGTGAAGCCACCCGTCTGAAGGCCCTACCTTATATTTGTCAACAACCGCCAAGCACGTTTCGTCGCTTACTCCGGTCTAAATATTCATCTGCATGTTAACGGTACAATTTCAAACCGGGATACGACGCAGTTGCGCGGATTATCGTCTTGCTGCTCGGATACTATCTACAGACTGAACAGAACGTTCCGTACCAGTATTGCTAAAGTTTATATCTTTCTCTGTCTGTTGATCATTTCACGAGACAGCCATTCTGTACCGGCATAATTTCCGTGTATCTGGCCGGACTAGTTACAGAACTCTCTGAAGACTGTGATAATTACAAGGAATGAGAAATATGTAAATAAAGTATTAGGATATGAGTAACAAAAAATTAAAGATCAAGTTTGAAAATTAACAGATCAATGATTAGAAAATGAAAATTTTGGAAATTGTTTTCTAATTCTAGATTATATCTTTCCGACATCAATATTTATCACTGGCAATATGACAAGAGAATTTTTATTGCATAATTGATATACTGAAAGTTTTACCATGGAATATTGCTCAAAAATTATATTCAAACAAATTATATTTTTTTGGAGGTACATACGCTATGAAAGAGGTCAACAAACAAAAGTAGAACATTTTGAAAAACGAATTAAAGTAAGTACGTCACTATTAAAACATCATCAGTATTTTGCACAATACTTTTATTTTCATAAAGGATTGAGCAATAAATATTACAAATAAAAAAAAACTATTTCTGTTCAAAAAAATTAACAAAAAGTAACAAATTAAAAAATTATTGACTTGAATTAATGTTATTTTTCGTTGGATATTTTTAACTAAAGTTAATTGATAACCGTAATTTTTGTTTAAACTTTCAAATATCGGTAGAAATATTTCACAGTGGAAAAGTAATATTCCGTCCAAAATCATCCTAAAAACGAATTAAATAATGCTAGCAGTTCCGTCCTGATTCCGCTAGCAAGCAGTCAGCAAAACCTGTATGACTTATACCTACTGCTGCGTGTACAGTGCTAGACTCCTGATGATAGACAGAGAAACTGTCCGAAACATGTAGAGTTCTATTCCTAAAATAAATTTGAGAAATTTGTGCATCTCGTTGGTTTTGTTATAAGAATATATATCACGATGCACGGTCCTGTGAATGTTAAATGCAGTTCATTCAGTCATTTCACAAACCTGAAGTGAATGCTGAGTAAAAATCGTACCTCAAATTGAGCCCCGGTTTCCAGTGTCACCTAAACGGCCTATTACAACCAAGTAGCTTCGTTGGTTTCTTCCTAACATTCGGGATATAAACATAAAACCTTCACTACGGGTAGGCTAGGTATTATTACTTCAAATTTTTTTCCACTCAACGCTACACAATTTCTTCATATGAGAAAGAGACGCTAAACACAAGTTTAGTTATCACCCAGTTAAAACTAGAATACATTTGCGCAACAAGATTGCTGAAATAATGATCATTACCAACGTAGAACACTATTCCGTAACTAGTAAAAAAGAGATTATAAGTAGAAGTCATGGCGTGTGATTTATTATAAGGCCCTTATTATGTGTCGTCCTGAAGCTAACAAGAAATACGGATTGTAGTAATAATGCAGGTGATCTTCAGGTTTGGATGCGCAGCACAGAAACCGAGGAGGTTAAATTTCCTGCGTATCGAATAATAAAATTTTGCAACGTAAACATGATCATAATTGCTAACTTATTGAGCACATGTCACTTGTAGCTACGTTTAGGTTCTATCTTGTACCAATGGTCACGTTTACGCTTGAATTAGCTAGAATTATCAAGCCTAAACGTAAGCGGACTTCACGATATTTTAGTGTCTAAAATAAATGCATTGTACTTTTTTGAGAACTTCTTTCATCACGTACCCTGTTTTACGTGTCCAGAGCCTCCTCCAGAGCGAGTTCTCCACAAAGTGCGGTCTAGTGCTCCACTTTCAATTATCAGTATCTTCTCTTTTCCTTAGGGTCATTCAGTAGCTGCTTATGTCTTCTTCCTCGTCCTCCTGTCACTTCAAACATTCTTTCTACCTTTCTTTCAATAACGTGTTTTCAAAGGTAGTTTCTATGAAAGATGATGAAAGATGTGGCCAATTCAGTTAGCCTTCCTTCTTCTTCTGCTGCTGCTTCTTCTTTTTCACAGTCCACCAATCATGCCTTGTAGTACGGCTTCATTCGTAGCTAGTAGCGCAATTTCTTCTGCGTATTTCGCAGTGTATTATACTTTTCCCCCAATTTTGAAGTCCCAAACCCTGCAAGAGCTCCCATGGTAAGGTACTTTTTGTATAAGTTTAATATATTGTGTTAGAACACATCGAACATTTCAGATCCCACCCCAGTGTAGCGCCTAACACACAATTTCTTATAGGTGCCAGTTTTGCACATTTGAGGCCGGTTATTGAAAATTAAAGCGAGAAGGAATTTAAGTACCAGGTGCTCATAATAAGTCTTATAAAACACTGAGCTTATTCCAACGATATCGTGAAAATTTTATTTTTCAGGAAAAGTCGCCGCACGTTTGGACACCTTCGGGAGTTCCTATAAAACAGTGATAAAGGAGTAAATAAAATTATGAAGTTAACATAACTTAGGGTCCCACCCTGCTGTTTTCATTAGAAAGGTAAACATAGAGCAAGAATGTCTTAAAGAATAGAACATAAAATGGTCGAATTTCAAACCGGGTAGCTTTCGAATACAAGTCCCTTCTCTGTTGAGTATAGTTACGTTGGACGCGAAATAGCAACACATCTGTTATGTAAAACAGAAAGCAATTTGAACGCGCACAGTACCGTGCAATAAAGTGAATGAGCCCACTTGGTAACCTTACGTTCTGATTAACACATCTTAATGTCTAGAGGTACACATAACTGTGGGCGAGCCTCTATTTTATTGTCACTGGTGAAACAAACCGACAACTTCATAGCTCTCGTAGATAATTCTGCAGATTTTATAACTTCAACGATGTTTGTATACTGCGTTGTCTTTAATCGGATTAACGTGTGATGAATTGCGTAATTACACGGTACAATCTCACTCTCTCTCTTCAATGCAATAAACATCTTTATTTCTAGTTGTTATACTGGATTTAATCCCATTGTTTCGATATTAAATTTCAACAGTGTTTTGATTTGTGGAGTCTAATTATAGGGTCTTTTCCATTTAAGGAAATTAAGTAACTCAAGTTTCTCTTGCATTTCAAATTTCAAATCAACATTTGTTAATTATAAAATGCTCCACCTAATTACTAAATGCTGTACAATTTCAAAATATACCAAAATCCGCCCTCAGACATTTCAGTGGCAGTTTTTAAGCATTGCATTTGGTTCGGGAATCGGAAAGGAACAGACTAGCTGCAAGACCTAGGCACAGATGGAAGTATTATCCTTGAATGAAACTCAGAAACAGTAGGGTAAAAGAATATGGACTGGATTCAACTGGCTCGAGATAAGGTCCGGTAACGAGTTATTATTCACAAGGCGAAGTACTCATAATCCGCTAGACAACGAGATCTCGTTGAAAGCTCAGAATTAGCACAACAACTAATGTTCTCCTACTGTATATTTTCTCCTCATTATATATTTTTGTGACCTGAAGATGGCCCACAGTGGACGAAACATGTCGTCAGCCTAATAAATAGGATACAAAGACAGTTGTGTTTTGACGTACCCACTCCCTCCCAAGGTGAAGCACATTCCGGTTCCACGAAATGTGAGAAGGCGTTTGAGTGTCGGGCCAATTTTTACGGGTTTGAAGATTTTTTGCACTGTACATTGCGATAAAATTAGGCAACATAAACAAACGGAATGCAAACTTTTCAAACTAATTCTTTAATTAGATTTTTGACGTATTATGCGTATTTCGAACCTCATGTGTTCTTCATCAGATAATGACGTCAAAAATCGAATTATAACATTAATTTGAAAAATGTGCATTTCATTGGTTTGTGTTGCATAAGTGTGTAAAGATGTTTAGCTATGCAGATATTCTTATGCTAAATTTAAAATAGTACAGGGCAATGTGCAAAAATAACGTGCCAGTTCTTATAATAAAACCAACTAGATGCACTTAATTCTCAAATTTATTTTAGGAATAAAACTCTACATGTTTCAGACAGTTCCTCTCTCCATCATCAGGAGTTTTTCACTGTACACACAACAATGGCATATGTCAGCAAACCTGTATGACATATACCATTGCTGTGTGTACAGAGAAAAACCCCTGATGATGGACAGAGGAACTGTCTGAAACACGTAGAGTTTTATTCCAAAAATAAATTTGAGAAATTAGTGCATCTAATTGGTTTTATTATAAGCATTTATCACGATGCACGGTCACCTGAACGTCAAAAACGTGCCAGTGTTATACACCAGGGAATGTATATGCCAGTATTTTTCTCTTATATTATATTTTCGTGATAGAAGTGAGGATATGACGAAAATGTGTGGAGGAGAGTGTATGGAACAACAAAAGCGGAGTGGAAGGTGGGGACAGATTTTATTTAATTCCAGTAAAGAAGCTGCACCTAATTGTTTTGACCATTTACGACTTTCACGAAAATCTACCCCGGAAGGGTGTAATTATTCATAGGCGTCAATAAAATTACATTTACGCGTCTACCGTAAAACAGCCTAATATTTTAAACATATAAAACGCCTTGGTATATTCTGTGTACCACGTCACAGTCTATACCATTTACAGGCTTCTTTCTTGAAAGAAACAGGCAAGGAAATACAACGACTTACAGCCCGTTATCGGGAGTTGGTCTTGACGCGAAGCCGGCAAGTAAGATAATATGGTACTACAGGAGACTGCTCAATGTAAGACCACAAGGGAGGTCTGAGCTCCTTTACCTTTGCCCTGTCTTCATCATAAAGGCGTATAGGGGAGTAGAGGTATAGCTCCAGTTGTTCTTAATCTTAGCACTAGCTGGAGGTGAGTGGTTAGCTTCAAGCCTCGCCCGCTTTATCACCGGAAAACAAAATGTGGTACCCATGGTATAGGAGGCTGGGTGGACCCTAGGATCACTCTCGAGGTTTCGAAGAAGAGAAAAATATCTTACTCCTACCGCGATTCGAACCCCAGTCCTTAACATAGCCGCTAAACCGTCTACGATACACCGACTCCAAATCCAATAAGATAGATACCAATATAATTTTTTCATTTACAATTGGTTCTCATAAGTAAACAATACATTTTATATATGCTTACGATTCGTATGAATTTTAGGTAATTAGCGTATCAACTGTGGCGAGAAGCAATCTCACCCATCTCCTCCCCTAACAGCTATACATTTTTTTTCTTATCCCTACTGAGGTCACAACACAGGTTCTGTATCAGACAATAACAAAGAATTTTTGTGTATCGGACGGTTAGAACGCCTGCAGAGCTGTGATCAGATAACAAGTGCCACGGAACTGTCGAAGAAGTTGCCGCATAAGCACGGCGCACTAATATAAGTAAGTAATTTGATGAATATCTCTTTAAGACGAAAGATGAAGATAATTTGATACGGATACATCGAAAGGAACAGTTTGATTGTTTGCTTCAACTCTGTGGGCAGAAAGTCCTTAGAATCGGGGAGGGGGGAGAAGTGGGTCGGTGAATTGCTCCGGAGGGTGCAGCAGGCAGCTCAGTCCTGCACAAAGGAGTGACATTCTTGACATCACGAATTACGTTACGGTGAAATGACGCGGTATGGTACTTTTATTGAGGCGAATTTCGACATGTTGATCTCTACTTCGTGTTCAGGTGGTTTCTGACTTGACTATAGTTTATACTGCCATAACGTGAACATAATTATTTATCTTACATTCAGTTGGGTGGATTCTAGAATAGATCTCCTGTATATAGTGCTATGGATTTTATTGCTTAGAAATTGGACTCGGGTTAGCTGTAAACGTCTGCAGTATTAAAGTTAAAAGGGTGTAAATTTATATGTTTTTATATGACTTCCGCTATACGAAATGCTGTCATTGGTACCAGGCGGGGACAGGCTGCAGAGTACAAGTGTTAGATCTTAATACAGCACCTGAACGCACAGCTCCTCACGCAGATACACGATACATCAACGAAAATACATAAAATCACTTCAACATTACATTAAGGAAATCCAAATATTTCAACTTGATGCAGACACGCCTGTCTACCAATACTCAGTCCGTATCAACAATTATTACGATCTAAATCATAAATCATGAATTCTTGTCACATGTTTACCACACTGTTACTAAGCTGCCTGTAGTTTTTATTTGCCTTTCTTTGCATCTTTCGTTCATGTGATACATACATTCGTTTTCAAGATTTAAACTTCCAGGAAGGAAACATACAAACGTGAAGTAATGAAATAAGTGCGACTTCCGAAGTTCTCGAAGCTTTCTTGATGAATATTCACATCGTAGAGTATATGACTCTGGATCAGTGATAATAGTTATCAAGATAAAGGCCTCATATCCCACAAGGCTCGACTCATCAATAAAAAAATCTTAAATCTTAAAAATTACTATAACCATGACTCGTCCATCTTCATGGGTATTCTGAAGGACACGTTTCATTAACTGCATCTGTTTCTGAAATCAGGTGCAAAAGGAGGAAATCTTCCGATCCACTTCAGACGTTTTAAAAGACCTAATCTAACCCAAATTTAGTCATTTGGTAAGAATATCTAATACCTGCCAATTCGATCATGTAAAAATATGCAATTCCCGGAGGATTGAAAACTGAAGACAACGGAAAATAATGGAAACAACAGCCATTTCTGTCTTTCCACACCATCATGAGTAACACTTGGACTCGATTCAAGAATTCCCTTTTCGGCTAATTTATTGATTATATGTTGTATCCCTTCTAATTTTTATGTATTAAATAGATTATATTTCGCAAATATATTTTACGTGAGGCGAGTATTTAAACAGGTGTGGGTTAGTCTGTAACAATGCACTGCCGATTAAGAACGCTCGATATGTAACAGCCGTTCCGTTACTTATTGTGACGGTCATTATCTTTGTACATAATTACGAATAAATTTAGATTGAAATATGCTTATGCGGTTAAGCAAAGGGCCAGCATCAACAGAACCGGCTAAACCCAGAAAGCAGCAGTCAGACCAAAAAGTTAAGTGAGACTTTGATAAGAGAGCAGTGATAACAGAACTTGTCGTCTAGCAATTTAATTATTTAAACAAACTTTGTTTACGGAAACCCGAGTAAATAAGTGGTTATTCTGTCAGGGATAATTCTAAAGGGTAAAGCAGTCCCGTTAGAGGCCTGGAGTGGCCTAGAGGGTTCCAGGAAGTTAAGGTTCCCAGATTTCATAACAATGGCACAGGATGGTGGTAAGGTTGTCACCCTTATGCACCGACAGTCTTTACCCCCAGGAAATGCACCTGGTACTCAATTTTATAAGAGGCTGAGTCGACCCCAGGGCCATAGTGCGATCGGAAGGATTTTATGTCAATAAAAAATTACAATGACACCAGCTGGGATCGATAATTCTAGTTCAATTTTAAAGGACTGGTCATTTGTAACAAGATTCATATATGGTGTGGGGGAAAAGTTACCATGACGTAAGTTTGAAAGTCAAAGTAGAATTTTAATCTGTTTCGTGTGAAAAAATTGTTTAGAACAATAGGCTTTAATAGGAAGTGTGACGGCATACATTTCCAAGATTTATAATAAATTATTGTTAGGTAAAATGACGTATTGTTGAGAAATAAGGAAACACTGACGAACGCCAGTGCGTGGGCCACTAGTTGGGAAGTAGCTCATTAGAAGAGAGGTAGAAAAGGTTAGGCGTCAGTTGTTTCAAAGGGCAAAGCCATCTTTTCCAGAAGTTCGCAGCGCAATCCTATCTACTATTCACTTCTTTAAGCTCGCAAATTGAGTGTGGTGGTGGTTAGGAAATACTGGCGGTAACGGGATTACACCGGCTGTCTTAATTTTCTTGCAGAGTCGTCTGAAAGATGTAAAGTGCGACCCATTGTACCATGCACATCCGAACGGCATTTTCCGTCATGTGCTAAAGAAACCCCTGTACCGGGTGCTCACAAAACCATTAATTCAAGGCGAACGTGAAAATAAAGTGAACATTCAGAGGTCCGTGCATCGTGATACTTTCTTATAATAAAATCCAACGAGATGCACTATTTCTCAAGTTTATTTTGATAAAGAACTCCACATGTTTCGGACAGATCTACTGTCCATCATCAGGAGTCTCAACACTGTATACACAGCAATAGGTATTTGTAATGCTAGTTCTGTTGACTGTCTGCTAGCTGTCGCTAGCAGTCAGTCAACAGAACTAGCATTACAAATACCTATTGCTGTGTATACAGTGTTGAGACTCCTGATGATGGGCAGTAGATCTGTCCGAAACATGTAGAGTTCTTTATCAAAATAAACTCGAGAAATAATACATCTCATTGTCTTTTATTATAAGAATGTGAACAGGTTATTTAGTTCCGAATACATTCACAGCTACATAACATTCATAAAGCACCATTGTCTGCACTACTTAGATACAACAGGAAACTTAAAGTCCATTGTAATTTCTGACTCACTCAACAACGCCCTGTCAAAAGCAAATTTTTCGTTACACGATAAGACGTAAGAACATAGACAGGGGAGAACAAAGCCCGGTGCCAGGTTGCCACGGTAACTAAATTTTGCACGGTACAGCCTATGAATAGGGGACCGCGGTAGCACAGTTGTCAAGGTGCTGTGCTACAAATCGGAAGTTCGCTGGTGTCATTGGATTTTTCATTCACATAAAATCCTTCCGATCGCACTATGGTTCTGGGGTCGACTCAGCCTCTAACATAAAAGAGTACCAGGAGCATTTCCTGGGGGTAAAGGTGGCCGGTGCGTAAGGCTGACAACCTAGGACCATCGTGTGCCGTTGTCACGAAATTTGGTAACCTTAACTTCTTGGGCCCCTCCGGGCCTGTAACGGAACTGCTTTGCTTTACCTTTTACAGCCTAAGATTTGTAGGTCCTGATAATAATGGCGTAGCTTCTACACTTTTGGAAAATTTATGCACCCTTTTATTATGAGCTGCAAAAATATTGAAGGTAGAGCGTGTGACCTAATTTTCGGTAGTCCTGTAGGTAAAAGCTATCCCTATACAGGCCTGGACAGACCCTTAGGGATCCAGGATGTTGAGGGTCCCAAAATTTCGGCACATGGAGGCGGTAAGTTTGTCATCCTTACACAACGGCCGCTGTCACCCCCAACAGATATCGCTGGTACTCATTTCCGTTGCAGACTGAGTCTACCACAGTGCCATAGTACAGCCTGAATGGTTAAGTAAATGAAAACTCCCAACGACAGAATCGGGAATCGAACCCGCTTGTAGTGCAGTCTCAACCAGCTGCGCCATCGCATACCCCATACTGCAGAATATTCCGAGGGAGAGGAAGTACTGCAGCCTAGGCAGATATATTATAGCCGAGATTCAAACTGGAACCCTCCGGAATAAGAAGCACGTGAGACAACTTGTATATCGTGAGGCCCTGCGAAAATTGGATTTATGATTAACTGAATTAACTACTGATTTGGTATACCATAATACACTATGGACTGTAACACCGTATTCCCACTGCAGTCACATGCGGCATTACACATTAAAGATCTGATAGTTATAACACTTAGCGACACCAGAAAAATTTGACTCGATTCACGGAGCAGAGTCATTGTTATGATTCTGACTGAACTGTCATTCAGCTGGTCAATACATTCTCCCCTTTCTCTCAAACGCGAATTCGCAATATATTACACAGAAAGACTCAAGATTTCATACTCTCAAACACATTAAACTATAAATATTTTTAAGAAGTAGTAACAATTGAAATAAAGTTAACCTCATATGATTCATCTCCTGTGATTTAAACTTACAATAACAACACTTTCATTGGTTAGTCACACACAACTATGCTTATTACGATAGATACATGTTTCGGTCAAAATTCTATAAAAATTAGTCTAGTTTTTTTCTTATGTTTATTGGACTTGCATCATCTTGATAGTTGAGTAAAGAGAGACCAACTTGATGTCACTTGCTTTATTATTTCTTTATTTGATGCTCAACATGTTTCGGGTGTTAATACATCCATCCACAGGAGCTTGCGACTTATGTGTTGAGTTATTTCATGGGTTGTATTGCTCTGGTTCGATGTGTGTTGGAGTTACGTTGTGGTTTGGCTGTGGTGGTGTGGTATCCGGTTACCACACCAACCCAGCCAAACCACAACGTAACACCAACACACACCGAACCAGATCAATATAACCCATGAAATAACTCAACAAATAAGTCGCAAGCTCCTGAGGATGGATGTATTAACATCCGAAACATGTTGAGCATTAAATAAAGAAATAATAAAGCAAGTGACAT
>Ga0123355_10015322_pt1 | contig 12038 bp, 1 predicted proteins | sample TergutEmb28metaG_3_FD_89872 | JGI IMG/M metagenome (GOLD analysis project Ga0123355, IMG submission 89872) | Embiratermes neotenicus P1 segment gut microbial communities from Petit-Saut dam, French Guiana - Emb289 P1 | ecosystem: Host-associated > Arthropoda: Insects > Digestive system > Gut ... | reverse complement strand
TGGGAACCTTAAATCTCGCAGTGGTATTGTTTTGTTGTGTTGTAATAATCAGTAAAATATGTTTCTGTATAATTTTGTTACAATTTTATGTTTTGTATGAATTCTTGACTACTGTAACATCTTTGTGCCCATTATACTCAGCTTATACAGAAAACCGGAATTTTTATTAGTGTTGTATCCAGCGGAGTGTTTCCTGCTTACGTGCACACTGGAAGCTGTTTACTTACCTGATTTATAAACACCTGTTTCCTGTTAAACTTATTGTTTATAGAAGCTTGACAACAACAAAAAAACCAGTTGATTATTACGGCGATCCAGGTACACGTTGTCTGTTGTGTGAATAAACATCAGAATTTTAAGAATGATGATTCGGAGATGGGATAAGTCGCCGTTCTCGCGTATGGAACTTACTTACAAGATCTTCAGCAGCACATGCTGTGAAATCTTAATATACAATTGTAATGAAATTTCAAAACGATACTGCATTTTTAAATTAAGTGTAATAGATTATTTTAATGTTAACCAATTAGCAGTGGTTATGTAGCGAATATTGGCTAATACTGAGTTTTCAAATGAAATGTAATATTATTTTAATGTTAACAAATTAACAGTGATTATATAGCGAATACTGGGGAATACTGACTTTCCAAAGTAAACGCAATAAAGTATTTTAATGTTAACCAGTTGGTAGTGTTATGTAATGAATATTGGCTAATACTGATTTTTCAAATTAAACTTAATAAATTATTTTAATATTTAACATTTAGCAGTGGTTATATAGCGAATATTGGCATTTGCGACTAACGTAGAGAGCTTTTCTTGGATGCGGCATCAGTTATCTGGTACAAATTTACTTGTTCTTCAAGCGAACGTGCTGCCTGTACTTTGGCGTTAGAGGGCCTGAAGATAGATGCAGCACATTCCTCAGAAACGTCGATTAATATCTACCGCGCTATGCGGAGTCGAAATTTAAAAGATGGCGATGTTGCCTTCAGGCAGTAGCAGCATTACCACTTAATTTAAGTATTACACAATGAAGCCAAAAACCCACCAACAGAAGTCTTACAACTAGGAACGAAGGGTGGCAACCCCAACTATTCCACCCCTGAATAGAGATCAATTATAGACGGCCAACAGTAGACCCTGCGTGCGAATTCCCGAGGTCTGAACAGGAGAATTTCTTAAATTGGCCATCATACTGCGCTAGGAAAACCCCAACGGCAGAGGTCCGATTTGTGTGGTCATATATAAATATGTTTGTGGCTTCTACAACACAAATATTGTAGCATATTTTCGGAGGGCGTGGGGTGGGTGTTGCTTTGGCGATGGCGGGGGTATTTCGCTGCTAAGTACTCTATCTTCTTTCTTTGTTGCCGACGGCGTTCATAGCTAAGTGCTTTCTTGCCAAGTGACACTATCGGTATTGGATTGCTGTTGTGTCTAAGGTGACTGAGTGGCGAGCTTCCGTAATCGCAAAAGAGGCGCATGTGTGTGTAAAACTTCAGCGTCAGGTCAGGCATCTAAAAATACTTCATAAAAACGAAGGATGATTTAAATAATCATTTACAACGCACAACATAATATTATCATAAGGTTCGTCATCCCCGTTTTATTTATAAGTAAACTAGATTGGAGTGTTTGTACTTGTCTAACACAACTGTATGGTGGTAGATATATGTATAGAATTTATTATATAAAGAACAACTACATGTTTCGGCACTTTACATTGGCCATCTTCGGGTTGAGAAATAAAAAACTAAGTAGTCGAGTATAGCTGCTTACTAAGTTTTTTCATTTCTCAACCTGAAGATGGCCAATGTAAAGTGCCGAAACATGTAGTTGTTCTTTATGTAATAAATTCTATACATATATCTACCATTATAGGGTTGTGTTAGACAAGTACATACACTTCAATCTAGTTTAAGCATAATACTACCTTCACTATAAGCACAATAGTAGATGCCCAAATATTGCATTTGGACCGTCAGAATATGGTTTTCAATGCCTTCCACAGTCCTAACTTCTAATACCCCGTACACTCTGTGTGCTAGGTGGAAATGATCATCGGATGGATACCTAGAAATTTGATATCAGGAGTGGGAGAAATGGTTGATCTCGACAACTGTGCCTTGTGTCTTAACCGAAAGCGTCGTGCTGTTTTGATCTTGGCATCCAAGCAGTGTGTCGTAGCTGAATGCAGAGTTGTTTTTTGATCTTGAAAGACAAGCAATGTGTCGTATCTGAATGCGGTGTGGTGTTTTGTTCAAGCAGGACTTGTTTTACTTTTAGAAAAATTGTCGTTGTAGAGCATTGTTTTGTTTAGTACTTTCCTGTGTTGTATGTAGTATATATGGACTGCTGTATTGTACGCAATTGTTCGTACATCTTACTGCGTTACGACGTTTCAAATTAGAAAAGAAATGTTTGACGATTCCTGTGTAAAGTTATGATTTCTACTAATAAATCTTCCATTCGTTCATTCATTCTTCCACGTTGTAGCCATTGAGGGATATTACAAAATAAAATTTTTCGGAAAGTAGATCAGAAATACCTGAAAAGTTTTGAAATGTGGTGGTGGAGTGTGATGGAGACGATCAGCTAGACCGATCGTGTGAAAAATGAAGAAGTATTGCAAAGAGTCAAGGAGGAGAGGAATATCCTACAAACAATAAAAATAAGGAAGGTTAAGTGGATTGGTCACATATTGTGTAGAACTTGCCTTCTAAATCACGCTATTGAAGGAAAGGTGGAGGGAACGATAGAAGTGAATGGAAGACAAGGATGGTAACGTAAGCACTTACTGGATAGCCTTAAGGAAAACAGAGGATGCTGTAAATTGAAAGTGGAAACTTTAGATCACGCTTTGTGGAGAACTGACTTTGACAGAGGCTTTGGACCTGTCGTCAGACAGACTACAGAATGAGTGACTGAATACGAAATTCATGAACTTAAAAGTTTTTAAAACACAGTTTGAAAAAAGCCGCTCTTTTGCCTATATATAAGGTTTGTTCGCGAAGGTCTAGGCCACAGTACTGACTGCAGGGTAGGAGAGTACTTCCCTTTTCCATTTCGCAAGTTACTTTGTACCTACTTGGTCATTTTGTCCTTCAGTGGCCACGCAATTTATTTCGGGAAAAAAAACGTGTTTCGTCAATCGTTGAGGTTTATTCATGCAATTTAAAAACTAACCTGTCTTTATGCTTTGTGTCATTTACTGTTGTTGATTTCATAAACATGGGATTACAGTGTCATTCTGTGGGAAACAGGAAGCTGTATTGTGTGACCAGTAGCTTGCGATCGGTAGTACGGTGAGGAAGTGCGCAACCGGTAGTGTGTTCTTCACAGCATAGGCGCTTTGATTCTCTTAAACACTTCGTTGTGAACTTAGACTCCCGTATTCTGCATATAATATTAGAGCAATCTATACAAAGAGTTTATTTTAGTGTAGAACTTCGGAAACCATAGGCAAATCATATGAGAGCTATATACAACATTCTACAGCGTAATGTGAAGATGGATTTCGGAGCGGTGCATTTTCATAATATTCTTCAGTTATCTTCAGTTATAATATATTCCGGTTTATAATTTTTGTCAACTTGTAAACGATTGGGTCATCTGGGAAGATTTGAGTTACATTTCATGAATGAATTGTGGTTACATTTCTTGTGTCTAATAATTTGAAGTGTAGTAGGAATTTAAAACACATTTGAAGGTATTGTTTCTGATGTGGACTAGAAACGTGAAATTGTCCCACATAATATGAAGGCGATATACTATTTTAGTAGTATTTTAAATGCTAAATGGCCGAAGAAGCGAATGCTGGCATAGTTTGATGAAATTAGTTTGGAAATTAGACCTAACTTCCTACAACAAAAAATATTTTCTCTTCTTTAAAACAGCAGGAACCTAATTGGATCATTAAGAGCCGTTCGCAGAAGCTCACAGAGGTAATATAAAAACATCTAGTTTATGCTGAATGGCGCTAATTTTTAATTGCTCAAGAATAAGTGGAAAATGAAAATTAATTGAAGTAAACACATAAAAAACGGCGCTTCTATACAACTTTCTGTTACGTTTAGCACTTTTTATTTCTAACAATTTTAGGAGTACGGGAACAGAAAAATGGAATTGAAGTTGATATTTTTAATTGCACGTTCTTTTTCACATTCACTTAATTAGTGCATTTTAAACTACAAGGAATTTAAGGCGAAAAATGCACGTCACACACGCACACACACACACACATACACAAACACACACACTACAAACACACACACACACACATACACACACACACACTACAAACACACACACACACATACACACACACACACACACACACACACAAGCACTCTTTCTCACACTAGCCCTGGAGGTATCCAACCCGCAGCCAGTCAGGTTAAAATTACGTGTTTCGCGGCCACATTCGTAAATTATATATATGTTTGTGTTTGTGTGTTTGTCTGTGTGTGTGTATATATATATGGACACACACAGACGCACATATTATTTTTGTGTTCTCTGTGTGTGTGTGTGTATAAATAGACACACACACACACACATACAGAGCGTACAAAAATAATAATTTAGACAGACATACCACTTACATGGTTTTTACATATTGCAGTTTATCGTTATATTGACTATGAAGTTTACTGTCTTTTGTGATGTGATGCCGTTTACTTTGGTACAAACGTACTAATGTTTCGAAGCAACTGCCCTGAAGCTGGACACTGCCAAATCCCCAACTGTGTTAGTCAATTTCTACCAGACTACCCTGTGTTACACCCGAGAAGAAGATAATTATTGCACCCTACATTCTTTAACTGTGGTGATTAATGGTTAATGAAGATGAACAAATAGATTAAAAAGTTGAGTAAAGAGAGACCAACTTGATGTCACTTGTTTTATTATTTCTTTATATAATGCTCAACATGTTTCGGATGCTAATACATCCATCCTCAGGAGCTTTCGACTTATGTGTTGAGTTATTTCGTGGATTACATTGATCTGTAAGGAATAGAGGTTTTTGCATTAGCGTGCTATTCCTTACAGATCAATGTAACCCACGAAATAACTCAGCACATAAGTCGCAAGCTCCCGAGGATGGATGTATTAACATCCGAAACATGTTGAGCGTTATATAATGAAATAATAAAGCAAGTGACATCAAGTTGGTCTCTCTTTACTCAACTATCAAGATGATGCACGGTCCAATAAACATAAGATTAAAAAGTGTTGTAATTTACGTTATATTTGAGGTTTTAACGCTCTAGAGTTCGGTAGGTAGTCACCAGATTTCCGGGGGCGGTTACTGCTTATTATATCTTCAAGGGAAATGATATCATTCTGTCCTCTGTGGCTCCTTCCTTCCCCCACGCAGACAAGAGGGTATGATAGAGAACAGTCAACTGCAGCTGCAACAGGAGCAGCAAAATATCAGAGAGTCGAAAGTTAGAAAATTAAACATGGAAAATAGAATAACAGCAAGTGGACGGATGGAACAGAAAAGAGTTTGAAGAAGGCGAAGGAGGGAGGTAAATAAAATGACACAAATCAAATAATTTTTAAGCTGTCTGGCAAAATAACAGCCAAACGCGACTGTTAATATCTCCATATTTCTCTGGAAGTCTGGCTGTCCGTATGGAATATTTAGTCCCCAACAATGTAGGTTTTCGTGAAATGATGAGAATTGATAGAAAAATGTGACGATAAAATGAAATTTGGTTACATTTGGACGAAAGTGACAATTTACTTACCTACGCACTTTATGATACCTCGCCATTTACAGTGTGAGTGGAAGAAATGCAGCCGTGCCAGAAGGCCAAAGAAAGGTGCGACTTAAACTTACTGTGGCTCCACATAGATATGATTTGCCTGCCAAATATTTGGGACAAAGCACAAGTGCGTTCATAATATTATAATTTATTACTCTATGGATGATTACAACTACATTTTACAGTGCCGATTAAATGCGATTTGTTCTGGTTTAACGTAACAGTGCGGTGACTGAGGGTTCGTATCCTTACTGTACGTTTTTAAAAAGTTGTTGACTTACGTGGTCTATGACTAAGGAAATTAAACAAATTGTAACTAAGTAACTAAGCAAGTAACTCCGTAGAATAGTGGCCTTCTTGAGAAGTCATAATTTCCTCAACTATTCAAGAAATTAGGAACATTTTATGATAGTCCAAGGTTTATTAACGTGTTGAAAAAAAAACCTATATGCCCCTATTTTGAGCCAGAAAATTCAGTCTACGTCCTATCAGCCTTTGTCTTCAAGATGCATTTTAATATTATCCCCCAGTCTGCTTCCGGATCTTCCAAGTTTCCCCTTTGATTTATTTTTTACCTAATAAAACCACGTACGTATTTCTCTTCTCCTCCATGCGTGCAGTACGTCCCACCAATCTCTTACTGCTTTTTACTCAAGTAATTTTTGATGAGAAGTTCAAATTATGCAGCTCCTCATTATGAACATTTCTCCTGTCTCGTAACGCTTCCTCCTTCTCAGGCCCAAACGTCTTCGTCAGTACGCTAGTCATGGAACTCTCAACCGTTCCTCTTCCTTTAATGTGAGATACCAAGTTTCATTTACCTATAAAACGAAACACAAAATTATATTTCTGTATATTTTAACCCTTGTGTATTTAGACAGAAGAAGAAGAAAAATACAAAAGGGCATAGTAGCAGAAATTTCCCGACATTAATCTGCCTTCAAGTTCTCGTCTCCTGCAGATAGGGAGGTTAAGTCCGAATGTATCGAAACGAAGTTGCTGCCAATTTTGTGTTCAAAAAGGGGACATCTCACCGCAGAAATTCAACAGGTTACGAAACGTCATAAGTTCGCAGCTGTAATATTTATATATAACACCCGGGAATATAACACTTAGAATTAATGTAGTTTAGACCTGCTCTTTAAGATTGGTTAGAGAATATTATTTTCAAGGCAAAAATTACAAAACAACTGCAAAGGGTAAAATTTTCAGGTCATGGTCAATTAATTTAAGATGAATCAAGATTGAATTATAAATAACCACTTGAACTTAATATACTAACGGTCCCTAATAATATCAGTGACGTTCTGTAACACATTCACAGTTGTGCAACTAAAATGCATGATCCATTTTGATTGAATACAGTGTGATTCTGTCGCTAGAAGTCCCAAACGCTATACGTCAAGAGATTCAAGCCGTCAACATCGACACTTTGGGAAAAGTATTCCAGAATTTGGAGAAACGCATTCAAGTGTTCTTGGATGTGAAGGGAACCCAGTTTCAGTATCGATTATGAGCAGGTCCTGTTTTGCATCTTTCCCGGTATGTGTATATAAATTTTCAAGTCATTATCTCAATAGCATAATTTTTATAGACAATAGTTTGGGGCCTCTAGCGACAGAATCACCCTCTATTATGATCATCTGATGAGAGCCCAGCATGCTAAGTTCTTTACGCTCCTCTGTATGACGTCATGCGTTCATTTTCTGTTTTATTAGTGCTGTTTCCGTACTGTTGTGCTCAAAATATTAGTAGTTCAGAGAAGGTGAGTTTGGGCACCACCACACACCGCACGGAGACAGGATCCATTTGGATCAAGGGAGAAGAGATGTTTGTACCTAAATAATAATCACAAAGTAGATGTGTACGGTTTTTGACATTTTAAAAATAAACTAAATTATTACTGTTGTACTACATTTATGTACACAATTTTGACCAATACCTGTAAGATTCTGCACTACTGGTGCCACAACACATGTGTGTTTATTGTGGTCTTTCTTTATTTCTGTATGTTTTAAAGAAATATTGTGGTCGGCTCCCTGAAGATGGCGAGATAATAGCGCAGAAACATGTAGGAGCTACGTAAAAGAGTGTGAGCATAAATGATAGAATTGTGCATTTGTTGTTGTTACTTGAATTATTAACATGGACATAAAGGTTCAAAAGCAGCAGTGAGTGGTGTTTACCTTGTATTTCTACAGCACCACAGCAATAGGCTTGGTGATATCAAAGAGCCCGGTATGTTTTATTGGTCAGCGATCACAACTTTCCCGACTCTCCGTCGATTATTTCTTTCTTCAGTAAAGTTTCCCGCCCCCTCCCCCACTACAACCGCGAATCGGATCTCTTGAATGAAATCTCAGTCTCTTTCTTTCCTTTACTCTGCTCCAAGTAACGTGTCGTAGGGCGAGAGAGGTGCGCGCACGATGCTCAGCGCAGGCGGCAAGATATCGGCGCCGGGCTTAGGGGCGGGAGTTCGAAACGCGGACCTATATTTCAGCATCAGTAGCGAGCGGAGACTCGGGAGTGTCGCTGCGTGGAGCGTACCTTATGTGATCGACCAGCTAGTTACTTTCGTGTGGTGCTACGTGTAGAGGACGGACACTCCTTGCTGCATTATCACACAGGTATCTATAGTGCAGTAACTTGACACAAATCCCGTTCACGTTCATATATCTGCCGCGCTGAACAAATCATTTTGGAACACGACAGTGTTTGTACAAACGGTCTCTTGTCATGAAACCATGAATTCTTTTTGTTTCTTAGACTGATTAACGATAAGTGATTGCTTTCGAAGCGACATTATAAGTTAAAGAAAAAAAAAACGAACGTGGGACATCATACAAAGCTGTTATAAATGAAGTGTAATGGATAATATTTTTCGCGTTGTTGAAATTAATTACTGTTTGTCACGTGAATTATGTCTTGGTATAGTGAACCCCTCGTCCTCGCTTCCTGTTTTGTCATTATTTATTTACATTTCTGTCTGTGAGTTTTATGGAAGTTGGACATTCTTGAAGATTTTTCGTAATAGGGAATCGAAAGTATCTCATATCTTGATTACAGTGTCGATATTTATGTGTCTGTGTCGTCGGTTGTTCAACCCATAGGGCTTATATTCCTATAAAGCAAATTATTTGCAGTCTGTATTATGAATTATTACCACCTGTCACCGGTGTGCCACAATATGTAATTACTAAACACGAATCTTAATGCAGTATGTCCATAAAATCCGCACATGATTTTGTGTAATTCACTAAATGATTTGTCGGTGTATCCAGACGTGTGGCAATGTATTAAAAAATATGCCCAAATTTCTGCCTTTTAGCGGTAGCGGTTTTGTTCTTGCAAATGTGGTTCAAGGCGTATTAAGTATAATCCTGCACAGAATGACAGTTTTATGCTGTGTCGATAAATTTGACAGGAAGAGCTTTGGACACTTTGTCCAAAGCTAAATTTAGTCTTCTACAGTTTAGTGTCCACAATGCTAGTGTTTTGCAAAAATAGTAAAGTAACAAATTAACTTCACAGGAAGACGCTTAAGTACGTGCAATGAATATACAGGGTGGGCCAAAAGTAGGTATACAGTATATAGTTAATTAGTGCATACCTACTGTATACCTACTTTTGGCCCACCCTGTATTTAATCGGAAATTACGTAAGAAAACTTGTGATTTTAGGCACTTGTGACCGTGCATCGTGAACGTAGGGTGAAGAGAGAGAAACCAACAAAATGCAACTAATGTGATGTTTAATGTCAAACGTCTATCCCAACATGTTTGGGGCATCATCATGCCCATCTTCAGGAGAACAAGACTGTGTACACCATATGCGGTAGTACACAGTAATGTTCTCTTGAAGATGGGAATAATAATGCCCGAAATATGTTGAGATAGATGTTTGACAATAAACATCAGATTAGTTGCATTTTGTTGGTTTCTCTGTCTTCACCCTAAAGCTTGTTATAGTACCAGTGCAGTGCAACGGACATTTTAACCCATATGTATTTAAATCAAATAATTAGAGGGTAAGGTGACCAATTTCTTACACCTGGTACCTTAAACTAAGACGTTCGAGATCACATGTTTATAAACTTTCCGCCACTTTGAGGATGACCACGTGGAGGTTGAAACCTGTCGGAGATGTATTAGTGGTTTTACTGAGTGGACCTGTAAGCTAATGTCCTGTTTGATGGCTATTTATTATTTTACGAGTTGAATTTGTCGAGAGTTTGTTACCGATAATGCAATTTATGCAGTTAGTTTAAATATTTATCTTGGTAATTAACCAACTTATGCACAAAATTTTGTTTTACAATAAGTTTATTTCATGCCTGTACATGTTTGGAGCACATGTGCTCGAAACATGTAGAGGCATGAAATAAAATTATTGTAAAACAAAATTTTGTGCATAAGTTGGTTAATTACCAAGATAAATATACTGAAGTGCACGGTCAGCAAAACGTCAAAATTAATTTAAATAGTTAGAGATCCACATAGGCCTGTATCATAAGCAAATATTTTCACGTAGTTGTCTCCTTCCTACATTTCTGTGTTCAGCGTAAACATTACATCTCAATTTCCAAGTTGCGATGCTACTTTTCACAATCGCCGGGATCCAAATCAAACATACAAATGAACTACCTTCGACATTGGAATAACAATAATACCAAAAGCCGCAGTATAAATGTAACCCCCCTGAATCATATTTCGGAGTTCAGCGAGTGTACTCGGTCTCCGGACACAGATGTCCGGAGACCGAGTACACTCGCTGAACTTTTTCTCGCGATTTTTCCGAAAACTTACAGGCAAGTGCCTGCAACATGCGTCTCAATTGCGCAATTAAAGCTTTATTCCACAGCACTTCGAAATAATAATTTATTAATCATTCTGCACTTTGACACTACCGATATACAGTGTAAGCTACTGACAGCTTATGCATATATAACACAAGTGAATACAAATAACCCTTAAATATACATCCAATTTTGTTGTGTAAATTACAAACATTTGTGTAAATATTCTCAATTAAAACAGGTGAAGTGAATAAAATTCGTTGTTCTTGACAGTCCCATTGCTGTAGGAGTTTAAATCATTTAAACATATATTTTCATTTTTAGGAGCTTTCAATGAATGAGATGGGCGGGGCATGTAGCGCGTGTGGGGGATGAGAGAGGCATGTACAGGGTTTTGGTGGGCAAACCTGAGGGAAAGAAACCACTTGGAAGACCCAGACGTAGATGGGAAGATAATATTAAGACGGATCTTCAGGAAGTGGACTGTGGGGCTATGGACAGGATCGAGCTGGCTCAGGATAAGGACAGATGGCGGGAACTTGTGAATGCGGTAATGAACCTTTGGGTTCCATAAAATGCGGGGAATTTCTTGAGTAGCTGCAAACCGGTTAGCTTCTGAAGAAGGACTCTGTTCTATGGCGTAAGTTAAGTAAGTAAGTAAGTAAGGTACGTAAGTAAGAAGTAAGTAAGTAGGAACTTTCATTTGCATGGAGTTCGAAATTTAATATATTTTAAATAACTATGAGTCGTTTGAAGTGAGGGTTTCCTTTTAGGCATTTGATCACCCTGCGAACCTAATTAGCGTATCTCTCTCTGTGCGTCCCGCTATGTGTGGACCAGGTAGAAAGAGAGAGATGAGCGTTGGCGGACATGGAATGCGAATTTCATGTACCTGCCGAGACCCATACCGGCAATCTCTTTTGTGATTAATGACAGCTACTGAATTGCAATTTTGCGGTGGTGCTGTTTTGCATTCTATCGAGTTCCGAAATTCTGAAATTTTACTCTGGAATTTTCAAATATCACAGCTGTACCCAAAGGTCGGCATTAAATTCATTTTCAGTAGAATCACCAGTTGATAAACTTGTTATACACGAGCCTCCTATTGTACCAACCCCCAAATGGCGGTTTCGGTGTACTGTATGGTCCATTATGTCGTCACATGCTGCTAACCACGGTGCACTGTATGTATGGGAATGAATTGAGTGTTACGAAGACCTTATTTGACACTCTAGTTGAGTTCCTAAAGAGTGAGCGTAAAAAAAGTGTACGTCAGAACTGATATTCCCATAAGAAATAATGGAATAAGTAGTTGTTAGAGGATGTCATATCAATGACAGTCTGCTCATATGCTGTATAGGGACATGTATTTATTATATTATTATTTGATTACCGATATTAATATAGATATAAAGTTATATTAATTTTAATTTTTATTAATTTTAGCCCATGTAAATTGAAAAGCA
>Ga0123355_10015321_pt1 | contig 12038 bp, 13 predicted proteins | sample TergutEmb28metaG_3_FD_89872 | JGI IMG/M metagenome (GOLD analysis project Ga0123355, IMG submission 89872) | Embiratermes neotenicus P1 segment gut microbial communities from Petit-Saut dam, French Guiana - Emb289 P1 | ecosystem: Host-associated > Arthropoda: Insects > Digestive system > Gut ... | reverse complement strand
TCGTATCCGCCCAGCGTGACGTTGTTGCCAGACACGGTGATTTGCGCGCCAGACCGAGGGGCTTCGCCGGGATAGATCCCGGTCGCGGATTTCAACGGAAATGAAGCATCCTTTCAATCGCGTACAAGTTTATTGTAGACTATCTTCAAGCCGGGAATAATCCCGAGCGCCACTCGAAATCTGAACATGAGATTATGCAGAGCGGTGGCGATGGGCAAAGGGAGCAATATAAACCAGGCCAATTTGACCTGCTCGTACAGGTCTCCGGGCGTAATATCTCGATAATACTTTCGAACCAATGGCTGGACAACGGAGGTTGGTTTCCCTTCGACACGAGAGCCCACAAGTTTGTCGATAGTTACATTCGCGATGTTGCGCCTGGCTTGTGATTTTATTTTCTTACGCATTGCAGGGTTTTGAATAGACTGATCAGCCGCGGTTGCTATCAGCCTCACTGCTGCACCATGATCCTTCAACTGAGCATCCAGGGTCAGCTTAGATGTTTGAGTTCCTGGGTGACGGATAAACGTGCCGCAGCTCTGATTGATAAAGACGCTTCTACCCGTCAACAGAAGAGGAGCCCAAGCGGCAAGGTCCGCGGCATAAGGCAAGTCCGTCCGAAAGCCGTCCCTGGCGCGGAGAGCTTCAGTTCGCATCAGAATCGTACACATCTGTGTGGGTATCCGACGCTTTAGGAATTCCAACAAAATCTCGCCACCGTCCCAGATCCCGGTGCCATACCGCCTGTTAGCGCGTGCGGGATATAATTTGCCCCCCGAGTTCATTGAGCAGGCGCCTTTCGCAGCAACGAAAGTATCGCACAAGCCTAGCGCAACATTCACGTCTCGAGCGTCTCTGATTAGCGCAATGCTTCGGTCAAGAAAATCAGGCGCAATCCTGTCGTCGTCTGAAACGAAAATAATATAGTCGCCCCTGGCCTCCGTGAGACAGGCGTTCCAATTTGGAAGTAGACCTATATTCGACTTCTGTCGGATAATCCGGAGTCGTCGATCGGAGATACTTGCCAAGAATTCGGACGTTCCATCCGAAGAACCGTTATCCGATACGACCACTTCGAAGTGTTGATATGTTTGTGCAAGAGCGTAACGAATGCAATCTCTCAGCCATTCAACGCGATTGAAGGTCGGAATGGCGACCGTTAGCAATGGATCTGCTGTTGACCGTAACGCTTGCGGAATATTCACTGGCTTTCTGCCTCTTGATGCCCAAGGGTCGCACCTCGGCGCTGAATTGCAAAAAGGGGATGGTTGAGGCGTATATTATATCAAAATATTTAAATTGAAATGACTAGGTCGGATGGTTTCTGTCCGCGGCCGGCATCGGCTTTCCATTTTTAATGCACTTTGCCTTAGACCCGACAGGACCAAGGGATGAGCGAAGGGCGGGCTCGAGGGCGAACGAATGGAGGCGCCGCCGTTTCGGCTATCGACGGCCTGCACGTACTCAAGCAAGTCTATTCAGAGCGCCTCAGAGAGAGCTTCGATGACTGGCTACGGGACGAGCAGTCGAACAATATGGCGGTGGTGACGTCTCTGTCCCAAGTCGAGGCACGCTAAATGCTGGTGGCGCTGTTAGCCGCGCCGACTTTGAGCGTCAGCCGATCAGCCGGGCCGGGGTACACCGCTCGCGAGGCGCTTTCGCCCGGTCGCCGGGCAATTTCTCGGAGAGTACCCTTCATTCGACAGTCAAGCGGGTCCTCGGGCTCTATCAGCTGCGAGTAGCGATTATGCCATATTGTTCTTCCAACGCCGCGCGAAACTCTTCGTTTCGTGTGGCGATCAGTGACTTCAAGTTACCTGAATTTTCCTCCATGCTAAGCACTCTTCCGATGAGATCGTTAGCCTGCAAACGATCGATCCAGACGCAGTACTCCGACAGCCCCATCGCACTCATCAATGACGCACACTTATGATGAAACGAAATCGAAACCACCGGCTTGTTGTTTAACAATGCAAATAGAACATTGTGAAATCTGGTCGCCACGACAAGGTCGGTGCCCGCGACTTGTGACAACAATTCATCGACCGATGTAACTGAAGTCTCTATGACGCGGCTGTAAGCGTCCGCGGATACCCGTTCACTTAGAATACTACGAAACTCGGACGAAGGGTCCCCAAGTTCACCGATTAACAGTCTTATATCATAACCGCGGTTGAGCAGCCAGTCGGCCAGTGTCACCATGCTCTTCATGTAACTCTGATAAATCTCGCTGCCAGGCCTGTTGTCACCGTACATGCTGCTGAAATTCATTAACCCAAGGCCGACGACGGGTCTGCGCTTGAACATAGGGCGAGCGCGTGAAGGAACAGATTCAGGCAAACTGAACGCCAGGTCCGGAAAAACCCGGTCGTTACCCCGAGAAAAACCAATTGCCTTAAGATATTGCGCGGATGAAACGTCACGATATGACCGATAGTCAGCCAAGCCAAGGGCCGCTTTCACGAATCGTCTGCTAAAGGGCCCGCGAATGGGACCCGCACCAACACTGACAAAGAGCAGGTTGCTGCCGCGTAATTTTGCTAGGACCGACCACTTGAACAGATTATAGGGCCCCCACGACCAGAGGCCGAACGCGTCCGTTAGCAAGCCGGTCCCCGGAACAATCAATGCGTCCGTGCCTTTGAGCTTCGAAAAAGCGGCATACCACCGGTACAGTTCAATTGGAAATCCAAGCGCTAATTTTCGGAGTCGACGCGCTGCCCGATTTTTGGGTATCCAAGCTCCCAAGACCCGAGGACTAATCGATGAAGCCGTGATCCCATGAATGGCGGCGGCGCTCGCGGGCTGAGTGCAAATGCACTCGAATTCGGCCTCGGGCAGAAGACGACGCAAATTCGACAGAGCCGCCTGCAATGTGCCCTCGTTGCCGAAATTGTCCGACCCGAAGTGACCAAAAAAGACGATCTTGGATTTCTTTTGCACCGATTCAGTCGAATTGTTATCTCTCAAGGTCTCAAATCCTTGTCCGGGCGGTGTGTTCCGGTCGCTGGAAAACCGAAGAATACCAGACCTTCCAATCGTCTCGACGTTGGTCGAATGGCTCCAAGCCCCAGTATTCTAGAGGCCAGTCACGTCGCAGCGATGGATCGCCTTCGTGGATGTCCCGGATAAGCTCCACCACAGGTCTCCAGCCGAGCGACTGAGCGACTTTGTTGCGCACATCGAGGTCGACGCCAGAGACGAAGAGATGCCCGCCGTCCTTCACCAGCCGCGCGATACCGCGCAGGCAAGCCTCCGCCTCGTGCGGGAGCATGTGACATAGAAATCTATTTGCAACGACGATATCCTGAAGACCCAAATCTCTAACCAAATCCTGATCTCCGGCGTCACCCAGGCGCCAGATAATCCCGTTCCGGAACCGGGGTCTGACCTGTACTTGCTCTCCGTTGCGCTCGAACATCGCCTCCATCTCGACTGAGGACATGCGCTCGAAGATTGACGAAGGCTGATCTCTTGACGTCTTGGTGGCTAGGTCTTGGCCTTGGCCGAGAGAGCCAGCGCTTGAGTCCGAGGCTCCCTCTTCGCTTCCAAGCGAATAGAGCCCGGCTTCCGCGAACTCCAAAGTATCCTCAGAGATATCCAACGCGGAAAGGCGGAGGTTCAGGTCGGGTCTCGCCGTTCGAATGGTGAAAGAAAAAGAATATACTTCGGCTCCCTTGCTGCAGCCTAGAATTGCGATGTCCACGGTCGAGCCAAGGGGCCTTTGACCCAGCAAGCGTATCAGTAGCTCAAGTTCTGGACGGTTTCGAAAAAAGAAAGTGCCAGTGGATTGTGTCCTTGTCCCACGCAATTGTACCAGCCTATGCAGATGAGAGCCATATCGGCGGACAAAAGGCGAGGACTTCAATGAGGTGGGCAGATGAAGCCAAATCCAACGGTTGACCTGAAGGTACGGACGTCCCAAAAATTTCCGAAGAAGCCTTGATCGGGAAATCATGTGGAAAGTGCTTTGGCGCGATCGAACGGACGCCGATATAGACACGGGATTATTCCTTTCGGCAGGCGAGCGAGCTGGCGCTAGTTTGGCGAGCTTCAATCTGTGTGGTTCCAATCGGATTTTGGTGTCCAGTGCATCTCGTGCCGGCCGACGCAAAAGTGCAGGCGATCGCTTCGTCCTCTTCTTCAGGGAGGACATTATTGTGGCACTCGAGCCGCTTCAGCTTCAACGCCAGTTTGATCAGGGTCATATCGGATCTATGCCGAAAAGGTGGAAGCGGAGCGCCGCCGTCGCCGCCGCGGCTTTGCTGCGTGCGCCGGAATCGTGTGTCAGGAGCGAGGAGACCGACCAAGCCACGGAACGGACGAAGTTGGAAAAAATGTAAAGCACCTTGGCGGTCAGCCATGCGGGGAGCCCGCGATTCTTTCTGAAATAGATCATCATGCTTTTCTGCAGTTGAACCCGCATTTTGATATTGACTTGCGATGTGCTTTTGGCCCCGCCGTCGACGTGCACGATCTTGGCGCTCGGAAAAAACACTCTTCTCCAGCCCGCCTTGTGGAAGCGATAACACCAGTCCGCTTCCTCCGCGTAAATGAAGTAGGCCTCGTCCATGGCGCCGACCTGCTGGATCGCTTGGCGTCGGACCAGCATGAACATTCCGGTGACCACGTCGACATCCATTTCGTTTTCGCGATCCCACCATCCAAGTTCGGGCTTTGCGAACAGTTTCGAGCGGGGAAATAGCCGAGGCAGGCAGGTGAGGGTCAGGAAAAGAGTCCACGGCGAATGAAACGAGAATCCAGTCGGCGTCGCATGGCTCTGGTCTTCGTTATCAAGGACCTTGCAGCCCGTCACGCCTATGTCGGGGTGTGCGTCGGTATAGGCGACGCAGCGATCGATCGCTCCGTCGAGGATCACCGTGTCAGGATTCAACACCAGGACGTAACGACCGGATGCGATCCGCAGGCCCTGATTGTTCGCAGCCGCGAAGCCGCGATTGTCGCTGTTGGCAATGACCTTAACAGCAGGGAATTCGGTCGCACACATCGCGGCAGAGCCGTCGTGGCTGGCATTGTCCACGACGATGACCTCGAATGTGGAGTTTCGGGTTTGCCGGTACACGGAGGCAATGCAGTCGCGAAGCAACTCGCGGGTATTCCAGCTCACGATAATGACGGATACATCCATGGCAATCGCTATGTGTTGGCAATTCAGTTCCGTCCCAGCACGGCACTGCGGGCAGCTTCCAGAAATTGCAATACGCCTTTCCTGAAGTGGCCCGGCGCGTGTTCATAAGGTCCGACATCCGTGACGGCGCGACCGTTCAGTCCTTGCTTGAAGCGGTAGACGCCGGGATTCTGCTGCTGATCGACGCCGCCGAGATCGTAATAGGTGTTGCCGGCGTCCTGTGCGCATTGGATTACGGCCCAATGCAACAAGTACGAGGCACGCAAATCACGGCCCTTGGAATTGGCCGCCCCGAGCAGGTAGACAGCCGTGTCACCGACGAAGCTGCCGAGGTGTCCGGCGATCAGCTCATTCTGATGCCAAGCGAGGTGCAGAACGAGCTTCTGATTCGGAGGGATGTCCGCTTGGACGCTCTTGAAGAAATGAACGTCCTGATTGGTTCTGAAGTCCTTGAGCTTCGTAAGGTCGAGGAATATTCGTTCGAACTCATCGAAATCCTCCAGCGCGACGGAACGTGTAATCTTGACGTCCGCCTTTTCGGCCTTGTTGAGATTGCGGCGCCAATGCTGATCGGCGCGGCTGCGGATGGCCGCGAGCGGCTGCGTGAGATCCAGGATGAAGGTTTCCCGCGGCTTGTGCTGCTGGCAGACTCGGAAGGCACAGGCCTTGAGACCGGCCACCTGAAGCTCTTGAAACAGGCCGCCGCTGAGTGCCGGAACAACGCGCAGGAGGAGACCTCGATGTTCGACGTATTCCCGGCGCAGCGCCTCGAGACAGCGCCTGAATTTCTCGGCGGAAAAGCTGTCGTCTCTCATGGTGACGGGAGCGTAGCTGACATAGGCTATCCCGAGGGAGGTCAGCGGAACTGTCTTGACCCTGACGTCAGCGAGGCCAATCAAAGTCTGGTCTTCAAATAGCCCATTCAGTTCGGATTTTGCGCCGATCCTGCGGGCCGCTATAGCCGCATAGCTGCTGAACTGGCGATAGGACGTATCGCGGAACATCGGCGTCAACGTATCCCAGGTCTGCGTCGACAGCCGCTTCACGGTGATCATGCTGAGCATCGGACGGCTCGGTTCAAACGCGACTGATGGTCGGCGAAAAATCGGGTCGGGGCCGGGCCGACAATCGCGGGAGGGCTGGCTGCAAGCAGGCATTGCACTTTCAGCGGGACGCCAACCCCGACGCACCGGGCCGAGGCAGTTCCCATTGGCTCGACCCCGAGAAAGAGCCGGGGCAACGAGTGAACAGCCGGGGGAGGGTAGGACATATGGGATGCGCCTTAGCAGCAAAATGTGCTTCGATGAGTGAGAAAATAACGACCTTATTAATTTGTGGACATTATATCTTTAAATAACATATAATGCAATATATGACGTCTAGAGACGTTAATCTTTAAAAGCAGCAGTAGCGTACATTTTAGTGCGAAATCAATCCTTCTTCATCAATCTTCATGGAATCGGTGAAGCGCCGCGCCCCTACGAGCGGGGAGAAAAGCCCTATTGGCTGCGCCGCGACGAGTTGGAGCGTGTACTGGATCTGGTGCAGGCGAAGTCAAGCTCCGCCGATATCGCGTTGACCGTCGATGACGGCAACAGTTCGGACTACGAGGTGCTGGCTCCCACTCTGCGCGAGCGCGGCATGATGGCGACGTTTTTCGTGCTCGCGGGCAAGCTGGACCAGCCCGGGTATCTGCGTCGATCGCAGGTCAGGGAGCTCGCGGTGGATGGCTTCGAAATCGGTTCGCACGGCCTTCACCATGTCGATTGGGCCGGTTCCGGCGACGGCGCCCTGGCGCGGGAGGTGGGAGATTCCAAACAGATCATCGAGGCGGTGACCGGCTGCCCGGTCACTGCGGCTTCCGCACCATTCGGGCAATATGATCGACGAGTGCTGCGCGCGCTGGCAAATTTTGGCTATCGGCGGGTTTTCTCGAGCGATGGCGGACCCCGGCTGACGGTCGCTTGGCCGACTCCCCGACGAACTCTTCGAACCGGCGTTGATATCGAGGCGCTAGGGCGTCAGATCGATGGGCACTCGATGCATCATCGTCTCCGTTCGGAGCTGCGCCTTCAGGTCAAAGCCTCGCTTCCACCTTCCGTCCTTCGAGCTTTCCGCGGTGGTGCCTAGGCCGTCCCTTCGCGGGAACTACGATCGCGGGCCCATGTGAATGATCGCCGGTTTTTCTTCGTGTAGGCGGAGTAGCGAGCGGCGATATTGACATAGAGATAGGTGGCGACGGCGGGCCACATCGAGGGGCGCTTCAGCAGCCCGGCCAGCGCGCGGTTATTGGTTGCGTCGGCGTTTGCCATGATTTCCGGGAAAATGGAGGGCAAGCTCCCTGTTCCCGAAATAAATGCGAGTCCTGATCGTCATCAAGTCCTTGAGCGTGCGCGGCGCGAAAACCGTGGATATCGCCGACGGAATGGTGGTGCGCTCGGTGGGTGAAAAGTGCAGTCGGACGAAGGCGTCGTCGGCTGTGATTCTGGGGAATTCGTCGAACCGCGCCCGTCCCGCCGCCGACAGCGCGTATACGCCCGAACCACCCAGGCCTTGTCGCGCCGACGGCAACTGCGAGCGGATAGCATAATAGGCGCGAACGAGCGGCGAACAGCTGGTGACGTTGATGACCGGAGTTGGACTCGCCGCATGGATATCTCCCTTTGCGAGGCGATCCGCGAGCGCCCGGACTGTATCGAGAGGGACCAGGACGTCGGCATCCATGTAGATCCTGGGAAACGACTGCGCAATTGCGTCGCCCATATTCAACGCATTCGTCTTGCTGGGCACGTCGGTTTCGATCACGCGGACCGCCGGGGCGAAGCGCCGCGCGACCTCCGCGGTGTTGTCGGAGCAGCCATTGCAGACCGCGATGATTTCGAGTTCACCCGGTGCGGCACCAGCTAAAAGCGTCTGTAAGCTCCGCGCGATGACCGCAGCTTCGTCGTGCGCCGGTATGATAATGGAAATCATCGCCTTTCTCCGGATTGAAGCGCGAACTCCGAATCGGCTACGCAAGCCCGACCGCGCGCCGCGATCCCGGCGCGTCTGGAGCTGTCAGACGGTCTTTGGCCGTTCGTCGATCGTGCGACGGAGGGTCGTTGCCGCAGACGACAGTCGGAGTAGAATGCAGGCAGCCCAGCACCTGCTCCTTCCGGCGCGCGCTTACGAGGTCCCAGCGGAACAGTTCGGCACTTTTCCGAGCAGCGAGTCCCATGGCACGACGTCGTCGAGCATCTTCTGTCAAATTTTGTATTGCGCCTACCCAGCCCGACGCATCGTAAGGGGCGAGGACGAAGCCCTGTTTGCCGTCAACCGCAACACGGCCTGCGCCCATGGGTGTCGTGATGACGGGGAGACCGCAGCCACACGCTTCATAGGTTACCTGTGGGCCTCCCTCCTCGAGAGTCGGAAACGCAAAGACGTCCGCCGAGCGATAGAGCGCTCCTGCGTCGGACACGTAGTCTAACACCGTGACGTCGTCCCGCGCCAACAGCTTGGCGCATGCATTCTTGATCGCGGGTTCCATTGCGCCGGCAAACACCAGACGTCCACGCACCTTGCTTTTGGCCCAATAGTCGAGCAGGAGATGCGCTCCCTTGCGAATGCAAATCGTTCCGACGAAAAGAATAGTGACGCCGTCGATAGGTGGAAGCAGACGCTCGGTCCCGCTGAAGCGTTTCGGGTCCCAGCCATAGCTGGCTTCCAGTATGTTCTCCGGCCGCACTCCGGTCTTAAGCAGCGACGTCGTGACTTCAGCGTTCGGGGCGAACACGTAGTCGACCGCATGCAGCGCCTCTCGTTCCGCATCGGCAGCGGCGTGGTCCAGACCGTGAGATGGCGGCAGTCCAGCGCATCTGTAGGCTTCATCCAGAATCTCCTTGGCGACCCAGCGAGGGCCATTGATCATCTCCCGAAAGATCGTGATCTTCTCTCGCCTCAGTTCTTTGAGCGTGGCGAGTGACGCATCCGGCCAGATGTAGGCGCCATGTCCGCCGGCCGCGCCGGATCTGGCTACTCGCAGAAATGCGTCCTCAGTGGCGGAAAGCGCAAGTGAGCGCGTCAGCCGATACGGCAGATGTCTCGCCCAATAGGGCAATGCCTCGATCACCCGAATTGACGGCACCGCAAGTGCACGTGCCCGAGGAGTGACGATGCTGAGTTCTATGCGGGTGCCGTCGAAATCCGCGCCTGCCATTCCCCGTGCGATCATGGCACAGGTATAGGGTGGGCCGCGGCCGATCAGTTGCGAGGGCAGGAAGACGTCAAGGCGTGTCGTCAAAAGGACCACTCCTTAAGGCTGCGCGCTTTCGAACTCGCGCTCGAATCTGAAGAAGTGAGCCCGGCGGCGGTCTCCTATCTCACGGCTCAGCGCGTGGCCTGCGCAGCGCTTGGTTGAAGAGCGAAGTAAGTATTCCTCGACTCGATGAACCGTCTAATGGTCGCGATGAGGAGGGGTGAAGCCGTTGCGCTGACCGGTTCGACCATTTCGGCGTCACTCCATTGCGCCAACTTCTCAAACAGCTCCGTGCGATCGTGGGTCACCACAACTCGTCCCTGATCGCCAAAATATTTTGCAGTCGCCAGCTGATGATCGTTACGGTGCTCCCCGAGATCGCTGCGGCGTGGCATCACCGCGACGCGCTTTCCCAACTCCAGCGCCGTGAGAATGGTGCCCATTCCCGCATGGCTGACGATGAAACGGGCCTGCTCCACGTATTTCCGAAATTCCTCCGGGGTTATGAAGGGCCTCGTCTGGATGTTCGAGGCTTGGTACAAAGACGGGCCGACCTGCGCAAAGACCTCTTCATTATTGATAGAGCCGGCCCACTCATCGACCGCGGCAACCAGACGGTCAAAATGCATTTGTGTGCCTACGGCTACGAAGATCATAGTACGGACCCTCCATAATGCGGCCCCCCGGGGCTTTCCAGATGCGGCCATTGGGTGAGCCAGAGGTCCGCGTAGCGACCGACCTTCTTGCCCGAGAGAGAAAGCTCATCGACGTTTGCGATGCTATCCAGCCACACGGTTTTTGCGCCGATCAACCGTCCAATGCGTAGTGCGATGTATCCGGGAGCCGCACCGGTCGAGACGACAATGTCGGGCTTTTCGATCCAGACAATGCGAGCCAGTTGGACTGCCGTCTTCACCAATCCGAGTTTATCGGAGCGACTGGAGTCATTGATGGCATGAAAGTTATGGCGGGCGACTTGCGGCCGATATGATGCGTGCGTGGTAACGAAGGTCACGTCGCTTTTCTGAAACGCGTCGGCGATCCGCAGAAGCTGAACCCAGTGACCACCGCCGGAGGAGACGGCCAATACCCTCGGGGGACGATTCCAGCGCCAAGTCGCGGTCTCCGTTTCAAGATCTTTCGCGGACGAGAATGACGCTGTCATACGCATCTCATTTAATGCGGCCTAATTAACTATTTAATAGTCTCAAATTAACCTAAATTTAAATAGCGCGCAAGCGGCAAAATTATTATTTTAACAATTTGTTTGTCGGGTTTAATGGTTTAAGAGTGGCTGGTGGTTCCGACTATGGACGGGGAAAGTACGTGCTGCAGATGCCGATAAAGGGAGGAACAAAGCCGTCGATCGCGATCATCTGCTTCATTCCGGATTACGGGCACCTTCAGCCTCTCCTGAAGATTGCCGACGCGATGCAAGAAGCTGGCTTTCACGTCAAGTGCTACATTGCCGACGAATGCCGACCGTTGCTGCAGCGGTTTAATTTTGATTTTTTTTCGCTCAAAAGCACGGCCGGATTGAAAAAAGAAAAGGAGATGGCAAAGGCCTTCGGGCGCTCTACCTTCTTCAACTGCGTCTGCCTTTATCTGCACTACCTGATGATGTACCCAAGGGTCGCTTCGGAGGCTGGTAACTCGGCCTCGCGTTTGAGCGAGGAGCTGAGAGAGCAGCAACCGAGCTTGGTCATATGTGACGCCCTCTGGTTCACGGATTGGTATCGGCGGATCGCGCAGTCTCTGGGCGTGCCGCTCATTCGGAACAGCTTCGATGGCAGCCTGGCGTACAATCAGAGGCCTTTTGTTCAGACCTACGGCCTCGGCACCACGCCAGAAGTCGTGCGCACCGCCGTGGAAGCCATTTCTTCGATATCCAAAATCGGGTGTACATGGTACTACCGCCTGCGCCATTTCGGCACTTGGTTGAACCTTCGCGAGACACGGCGCATCGCCGCCGACCAGTTTGATGCGGCGTTTCCAGTGAGCGGCGACACCGAGGTGCCACCGCAATGGTTGGTGGTCGGGACGGCCCGAACCGAGCGCCAGCGGCTGGGCGATGAGATACGTCTCGAAGGCGCTGATCGGCCGGAATTTGCCGCGCTCCGATTTCGCTCTTCCTTGGCAGTGCCGTCCGAGCTTCTAAATTGGATTGATTCGACCGACCTGCCGATAGTCTACGTTTCGTTTGGCTCAGCGGTAGATATCGATACAAGATTTGCTTGTGCGGTCTACAATGGATTGCGCGGACTCAGAGCGAGAGTTTTGTGGAGTCTTCCTGCGAAACAGCGCGCGCTCCTCTCCGATTTGCCGGGAGCGGATAACATCCGCATCGAATCTTTCGTGCCGCAACCGGAGATCCTTGGCATTCCAAAGGTCAAGTGCTTTGTCACTCAGGGCGGACCTCACAGCATCCAAGAAGCGCTGTTCGGTGGCACGCCCATGCTATGTATTCCGTTTTTCGTCGATCAGGCCTACAACAGTTCGGTGGTCGAACGGCTGGGTGTCGGCAAACGGTTGTGGCGGCGTGACGTTTCAGCAGAGTCTATTTGCGAAGGGATCAACGAAATTCTTCGCAGTCCTGACTATCGGAATACGGCGAGAGAGATCAGCGAAGATCTCATCAAAAATGAAGGCGGT
>Ga0123355_10015320_pt1 | contig 12038 bp, 13 predicted proteins | sample TergutEmb28metaG_3_FD_89872 | JGI IMG/M metagenome (GOLD analysis project Ga0123355, IMG submission 89872) | Embiratermes neotenicus P1 segment gut microbial communities from Petit-Saut dam, French Guiana - Emb289 P1 | ecosystem: Host-associated > Arthropoda: Insects > Digestive system > Gut ... | reverse complement strand
GTTCAAGCGATACGATTACATTGATTACGACAACGCATGGCAAGCGACCAAGGGTGTGGAGACAGTCATGAGGATGGTGGATGCTAAGATTGCGATTGGTGATATTGAAACCGCTGTTACAATTTGTATTGTGATTATTGAAGAAATGATGGAGTGGGCGGAGTATTTGAGTGATGGTTGTGATGTTGCTTACGAAATTATTGATAATACAATCGAGCAAATTAGAGAAGCAATAGAATTAGCAGAAATTAACAATGAAAGTAACGCTATATTCGAAATCGTTTATAAACATGCAATGAGTGATATATACGATGATGGATCGAGTTGGAGAGTTGACTTGCTGTCAGCAATTGTGCCACTGTGTAGTATAAAAGCGAATAGGGATAAAATTGAACAATACATAACATCTCAAAGGAATACCGATAATGATTTGAATGTTTATGAATACCAGGCGTTGCAAGAACTCCAATACTCAATTCTTTTGATGTATGAGAACGATTCCGTGGCGGAAGAATACTTACAGCAACATTTAGATAATCCTGAATTTAGACGCATAGCAACTGAGAATGCGATGCTGGAGAAAAAATATGAGTGCGTGGAGCAACTATGTTTAGAAGGTGAAAGAAGTTGCACGGACTACGGGTTCATTCTTGCCTTTAAGGAGTACAGGTACAATCTGTATGAAAAAACAATGGATGTTGCCAAACAAACAACACTTGCAATAGAGTTACTTCTAATCGGAAAAAAGAATTACTATCATAAGCTGAAGGAGCTATGTAATGAGCACGAATGGCCGGAAATACTTAATAATATTTTGGCGGTACTGAGTGAAAAAGACCCTGGTGGAATATATCTCGATATTGTGCTTAATGAAAACTTAAAATCTCAGCTAATGGACTATTGCAACGGAAACATATACTTGATAAAGACCTACTACCCTAAACTCTTACCGGAATATTCAGCAGAAATTGGAGAAATGTTTATTGCACAAATATTTGAGAGCGAAAAAAGAGCCACTAGTCGCAGTGGGTATCGTAATGTCTGTGATTGGATAAAACATTACAAAAAAGTTTCTGGAAATGTTGCAGCTAATGCAATAAAAAAAGAACTATTACTCAGAAATGCTCGCCGTCGGGCATTTGTCGATGAGTTGAATAAACTGTAGGATTATATGACCGGTCGAAAATATATGACAGACGGGGCGATGTCGTTGATTAGCCGAATCTATGTCGCTGTTTGGTCGACAATATCGGTATATCAGACGTTAGGAATAGTGGATATTAAGTTAGTGGCACTGCAAAAATTGCGTACCAACACAAATCCATCTGAACGGACTTCAACGTTGTTCGGATTTGGCACTAATTGGTGTGCCAAAGGCAAACAAATGACAACTCTTGATTTGAAAAAGGGTTGTCATTTGCTATAAACAACACAAACGGTTGCAAATACTATGTTTCACATAAGTTACCTAAGCCACATCACAAATTATGGTGTGGCTTTAGTCATTCCCAAAACACAGAGCCATCACGCATATATCACCGCTCCGACTGTCCGAGCAGTCAATGGACGAGTAGTATTATTTTGCAAGGGCGGCAAAATAATCTCCACTCTTAAACCATTGACAGCAAGGACTTTTGCCGTAATATGACATCGCCGACTGTCAAAATAGATATATGTTTTAAGTATGTGCCAATGCCTATAACCCTTGAATATACTACATCGGGCAGAGGGGACACTTACAGGGTCGATTGTACTTTGGTACAAAAGGCAAGTTGAATTGAGAGTATTATTATGTTGTCGCTAGGCGTGCCAAATGTGTAAAATTGTCCTATAGTTGACCTTTTGTGTTGGCTCATAGAGCAATTTTATTTTTATATGGGCTTATTGACATTTTAATCACTATGAGTTAACATATATTACAAGAAAGGGCAATAGTATAGGTGAAAACAAACAGAGGTGTTAAATGTGGTTGAATTAAGTAAGAAAGAACTACGAGAGAGATTAGAGTCTCTTGATGAGGATGCAACATTGCTATTCCATGATGAAAGCAAATATCATGTATTTATCGCTGGTGGTGGTGCACTGATACTTATGGACTATACATTAAGAGCAACAAGTGATATTGATGTTATCGATGCAACCAAAGCACTGTATGAATTATTTGACAAATATCAAATGAACGGTCATATTGCAGCCCATATAAATAGCTTTTTGTTCAATTACGAAGACAGAGTTGAGTTAATACTGAAAGGCGAAAAAATTGATTTTTATACCGTATCCTTAGAAGATATCGTTGTATCAAAACTATGTGCTGGTAGGCAGCCCGATTGGGATGACCTCAAAGCGGTTGCCAAACATGTTAATTGGGAAAAGTTAGAAGCACTTATATCTGACGAAGATGAAATGCGCACGCTCAAAATGAGTTCTCGTCAATATTCCGAGTTTAAACATGCATATGAAAAGTATGTAGAGGAGTTTATGTCATGAGACAACTAACATTTAAAGGTTTTTTGCATAAGTATGTTAAAGAACTGTCATACTGCAGAACCAATGATATTCGCTTACTTGCGAGAGAAGTACCAGATAAGAACTATCGCTTAATTGAGCCGTTAGTTTTGTATGCGCTGTCTGTAAACAAGAAAGAATACTTAAACCGTGTAGCCGAAGATTCGCTTTTGCTTGCAGAGTCATTTCGGTTTGAAGGCATGAACTTGGATGATGTGGCATTAATGCTTAAGCATGAACTTGCAAACAATACTGGTGCTATTCCGTTTAATTATATGAAGGTCTATCAAAGTTATGCATATTTCCGTGATAAGCAAAAAAATCAAAATCACACAAAGATGTTAATACGTAGTAAAATCGATGAACTGCGCGCGCAAAAGAATATTTCTGTATATAGAGTTTATACAGATCTCGGTCTTAATCATGGATGTGTCCATGATTATGTGAAAAATGGTAACGTTCATGGAATTAGTTTGGAAACAGCAAAGAGGATTTTAGGATATCTAAAAGTTGCTTAACCCGAAACAGAGGCAACCAACACAAACCCACCCGACCACACTTCAAGGTGGTTCGAATTTGGCATCAACTGGCGTGCAAAAACAACCTTTAATACAAGGTGATTTTCTCTTTGTACTCAAGCGTTTGGGGCTTGCCTTATGGTCTGAAAATTATTCTCTATCCAGACAATCAGACTGGAACATCCTCACTCGTTTATCATCGTCCATGAGATGTTTGGAAAAAACATTGAAAGGTATGCTTCGTAACGAAATGCGCTCTGGGAATGGTTTTAGAGATATCGAGACATACATGTCATATATTAAGGATTATGCAAACCCTGAAGTCAAAGTGAAGTATCTTGAGCAACAACTTGCGTACAAAGATCAGGAGATAGAATTTCTAAAAAAATTGTAGCTTTAGGCAAGGGGGCAGAGGAATCATGAATATCCCTGCATCTGCCAAATATTCAATTATTCACGAGATGACACAAAGGGACAATAATCTGCTAAACATATCGTGGCTGTGCGAGGCTGCCGGTGTTTCGCGGTCTGGTTACTACCATTACCTCAATACTGTAGAATTGAGACAACAACGCGAAGAAAAGGATCAGTGCGATTTTCTGATTATCGTTGAAGCTTATCAGTTTCGTGGTTTCGCCAAAGGTGCCCGGAGTATCTACATGAGACTTCTGCACATGACCCCACCGGTGCACATGAACATAAAGAAAATCCGGCGATTAATGAAGAAGTATGGGCTTTTCTGCCCCATACGAAAAGCCAATCCATATAGAAGAGCTGCGAAAGCTCTTAAAACGAACAATGTTGCACCAAACCTGCTTAACAGGGAGTTCAAGTCACATGGTCCCAGAGCTGTCCTACTGACGGATATAACTTACATAATTAATGGCAAAGCACCGAGAAGTTATATGTGCACAATAATTGACGCTTTCACCAAAGAACTCTTGGCATGGACACTAAGCGTATCTTTTGAGATTGATTTCGTACTTGATGCTGTAAACCAGCTCGTCAAAGAACATGATGTATCGCTGACTTCCAACACAATGATTCATTCCGACCAAGGGGCACATTATACTAGCGTTAAATTCATACGCTTGGTAGAGGATAGCGAGCTTCGACGATCCATGTCCAGAAAAGCAAATTGCTGGGACAACGCACCACAAGAGTCATTCTTTGGGCATATGAAAGATGAGATAGATATTGTAGAGTGTCTAACATTCAATGAAATATATCAGAAAATCAGCGACTGGGCTGATTACTACAACAATGATCGATATCAGTGGGATTTAGCGAAGCTGTCGCCGCAAGAGTATTACAATTACTGCATTACTGGTTCGTACCCATTAACAATTCCAAAGGCAAAAGGGCAAGAAAATTGAGGTGTCCGCTACGCGGACTATATAACGTGGGACTCTGTCCCACACCCTGAGGTTTTATCGCTTTAGTTTCCGGTGAGACGGCTGTAACTGTGCGCAAAATAGAAACGGTGCCGATTAACAACACCGTCTCACCTATAAACCCACAAGGGCGCTCGGGTTGCTCCTCAGCATTGCCCTATCCTCCCAAGTGGTAAAGCAAAAATACTGTAGCATATTATTTATCTGATTGGAATACTAAAAATTCAAAATGTCCTTGACAAAGGGTACACTATGTTGTGGTGAAATATTTAAGAAAAACACACAACCCAACATTTAACTTAAAGCCAAATGTTGAGCTGTGTATTTCTTTTTTTTTTGCGGTAATCGTTAATAACAATCGGAATTATTATTTATCAGATAACTTATATCTATTCTTACTTCTTTGCGAATATGTTTGCTGTACCTCTCGTACCGTTGCAGAAGCTTGCATCAGATATTGGTTAGGATCAGAAACTGTGACCTCATCATGCAGAAACAAGTTGTATACTGGACCACAAAACTCATAGCCATGTTTGCTTGCATGACTTACCATGCGTGCGACTAAATCGTTTGTTTCACCGTAATAACCTCTTGTGTAACCGATTAAATATAATCCAGATTCTTTTGCTTGTTTCCCGCTACGGTCAACAGAATAAAACCTAGTCGGCTGTGATGGATTGGCAATGTAGTCATCCATTGACTCAAAGTATCCACCAATGGGGTATGATAAATTTATAGGCGGGCTATGAGGTGCTTTGCAAAAACGTATAAACTCTTCGTAAAAACTGTCGGAGCCTGAGAAGTCGTTAGCATCACCCATTGCAACTCGCATTTCTGGCATTTCATACACCATTATTTCAGATTCAGTCGCACTCATGCCGATGGAAAGCATTTCCAAATATGTGCTGATTAATATCAGCGCTTCGTTGTATAGCTCAATTTTATCTAAGATAGCATATCTTTGCTTTGTTAACTGCTTGAACATTAGCTCAGGTGTGCGGTTCTTCGCAATATTTTGCATCTCTTTATAGGGCATATCTATTTCACACAACACCCTCACCATGTTAAACAGAGTAACTTGCATAGCATCATAATAGCGCGATTTCCCCTCCCCCTCCTTGAGTGCAGGGAATATTCCTAATTTATCATAATGCCGTAGCGAGCTTGCGGAAACATCAACGATATCCGCAAATTCAGAAACAGAAAGATTTCTCTTGCTTTGATCACTGTTGCTCATGTTGCCATCCTCCCAATTGTAATTTATGCTTCCCCTGAAGCTGTTTACCATGCAGACACTAACACAGAGCGATATTCTTTAATAGGAACTACATTTGCATGAAAGAGGTTATTTAAAGTTTTTTATAAGATCTAATATTAATTTCTTTTGCTCAGGAGATAACGTCAACCAATGGTTAAACATTTTTTCTTGTTCCATTGTTAAATCTACGGAATTTCCTTCTTGAAAAATATGTAAATGTGTGTGCATTTCCCAAGCTTCCAATTAGTAGCTACTCGATTGATCATGGTATCTATAATTACAAGAAGCCCCATTGTTTTTAGCTGGCTACCGAGATTGAGAATATCGTATACAACCATTCGATTTTTGGTGTCCACATTAGTAGGATGTGAAAATACGTTGAGCGAACCTTTTGCAAATAACTCTAAGGATTTTGCAAGTCCTACAGCTTCTTTGTCTTTGTGAGCATGTAGCTCATCTTGCAACGCAGAAAGTGTTGGCAACGCACCACCATTTTTATGTTTCTCATATATATTACGTAAGCAATGATCAATGATACCTTTTTCAATAATTGTAAGGTTTCGAGAGTGGTCAAGTTGCTCAAACAATGAAAGTACAAACTCAGACTTATCTATGATTGGATCTTTACTATCACCATAACCCTCAACCATATCTAAAGCATTAATGTTATGAGGACTTCCAGCGGAAACAATTATTCTCTGACCACCAAGTGCTTCGACTAAAGCCCCATACTCACCCTCTGGATCGCACACTAAGATATCATCATCAGTAGAACAAGCCACTTGATATATTTCGGCTTTTGCACCCATTGATTTGCCACCACCAGGAACACCTAACCTAAAAGCGTTGGGATTGAGCAAGTCTTGCTTGTTACAGATGATCAGATTGCGACTAATGGCATTTATTCCATAGTATAGCCCGCCTTTATCTGACACTTCTTGTACGTGAAACGGCATGAAAACAGCGACGCTTTCTGTGGTAAGCGTCCGCAAAGCGTCTATCTTCCGCACTCCATATGGAAGCACAGTATTTAATCCGTCCATCTGCTGATGTTTAAGCGTAGCAAGCTGACAAAGCCCCTGTCTACCAAGTGCAAAGAGCGTTTCCGTATCAATGTCAAGTTGCTCCTTTGTATCTGCAATTAACACAATCGTCACTACAGCAAACATCATCCTCTGATCGCGAGTTATCAGATCATCAAGAAACTCTTTGCTCTCTTTTCGTTACAATTCCATGTCATATGGAACTACCGCTGAGAAGTTATTATTGCTGTTTTGCTTCCTTTGCCAGTTTGTGATATTTGTTTCAACTCCGAGCACCCGCTTTTCTAATTCTCGTACAGCTTCATCTGTTGGAATTGGGATAATATCTATGCTGAGTACCATATTGCGGTTAAGTCCACACAGTTTCGAAACGAAGTCGTCTTTGATGAAGTTGGCATAGCTGCGCAAAAACATAACTCGACCATACTTATCCCCCATGATAAAATGATCTTTCTCAAACTCAAATGTGTCAGGACAAATATAATCTTTAAAACTATGACCTTTGCTTACAGCATCATGTAAGTCAAAAGCATATGCGCTTTCTTCACTAGATCGCATGAAGTCATGTAACAGACGTAGTTTATCGTTTGCGTCAAGTACAAAAATGCGAGAGCCTAAACGGTTGAGATGTGCCGACAAGTCTGTGCTCACACGAGAGAAGAAGTTGCGTGCTTCTTCAATGTTCTTCTTGCATATGCTTACTGTTATATATTTCTGTTGTATAAAGCCATTTGAGCCTGTCGCTTCGTCAAGCAACATTTGATTCTGTTCTTTGATGTATACGTCGAGGTCATCACCTCTAAGCGGAATCAAAATGTCTCTGATAAATTCTTCTTTATCAACACGCTTAACAACAATACTGATCTTGTATGTCGCACCGCTGTCACAGGAGTTTAGAAGTTCCGAATATCTGAGAAACATAGATTCTTTATCATCTTTTGATGCTACCGAATAATTTATATCCTCAAAGCGGTATGTCTTTGCATATTTGGATGTTCCGACAAGAAAAATGCCATCTTCCCATATTGCTTTTATGGGGATGACATCCTGTACACCACGAGGAACTGAGAAGCGCTCTTTATCTTGTCTAAACAGTGTCTTGAGTGTTTTCATATAGCCTTGCCTCCATTAACAGTAGTTTTTATGGCTTCGTAATAGATGTTAGTTGCACGAAACATCAGCTTTTTAGGTACGAGAAATTCTGAACGCAACCACGCCCACAAGATTTGCTCCGCCGTCATCCCGTTGTATTTTATGAAGCCGATTGCAGCAAAGGGAGCTGCAACAAATATGCATACCCATGAAACCGCTTCAGTTCCAACATATGGTTTTAGGATAAAGTATGCGCCTACGGATAGCAGAACTGCCATAAGGGAACAAAAAAACTGTCTAAGTGACAGTCCAAAAAATATTGATTCAGTATAGTCCCGAACCTCTCTATTGATTTTAACTTCCATTTCTAATTCCTTTCCTACCGTGCTTCGGCTTTATGAGTAGAAATTTCATATTGATGATCTCTCACCGAACTACCATCAGATGGCTTAATGAAATCAATACTGCCGGCTGCATATATGGCGTTACTGTTTAATTTTCGTTGCCATGCACCTCTATATGCTATCCAGCTAAAGCCACTTAAAAGCAATTGTTTACACTGAGCTTCTGTCGGTTTTTCATCGAAAAATAATTGTAAGCGATTTAGCTCTTTGTTCGCTTCTGCATAGCCACCATTAAACTTCCATCCCGAAAAGCCTAATTCTCTATTTCTGCTGATTTCATTAATGCGCTGTTCGAGCCTTTTTATCTCATTATAGTTAAGTTGGAGGAAGTGGCCGTTGTAAGGAACTTTATCCCAAAAATCGCTTGCTTTAGCTATTCTGTTATCAATCTCTTTAGCACGTTCTTCTGTTATGTTAGGTGCACCACTACAAGAGCCAGTACTACGCCAATGAGCATTGACCCCTTTCATGTATTCTTGGTACGCTTCACGTTTTTCTTTCTTTTCTGTTAATTTCTCAATTGCGTTTGGATCACTTGAATATACAGTAGTTTTTTTGAACATAGTTTACCTTCTTTCTTAATTTGTATGAACTTCAGTGGAAAAAATATGAAAACAACCCTTGAACATTCACACTACAATATAGTATAATGTGACGTGTGAATGTTCAAGGGTGGTGACTATTATGAATGACAGTGAAAAAACACTAGCTATGGTAAAGGATAATAATGGCTTTATTACGACGACTCAACTCACAAATGCGGGGATACAAAGGCGCGTTCTCAGTAATCTCATTAACGCAGAGAAGTTATATCGAGTGGGGCGTGGTATTTATGCACTTCCAGAAACATGGGAAGATGAAATGTTCTTTTTGCAATACAGGTTTACAAAAGGTATATTTTCGTGCGAAACTGCTTTATATCTACATAACCTTTCCGACAGAACACCTATCTCATATACAATGACATTTCCACATGGTTACAACTCTGAGAACATAAAAAAGCTCGGCATACATGGTAAATTTGTTGTACCAGAGATTTATGAGCTAGGTATCGTCGAGCTTACGTCCGCATATGGAAACCGAATCAGAGCATATGACAAAGAGCGGACGCTTTGTGACGTTGTTAAGGGCAATAATGCTTGTGATATAAGTCTTGTGAACCAAGCCATGAAGTCCTATGCTACTTCTCGTGATAAAAATTTAAACAAACTAATCTCATATGCAGAGCTATTACGAGTGAAGCCTAAGATTCTGAGATACATGGAGGTATTGTTATGATTAGTAAAAATCCTATGCAACTCAAAGCGTTTGTTAAAAACAAAGCAAGAGAAAGTGGCATATCGGCACAACTTGTAATGCAAAACTATTTAATGGAACGACTCCTTGAGCGTGTTTCACTTTCAAAATATAAGCAAAACTTTATTCTAAAGGGCGGATTCTTGATTGCTGCCATCGTTGGTTTAGATTCCCGTGCCACTATGGACATGGATGCAACAATCAAAGGCTTCACTCTTACACACAGCGTGCTTAAGGAAATATTCGAAGAAATCTGTTCTTTACCCACTTTAGACAACATCTCATTTAAACTCAATCGTATCACTGATATACGAGAAATGGAGGAGTATCCTGCTTTGCGAGTTCATCTAACCGCAAACTATTCGCCCCTCGCTGTTCCACTTGTTGTTGATGTTACTAGTGGCGATAAAATCACACCTCGCGAAGTTGAGTTTAGCTACAAACTCATGTTTGATGACAGAAGCATATCTGTCATGGCATATAATTTGGAAACTATTCTTGCCGAAAAATTAGAAACCATACTCTCGCGTGGTATCGCCAACACAAGACCAAGAGATTTTTACGATGTTTACATACTTAACACCCTGCATAGCGCAAGTTATAACTTGTCAACTCTAAGACAGGCGCTAAATGAAACTGCTAAAAGTCGTGGTAGCGAGTATATACTTGATGACTATAAGAAAATCATTGATACCATACGGGACAACTCTCAAATGCAGGGTTTTTGGGATAAGTACCGTGATGATTACAGTTATGCAAAAGATATACTGTTTCAAAACACCTGTGAGTCTGTACTGTCGTTAATGGACAGCATCTGCCACAGTAGATCATAAGCCGAACATTTCTCTGACCACACGATCAGCCATTTTGACCGCACCTACAAGTACGAGCATTGTAAATATTAACTCGCCAACATAACTCCAAACCTGTGTAATGGCTGCTAATGATGTATCTACTGCAGGTGGAGTTGATGCAAATATTGTAAATATGACACAGGCTAGAACGATAACAGCGCCCTCAAGACAGACGGCGCTGTAACTCTTTATATATTTCTAGGGAGAGGTCTTTTGTGCCTCTCCCCAGAAATATAATGGCTTAGTAATATGGCTCATGAGATTCATATAATGCGAAATGTCTGTTAAACTCTTCCGAGAACCCAACGTACTCGAAATATAATGTAAAGCCGAGATCTTCTTCCATATTAAAGCCCATTCCTTTCGCAGTGCTCAAGGCACAAATAGTAATTAAAACGGGATGAGCTCTCGAAAGTCTGTGTTAAACTTAGCTTGAGGGGAAGCAACTACAAAGCACGGCAGGAGGAGTTGCAGATTGTCTTCTGGACTCAAGCCAGTATGTTAAACAGTGTACGAATCGCCTTTCAAGCACAGATGAGTGGAGCTTTAAGCCCGCACGCTAATTATTGTTTTAGCCTTTGTTAAATGTGTGGCGATTCAGTTAATGCTTTCCCTTCGCCATTTTGATTTATGGAGGGAAGATTATTGAAAGTAGTATATCCAATCTGTTGCGGCGTTGATGTGCACAAGACGTTTTTCGTTGCAACGCTTATCACTTCAGAGGGAATCCAACCAAAGTACAGCAAACGGAGATTCTCTACATTCAACAACCAAATTCTTGCGTTCAAGGCATGGTTGCTAGAGAACAACTGCCGGGATGTCTGTATGGAATCTACCGGGAAATATTGGATTCCCGTGTACAATTTACTTGAAGATTCCATCAATGTGACCGTTGCTAATCCAAAATGGGTCAAAGCAGTTAAGGGCTGCAAAGACGATGTAAAAGACTCAAAATGGATTGGAGACCTGTTCCGGCTCGGTTTAGTACCCGGCAGCTTTATCCCTAGAAAGGATGTTCGCATCCTTAGAGAATACATACGTTATCGTTTCAAACTGGTTTCATGCAGATCCAGTGAGAAAAACCGCTACCAAAATGTCTTCACTGTTTGCAATGTAGCTCTTGATGCTGTCGTTTCCGACATGTTTGGCAAATCTGCCTCTTCCATCACGGATTACATTGTAAATTCAGAAACTTTCGATCCTGAGTTTTGTGTTTCGTTATAATGAACAATAAGGCTATTTGCATCTAAGACATCTATATAGGTGAATGGTTCAAAAAATGTTGCATATTGATAGTATTTATTACCAGAGAATGGATTTTGTTCAGGGATTGGTTGTCGTAATATTTCAACAGGGAACTCTGCATATCCATCTTTCGTTTTTTCCTTTTCTTTTGCTTCTTCCAGTTCTAAAGCTATTCATCGACTTTGAGGCATATGACAGAGCGAAGCATACTACCCAATTTTATTATTTGTATTTTAATACGCTCGAAATAGTTTGACATTTTAATAAACATTAGGTAAACTTAGCTTACAAACTAAACTAGCGTGCGGGAGGTGCGATAAATGTTGCAAGTTAATATGCATGAAGCAAAAACAAATCTTTCTTCTCTAATTGCAAGCGGAGAGACATTTATTATAGCAAAAGCCGGTAAACCAGTTGTAACAGTTACAC
>Ga0123355_10015319_pt1 | contig 12038 bp, 8 predicted proteins | sample TergutEmb28metaG_3_FD_89872 | JGI IMG/M metagenome (GOLD analysis project Ga0123355, IMG submission 89872) | Embiratermes neotenicus P1 segment gut microbial communities from Petit-Saut dam, French Guiana - Emb289 P1 | ecosystem: Host-associated > Arthropoda: Insects > Digestive system > Gut ... | reverse complement strand
TGGTGTGCCATCCGTATGCAAACCCCAGCCTCCATACGGAAACCACACCACCACAGCCAAGCCACAAAGTAACACCAACACACATCGAACCAGAGCAATACAACCCATGAAATAACTCAACAAATAAGTCGCAAGCTCCTGAGGATGGATGTGTTAACATCCGAAACATGTTGAGCATTAACTAATGACATAATAAAGCAAGTGACATCAAGTTGTCTCTCTTTACTCAAGTTTCACACCCAAACTCACGCCTCCAAACTGGTCCCATCCAACCGAAATTCTGAATGTCGTAATATGGTCCAAACTCTCGCTTTCAGAGCGCCGAGGCGTGAAGGTGGCCTCGCTTCATATCCACGGTCCGTGAACCCGGAGGCAACTTTATAATAATGAATGTGATTTCATAACCAGTGCTTGTGCCTCACGTGTCAGGCCTTTTGTCAGCACACTGAGAGACGAAGAAGTGGCAAGGCGCAGAATTCAGCTGTTTTTATCTTTTCTTAGCGTACTTTCGTTCCTTAAAACGCAAAAAGTGTATCTTACGTAGTATAAGATCGCCGTTCTGTTTGTCTCTTTTCCTCCAGTCAGCAGATTTTCAGAAAACTTGTTTTCAAGGTTATAGAACTCGGGGTCAAGCGGCCGGCGCCTGAAGCTGATCTCTCGTCTTTATCTACTGCCAAAGTAAAAAAAAAAATATGTAGTTATTTTTCCACTCCTTCGCATGGCTTAGTGAAGTGATACTTAGGTAATCAAGGTGCATCTTTATTACCTTCTTTATCGAATTCCCTCTTTCCTAACTTTCTTCCCTGTGTTCTCTCCATTCTTTTCCCGTTTCCTCTCACCCTCACTTTCTTCCTTTGTTCGGACAGCGTGACCGAATGAGATAGGATACTGCCTCGTTGGATGTGACGCCGTTTAATTTGGTATAATATACCGACGTTTCGGAGGAAACCTGCCTACGTCGTAAAAACGTACTCGTATTTGCTCAGCCTACCCACTCTTACGATGGAGGCTTCAGGTCCCTCAGGAACATCAGTAACTTTCTACCATACAAGAATAAGTCACATCCCAAAATACAGCAATATTTACCCCTACCTAGGCGGTTGCGCGCTTGGGGCAGAACAACTGCAGTTAAGTTCACAGTTGTTTAATTTGGCAATGATATTCCGTCTTTTGTTTTACATCCTACTGCATAAATAATGTTGCTAAGAGAATGAGGCAAAAAGTTCATTACCTCGTAGGATACGTAAAAATGGGCAAGATTAATCCACTGGCACCAACGGACATGCATTTTCCATCCGAGTCGTCTCCGTCTAAAACAAAGAAACAGTGAAACATATTTCTAAAAGCTCCATTCTCTGAGGTCAGATGCTTATAAAACCTTGTTACTTTGGACGTTATCCTTCGTCTGGCTTTTATGTTAATACCGACACTTGTCCGAAACTGGTTCTTTGTATGTCTGCACTTCAATGCACCTTCCTCAGAAGCATAACAGAAATAAGTGACCCAATAACAATCCAACTAAAAAACTTAGAGCTAATCAACTGACGAATTAAAATAACTATCTGGATAGGAGCAAACGCTCATATAGCCCCGTCGCCCCTATTTAGCAGTACATTCGTTTATCGCCCATAAAAGTCCGTGCCAAGAAATTCTGTATTATAGTAACATGGGAAAACTTAGTGCGCCACTGCCTTTATTGATAGAAATGTAACCGTAAGATGTAACCAATTTCTGACAGAGCACCAAGTTTTTGGCGTAAGTATTTTAAGGAATTATGTGCATTGAACGAAGTTTAAGTGTCATTTTGCGTTCTATTAACCCTTTGGCGCCGGAATTATTTTTTTTAAATTTTAGCACACCTGTATATAAAATGTGAATAAAAGAGGAACCAAATACTTTAGAATTATGAAACAAACTGCATTTTGAAGAGAGAAAAAACGGAGAGTATATACCATGTTTAAAATATTCAGTACCTGTATTTGTTGAATAAATATATAAAATACAACGTTTAGAGGTTAGCGGTGCGGTACGACTACTATAGTAGTCATTAGGCGTCAAAGGGTTAATAGGTACGGTATACAGTAAAGGAAGCTCTAATTCTATAAATGTCCTGCGTATTGACATAAACTGTGCTGACGATGTTTTATTTTCGACCGAAGCTTTAAAATTAAAAGGGTTTGGCATCTATTACAATTCTTCCTAGAGTTTCTACACACACCTTCTTCTCCAATTCCGTATAAGGTCTTCTAGTAACAAGTTATCAAATGGACAATAACATAAAATTTTGGGATGCAAAGAAAACAAAATGACAAAGAAAAAATTGTATTTTCTTCTTTGTCGAAGCGTCTAAACTCGGGTCAAAATAGAATTTTGTTCTTTTGTTTTACATTCGAGATTATTGAAATTACTAGGTACTAACAAACAGGCACAGATATGTGTTGAAAAGTCTGTCAGTGTTTTGTGCAGGACATTGAGGATAGAAACATAATGCAACGTGTTGTTGGTCTGGGCACTTATGAACGTAATGTTATTACATACTAACCACCAACATGTTTCGGTCACCAATTTGGCCATCTGCAGGGTGGTAAGGACAAGAATTCTATTACAATAATAATTTGTCGAAATAAATCCAAATATTATAATTGTAATTGTACGCTTTTTCTCACGGCCCTGAAGATGGCCAAACGGGTGGGCCGAACCATGTTGGTGGTTATTCTGTAAGCAGACTACATTCATACACTCAAGTGCATTTGTTGATCTTTTTAAAAATTTTACACATGGTATTACTACACGAAACACGGCGCATGTACAGCTGTGAATGTAACTTGCTGCAGGTCTGGACTTGGCTTTGTTGAAAGTTAGCAAGAGGAAACTTAAAAAAAAAAAAAAAAAAAAAAAAAGAAATTCACACCAATGGAATGAGGATAATTTTTATTAAATGTTTTTCCACGAGTTTTTTTTTAATGAATTAATACTTTTAATAATTTAAAGTAGAATTTATTTGTTCAGAAAGTTACAATATTCGATTTAGCGCCACCGCCCATAAGCAAATAGTACAGCTATAGAGGTGGCTGACTCTCAGTGACTTTCTAATGAACCAGTTGCTACCCGATTTAGTACACTTACTAATTACACCTCTTATTTTATGAGTACCAAGAGGCCATTGCTCCGGAGGTAAACATTCAACTTTAGCAGTGCTCAGGTTAAGAATGCATGTAGGTGTAATTACATGTGCCTTAATGACGCACTGCTTATCTAAACATGGGATAAATTTACCTCTAATAAGCAACTCATCAAATAAATTACTACCCCGTCGACGAACTAAGAGACCGATTGATCCAGTTAAGTGTCTAACACCCCTGCTTTGCATTCTTAAGGCCCTATTGTCAAACTATTTCCTAAAAACCTATTATTCTGACTGCGATGTTCGTAGTTTTTCTGACGTCTTCCAGGCATTGCCTGGATAATACTTCAAACTGGCCACAGATATTTCTTTCCTAACCATTTCCAAATTACTATATATTATCGCAGAATTAACCACCCTGAAACCTGAAAGCATGTAACAACAACTCAGTCTCTGTTCAGATTCACAGAAAAGCATTTCATATCATTGCTATAATCGTAAACATGCTGCGACTCTGAGCATGAGCAACAGATTTTACTCTTGTCCAAAGCATGTGGATCGCCCCTGGGGATCATCAAGCTTCGTATTCAGAGAAAATTTATGGCTACATCTTGAGGATATAAAATAGAGGGTGCAGGTTTCCTATGAGCCTTCGTAACCACCTGCTTGCCCACCTGATGTCATAACACACAACCTCATTTTGGAGGCAACTTTATTAAATATGCCAATTTGTTTCACCCCTCGAAAGTTTGTGGCTAACTTTCGGAGGTTTCCTGCCATCTTCGCTGCTGACGATTTGCGCTTGTTTCGCCGCGACTAGTGTCAGAATCAACCCGATGTCGCCTGCAGCCAAACACCTGCTGGTAGTGGCGGGACTCCACCAGAACCAGCTCAAATTGACCTTGAAGAATATCTGCCTTAGGGCATCTGAAGAGTTGTTTTGGTCAGGAATATTCTAAAGCAGGTCTACATCTTTTTCTTCAGAGGTTAATTTGTGAGTTATCTGAACTCTGACCTTTTGAAGCCCGAAGTTTATATAAATAATATGTAAAAGTTCAGTTTCTACATTACAGAAGAACTCTGCATCTTCATTATCCTCACGCACACACATACAATTCAACAAGTACATCAAATTATGGTGCTGAATTTTTGTTTCCCAGATGTGCCGGAGGAATGCATTTTTGTTCAAAACTGTCACTACATCGGTGACTAATTTTGTGGGATTTGTCCACGGCAAATGTTTCTCCTTCTTCGTCTTGAATATGATAGGGCATGTTTCTTCGTTCATGGTTGTAACCACGGCAGTGTGATTAGTCGTTGTGTTCTTAGCGTTGATCGACGTGTTCAATCAAAGAGAATTAATATCTTGGAACTCCGCCAGTGCTATAATTTCCGCGCTGGCATTTCATTATTACGTTTCTGGTTGTGTCCGCTTCTTCACTGTTTTACGTAACTAACACAGTGAATCATGCAAACAACCCTAAGGACATCAGCACATTGATTCATGTAACACTGTTGTTAACATCACTAACAAAGCGACTACAGCCTTAAGGCCCATTCAGAACCTTGACACAGACCTCAAGAATCCATCTTAATTTCATGCATATTATTGGCGCCAAGAACTCAAGAGTGTGGATGCGATAATCAAAACAACAGCATGGCGACTGTGCGAAGCGTATCGGACTTTAAACTTCCCAACGTTGGTGTATTTAGGTATTTATACTTAAGGATATTTTGCTATGACACCGTGTAGTCTGGTAGGTGGGTATCAAAAGTTCGGAGGAACAAGATGTCCGGCTATACTCTACAGATGGTAAGACACCGGACATTCCCCAGTCAAAACATGCCCGTCTTTCATAAATCCCAGAAGTTCATCGCCGCTTTCACTGGGACCCAAGACTGGTCCCTGTGCTGAGACAAACAAATCCATTCTGCACTCTCCCATCCTATTAGTATGTGTCTTACATCCATTTTAATGTTGAACCGTCATCTATTTCTGTGCCTTCAAACTCTTCTATTCCCTTCGCGTTTCCAGTAAGCATTCCTCTCCTTCCTACATGTCTTTCCCACTCCATCTCCCTTGCTTTGTTTAATATGTTACATATTACGAAAATATCTCCAGCGCAACTCTTTCAGCTTATGTTTGAATAGTACAGAATTTGGGGGACCCAAACTAGAGAAATGCCGGTCCCAGTGGCGTAGGTCTGCGGCCGCTCGCCTGCTGAGATTGTGGGTTCGAACCCCACCGGGGAGTTGTGAGTATTGTGTGTCTGCAGGTAGTCTCTGCGACGAGCTGATCTCTCGTCCAGAGGAGTCCTACCGACTGTGGTGCGTCGTTATGTGTGATCTAGAAACTTCGTGAAAGACGAGGCCATGGCCCGCTGGAGAGGGGAGGGAGGTGCTGTTGCGCCAGTAACATAACATATTAGAGAAACAAATTATTAATTCGAAATTGCTCTTATCTACTGTGAACAGATGGATACACTTGAAAATAAATATGCGAAAATTTGTCCTTGTGCGTGACATTAAGTCGTGTGAAAACTGGTGAATATAGCTCACGCATTCTGCAATTCGACACTAGGTGGGGCTGAATATTTATTTTCATATCCCTTCCGCTCTACACCCTCGGAAAAATTCCCCGGTATCCGTTGAATAGAAGACTGGGTGGAACGCAGGGTCGGTGTGGATGTTTCGGAGAGGGGATAATTTTTTTTTATTTGGCGTGAATCGAAACACGGTTCCTCGATCAGCAGCCTGGTCAAATTGCTTAAGAAGTTTTCTCAAGATTTTCTTTCATTGTTATTTACGAGAAAACGGTGGGTTTTCCAGTGACATTCGGACTGTAGTGTGAGTACCACTGAACGCTGATATGCACTCACATGGAACTCTACTCCATCCATCGTAGTCAGTTTTACACTGCTCATTACTATCTTGTTATCTCAATCGAGGGCAATTTGAGACGTAAACATTTATCGAACCAAAGTTCGAAATTCCCAGTCAAAGAGAAACCAAAGGAACTGAAAATTAACCAGTCAACCAACCAATCTGCAAACTCACCATCCTACCGATCTACCGAAATGCAGACCGGCCTAACTGCAAAATGACCACTAAATCAATAAGCCGAACTGCAAAATCAACCATCAGCCATACTACCGGACTGCAAACTAAACATTCAGCCAACCAACTGAACTGCAAATTAACCAAACAACCACTCACTCAACCGACCAAACACCAAAGGAAGTGTAATATAACCATTAAGAAAAGTACATCCACAAAAGAATCGAAATTGTATACTAACCAGCCAATTCATGAAAATAATTTTGAACTAAGCCGTCAGACGATCAAGAGAACCTCGAAGTAACCAGAAAATTGTTTACAGAACTTCCAAATGGAAGACAAACAGCCGAAAGGACTTCAGACTTACCAGGCAATCAAATTACTGATGGGCCATTTCAGCCGTCAAACAACGAACCGAACTGCGAAGTGACAAGCCAAGCAGCCTCTCCTATTTTCTCTTTATTTTTTAGTTTCTTGCTTCCTTCCTTCCTTTCTCTATGTGGGCCGTACCAGGTTTTTGCTCCAGGCAGAGCCACAAAAGGTCGACGAACATCTCGCGAAACCATTGGACACAAACAAGTGACAGGCGACAGCACGCAACGTACGAGTCTGCATACTCTGTTGAATAATTTCAACAGATATGTATTGAATTCGGAGCTTACCAACTGCACAAATAATGCATTCCGCCCTGTTAACAGGCAACTGACAGTACACTCATTACCAGTAAAAAGTAATAGATTATCTTGTCATCCTTGTTGCACCGTGCATTACGTCGAATCTCTTTAATTACGTATCACCAACAAATGCACTTACATAAAATTTCACATTAAAACACTTAAAATCGCTCCGACATGTTTCGATCCTAAGATCATCCTCAGGGAGCTACGTTGTTCCTTGCTAAAGTCATTCTTTCAATCCAAGCAGTCCAATTATTTGTGTATATATATATATAAACAAATTCAATTAATATAATCTGACAATATACTTAATAAGTACAATTTATTTCTTGAACCTTGAAGAAGGGGTCGATAGGTTTGGATTTCTTGGGCCTTGAAGATGGGGCCGATAGGTTTGGATTTCTTGAGCCTTGAAGATGGGGCCGATAGATTTGGATTTCTTGAGCCTTAAAGATGGGGCCGATAGATTTGGATTTCTTGAGCCTTTAAGATGGGGCCGATGGGTTTGGATTTCTTTAGCCTTGAAGATGGGGCCGATAGGTTTGGATTTCTTTAGCCTTGAATATGGGGCTGATAGATTTGGATTTCTTGAACCTTGAAGGTGGGGCCGATAGGTTTGGATTTCTTGAGCCTTGAAGATGGGGCCGATAGGTTTGGATTTCTTGAGCCTTCAAGATGGGGCCGATAGATTTGGATTTCTTTAGCCTTGGAGATGGGGCTGATAGGTTTGGGTTTCTTGACCTTTGCAAATGGGGCAGATAGATTGTCCCGAATCGTCAGTAAGGAATTACAACTCCACACTGCGTAATGTCACAGAAGAGCGCAGATCTCATCTTCGCAGCAGAAGCCTGACATCGCACATAATCTATATCAAATAATTAACCATCTAAACAAAAGGTACTGTTTAACATGCAGATTTTTGGAAGATTAAAGCATTCTGGAACGTTAAGCTCTTTAGATTGGTTAATAGTTGCCAAGCATTCAGAGGGCCTTGCTTCTTACACTGCGAGTAGTGAGACAGCGAATCTCACCACAATGTCAGTAAATATTTATAATTCGGTATGTCGTAACATCCCAGAATATTTGAATTTCATCTGCACAGATACGATAACCTTAAATCTCACAAAGAATTTCGTTTACATGATTTATCCACCTCGAAATTTTACGTAGTTGAAACAAATTAATATTTGTGAAAGGAGAGCCTATTGCCAGATTCCGTGGCGATTCTGTGGGCATTTGTGGAGTGGATGCTGCAGGCAAAGAGATTTGCGCGATATCGACGCTCTCTGTACAGTACAATCATAAGAGAACAAAACTGTTTAATTAAACAGCCGAATTATACGGTTGTAATTATGACACGTGCAGTAAATTAGGTACAAAAATTTATATTCTTAGTTCATATTGTAAATAAGAGCAATATATAAAATTCTGGTAAGAAAACCCTCTGCAAAACGGGATCCCATCTACTTCGCGGTTAAGTTTGATATCAGGGAAACATAACGTGGATGGTAGGTAAATACAGCTAACTCAGAAAATTGTCCATTTTGGATGAGTTTATGTTTTAAACCTTCGGGATCAGCTACAGAGGAATAATTTTACGTTTAGTTTCCAAGTTTGCTTTATTTCTTTTATGATTTTGCAATGTCGAATGACAAACAGCATTGAATGCACTTTGCGAAGACAAAGCAGCCGCGTTATTGCAATGAGCTAACCGCGTTGCAGCTCATGGTGTCCGTGACTTGCCGATTTGTTCTGCACAATCATTCACAACAGGCTTCATTTCTGTTGGAGCGGAAAATTGCCACAATAATCCATTTGCGCTTCTAATTGCTTTAGCCATCTCTTATAGAATGTTGCTGTATACAGTCAGTCTATTTTATGTAGACGGCCTTGATGCGCATTGTAGGGATAAAGTAGGGTCATTCTGGAGTGTAATGGGAGGCTGTTCAGAGGCGCGTTTCATGTCCAGTACCAGCCGTCTTCAGCCAACTAATAAGATGTGGTTTAACTAAAATGCTAGTTTGTCGAAGAAGGCTGGAAAAAAGGTCTGACACCATATTGCGCAGATAGGTGAAGTCGTCTCCGAATTTTATGGGCACATTCCGCTAAATCCGTGACCGTTACTATTAAGAAGCTGAATGATTCACACAAAACGGATAGTAGAGAAAAGAAGAAAACTTTTAAGGCTTGACCCATATGGTCCAGGAGCAAATTAACCTTCACCCCTATTAAGTGACATAAATTTCGTTGAAAATTCGAGCAAAAGTTGGTGCCGTCTTCAACACTGTTATTGTACACTGAGCATAAAATCTGATACAAATATTGTACAGTAATGTATATATATTTTTGCCCATAATAACAAGCTTTGTGAGATATTTGGATGATCGAATGACTGAGTATAGGAAATTCTTGGCAAGTTGCATGAACTTCAACTGTTAGAAAAGCATTCCATTTTTAGTATGAAAAAGGAAAATAGTTTATTTGAGGGAATAGGAGTGAATGGGAGGAGAGGTTAAATACTGAATGGCAGAGTAAATAAGTGCTGATGTGCCAGATCTCAGGACAGAGAGCAGCAAGAGCTCAAATAAACACTTCAGTGAGTTTGGAGTGCCAAAATATGCGGGAAAGTTCGATACTGGCTTCCGTGATATTAGCTCCTCCCAGACACTACTCAGTACAGTTCTGTGCTCAACTGTATCTTTCAGTAGAGCCTCAACAGTGTATTCGGTTTAGCGACAACAAAACGGGCTAGATTACAGAAGAAGCGTGGTTCGATTCCTGGGAGGGACATGAGATTTTTTTTTCTTCTCCTGTACGTCCTCGTCTGTGACCACCAAGTTATAAATTCAATTGGTACCGGATACTCCTTCTTCATGGGGAAATCTGCCGCGGCGTGAAGCTAACCACTTTTATCTATCTAGTGCCGCGATTAAGAATGAATGGAGCTATCAACCACCACCCTCTACGTCTTCGTGCAGTGGCGTGCCCAGGAATTGTGTTCGGGGAGGGGGGGGGCAACAAATTCAGTTGAGGATAGAGGACATAGAGAAAGGAGATCTGTGGGCGGTAGATCTGTAGATTGGTGTTGGCATCTTAAATTCAGCAATTTTTAACAGTTTTCACAATCGGGTTGAATTTGGCACGATTTTAGATGGCCTTCGGAATTTCGGGAGGGGGGTTGAACCCCCCAAACCCCCGCCCCCCTTGGTACGCCACTGTCTTCATGGTGTCCAGGCAGACGACTTTACGTTCACTTGTATCGTTTAGCAGAGTCGCACGTGGGTACTGTCAGTAGTCAGGTGTTGGGAAGGAAAGATATCTGTTACATTTATTCAAGACAGCCATTGTTCGGGCTAAGAACTGAACGCACAGACCTTGCGATTATGAAGCATGAGTGACACCTACTTGAGCGAGACGTTGGACCGTGTTGAGAGAGCAATGACTTGGCTCGCCTTATTCGTGACAAGGTCGGCAATCTGCATGACAAAGCGCTCCACACTTGCTGTGTGGACTCTACTCGCTAGCGGTGCGACCACCGCGGCCTTCCTTGACAACCACATCCAGACAACGAGCACTCTCACAAACTTTCTCTATCTCTCACCTAGGAAAATAAATGAGTTTTTCTTATTTAATTTCTTTCATCAAACATTACGTAGCCGGCGTAGCTCAGTCAGTGCGACGACTAAGCCAAGGGATTGTAAAATGAGAAACCGAGTTTGATTTTCAGCAACTGAAATTTTTCTGTTATTCACACATCCATATCAGTTTTGGGGCCAGCCCAGCCCCTAGCGAAAGAGTACAATGGGCCCGTTCGTCGGGAATAAAACGGCTGGAGCGTTAAGCCGACCACTCACTTGAGCACTGTGTCGAAATGAGATTTTAGTTGTAGTATAATATTAAATAACATTACTGATGTTTCTTTTTCTACCCAGAGCCAAAATTATGAATGCGTGGAACCATACTTCCACTCCCTCATACACCACAAGGATGTGCACAGGGACATTTCCTTCCGATGTTTTAGAATTTACTGCAAATTTAAAACAACCTGTTATAATTTTTTTTTATTCAATACAATTTATTGAAGCACCAAATACATGATTCCCGGCATGTTTGAACAGAAGTGTCTTCAGGTGACTCTGATAGAAGGATACTACTAGAAGTTTCATGTTACAGCATTTACGTGGTTCAAACACATAGCTGTCCGTTATACTATGTGTTTATGTATGCCTGTAACACCGTTCATGTAACGTTGTGAATCTGAAATATTGCCAACAGTTTTCTTGTATGCAGATGAAATTCACTCATGATTCTGATGCTTTTCGTGGAAGATTTTTAAATACAACTTTCACAACATACGGTTATGCACCTCTTAACTTCCAGAATATTCCAATAGGAGTGTTATTATATTGTGCAAATATATTACAATTCACTTGTGAATATTTGGATGTACGTACAATGTTAAACCAGAGGAACAGATCAAGTTTCCCTTGCATACTCCATGAAAATACGTGGTGGAAATGATATATATCAGCTTATTCTTAAACAAGGCACTAGATAATGTGAGTGGAAAGCTTCACGCCCCGGCTGCTTTACTCACAGGGGAAACCTCCTTGGTAAACATTAAATAGGAGATTGGGTGGACCCCAGAGCCGGCGTGAGCGTTTGGAGAAAGAAAAAATCTCTTGCCTCCGACGGTGTTCAAACCAGTTACTCTGGATTTTTATACACATGGGACCGTGCATCGTGAATCGAATTTAACAATTGTCCAACAAGATGGGACTCATTTAGTTTATTACATTTCTGTAGGCAGCTCTACATGTTTCGGGTGTTGACACCCATCATCAGGAGCTGGTACAACTGTAACTACAGTTTCTGGTATTGATTAACTACAATGAGTAAAATAATCTAGAATTCTAATTATACATTAGTATTAATAGAAGCGTATTTTACTCATTGCAGTTAATCAATACCAGAAGCTGTATTTACAGCTGTACCAGCTCCTGATGATGGGTGTCAACACCCGAAACATGTAGAGCTGCATACAGACAAGTAATAAACTTGTTTTTAAGCTTTCGCCGTGTTCTAAATGTAATTTATTCCTTTTTGGGTAATTCCCCGGCGTCTGAGTTCTAATTTCCGACGTTTCGGAACTCACTATCGGTTCCATCTTCATAGGCAGG
>Ga0123355_10015318_pt1 | contig 12038 bp, 4 predicted proteins | sample TergutEmb28metaG_3_FD_89872 | JGI IMG/M metagenome (GOLD analysis project Ga0123355, IMG submission 89872) | Embiratermes neotenicus P1 segment gut microbial communities from Petit-Saut dam, French Guiana - Emb289 P1 | ecosystem: Host-associated > Arthropoda: Insects > Digestive system > Gut ... | reverse complement strand
CCCCCCCCCCCAACACACAAAAAAAAAAATTTCCCCACTAAAACGTTTGTTCCAGGGGAGCCAAAAACCCCCCTTTGGGGCCCTCCCCCCCCCCCCCCCCCCCTCCCCGCCCCAACGCACTCTATACAAAGAACAGTAACTCTAGACAACAGCCAAATAACGCCTGTCCTTGTGTCAAAAGAATTCCCCTAGCTCAAAACAGTTTCATTACATTTCAAATCATGCCCTCCACCCCCTCTCCATTTGTCCTTTGTTTTCCATCCAATTAAGAAGAAACAGGACTCCCCAAACCTGATGCTAAAATTACACCGGACAAGGAAAACTTGAAATTTGCATCAAGCGAACAGTTAATCTTCTGTTAAACTTCCAGGATTCGTTCCGTGCAATTTCAACCAGTCGAATAAGCCGTTCAATATACGCAATCAGGAACTTCTTCAGGCGGAAGGTGTTCCAAAAATACGCACTTCTCCGACATCCCCCATTTTATTCATATTCGGTCATAAAGTTTAAAGCTTTTACATGTCTGCTGTACAAAATGAAAGAAAAACCACGTCACCACGTGTGTTCATCTCCCCTCAAAATCCACGTAACTAAGTTCGACTGTACTTAATAAATGGACACTTTCCAATGGTGATGATGGGGACTGGATTAAAGTGGCTCGTTATTACAGCAGTTGGCTCAGGTAAACATGGTAATGAACTTCCAGATTCCAAAAAATGGCGGTGACCTGAGGCAACATTTTACGTGGAGGTGAAGCATTTAAAGCGTAACTACGCCTGAATCGTACATAAAATATGGATTTCAATATATAAAAATGTCCTCGATAATGAGGCGTCTTACATAACGATGAAAACAAAAGAACGCTCTGTAACCATAACGTGATGTCCAATGCAGCACAGTCGTGTTACCTACAGAATGAAAACCGGAGCTGCTTCGAAGTGGAAAGATCAAGCGTTCGAATCCCAAAACGGCGACCGGCTATACCTTAAAACAAGCCACGACCCCTCCCTCCCACACTCTCACCAATTCCCCATTCCAACACACACCTTCCTTCCAACGATATACAAAAAGCGTTGATACAAAAGAAGTCGTTGCCCGCTTTTAAGGCACCTAAAACATTTACAAAACAAAAAACGAAGCAGCCACTTCACAATCCCAGGCGCCAGAAGGATAAAGCAGAGCACGCTCCGTACTGACGACCGCGCTTTAGTCGCCCGAGCGATCTGGGACCTAGGTTTGTGCACCCTCGACAGAAATAACACGAATATTAATTTCCTGTACCACAGAAAACACTACCCCTCTGCATTAAAAAGACCGAACTGTTAATGCTATTAATATAGAGAAAGATATTCATTCTCGGATATTTATGGTACGCATTGAAACCACATTTTTATGGTACGCATTGTAACCACATTTTTCTGAAGTGTCAAATACAACCACGTATAAAGAACAATACACCAGCAGCTTCCGTACATGAAAATAAATAAGTAATGGACAAGACGGGGCGTTCGCGTAACCACTGTTGCAGTGGAAAAGCAATAAGTATTAAGTAATCTGAGCGTGTGTTTGTAGCCTTAGTTACTCAGCATGCAAGGCGCATTCGCCGCATTATAGTGACATCTGTGGCCTGTCTGGCTCTGCAATATTTTTCCACATTCTCTCACAAACAGCAAGACTTTCGGTGGAAAAAAGTTATTGAGCATTAAATGTGTGAATCTGATGTTTACTGGGCCGTGCATCATTGTGATAACTGAAGAATAAAAAAACCAACTAGATGCCACTTGATATTTTATTGTACTTATTATAGGCTCAACATGTTTCAAGCATTACTATACCCATCATCATCAGGAGCTCGCGACTATAACGTTGTTTACCACATTGGTCGTGTCGTTCTTGGTTTGCTGTATGTTGGAGGTGAGGTGTAGTTAGTCTGGAGTAGTGTCCGGGTAGCAGGCTCAAGCAAGTGCTTCAGCCTGCTATTGTTGAGCCTATAAGAAGCACAATAAAATATCAAGTGGCATCTATTTGGTTTTTTGATTCTTCAGTTATAAAATGTGTATTTTGAGTTTGTCTACAACTTTTGCCTGAAAAATTTCACACTGTAAGAAGAACTGAGCCAGATATTAGAAAAGTATACTGGTCTTCACGTGAAGCACCCGTTATTCTAGGTGTATATTCCAGACAGATATTAGAAGAACATTCAAATACCAAACTTCATGAAAATTCGTCCAGTGGGAGCCCAGTTGCTCAATGCGGACAGACATGACGAAGCTAACACTCGCTTTTTCGCAACTCTGCGAAAGCCACTACATGCTTCTCATGTAGCCCTCCCTACTTAAAATCACTAGAAACCGATTTCATGTTTTGTACAGCAAAATAACCACTGCCACCAGGTGACAACCCAATTGCAGTAAATAGATATTTTTATTATTATATATTATTATTATAAAGTGCCTAAAAATGAGAAGTCATGCAGGCACCAACACGCGACTGCAGTACCGTCACACAACACTTTTTTACATCAGAGACAGAAAGAAATATAATTTAAAAAAAAACGTAACGGCCGTCACATAATGAAAACATTGTATTACCGTGTATTTTAGGTTTTCACTTCTTTTATTAGTACAAATGATAACTTTCAATATAAACGACACATACATCAAGACTGGGGCATGACAAATGTCAAAGCGTCACATCTACCTAGCGCGTAATTACTGACATCCTATCCACAGCCACATTTATGTGCAGGTGAAATTAAAAGCAATCTCCCCCACAAACAAACACGACCGCTATAAATTGCGATGCACAGCTTCAAATGGTGGGCACAGCCATTCACTGTCTCATAACTTCCCGGATTTGAAACACTCATAAATTAAATTTCGTTTGGTACAGCGTGACAGCACTTCAGAAATCCAAGGATCGTAATAACACAGCTTCCAACGCGACTTTATTTTCGCTTTCCTAGTCTCGTCTAGAGCCTACAGAGTCGCGACTTGCCATTCAACCTAATTACAACTTCATAACTTAATCCAGTCATCCAGTAACCTTATTAACGGAACAATCTGACGTGAACAAAGCATGCCAATAAATCTCAATTAGCCCTGCTTGCAGAAACTAGTTTTCAAAACCACTTTTTTAAACCCCCGCCTAACATGTATAATGCAGAAGACTTATGTATTAAGCACTTCGTTTCTTTCTGTGTTATACATATACACAAACACATACACACACATACAAACACACATGCATGCACACATACACGCATAAATCAGGAATTGCAGCATACACTCCTATAAATTCAGTTTAAAAAAAAAACAGTACTTCTTCCAACATGATTCATAAAAATAAAGAAATTATGTTTAAAAATTCAGTTCCTACCTCACAGAAAACAAAGGTAAAGTTCGCCCTAGAATAGGCCACAAAGGCCTAGAAGGGGAGTAAGGGTATAGTTCTACTCTTTCTTTAACCTTTTGGCGCCGGAATTATTTTTTTTAAATTTTAGCACATCCTGTATATATAATGTGAATAAAACAGGAACCAAATACGTTAGAATTATGAAACAAACTGCATTTTGAAGAGAAAAAAAAAACGGAAAGTATATACCGTGTTTAAAATATTCAGTACCTTATTTGCTGAATAAATATATATAATACAACGTTTGGAGGTTAGCGGTGCGGTACCACTATAGGGGTCTTTAGGCGTCAAAGGGTTAACCTCGGCGCCAGGTGTGGTTGTGTGGTCAACGCGTGGCCCGGCCGCTTTATCCCCGGGAAAGACCCGGTACCCATTGTATAGGAGGCTGGGTGGGCCCCAGGGCTGGTCCGAACAGGTGCGGAAAATCTCGCCACCCCCCCCCCCACCGGGATTCGATCCCCGGACCGTCCAGCCCGTAGCGAGTCGCTATACCGACTGAGCTATCCCGGCATACGGCAGAAAATATAATAATTATTATTTCATTTTTTACAATGCTTGAGTGCACAGTGGCAGCCCATCGCTAATTCATACTTTTGTTATTATACGTACATTTACTTTTGGACTGTTACACCATTGATACTTAATTTTGTCCAAATAGCTGCCTAAACTTCTTGCACAGGAAAAACAGTGAGTTTTCATTACAAACACTAATCGCTTAAAGATGTTGTGGAAAACGAACGCCAAGAACTGCGAAATAATACAAAACACATAAATACACTCTGGGAAAATTGCTGTTGTCCGATGTTACAACATACGGTACAATAAATTACCATTGTACTTCAACAGATGAATGCATGCCTTACAGCACGCGTTTAGAGAACTGCCACATATCAACGACAAGCACTCACACAGGCAGGACATGCAACAGCCTAGGTTTCAAAAAAAAATATATATATATATATATATAAACTGTCATATCACACACCAAGTGAAGAAAATACAGCAGAGTTACACAGTAGGTCAGCAAGGCACGGTGAACCATAACCTTGGGTATAATCCATTTACCTTATATTTCACAAAAATGTAAACAGCACCAAACTAAAAAGTTTATCTACTTATTCAGAAAAAAATCTATCATAAAGCGTTTTTAAAAAGACTAATAAATAATCAGGCACATGGCATTCACGTCTTTGGGTAAAAGGGCCTGAAATTAAATTCGCCATTTTTACTTTCAGTGCAAACTTCGCATGCCGAACGTCGCCCAAGTAGACAGCCGATATTACACATTAAAGAAAAGCCACGTGTGCACCCACCACGTGTTCATTATACCCCAATGGTACACTGAATGCATAAAACCTAGCAGCTCAGCTCCATCAAACACCGCGCAGCAAAGTCCCAAACTCCCTCTTCAGTAACCAAACAGCCAGCCGGTCCAAAAATCGTTCGCGTTGTTTCATTACCGAATTCACAAAATCCTGCCTACTCTCTTATCCCAATCCCCACTCTCACACCCTACCATTCCAGTCGATGCAGCCCCCCTGGTCGCGGACTGCAGACGTCACGCACTCATTTTCAACGGCGATTTGATCTGTACTTTAAACTAGGCCGTGCGTATCTCGTACTACAGACGCAACAGAGCAGCATACAAAGACCTCTTTCACTTTAAAACGAACTTCACTTAATCCACACACAAACATAAGCTCCACAAAATAGCTCAAGGGCCCTTCCATTATTTGGACGAAGCAGGCATCATGTGCCCAATGGCTGTACAATCACAGCTCTGAAGTGCGTCCTTGTTTGTTTGTTTGTTTGTTTTTGGCGCAACAGCCCCCAGTGGGCGAGGGCCTGCTAATTCACGAGCTTTCTATATCACACACGACACACCACAGTCGGTAGGACTCCTCTGGACGAGTGAGCAGCTCGTCGCAGAGACCTCTATCTGACAACACACAGCACTTACAAGAAACAAACGTCCATGCCTCCGGTGGGGTTCGAACCCACTATCTCAACAGGCGAGCGGCCGCAGAACTACCGGCAAAGTATATCTTAACACCTTCAAATGCAGACGACTGACGTCCCAAATGATCGTACGTCACTCCAAAGAGTCTGTCCACGCCAAAGGTCATGCGAGAAAAAGTACGAATATTTTGACATGAAAGTAAATCACATTTCATTGCGACAAACGCAGGAGCTTGAACACGATAAACTGACACCAGTTCTGTGGGAAAGAGTGTGACACAACCAGGCAGCTCGACTATAAGGCACATTGAAAGGTAAAGCAGTCCCGTTACAGGCCTGGAGTGGCCCAGAGGGTTCCAGGAAAGTTAAGGTTCCCAGATTTCATGACAAAGGCACAGGATGGTAAGGTTGTCAGCCTTACGCACCGGCCGCCTTTACCCCCAGGAATTGCTCCTGGTACTCATTTCTGTTAGAGGCTGGGTCGGAAGGATTTTGTCAATGAAAAATTTCCAATGACACCAGCTGTGATCGAACCAGCGACTTTCCGATTTGTAGCGCAGTACCTTAACCACTGTGTTACCGCGGTCCCCTACAAGGCACATTGAATGAAACCAAAAATATTCAACAACAGACTCAGCGAAGAATAAATTTCTTGTTGCGTTTGGTCAGAGGTCCAGAAATTTACCACAAATCAGGACCAACTCCATACTGTAGGCGCCAGAAGGGTGACAATGTGCATATCCCACACTAAGAACCCGCAATTCTGGACTGACCTGTGAACCTCGCTGTTATCTGACGTTTTATGCTCGGGGCATGCGAACTGATACACATTTCTGTATGTACGCAAGAAAACTACAACAATTATACTGAAAATACTGTATAAAATTTAGTAGCCTTGGCACCTTTTGCGCACTTCTGATTTAGGCAACATGTTCAAACATGAAACAATAATTTTGTTTATTCCGCACAGTAATATGAAATTATGCTTTGGTAAGTTTCGAGTTACGCCTAGTGCAGAAAGTTGACAATGGTTTTACCCTGTCAACACATTAAGAGGGCAAAATGAAGGCAAGAGCCATGCCTTGCAACATAACAGAATAAATTCTGAACACTGAAGAATAAGAACCAACTAGATGCTACTTATTGTTTTACTATACTTATGATATATAACTTGCAGTCCCTACACTTATCCAGCCTGTCTGCATCCCAGACACTTATCCAGCCTGCCTGCACCTAACTTCCAACCAATAGCAACCCAAGAACCGGACGGCCCATGTGGTAATCAGCACTATAGTCGTGAGCTCCTGATGATGGGCATAATACTGCCCGAAACATGGTGGGCTTATCATAAGTGTAATAAAACAATAAATAGCGTCTAATTCGTTTTTATTCTGCAATTACCACAACGATGCACAGTCCAACACGCATCAAATTCTGAACATCTCTTACCCTGTATCGTTTCTCTCACCAAACCTGACAATGCTTTAGTCAGCCTGGATAACAAAACTGATAGAAGTGATGAAATACACAACAAGACTCGCGGGCCCCACATCGCAAACTGCAGGTGTGGGTTCAGCTTCAGAAGCTCCAGCAAATTAACCCCTTTAGCCATTCCAAACCCTACATTTTGTCCGCACAGCGCATTAATGTGTTAGGTATGATCCACACAACAATCAGCTACTATTTCCCTCAAAAGCATTAACAGTTTGGTATTTGCAGTGAAACTCTCAACGTTGCCTGAAAATTTAAGAACTCACTTCTTTAACTCGATGAACTTCATGCTTCAGAGTGTTTAACTAGTCCGATGAGCGTCTAAATCACCACTGCAACAAAATATTCACGAAGGCAACAAAAAAAAATTCTACATGAACCGAGATTCAAAAGGTTGGTTACCCTAAACTCAGAGCATGCAAATTATAAAGAGGTAGTCTGAAAACATCTACAGAACACAAAAGAACACAGCAGAGGTACTTGGAACAATACCCGTAACCTCACTTCGTAAGCACCCTATACTTGCCAGTATACTGGTGACATAACACTTCTCAGTACAGTGAACTATATGCAAACTACGTTCCATCAATGGCTCATTCGCCAGAACATCAGACATTCAACAAAAGTCCTTCAGTATATTCAAATGTCGCTGTCCTGTTTGGACTATCCTTCAACTTGCAGACAATTCTTTTTAATTAAGCGGAATACAATTAATGTCTTACAATTACCAGCAGTCATTCACAAACATCTCGGTCATTTGACAGAACGCCTCATTTTGCTCTCTATAGCTCTCCAACCTGGAACTAAAGGTCTTAATTTGTGTAAGCGCCGAGTAGTGGATGGCGCCATTTTAAGTCGATGTTCAGACATTTTCTCTCAAGTCTGGGGGGGAAAAAAAGACTGTCCACCGAAAGCCGGGAAGGGAAGTCCTTCTCGAGAAGCTGACAGTCACGTACCTACTCAACAAGTTCCCTGCCTCCTGTGACACCGAAATTCTTCACCATGTTCACAAAAGCCTGGCAGTGGATCCTAACCTCAACCAACTAAATCCAGTTCACTCTCACATCCCACCTGTTTTTAAGACCCACTCTAACACACTCTTCCCATACACACCCAGTTCTCGTATGACCTCTTGCATTCAGCCTTCCTGACCAAAATTTTGTAAACATTATGCATCTTTTAATATGTTCCACATACCGTTAATTAATTACATATATAAAATGTATTAAAGACCAACGCACGCATTTTAATTCTATAATGTACTTTTATTTAGAATATCTTCAACACGTTTCGGCCAAAATTCCGGCCATCTTCAAGGTGATGTCTTTGATACAAGAATATAATTGTAGACGTGTCAGACTCACTCCACTATATTAAAAACCACATAATTTCGGTTGAAAGTTTTTACTCGTGAATAGTATTATAAAATAAGATAAGAACGGATAATTATAGGACAGTGGAAGTTAAAATTAGTTTACGTGGAGTGATGTAAACAGAAGTTTTATGGTGAGTTCTAATCCAGGTTATTAGGTGGTGTGCTGTCTGTGTATTGGTTGTTAATACAGTTTATAATTCTCATCTGTTCAATGTTTCCCATTTCCCACCCAACTGCTTCCTCCTTGAATATATATATATATATATAATATATATATATAAAATCCTCAACAAGGAAAGAATGGAGATGAAGCAGGAATCACAATGAAAACTCTGTAAAAGTGTCTAAAGCACCCAAATTCAAACAACCAAAGTAAAGAATGGTGTGAGTGGCATAACTTAAGGAAACTGAAGAGTCAAATCTTGTCAGATAGGCCGCTGGGAGCGTCAAACGGTCATAGTGTCTCCACCTTCAGGATCAAGTAGTGCAACAAGATACAACCTTCCTAGTTCTGCAATCAGCCAAATATTCGTCACAGATCAAACCCTAAAATCTGAGGATGCAATTATGTGCTACCTAGTTAGGGCACGCATACACATGTCGGGGAGTAGAGATGAGTAGCCTATGTGAGCACTTGAGTTACTATTAGCAGGGAACCTGAAAAAGGCTCATAGAAGAACTTCCTCTAACATCACTTCAATCACCACGAGTCTCAAAATGAGGATGCCTGAGGCCGCACAACGAGATGGTGACATCTAAATGCCTCAGCTATACTAGGAATGACTGGCGTAACTTGCGATTTCAACTCTGCCACAGTCAATCAGCATGCGGGTTACACAGACTCCGCTGGTGACAACTTATTGCAAACACCCTGCTTCAAACACGTGCACTCCAGTCTTCACGACAAAGACACACATCACATTCTGATAAGCAGTTCTGATTTTACTGCGGTAACTCCTCAAAGTTTTGTCGCGCAGCAAAATTCCCACGAAACAATGTGCATTTTTACAGCCTTCGTTTATGGAAGCCACGCGGAGCCAAAAAGTTTGTTAAAAAATTATGGGAACCGTACTGTGATGACACACGTAATTATGTCACAATGCACAGTATGGTACAGCTCACTTCTCAACTTCTTTCTGCATTCCCAAACGCAACCATCAGCTGCGCCATCTTTCATAAAGATGCTTCTTGTATTCAACCAACAGGCAGAGTTGAACCACCACAAAATTCCCATGCAGTGTATCTAAATATCTGTTCATCTTTGCAAAATAGTTCAGCTAGAACAATATACATCATACAATGCAGACGGGATAGCTCAGTCTGTACAGTTGCCAGACTATGGGCCGGACAATCCCGGGATTGACTCCCGGTACAGGCAAGAAATGCTTCTCCTTCCCGAAACGTCCACAACGACCTGAGGACCACACAGGGTCTTTTCCCTGGAGGTACAGCAGCCAGGGTGTGGCGTTCATCACTTGCCTCCATCAAGAATGGAGCTATACCTCCACCAACCCTATACTCCTTCATGGCATGCACTACGTGCCAACTCACCTTTACACTCAGATTACACAGAACACATTAAAGGGGGGAGGGGGCGTCAAAAGCGACTGTGCCACGACCATCTACGACCTACCGTGCACTAATACACACCTACTGCTAGTGTCCAAATTGTTCTATTCATATTATTGATTAGCCTTTTAAAAAGTAACTAAAACCACATTACATGTAAGGACTCAGTTCCTTCCTTCCTGAGAGGGGCGTACTTGATCAGAACGATCAACCGGGGAATCCTGTTTATTGTAAGAACCATTCAAAACACATAAATACACTTTGTGGGCAAACTGCAGAATTTTTAGTGCTGACCCTGTTGGTACATATTTACCACTAAGCTATAAAAGGTTAAGCACAAAGCCCTGTGGCTACTATACGTACTACATGCTTTACCACTAAAAATCCACATTTTGCCCACAAAGTGTATTCATACATTTGGCACAGCTCTCACAGCAGATAACAATCAACTCCATAAACAGCACAAACTGGATGGTCTCTGTAATGCACACACACACACTATTCATCTCTGAGGTATCATTACACACACATCCACACAGTGCTGGTCCTCCAACGGCTAGTGTCAGAGATGTGCTGCTCATCTCTGAATATTCTGCAATCCAAAGCTTCAAAATGGACACAAGACACAAGTCAATGCAGTGGCAGAAACTGAAAAGCAAAAATATTTGTTACTCTACGAAAGCTTCGAACAGTGACGACCACACGTACTGTAAATGTATTTCTGTTCTACAGGAGCTCCCTGCCTCCATCAGGGCATCTATTCTGCAGATGGAGGTACAACTCCATCATATTACAAGGAATCACATCCCAAAAGGCAAAATCCTCACAGAGGAAATACCTGTTATGTCCCATTAAGTATTTGCAACAGTCAGAAACACACAATCCATTCACTTTGAGTTTCTTGTTGGTGTAACACTCCTCTGACAATTTCAGAGTGACCAGCTGGCATTATGCAGACAACAAGCACTCCTGACTCAACATGCAAAATGCAGTACTATGCCATGCAGTAGATATCACAAAAATCTGGATGCATCCACTACGAATTTGCTATCGCAGACAAACATGCTGATCGGTCTGCTAAAATACATGCTACACCATACCGCATCCATGTGTTGCCAAAATCTGGATGCACCTACTAGGAATTTGCAAAATATCACAGACAAACGTGGTGATCAACCCACTACACCCTACCACACCGATAAGTTGCCTCTGTCAAACTGTTGTGACTGGAAAGAACTCATTTTCAAAAATGTACGTACATGCAAGTTTTGTGCAATGTTATAGGTCACATTACGCAATTAAAGTGTTGATTTTGGGATCCTGTTAAAGGTGCTCTTTAATACTATGCATACATGTGTATGCAGCTTCAGATGCGTGTAGCAACGTATGTATGTATATGCACCCTCAGTGGAAACTGCTGTAGCCTCTGTGTGCATGGTCTGGCTACAAGCCTAACACCATCATAACTCACAATTCCCTAAACCTTTTACTTTCACACACATAACCATTAGCAAGCATTCCATAATGTTAATTAAAAACACATGACAAAAAGTTAACTGGTCTGGTCATTTCTGCTCAGAACTTGAACAAACACATTCTGATTAACTTCACATGCAGATGTCTTCTTATAACCCTGGACATTCTCCTGGCCTTTCATTGTGATTCATCATCATTATGCAAGACTCCCCATGAATGTCAGACATGGCTGGTATTAACATTTCAGTCTTGAACAGGGGTGCAAAAAATAAAAACCGAATATTATACAACATGTGACGCAGATAATTAACAAGCAGAAGCACTCATTCCCTCCATGAGATTTACCTGTTTTCCATGTCGATACTACAAAACACAGCAAGAATAACATTCAAGTTAAGAAATGAAAATATATGTCTTGGGAATGAGAACTGAAATCAGAATCCAGAACTGTTTCAGAGAACTCACACATCACTGTAACAGCAATGGCTACAGTGCATCCTAGCAATAGCACAGAACTAATAAAAAAAAAAAAGTCTGGGTGTTCACTGTTAGGTCCAGGGTACAAACCAGAAGAACAGAAAAGTTAAATTTTATTAGACAATGCCTTAATGGTCTCAGAACAATGCCCAGGGTTTTAACCCTTTCCCCTCCCTAACGCTCCAAAGCGCTCGGGATTTAAAAGTCCCCTCCCCCTCTAAACGCTCTAAAGCGTTTCTGGTTTAGTACGTAAATTTAAATGTCCCGTGAAAAAACT
>Ga0123355_10015316_pt1 | contig 12039 bp, 9 predicted proteins | sample TergutEmb28metaG_3_FD_89872 | JGI IMG/M metagenome (GOLD analysis project Ga0123355, IMG submission 89872) | Embiratermes neotenicus P1 segment gut microbial communities from Petit-Saut dam, French Guiana - Emb289 P1 | ecosystem: Host-associated > Arthropoda: Insects > Digestive system > Gut ... | reverse complement strand
TTTGCAAGCCTTTTTAAAGCCCCGAAAATTATGTATTACATCAAAAAACGCTTGGAAATCAGTTCCTCGCACCAATTATATTTATCTTACGAGAGTTCGTGCGAAAGCCTGCACGGACACAATTGGATTGTTTATGTTTATTGCAAAGGCAAGGAATTGAATGCAGACGGAATGTTGGTCGATTTTTCGGAAATCAAACGACTTGTTCACGGAACCTTAGACCACAAAAACTTGAACGAAGTGCTAGATTTTAATCCAACTGCCGAAAATATCGCAAAGTGGATTTGCGATCTCGTACCTCATTGCTATCGCGTAGAAGTTTTTGAAACCGAAAACAATATGGCTTGCTATGAAAAAGAGGATTAACGAAATTTTTTACTCCTTGCAAGGCGAAGGTTTTTGGACTGGAACGCCGATGATTTTCGTACGTTTTTCGGGTTGTAATCTGCGTTGTAGTTTTTGTGACACCGAGCACGAAACTTTTACGGAAATGACCGATAGCGAAATTTTGGCGCAAATCGGCGCGTTTCCAATTAAGCGCGTTTGCCTCACAGGCGGCGAACCTTCCCTTCAAATTGACGACAAACTCATCGAAATCTTGCACCAAGCAGGATATTTTATTCACATCGAAACTAACGGCACAAAACCGTTGCCGAAAAACATCGACTGGATTACGTTAAGTCCAAAAAACGAACAAATCGTTCTCGAAAAAGCCAACGAACTGAAAATTGTTTACACCGAACAAAACGTGCAAAAATGGCTGTCGTTTCCCGCCGACCATTTTTTTCTGCAAGCTTGCTCTTGCCGAAACACAGAACAAACCATTCAATACATTCTCGCAAATCCTCAGTGGCAGCTCAGCGTTCAAATGCATAAATATTTGGATATTCGCTGATTTTTAAAAATTCTCATATTTTTTTTACTCCGTCAAAGAACTTTTTACACTTTGAGTTGTTTTATTGATGAATCACGACATTTTTTAATAATTAACTCTTATGAAAATAAAAACATTATTTCTCGCTTTACTGGGATTAATCTTTGGTTGCAGCGAAATCTACGCGCAAAATTACGGTCCCGAGTTGCTAACGCGCAATAATTTCGGAACTACCGCCGATGGTATAAATACCGTAAACCTTTATCCGAATATAACAAGTGCTAATTTAGATTCGGTTTACTCTCAACCGCCCACGCTTGTTTATGTCAATAACAAAACATTGAACAGCACTTCGCCTCCGCCGCAAAATATCTCTATTAACCCTGCGGTAACGGTTGCTCCGCCACTGCCTGCCGGACAAACTTATTACAGATTTGGTTTTACTGAGCCAAAATACAGTAATTTGTATTCTTTTTTGAAAAAGAACGGTAGTAACTCGGCTGTGCCAATACCGATGGCGCCAACAGATGGATATTACGTTGTGGCTACTTCTACTGCCGGAATGTACAGTCCGCCAACCGCCGGTTCGGGAGGTATTTCGTGGTACACAATATATGACAGATATGAAACCAATATAGCCGACCCGACTAATTATTTCCTGATTTTCAACTCAGATGCCGTTATCAACAAGGCTTTTTATAAGCAAAAAATAAAAGTTACGCCCGGTCAGGCTTACCGAATGAGCGCAGATTATGCTCGATTAAATTCAGGTGGAAGTCCTCCGGAATTAGGTTTTATCGTTATGACTTCGTCGGGAAATAATGCGACCGACAGTGTAAATTTGCGCAGTGCAGCACCTAATGCTCGTACAGGCAACCTTCAAGATAATGGCGGACAATGGCGAACTATCGCTTTCGACTATGTGGCTCCTTGCACGGCAGATTCCGTTTGGATTGCTTTTGTTAATTTGGACAACGGACAAAATGGAAATGACTTGGCATTGGACAATTTAAGTTTGAGAGAAATACTTTTGCAAACTACGGTGAACATTTTCGGCGATTGTAGTCAGATAACGCTAAGTGCAGTGGTTGGATTGCAAACAAGTAGTAGTTATACTTTCGCTTGGTATAAAGAAGGTAATTTAACATCGATAGGAAGCGGACAAACCATCACTATTTCTACCAGCGATGGAACTTATCCGGGCAATTATTATTACACAGTTAGTGCATCATCTACTAATCTTTGTCCTATGAGAGCTCCTTCGATAACGATAAATGCAATGGATGTTGTAAATTGCAATAATATTCCGACAATATGTGCAGTTGATGATGCGATACAAGCCATTCCCGGTATAATAGTAAGCGATAATATTATAAGCAACGACTGCAATAACAATACTTGCGGAACAGTTGGTTGTCCATCGGATAATTTACAGGTATTGCAATTTGCCATATTGACCGGTTTTGGTATCAATCCATCTGTTGGAACATATTCGCCCGGAACGCCGGTTGTAATTACCGACAATGCAGGAAACACCGTCGGTGTGCTTACGATTGCGACAAACGGTGATTTAACTTTTCAAGAAGTGCCAAATTATACAGGAACGTTGGATGTAATCGAACTTCCTTATACAATTGTGCATACCGCAACCGGCGCAACTGCTACGGCAAATGTTCACATTGATTTGCGCTTGTCAAATTACACTTATACTGCACAAGCCTCTTGCGCAGGTTATCCTGTAACGGTTGTGTTTACGGCTTTGGCTTTTTCAAACGATGATTTTATCAACAATGTAACCGGACAGCCTTATTTGCCCAATAACCCGACAGCAGGAGTAGATTCGGTAGCGTATCGTTATTATTTGGTCAATACCAATACTATGGATGTAATATCAGACCGAACAGCTGCATATTACAATGCAACATTCAGCATTGAGCGCGACCCGGTTAATCCATCAGCCGGAGGCTCAATAACGATTCAATTTGTGGAAAGACTTGCAGGATTAAATAGTTATCAATTGCGCAAAAAAGAGCCTTATAATGCACCAAACCTTAATGCAGATGATACACTTCGATTGCTTTCCGTGCGAGTTTGCCCCAATTGGGCTATTTGGAACGGAGCAACAACGGCAAATCCAACTTCGTGGACAAACTCCGATAATTGGGCTGCCAACGGTATGGGAGGTTTCCCCATTTGGTGTACCGATGTAACTATTCCCGGCGACTCGCTTATGGATTATTTCCCGATAATAAACAAAGGTACGGATGCTTGTCGCGATATTATTTTTGAATCGGGAGCAAGTGTCGGAAAAATACAGGATTTGATTTACCGTTCTGCGTATGTGCAATATCAACCGCCCGGATTTGATAATAAATGGACAATGATTTCGGCACCGCTCAAATATATTTATTCAGCCGATTTTCAGTCCGACCCATCTTGGGGAAGTCACGCATTTACGGATATTAAATCTTATATGAGTTATTTCGATATGGCTTTCTCAGATAACAATGCACCAAATCCGGATGGCGTAACAGGAACGTATCTCGGTAGTTTTTCCAGACCTTTTGCAAATTTGAAACAAGAATTGTCTGCTGGTTTTGGCTTTGCTTCCAATGTAGTTTTTACAAATGGCGGCGGAACGACTTTTACTCACGACTCTACTTTTTATTTACCGCGATTTATACCTTACGGTAATGCTAAATTTTTTCAAGACCTTGCTACGATTTTACGTGAAGTTACTTATTCATACCACTATACAGATAATGGCGAATGGGTAAGCAGTCATCCCAATCCTAACTTCAATCCATTTGTTTTACCGCGAGGTACGGTAGCCGGAAGTGGCGTTGGTGCAACCGGAAAAACTACGGATATTATTTGGAATAGTTATTTTGAAAATCAACAAGGACCTGTTTGGACAATCAATCCTTTGGCAGGACAAGACAGCCGTTACCGTTTTGTTTACGAGGATTCAAAATACGATTATGATGCAAATGCCGGTACATTCACCGTAACGCTCTCTGCAATAGGCAATACACGCATTGTAGGCAATCCGTTGATGTCGCATTTGGATTTTGATGTATTTTATGATGTAAATCAATCGAATATTCAACCTTATTACCGCATTTGGGACGGCACGAGCTTTTATACTTATGTAGTTCCTCCAAATCTTTACGATAATAGTGTTTGGGTTGGAATGGACAATCTTTCGACCGACCCGGAGATAACAAACGGTTCGTTGAATTTGCGCTACATTGCTCCAATGCAAGCTTTTTTTGTAGATGTAACAAATGAAAACAGTCCGTTGGTATTGAATTTCAATACAGCGATGTCCACAGCGCGAGCCTCCGGCGGCACGAGCAACAACAGATTGCGTTCGGGAAGACAATCCGTGAATGAAAATTTACTGAAATTACATTTGAAAATGAACGAGATAGAAACCATTGCTCTTTTGGCTTCTTTGTCCGGTGCTTCGGACAGTTACATTCCGGGCGAGGATATTTACAAATTATTTTCGTACAATGCTGCTACGCCCGAAATCTACACCATTTCGGATAAAACAGCCATAGAAATTAATGCTGTGAGCCAAGACGGCGCTCAAAAACTTATTCCGATAGGCATTAAAACCAATCAAACCGGACAGTTTGAGATTTCAATCGAAGGTGTTGCCAATTTCACTGCTTACGAAAAAGTTTTTTTACGAGATGTTTTGGAAAATAAAAACTATGATTTAAGAAAGAAGGCTTCTTTCACATTCGATAAAACTTCGCAAGAAAATCTCGAAGGGCGTTTTTATATTTTTTTGAGTTCGGAACAATTAGCTACGGAACTTCCTGTTGTTGATAATCAAGACATTGTGATAATACGCGAAAGTGATGGCGTTCGAGTATATTCGCCGATAGATGCAATTGAAAGTTTTGAGATTTACGATGTTTCCGGTCGTTTATTATTTAAAGAAGCAAAAATAGGCGCTTCCACTTACTTATGGAATTCGAGATTGGAACAAGGCATTTATGTAGTGAATGTCCTTGCGGGCAAGTCTAAAAAAGCTCAAAAAATTAAATGGTAGAAAATTATGAAAGTAACAAATTTAATAGTTGTCGGATTTTTCTGTTTCTTTTCTGCATACGGAGTTGAGTATAAATATGAGTATGGAGCAACTTTACCAGATTATTATTCGAGCGAAAAAACATATCCTTTTCAAACAGAACCTTTTGCGGAAACAGCAGGAATAATGGCATCATCCGGATTGGATGGCGAAACTGAATTAGGCGGAATAGAACGACCTGCTAACATCGGAAGCGGTATGTTTGCGATGTTGCTGTTCTCGTTGGGTTATTGTTTAAAGCGGTATCGTTCACCTTCAAAAAAATAAGATGGTGATAAAATGCGCGAAAGTAGAGTGCAATCCTCGCTGGTCGCCTAAAATTGATAAAGATATAATGGTTTACGCAAATACTTGATTTCCACCTGATTTTTCACAAAACAACCTGGATAACCGAGTGTATAAACCTATCTTCAAACCTAATTACCTGATTATGTTTTTGTTGAAAAACTGAAACCTAAACTAACACAAACTCTCAATCGAAAACATTTCGGTTGAGAGTTTGCATTTTATATGATTTATAAAGTAGATAATAAGAAAATAAAATAATATCTTTGCGGAAAATTTCAACGATGTTTAAAAATTGAATATTTAACCAATTAAAACAATGGGCAAAAAACAATCTATTGAATTGGAGCAGGCAGTAATTCGTTTTTCGGGCGATTCGGGCGACGGAATGCAACTGACAGGAACTTTATTTTCCAATATTTCGGCAGTGCTTGGCAACGAAATCTCAACTTTTCCCGATTATCCGGCAGAAATTCGCGCTCCGCAAGGTGCACTCGGCGGAGTTTCGAGTTTTCAAGTGCATTTAGGTTCGGAAAAAATTTATACGCCGGGCGACCAAGCCGACATTCTTGTGGCAATGAATGCCGCCGCGCTGAAAATCAATGCGAAAGAAGTAAAAAAAGGTGGTGCAATTATCTATGACATCGATTCGTTCACAAAATCGGATTTGGAAAAAGCCAAATTCACAACCGATAATCCGTTTGAGGAATTGGAATTGTCGAGTACGATACAACTTATTCCTGTGCGATTGACAACTTTAACGAAAGAATCGTTGAAGGATTTTGGTTTGGACAATAAGGTCATTTTGCGAAGCAAAAATATGTTTGCGCTCGGTTTGGCTTGCTGGCTTTTCAACCAACCAATGGAAAAGGCAATCCATTTTTTGGAGGATAAATTCAGCGAAAAACCAAAAGTGTTAGAAGCCAATATCAAGGTTTTGACCGATGGTTTCAATTACGGAAACAATATTCATCTCACCATTTCGCGCTTTGTGATTGACAAATCACACGATTTGCAAAAAGGGCGTTACACAAGCATTTGCGGAAATACTGCTTCGGCGTTTGGTTTGATTGCTGCTGCTGAAAAAGCAGGTTTGCCTTTATTTTTAGGAAGTTACCCGATTACTCCGGCAACGGAAGTTATGCAAGAATTGACTTATCGCAAAGATTTGGGCGTGAAAGTTATTCAAGTCGAGGACGAAATTGCGGGAATTATGACAACTATCGGCGCGGCATTTGCAGGAAATTTGGCAGCGACAAACACTTCCGGACCGGGATTATCGCTCAAAGCTGAAGCAATCGGTTTGGCGGTGATGGCAGAATTGCCGTTGGTAATTATAAACGTTCAGCGAAGCGGACCTTCGACAGGAATGCCAACAAAAACTGAGCAAACAGATTTATTACAAGCACTTTACGGCAGAAACGGCGAATGTCCGGTTGTTGTGATGGCGGCAAGCACGCCTGCAAATTGTTTTCATTACGCTTATATGGCGAGCAAAATTGCGCTGGAACATATGACACCTGTAATTTTGCTGACCGACGCTTTTATCGGCAACGGTTCGTCGCTTTGGAAACTTCCGAAACTCGCCGAACTTCCTGAAATAAAACCGCATATCGTAACCGAAAATATGAAAGGAAATTGCAACGTGCTGACGCGCGACGAGCAGACAAAAGTGCGTTTTTGGAGTTTTCCCGGAATGGAAGGATTTGAGCATCGCAACGGCGGTTTGGAAAAAGAATTTTCAAAAGGAGGCATTTCGATTAATCCCGAAAACCACGAAAAAATGGTAAAAACGCGTGCCGAAAAAGTGGATTATATCGCCAACCTTATTCCTGATTTGGAAGTTATGGGCGATAAAAATGCCGATTTGCTCGTAATCGGCTGGGGAAGCACGCAAGGACATTTGATTAGCGCGGTCGATACGCTGAACGAAAACGGAAAACCGGCGGCATTGGCACAATTTACCTACATCAATCCGCTTCCGAAAAATACGGAGAAAGTCATTCGCCAATACAAAAAAGTAGTGGTTTGCGAACTCAACAACGGACAATTTGCAACTTACCTGCGCACGAAAGTGCCGGGAGTTGAATTTTTGCAATATAATAAAATTCAAGGACAACCTTTTACGGTTTCGGAACTTGTTGAGTTTTTGAGAAGTATGTAGATGTTCATTATCTGAGTTTTACAGAAAAAATGGTTTTTAAAAAGATGAATTATATAGTTCCGAATTTACCATTGCCGATTGACTTGGAAACAAAAGCGGTTTTTCGTCAATTAAATTCTGCCAATAAAAAATTGGCAGAACTCAAAGGCGTTGTACAAATCATTCCCAATGAAACCATTTTGATAAATACGCTTGTGTTGCAAGAAGCAAAAGATAGTTCGGCAGTGGAAAATATCGTTACTACGCACGATGAACTTTTTCGCGCTCACGTTGATTGGAAACATTTTGCCATAACTTCCTCTACCAAAGAAGTTTTAAACTATTCTACTGCGTTGAAATACGGTTTTGAATTGGTGCGCAAAGACGGTTTACTTACCAACACACGAATAAAAGAAATTCAAGAAATTTTGGAAGTCAATCAAGCAGGTTTTCGCTCTGTTCCCGGTACTGCTTTGAAGCGCGGCGATGGTTCGGTTGTTTACACACCACCTCAAAGCAAGATTGAAATAGAGCGACTTATGGAAAATCTGGAACTGTTTATCAATGTTGAAAGAGTTTCCGACATCGACCCGCTTATCAAAATGGCGATAATTCATCATCAATTCGAGAGTATACATCCTTTTTACGATGGAAACGGCAGAACAGGCAGAATTATAAATATTCTCTATTTGGTTACTCAAAAATTGCTCGACCTGCCAATTTTGTATTTAAGTCGTTATGTTATTCAAAATAAATTGGAATATTACTCTCTATTGCAAAGCGTTAGAGATAACGGCGATTGGGAAAAATGGGTAATCTTTATGCTCAAAGGCGTGGAACAAACAGCCGAAAGTACGATTATTTTGGTAAAGCAAATTGCAAATTTAATGCAACAGTTCAAGCAAGTGCTTCGCCCTTTGCTTGGCAAGTCGTATCGGCACGATTTACTGAATAATCTTTTTTCGCATCCTTACACAAAAATCGCTTTTGTACAGGAAAATTTGCAAGTATCAAGACCTACAGCGGCGGAATATCTTGATAAAATTGTGAAAATTGGGCTGATAAAGAAGGTAAAATACGGAAAAACAAACTATTATTTGAATATGCCTTTGTGTGAATTGTTTATGAGCGTATCGCAAATTCAAGAAATGAGCGAAAAAGATATAATAGAATCTGTGAGCGAACAGTTTCTCATATAAAGAAAAACAGCATTTACTTTACACGACAATTTTCTCGTGTAAAGAAAAACGGCATTTACTTTACACGACAATTTTCTCGTGTAAAGAAAAACGGCATTTACTATACATGACAATTTTCTCGTGTATAGAAAAATGCCATTTACTATACACGATAATTTTATCAAACAAAAAAACAAACAATAAAAAAACGAAAATATAATGCAAAATGGAAACAACAAAATATACAGCAAAAGATTTTAAAAGCGACCAATACGTTCGTTTGTGTCCGGGTTGCGGCGACCACGCGGTGGTAAATGTATTACAAAAATCGATGGCGGAAATCGGCATTGCGCCGCATCAAACGGCGGTTGTTTCGGGTATCGGTTGCTCGTCGCGACTTCCGTATTACATTAACAGTTACGGTTTTCACACCATTCACGGTCGCGGTGCGGCGGCGGCAACAGGCGTGAAAGTGGCAAATTCCGAACTCACCGTTTGGCAAGTTACAGGCGATGGCGATTGTTTGGCAATCGGTGGTAATCACTTCATTCACAGCGTTCGCCGAAATGTGGATTTGAATGTACTTTTGTTCAATAATCAGATTTACGGCTTGACAAAAGGGCAATTTTCGCCCACCACGCAACAAGGAAAAATTACAAAATCGTCGCCTTTCGGAACAGTTGAGCGACCGTTTTGCCCCGCAGAACTGACTTTCGGGTCGCGCGGAACTTTTTTTGCCCGCACATTAGACGTTGATTTGAAAACAGCTCAAGCGGTAATCATCGCCGCTGCGCAACACAAAGGCACTTCGGTTGTCGAATGTTTGGTAAATTGCATTATTTACAACGATGGCGCGCACGGTTGGTTAGCAGAAAAAGAAACTCGCGCCGACAGAAGCATCGTGTTGGAGCACGGAAAACCGATGATTTTCGGCAATAATCGCGACAAAGGTTTGATATTGAACGGACTTGATTTAAAAACAGTTACCATCGGCGAAAATGGAATTACCGAGAGCGATATTTTAATCCACGATGCAAAAAAACAAGACCCGACGCTTCATTTGAAACTCGCTATGATGGAAAGTCCGAATATGCCGATTGCGCTTGGCGTTATTCGCGCCGTCGAAGCCGAAACTTTCGACCAAGCCGTTGAAAATCAAATAAAGAACATTCAAGCAACCGCCAAAATCAAGAGATTTGATGATCTGGTTGATAGTTTGGAGCAGTGGGAAATGTGATAGTTTTAATCTAAAATTTTATGAAACGTATTATTCAAGTAATCTTCTTTCTGTCAATAAGTTGCTATTCTTATAGTCAATTTATATTGAGTGCCGAAGGTGTAACGGCTGATAATGTTTGTACACCAAACACTGTTTGTTTTTTAACGGGATTAAGGAATGAAAGTCGTGCCAGACCTGTTGAATCTATGGAAGTTATCCAAAAAAGATTGAATGAAACAGTTTCTTTTGCAAGAAGTAATCCCTCTTTTGAAGCAAGTCCTGCAATACAATTTGCAGTTAATTGCAGAGGAGAAATTGGCGGTGGTTTTCATATTGTTACAAAATCGGGAAACGATGAATTAGACAAAGAATTAATGGATTTTTTTAAAACTATCAAAGAATGGAACGCAGGAAGGATAAATAGAAGGCGAACTGTTGATAGTTGGTATATGTGGAGATTAGAAATTAAAGATGGAAATATAACCTTTTGAACAGATAAACAATTATTATGCATTCACTATCAGAACGATTAACAGCACTTTCGCCTTCCGAAACGCTTGCGATGTCGCAAAAAAGTAATGAACTCAAATCGCAAGGAATTGATGTGATTAATTTGAGTGTCGGCGAACCTGATTTCAACACGCCAAATCATATCAAAGAAGCCGCAAAACAGGCTGTGGACAATAATTTTTCGTTTTATTCGCCTGTTCCGGGTTTTCTTTCGCTTCGCAAAGCCATTTGCACGAAACTCAAAAACGAAAATAATTTGGATTATTCGCCCGAACAAATTGTTTGCTCCAACGGCGCGAAACAGTCGCTTTGCAACGTCATTCTTTCCGTTATCAACGCCGGCGACGAGGTGATTATTCCTGCGCCTTACTGGGTGAGCTATCCCGAAATGGTAAAATTGGCTGACGGAACTTCGGTGATTATTTACGCAGGAATTGAGCAAGATTTCAAAATCACGCCCGAACAACTCGAAAAAACCATCACGCCGCGCACAAAAGCATTTATTCTTTGCTCGCCGTCTAACCCAACAGGAAGCGTTTACACAAAAGACGAGTTGAAGGCATTGGCTGATGTTTTGGTTAAATATCCGAATATCATTATTTTATCCGACGAAATTTACGAACACATCAATTATTTGGATAAACACGAAAGTATCGTACAGTTTGAAAACTTACGCGACCGCACAGTGATAATCAACGGAATTTCAAAAGGTTACGCAATGACAGGTTGGCGCATTGGCTGGATTGCTGCTCCGCAATGGATTGCTTCGGCGTGCAACATTTTGCAAGGACAATACACTTCAGGCGCGTGTTCGATAGCGCAAAAAGCCGCCGAAGCCGCTTACACAAGCGACCAAACCTGCGTTGGCGAAATGCGCACGGCTTTCGAGCGACGCAAAAATTTGGTGCTTGACGCTGTTCGCCAAATTTCGGGCTTGAAAGTAAACGAGCCGAAAGGCGCATTCTACGTTTTTCCCGATTGCAGTTCGTATTTTGGGAAATCATTCAACGACAAAAAAATAAACGATGCCGGCGACCTTGCGATGTATCTTTTGGAGGAAGCGCACGTTGCCTGCGTTGGCGGAACGGCTTTCGGCGCGCCAAATTGCATTCGTATGTCGTACGCTACTTCTGATGAGAATTTAAAAATCGCTTTTGAGCGGATTAAAATTGCGTTGGAAAAGTTGAAATAATTTTCACGATAAGCAAAAAATCCCAACTTTTCAGTCGGGATTTTTTATCTGCTGAATTTCACTAACAAGGCTTATTTTGTTAGTACAATACATTTAGAAATATTTTCACAATCGGCAAAAAAACACTAATTTTGCACCCTTGAATTATCAAACTAAAAAACAAAAAATATGGTAAGTTACAAAGAACTTGGATTGGTAAACTCCAAAGACATTTTCAGAAAAGCGATGGAAGGCAAATATGCAATTCCTGCTTACAACTTCAATAATTTGGAACAAATGCAGGCAATTGTTTCGGCTTGCGTTGAAACAAAATCGCCCGTAATTCTGCAAGTTTCGAGCGGTGCGCGCAAATATGCAAACCAAACTTTGCTTCGCTATTTGGCACAAGGCGCGGTGGAGTATGCCAAAGAATTGGGTTACGAAATTCCTATCGTGCTTCATCTCGACCACGGCGATACGTTTGAACTTTGCAAAAACTGTATCGATATGGGATTTTCGTCGGTAATGATTGACGGCTCGCATCATTCTTACGA
>Ga0123355_10015315_pt1 | contig 12039 bp, 12 predicted proteins | sample TergutEmb28metaG_3_FD_89872 | JGI IMG/M metagenome (GOLD analysis project Ga0123355, IMG submission 89872) | Embiratermes neotenicus P1 segment gut microbial communities from Petit-Saut dam, French Guiana - Emb289 P1 | ecosystem: Host-associated > Arthropoda: Insects > Digestive system > Gut ... | reverse complement strand
CTCTCCGAATCTCTCTCCAGGTCGCGCCGGCCGGAAAAATCTCCCCGCGCGCGGGCCTGTTCTGGCGCGGGGTCAGACGATGATGAGCGGGTCCTCTGCTTCTGCGTGCTCGCATGCCCAGACTGCTGCTGAGACTGCGGCGAGTATGGTGCCGGCCGCGTCGGGTGCCCATGACCAGCCGCTGGTGCCGCGCCGGCGTTCTGCTGATGAGACCGCGCCGCCGAGCACTGTGCTCGACCGGAGCCTGAGGGCGGGGGGCTCTGCGGTGAGCCTGTCGTATACCTGCCCCGCTGCGGCGTCGACCTGCTGTGTTCCGATGCGGACGAGCAGCGGGCCGAGCTGCGCCTCGACTGCGTCGCAGACTGACGCCGCCGGCCCGTTGCGCGCGACGCCGACCGCGAGGGGTGCGTGCCGCTCGGTGAGTTCGGTGAGACGCTCGGCGACCCAGCCGGCGCCGTCGCGGTGCTCGACCAGCTCTGCGACGCCGCCGCCGTACGCTGCGATGGCTGCGGACATTCTGTCTGCGCTGACTGCTGCGCCGAACGTGACCGGCTGCCCGGGGGAGCTGGACGTGCTCGCGTTCTTCCACACCTCGTCGCCGAGCAGAGGGCCTGTCACGCCGGGTACCCACTGGTTGAGCCACTGCTGCCGGAACGCCCGCTCCGCGCTCATGGCGCGGGCGGTGGTGAGCCGTTGGAGCCGGCGGGCGTCCCAGTGCGGCTGGCATCTGCGCCACATGTCCTGGTCGTCCAGGTCGAGGTCGGGGTCCGGGGGTGCTGACCATTCGATGAGCAGCACGTCCCGCGGGTCGTCCATCGTCGCGATAGCTGCTGCCCTGTTGGCGAGCATGAGGTCCGACTCGGCTGTGCCGGCGGTTGAGACGAGCCACGACTGCGGTGACTCCGCCTCGGCCAGCGTCGGCTCGATAGCCTCATCGAACACCCGCCGTGGCACGCGCCATGCCTCGTCTACGAGGGCCATTGACAGTGAGAACGCGACGCCGGCGCCGTCGGTGGCTGCCTGCACCATCCACCGTGACCCGTCGGCCAGCTCGATCTGCTGCTCGCCGTTCGCCCACCGCACTGATGTCTCGGGCAGGTCGTTTGCCCAGAACGCGGCGGGTCGCCACACTTCCTGAGCGGCGGTGAGCTTATGCGCGACGTGCAGTATCGCCTGCTCCTCGCCCCATCGCTGCGCCTGCCCGATCCGCCAGGCGCACAGCTCCCGCTCGATCCATGATTTGCCGATCTGCCGGGGTCCGGACACGATGACCATGCGCCAGACGAGCCGTCCGTCATCGTCGGTTTCGAGCGCCCGGTGGGCGACGAGCCGCTGCCACCACCGGTGCCCGGCTGAGCGTTTCGAGTGCAATGCCTGCGACTCTGCCCATTTCAGCAGTTCGGGGCCGAGCGTGCCGGTGGCCCTGGGGTGGGTGCCGGTCATGAGCCGGGGCCAGGTCGCGTTCTCCGGGGGGTCTTCCAGGCCCCACAGCTCGGCTACCATCGCCGGCTCGGCGGCAGTCCCGTCGAGTGCGGACGCGGGCGCGACGCCCGCTGGTTGCAGGCTGAATGCTCAGGCCACGCACCCTGGGCTGCTGTGCCGCCGTCGGCGACGTCGACTACGTGACCGAGTTCCCACCTGTCCCACGGCATGATCAGCTGCCCGCACCGCCGGCACGGCAGGGGCAGCGCGTTGCCGTAGCTGGTGCGCAGCTTCCGCCACGCCATGCTCTGCCGCTCGCCCATGCCAGTCCTCCCGGCTCGCGATTGTAATTACCCCGTTACGATCTGTAACGTCGCATGAGGACCGCTGACGCCAGGGCGCGTTCCTTTCCAGCAGGTCAGGGGATACTCACAGCCAATGACCAGACGGGCGCGTGAACGGCCGGGGAACCTGCGGGTTCTGCCCGGCGGCGGCGGCGGCGACCTTGAACGACCGTCGTGGCTGTCCGACGCTGCGTCGGCTGAGTGGGACCGGGTTGCGCCTGCGCTGCGCAAGCTCGGCATGGCCGAGCCGGCTGACGAGACAGCGCTGGCTGCCTACTGCGAGGCCGTCGCCCGGCTGCGCATCGCCTCGGACATCGTCATGCGCACCGGCCTGGTCGGCAGGGACAAGGACACCGGCGCGCTGAAACGCAACCCGGCTGTGGCGCTGGCGCGCGACGCGTCGTATGAGGTGCGCATGTGGGCGCGTGAGTTCGGGCTGACCCCCGCCGCGCGGCTGCTGCTGCGCCACGGCCACCTCGCCGGCGCTGCCCCTGACGACGTCCCCGACCCCGGCCGTCCCCGGCACTCCGCCACTGACAGCCCGTACGGGGGCAGGCGGTGACCGCTGTCGCGGTGATCGCCGTCATGGCCGTGCTGGCGCTTGCCGCCGGGTTCGCGACGTGGCTGCGCGGACGCGACGGGATGCTGTAATGCCGCCCCGCACGCCCAGGGCCAGGCCGCCCGCCCGCGTCGGATTCGGTCCCCGCGCCGGCCAGCTCGCCATGCGGCAGGGCACGCCGCTGTCCCGTCATCCCGCCGGCGTGGCGATGCGATCGGCGACAGACGGCCGGGACATGCTCATGAACACACCCGACGGCTGGGAGGTTGACCAGCCGTGGCTGTGGTGGGACGGCCCGGCGGGGGGCGACGGGACTGGGGGGCCGCTCGGAAACCCCCCGCCGGGCGCCGGGCTGCCGCTGAACCTGCCGGCTGCTGTCATGCGCTGCACCAGCCTGATCGCTGACACCATCGCCGGCCTGCCGTGGCAGGTGTTCCGCGACGACGGGCAGCAGCACCTCGAAGTGCCAGACTGGATTTTCGACCCGCAGGCCCGCCGCATCGACCTGCGAGTCTCAGGCGGCCCGTTCCCCGAATGGCGCAAGACCAAGATGGAGTTCCGCAGCTCGACCATCGTGTCGATGCTGTGGCAGGGCGAGGGCATGATCTATGTCCCCGTCCGCGACGCTGACGGCCACCCCGTGCCGCCGCTGTGGCAGATCAATCCCGACGACGTCGGCATCGATGACGGCCGCTGGGTGATCGGCGAAGGCGGCGACGGCTCCGACGACGGCGGCTACACGTTCCAGCCCGGCGAGCTGCTCGTCATCAGGGGCATGATGCGCGGCGCCGAGATCCGCGGCGTCGGCGTCCTGCAGGCCCACTGGGCTGAGCTGGGCCTCGCCGAGTCGATGCGCGACTTCGCCAGCAACATGCTGCGCGAGGGCATCCCGAACGGCTACCTCAAGGTCAACAGCCCGCAGCTCACCCGCGACAAGGCGCACGAGCTGCAGCGTGACTGGATGCGGCAGCACTCAGGGCCGCGTAAGAAAATCGCCGTGCTGAACGCGACCACCGACTTTCACGCCCTCGGCCTCGACCCCGCCGCGCTGCAACTGGCGCAGATGCGGGACTACAGCCTGCTGGACATTGCCCTGATGTTCGGCGTGCCGCCCTGGTTCCTCGGCATCCGCACCGACTCCAACACGTATGCGAACATCACCTCGCGGATGATCGAGCTGGCCCAGTTCACGCTGCTGCCGTGGTGCCGGCGCATCGAGGCGGCGCACGACGCCGAGTTCCCCCGGGGCACTGAAATGCGCATCAACCTGGACGGGCTGCGCCGCGCTGACACGCTGACCCGCTACCAGGCACATGAGATCGCGCTGCGGGCCGGGTTCATGACCGTGCCGGAGGTCCGCGAGCTAGAGAACCTGCCGCCGCTGTCAGCCGAGACAACAGCCGCTTCCCAGACAGCGGCGGCAGCCAGCATGCCGGTCCCCGCGCTGCGGGCGCTGGAAGGAGGCCAGGTCTGATGACCGGACTAGATCAGGAACAGGCAGTTTTCCCGCTAGAGGTCCGCTCGGTGGACGAGCCGCAGCGTGTCGCCACGATGGTTGTCTGCCGCTACGGCGAGACGTCGCACCGCACGCCGAAGCCTGAGCGTTTCGTCGCCGGCGCGTTCACCCGCTCCGTGACCACGAGGGGCGACAAGATCGCGTTCACCACGAGGCACACCGCCGGCACCGGGATGATCGAGCAGGGCACCAACGTCGCCCGCCCCGTCTCGTGGGACACGTCCGACCCTGTCGAGCTGCGCGCCGTGCTCAAGTTCTACGACACGCCCGAAGGCTGGGAGCAGTTCACCCGCGCCCGGGGCGGTGAGATCGACGGCGCGTCAGTCGGGTTCAAGGCCCTTGAGGAACGCACCGGAGACGACGGCGCGCGGGAGATCACCGAGGCTGCGCTGCATCACGTCGCCGTGTTCTCCCGCGCTGACGTCACCCCTGCCTACGACGCGCCCCGCCTGGTCGAGGTCCGCACCGCTGACATTGACCGGCTGCTCGCCGTCACCTACGACCTCGGCGTCGCTGATCGTTACGTTTCGGCTGACGAGCTGCGGCGTATGATCCATGCAGACGGCGGGTGAGCCCAGCACTGAACCATCCGCCCCCGGGGTGTGCCCAGCACTGAACCACCCCGGCGCGTGGCCGTCGAGCCCAGCACTGAACCGGCGGCAGGAATCAGACCTGCAACCAGCCGGAGCGTGCCGTGGAAACGAACGTGTACCTCAAGGCGAAGCTAGAGGAACGCACCTCGCTCGCCGCCGTGGTCGACAACCTGCAGAAAGGCGCCGCTGAGAAGCAGCGCGACCTGACCGACGCTGAGCGTCAGACCGTCGATGATCACGTCAAGCGGATGAAGTTCCTGGACGAGGAAGTCGCCCGCCTCGTTGACGTGATGGAAGGCAACGCCAAGTTCCAGAAGATCTACGGCGTCGCCCACGAGGCTGAGGAGTCAGTCTCAGCAGCCCGCAAGCGGGACAAGGAACGCCGCGACGCTGAGAACGCAGCCCGCACCGAGGAGCGCATAGCCTCATGGGGCACTCGGTTCCTCAACTCCGAGGCGTTCAAGTCCTACGACGGTCATGGCAGCTCACGCGGGTTCATGATCGAGGGCGGGTTCCTCGGCCGCGCCGGCCTCGAGGAACGGGCCGCGATCATGTCCGACTCGTTCAGCGACATGAACCTGCCCAACCCGATGCTGTGGTCCGGGCCGACCGAGCCGCCTATGCGCACCCCGCTGTTCGACGTGATCGGCACCGTGCCGACCAACGCCGGCAGCGTGGAGTATTTCTACTGGAAGCTGAACGACCCGAGCCTGATGGCGTCGCTCGTGCCCGAGGGTGAGCAGAAGCCCGAGGCCGAGCTCGAAGGCGAACTCAAGAGCCTGCCCATCCACACCTACGCCTGGTGGAAGTCCGTCACCCGGCAGGCCCTCGATGACCTGCCGATGATCCGGGGCCTGATCGACACCCAGCTCCGCCGGGGCATCATCCGCCGGCTCAACACCGAGGCCGGCACCGCGCTGACGTCCAACACCGACATCGCGTCAGCTCCCGGCGGCGGCGGCCTCGTCGCCGAGATGCGCAACGCCATCGCCGTCATCGATGACAACGGATTCTCCGCGAACGCGGTGCTTCTCAACCCGATGGACTGGGCAGACCTCGACAACGGCCTGTTCCCTATCCTGCAGCGCGACACGTCCCCGCCGCGCGGCCCGCAGCAGAACACCAACTTCTGGAACCTGCGCCCGGTCGCGGTGTCGGCGATCCCGCAGGGCACCGCCTACGTCGGCGACTTCGCCGAGGGCATGACGTTCTTCGACCGTCAGCAGACCCAGCTATTCCTGACTGACAGCCACGCGGATTTCTTCATCCGCAACCAGCTCGTCCTGCTCGCTGAGGCGCGGGGCCTGGTCGCGGTGACCAACGCGGCAGCCATCGTCAAGTGCGGCGGCAACGGCGCCGGGGCATCGCCGGGCAGCGCCGGCATCGAGCCGGCCAGCGCCACCACCCGGGCACCACGGCAGAGGCCGGCTGAGCAGTAGTGCGGCGGCCTGACGTCCTCGTGCCACGCCCCGGCCTCGATGAGGTCCGGGCGTGGCTGGACGTCGCCGAGATCGACCTGTCCGATGACCAGCTCGCCCTCATCTACGCCACCGAGGCCAGCCTGCAAGCTGACTTCTGCCGGTGGTGGGGCAGGCGCGGCCCGTGGCCGGACACCAACCGGGACCCCGACGACCTCGTCCGGGCAGGCGGCATGATCCCGGCGATGCTCGCCCAGGCGTTCCTCTACCGGTGCGCCCGTAACGCGGCATCACGTGGTCTGCCGCTCGGCACCCTGCCGGTCCCGATGACCGGCGCGGGCGGCGAGTACGGCGCTGCCCTGCTCCCTCGCCTCCACCCGGAAATCGAGCGCCTGGAAGCGCCCTACCGGGTAATCGCGGTGGCCTGACATGGCATCAGCCGAGTTTCATGTCACCGACCCGGACGCGCCCCGCCGCGCCGCAGCCCCGGGCATTCACCAGCGGGCCGGGTGGCTCGCCGCCGAGGCAGCAGACAACACCCCGGTGCGCACCGGCCGGCTCCGCAACGGGTGGCGGTCACAGCGCGACGGGCATGACGGCCGGGTGTCCAACGACGTCGAGTACGCCCGGTTCGTTGAGTACGGCACCCGCCGGCAGCGGCCGGCTGCGATGCTCGGCCGCGCGGTCGCCCGGGCCAGGAGCCACCAGCGATGAGCAGACCGCCGGGCTACGTCGAGCTCCCGCCGGGCGCTGACCCGGCGCTGAGCTACGAGCGCCCCGACATCGAGCTGCACGCCCTGCGGGCAGTCAAGCCGCTCGGCGGCGTCATCACGTGGTGCTACACAGCCGGGGAGGGCGACCCGCCCGGCTGGATCTTCACCGCCAACATCCAGGTCGACGTCCGCGCGAACAACCGCGTGAACGCTGAACGGCGGGCCGACGCGGTCCGCCGTGCCATCTGCGCCCTGCCCGCCCGCTACTGGGACGAGGGCGTAGTCAACCGGGTCGACGTGGTCGACGGGCCGTTCTGGCAGCCCGACGAGAATAACGCGCCCCGGTACGTAGCCCGGTTCGCCATCGTGTTCCACCCGAGGGCGCAGGCACTCGCCGGGCCCTCATGGCCATGATCCGTCCGGCATAGCACAACAGGGGGAAGCACATGACCACGCCAGTAGGCGCACTCAACCCGGCGGAAGTGCAGGTAGGCACTGCCAACGGCCCCGGCATCTACATCGCCCCGCCGGGCACACCCGGCCCGGCTACCGTCTCCGCTGCCTATGCGGCCCCGTGGCGGGTACTCGGCTACCTGTCGGACGACGGCCCCACCATCGGCCAGTCTACCGACACCGAGGACATCACCCCGTGGCAGTCCATCGTCCCCATCCGGACGATCATCACCGGCCGCCAGGTCACCATCCAGTTCACCCTGTGGCAGCTCAACCCCGACACCCTGGCGCTGTACTTCGGCACGCCGACGCCAGAGGAAACCGACGGCAACCTCGACATGCAGGTCCGCACCGACCAGCCGCAGCGTCTCTATGCCGTCAGCATCGACAGCGCTGACGCTGACCGGGTTCTGCGGATCACGTTCCCGAGGGCGTCGCTGTCCGACGCGGGTGACATGCAGATCCAGCGCGGCGCGGCGATCCCGCTGGACTGCACCCTGTCAGCACTGGACTACGGCGGAGTCCTCGCTGACGTCAAGCTCGGCCGCAACCCGGCGTTCGCGCCGGCTGACATGGGCCTGCTGACCACCGGCACCAACGGTCACGGCCCCAACCCGGGCAACGGCGGCATCCAGCCGGTCCCGGCAGTCGGCAACGGCGGCGGCGGCAGGCGCGGCCACGAGACCGGGTCGTGAACACCAGGGCAAACGGGAACGGGCAAGGAGGACCGCCACGCCTCGCACCAGAGCCGTGGTCTCTCGACGACGCCATCGCCGCCGCGATAGCCGAAGCAGACGAGACCCCTTTCACGTTCACCTACAACGGCAAGACTTACGAGCTGCCGCCCATCAAGCGGCTGCCCGTCAAGGTGCAGGACTCGCTGTCCCAGGGCCGCACTGACCTGGCGCTCATCGCCATGCTCGGCGCTGACGTTTACGACGAGCTGACCGAGAAGATGACCATCGGCGACCTTGAGGTGCTGTTCAACGAATGGGCGCGGGTCAACGGGGTTGAGAGCCAGGGAAACTCCTCACGGTCGCAGCGGCGCGCTTCCAGCCGGACGTAGAAGCGGCCATGCTCGCCGCCTACGGGGTCGACGTCCTCGACCCGGAGGTGTCGCTGCGGCGCATACACGTGCTCCTGCAGCGACTGCCCCCGCATGCCCGGCGGGGCGGCGAGCAGTGGTCGACCGAGTCGGAGCTGCTCGCCGGGCTCATCGACCACGTCGCGCAGCTCACCTGGGTGACGCTGCGGGCCAACGGCGCCAAAGGCGCCAGGCGTCCCCAGCCGGTGCCGCGTCCCGGCGACCGCAAGCGCAGGCCGCCGGCAGCCGTGCAGGGCGACAGCCTGGCCAGCCGGCCGGCGAAGTCAGCTAACTGGTTCGCCGCCGTCAAGCAGCTCGCCGCAGTGCCCGGCGTGGTGGTGACCGACGATGGCTAGCTACAGCTACGGCGGCCTGGTCATCAACGTCACCGCCAACACCCGGCAGATGGAATCGGAGATCCGCCGGGGCGCCACCGCCGCCGGCTCCGACGCGGCCCGGTCCATCAGCAACAGCATGCAGAGCGGCCTGCACGCCATCGGCGGGCTCGCCGCTGACGTCGGCCGGGGAGTAGCCACCGGCCTCGGCCTCGCCACCGTCGCCGCCACCGCGTTCGGTGTCGAGTCATACAAGACCGCCGCCCGGGCCGGCGAGATGGACGCCACCCTCCGCGCGCTGGCGAACGCGAACGACCTGAACTACGACACGATGAAAGGCGCCGTCAAGGAGGTACGCGGCTACGGCATTGAAACCGGGGTGGCGCAGAACCTCGTCGCCCAGTTCTCCCGCAACCAGCTCGACCTCGGAAAGTCCACCGACCTGGCACGCGTCGCCCAGGACGCCGCCGTCATCTCAGGCGAGAACAGCTCCGACACCCTCGACCGGCTCATTCACGGCATCACAACGCAGAACAGCCTCGTCCTGCGCAACGCCGGAATCAACGTCAACGCCGGCCAGGCGATGGACGAGTACGCCAAGTCGATGGGCAAGTCCCGCAACGAGCTGACCGAGGCTGAACGGGCACAGGCCGTCCTGAACGCCGTCATCGAGGCCGGCATACCCATCGCCGGGGCGTACGAGGCGGCGATGCAGGAACCCGGCAAGGTGCTGCGCTCCTACCCGCGCATCATCGATGACATCAAGATCAGCGTCGGCGAGCTGCTGCTCGAAGCGTTCGGCCCGATCATCCTCAAGGGCTACGAGCTGATCAAGGTGTTCTCCAAGTCCATCGAGGAAGGCGGCCGGCTCCGCCCGATCCTCGACGCCATCGGCAACGTCGCCATGCGGATCGCCGAGCCCATCGGCCGGGTAGTCGACCGCATGACCGAATGGATACAGAACATCCCGCCCGAGAAAATCCAGCGGATCGCCGACGTGATCGAGCAGTTCGGCCCGCTGTTCCTCATCGCCGCCGGCGGCGCCGCCGTGTTCACCGCAGGCTCCCTGCAGGGCCTGCCAGTAGTCGGCCAGCTCATCGGCAACCTGCAGGGACCATTCAAGGCAGTCGCCGGCGAGGCGATGAACTTCGGCAAGGCCGCCCTGTCGATGCTGCCCGGCCTCGGCGGCATGAAGGACAGCGTCGGCGGCCTCGCCGGCGCCTTCGGCAACCTCGCCGGACCCATCGGCATCGCCGTCGCCGCGTTCGGCATTCTCATGGCCGTCTCACCCGAGTTCCGCGCCGCGATCATGGACCTCGTCGGCACCCTCGTCAACGCGCTGCGCCCCGCGTTCGACTCGATCATGTCCGCCATCGGCGGGCTCATGCCCGTCATCAGCCGGCTAGTCGAGGTGATCGGCTCCGGGCTGGGTGACGTCATCCGCGCCCTCACCCCGGCGCTGGAGCTGCTCGCCGGCATCGTCGGCGAGCTGCTGTCAGAAGCCGTCGGCTTCCTGGTCGAGATCCTCGTCCGGCTGGCGTCCGTCCTGGCTGACCAGCTGTCGCAGATCCTCCCGGTGATCGCTGACATCATCGGCCAGCTCGCGATGGCGTTCATGCAGGTGTTCCAGGCAGTGCTGCCGCTCGTGCCGCTCCTGCTCGACCTGGCGATGGACGTGTTCCGGGCGCTGCTGCCGATCCTGCCCGCAGTCGGCGAGGCCATCAAGGTCATCGCCCAGGCGTTCGCGCAGATGCTGCCGTCGATCACCGGCCTGATACCGCCGCTCATGCAGCTCGTCACCGGCGTGTTCGACGCCCTCAAGCCGATCCTGCCCGTCATCGCCGACGCCATCGGCGAGCTGGTCAAGGCGTTCGTCGCCATGCTGCCGTCCGTCACCTCGCTGATCCCGCCGCTGGCGCAGATCGTGTCCCGCGTGTTCGAGGCGCTGCGGCCGCTGCTGCCGTCAATCGTGCAGCTCCTCGTCACCCTGGTCGAGGCGTTCGTCCTGCTGCTCCCGCCGGTGATCCAGATACTCCCGCCGCTGCTCAAGCTCGTCATGATCATCCTGCCGCCGCTGGCGAAGCTGCTCGAACTCGCCGCCCGGGCGGCGGGCGTCATACTCGTCGCAGCGGTCAGGGCACTGACCGTCGTCCTCACCCCGATCATCAACTTCCTCGGCCTGCTCGCCCGCGCCATCGCCACCGTCGTCCGGTGGATCTTCGGCGGCAGCCCCGGCCTCATCCCCGCGTTCGAGGGAGCAGCCAACGCCGCCGGCGCGATGTGGCGGGGCATACAGCGGGCCTGGGAGATCATCAGCGGCGCCATCGCCGGCGCGGTGCAGGCATGCGTCCGCTGGGTCACTGACCTCGCCGGCAAACTGTGGGACGCCGCGAGCGGCGCCGCCCGGTCACTGTGGAACGGGTTCCTGCGCGGGCTCGGCAACGCCTGGGACTGGATCTGGCGCAACGTTGTCGAGCCGACCATCAACAGCTACCGGCAGCTCGGCGGCAAGATCTTCGACGCGGCGGCCGGCGCAGCGCGCGCGATCTGGGACGGGTTCACCCGCGGCCTCGGCAACGCGTGGAACTGGGTCCACTCCAACGTGATCGAGCCGGTGCTGAACGCCTTCCGCGAGCTGCCCGGCAAGCTACTCGACCTCGGCAAGCAGGCAGTCGAGGGATTCATCAACGGGTTCAAGGACATCGGCGGCAAGGTCAAGGACGCCGTCGGCGGCGCCGTCGACGGCATCAAGGGGTTCCTCGGCATCGGGTCGCCCTCCCGCCTGTTCATGGAAATCGGGCAGGACGTCGTCGCGGGATTCGTCGCCGGCCTGGACTCCCGCACCAGCGAGGTCGAGTCCGCGTTCGAGGCCCTCATCGCAGCAGCGCAGGGCGGCGGCACGCAGACCGACTGGGCGTTCCGCCACGGCACCGACACCGCTGAGGGCATCAGCCTGCCCGGCCTGGGATTCGACCTGCCGACCCAGTCGATGGCTGACGAGGTCGAGGCGGCGATGGCCCGCATGAACGAGGCCGTCGCCGCCGGCGCAGCGCAGATGGCCGAGACCGTCGCCGCGTCGATGCTCGCCGTGCTGCTCGCAGTGCAGAGCGGCTGGGAGCAGATCATCGCCCACGTCGTCCAGGTGCTGGAGCAGCTCGTCGCAGCGGTGCAGGCCGCGTGGCAGCAGGTCACCGCCGTCATCGTCGCATCGATGGAAGCGATGACCGCCGCCGTCACGGCGGGCTGGGCGCAGATCATCGCCGCCAGCCAGGCCGCGTGCGACGCGCTGTGGCTGGTGCTGTCCGGGTCGTTCGACGGGTGGCTGGCCTACACCCGCGACCTGTGGGCCAACGTCGCCGGGGTGATCGCGCAGGCGTGGGACGCCGCCGTCGCCGCGACGGTTGCCGGGCTGGCCGCGCTGTGGGCGGTGCTCAACGGGTCGTTCGAGGGCTGGCTGGCCTACACCCGGGCGGTGTGGGCTGACCTGGCCGGGGCGATCAACAGCTCGTGGGACGCCGCCGTCGCCGGCACCCGCAACGCGCTGGAGTCCATCTGGCAGGTACTCAACGCCCAGTTCGAGGGGTGGCTGCGGTACACCCGGG
>Ga0123355_10015314_pt1 | contig 12040 bp, 8 predicted proteins | sample TergutEmb28metaG_3_FD_89872 | JGI IMG/M metagenome (GOLD analysis project Ga0123355, IMG submission 89872) | Embiratermes neotenicus P1 segment gut microbial communities from Petit-Saut dam, French Guiana - Emb289 P1 | ecosystem: Host-associated > Arthropoda: Insects > Digestive system > Gut ... | reverse complement strand
CCATTATCTCCGTAACCGTTCAACTTTGGACATAGGTGTTTTGGGTTATATCGGTATACTTTAGCATAAGGAACACCCTCCCGAAGTCTGGCACATTCCTCCTGGGACACCCTGTATAATATAGTTTACGCGGAATAAGGTGGCGAAAGGTTGAACAGCGTAACATTTCAGAATACCTGAACGTTTAGAAACACCAATGTGAGAAGCTCAAAATTTGCCAACCCAGTTTATGTCTGAAGGCACTCAGGAAAATCACGATATATCAGCCAGGACACCCAATTTCCGGAATCGACATCTGTCTAATTTTACTAACATACCAATACTCTCAGTAATTACAATACCATGACACTGAATGGCAGTGTGAGATATTATGACCTGAAAGTTTATTTAATGTTTTCCATCCCGAAGTGTTATAACATATAAATACAACGTGTCAGTCAATAACACAACACTTCATTTTATTCAATAAAAATAGTATATTGTCAGGGCGAAATGTTTCGACCTTTGTTAGGTCATCTTCAGGCCCTCTGAGAAAACAGATCCAAGAACTATCTATATTTCAATGCATTGTGGGATCCCCAGTGTTTACAGATTGTGTTACAGGAATATAAAATACATAAGTTTGTATATATTAAAACCTGTGTGACTATCTTGGCATTAAAAGGTTAAAAATTATCTGGGATGGTGATATATTAAAACCAATTTTGTATAAAAGATTGTATAAAAACTTAATTTTGCTTTCTAATTTCTAGAAGAGAGATAAACACCAGTTCCTCATATCACCGACAAATGAAGAACACGCCGTATAAAAAGATCACATTCTAAAAACTAGAAAGTAAAACAAAATTTTATACAATATTTTATACAAAATTGGATTTAATATACCACCATCCCAGATGATTTTTAACCTTTTAATGGTAAGACCGTCATACAGGTTTTAATATATATAAACATATGTATTTTACATTCCTGTAACACAATCTGTCAACATTAGGGATCCCACAATGCACTGAAATATAGATAGCTCTTTGATTTGTTTTCTCAGAGGGCCTGAAGATGACCTAATAAAGGTCGAAACATGTCGCCCTGACAATACACTATTTTTATTGTATGTAAAATGAAGTGTTGTATTACTGACTGACACGTTGTATTTATACGAACTGAATGTACATGCATGCAATTGCCAGAACCGAATGTAACTGACAATATTAAAGTGCGTCTCAGTAACTGACAGTAATATACACAAGTTATATATACATAAGTATTACTCCTCATAGTAAATCATGAGAAGCCATACTGCAAAATTTTACAGAAAACAATGGTTTAGGATGCCCACGGAAAAGGAGGAAAAATAACTTTTAACCTCGGGGCCGGTGGTTATGGCCTAAGCGTTGATGAGAGAAAAGAAAAGTAGTTGTTTTCATGTTTATATACGAATCCTTAGAATACAAACCAGTAACGCTTACAGAAGAAAACTAACCCGTAATGACGTGCTGTAAAGTCATATGAACCGTATTCAATTAATTTACATCTCCGCATCAAATAAATACAAAATAATGAAGACCATGACCTTTAAGATAACCCAGAGGAGTAGCACCGAATTCACAAGTGTAATACAACACTGAAAATTAATTACAGTTTTCTTACGAGCCAGCAGAGTGCCCCCGGTATTTTATAGCTACTGCCATTAATGACGCCTTAAGAAGGACCCATTAGCTGTTAATTGCATGTGTTACCATTGTACTAGTCTAAAATTAATTACACACTCTTAATGCTATTCTTTTGTTTTACACCCACGTACATTACAGAACACGCAGATATTTCGTTCCGAATTTTGTGTCTGTTTCATTTCAATTGATTTCAGATTTTATGAATGTGATTCAAGAAAACACCAGGAAATATTAAGTGCTGGTACGAACATTTGGACTTCAGAAAAATGAAGTCGTGAAATATTATAGAAAATGTGCAAGAAATAAGAAATAACGGCTGTGGTACACAGGCGTGCTGTGGCTTTTGTAGTATAGCATAATTTGCAGATTGGGTGTTAACAATACTTCGAAGATACATAGTGCCTCCATGTCCAGAGTACAAACAGGAAGAATATCTTCCCTGAATCTTTGGTGACCATCTATCAGAAAAAAAAGTCATTTTCCAGACGGTAAACGATAATACACAGAGGAGCTCCACGATTTGTTCTCATCTGTAACCGATCGTGTGGTGACATTGCTGTCTATGTGCTTCAATTCAGTGGCAAAGGTCTCCCTCCTATTAGAGACACGCCGGCCTTTCCCTGCCTTCCCACAAAAGTAAGATTGTACCAGTCTCCACCGCTTCGCGGAGCTGACGTAAATTAGGCCTATTCGCTACGCAATTCACTGTCTCGAATTAGTTGTTCTTGGGGCAAAAAGCTCGCACGAAACGACTTACTCATCGTCGTTACTCTCTCTATCTTTCACTTGCAGTACTTTAAGTTTTGAAGCATAAATATATATATATATATATATATATATATATACGCGCTTGTGTGTTTTTACCAGAGTACCATATAACAAGATGGCCTGCTTTACCATTCAAACAGTTGGCACCTCAAACCATAGCATGCATTCATATCACTAACAGAATATATAGGCAATATTTCTCAAACATATGAACAGCGTGTCTTTGTAATGCACAAGCAAGTTATTCCTATGGGTTAGAAATCGATTTTCAAATAATATTTACGCAAATTTTAGTCTTAAAAGCGTTAGAGGAATTCAGTTCCAAAGAATAAGGTTATATTCTCTCAGATCAACTAAATGACATTTCGTAGCATACCTTATCTTTTCCTCGCTTTCTTTTCTTTCTTCCTTTCCTTATTCTTCTGTTTCTCTCCCCCTTCTGTGAGTGGACGTTGGTTAGCCGTTCAGTAACTCCACTTGAAGGGCAAACCCCTTTTCAGCTATCCCTGGCCGAGTAATCGATCATGCCTTTAAGTCGAGTCTGAGAGGGTTTAGATTTGGCAGCTCTGCACTGCAGATGCAATGGTGCAGTGAAACAGCACCTTGCGTCATATCCGTCAGAATTGCACATTTCTCCGCCGGCAGTAGGCCAAGACTGATGGACGATGAAACTGACCCGCGACACTGAAATACTCAAGACACCACAGCCATGTGAAAAAAACATGAAATGACTTATTAAACTGAAACAGCCAGTACACAATGAGCGGAAGATTGCGTCACTGAACTGTGAGAAATCTTAATAATGCAGAGTCCACCTCCCATTTTTTAAACAGGAAATCGATGGAGACTCTGCCGTTCAAAATGCGCCAACTCCTTCACTTTCACCGGGCACGGCGTTTGTAGAGCGAAGCAGCAGTTGCAGTGTTCCTTTCTGTTCCCGATTTTTCCTTGCGAATCAGATCACGTTTCGGATAAGTCTTGATTCCTCCGATTCCTGGTTTGAGCAATGCATTATGTCAGAAATTCACGTATACCCAAATGTAAAGAAGTGCTTAACTAAATTAAGCACCATGGAGTAAAATGTCTGGGGGTGGAGGTACTAGTTCACACTTTCTTAAACCCGCCGGTGATTAGAGGCAAGGGGATCAGGTCCCGTTTCTGGCCACTTTACTCACCCCGATGACACAGCACCCCATTACGGTGAGATAGGATGCTTGTTGGGCCCCAGGGCCCTTCTGGACACTGACAGAAAGGAAATGCTTGAGTCATACCGAAGGTCAGGCTGTGGTTCACCATCTATCAACATTTACTGCAGTCACTACTACTGAACTGGTATAGTACCTCATATATTGCATAACGTTACAACAACGGTAACATTTAACTTACCAACTTGTACCCCTGTGTCCGAGAGGAACGAATTTCTGTCCAGTGACTGGGCCACCAAATCATGACACAATACAGAGGAAGGAGAGGAAAAACATCATGCGTACTCAAACTCGAGCTTAGATTAAATTTATTTGTGAAAAACCGCTTTACCTCCGGCCAAAATGCATATGATACCCACTGGACAGTACGTTAGATGGGCGCCACAGTCGCTCTGATTCCAGTGGCGGCGAAGAGAAACATCCCTGTCTCTTCTGAGAAACCATCCGCGTTAATGTCCAACACAAATTCAGTTTACTACTTATCTGTTTATAGTAAAACTACCAAAATTTCGTGACAAAACTTGCGACTTGGTAGAACACTATAAATTGCAGATCTAATTAGAGTAAACTATTAGGACTAACTGCAGAAAGTAGAACAGATTCCGTGGTTAATTCAACATGCCTTATTGTGGGGTAATATAAATATGTGCCAAGAAATTTGTTAGGTTTACTCTATAGAACTACTATGCTAGTTAGACACGACTATATTATATTAAATTAGACTGGATTGGGTTGGACTGGATGAGATGGAGTGTCTGGCAGACAGTCAGACAGACAGACTCAACATAGGTGTGAAATTATGACACACTGCTCACTATGTACTTCGACAGGCTGCTGAAGGAAATATTGGTGACAGGGCCGGACTGAGGGGCGGGCCAACTGGGTAGCTGCCTGGCACCCCAAACTGTACAAGACGCTAAGACATCACTGGAATAATAGGAAATACGGTGCAAGTACAAGCAGAATTTCTAAGAAAATTATCCAAATGTTGGTCATCCCTGTCCTACGCCGAAAAAATTCAATAACATTGTTTTTAAGGGGCACCAAATTGTTTGCCTGCCCGAGGCGCCGAATTATTAACTTGCCTGGGGCGCCCACATGTCTCTGGCAGGCCATGACAAGTGAAGACGAAAAGATGGTTTCGAAAAAACAGTTACAAGAAATGACAATGACATTTATTTGGATCATCTCTCTTACGGAAATGTCAGGTGAGAGTTCAGGTAGACCTCGTTCACAGCGTTCAGTCAGCACGACGATGTCCGTTCGTAATATCAGTCAACGTTCATCATACACAGACAAGAGACAAAAACTGATCTGACGCGCCTTTCAGCTGTTACGACAAATGGAAGCATTTCTGCTGGTACCAAGGTCAGACTTAATCCTCAGCCAGACGTAACAAATAAAGCGTTTTCATATATTTTATTACGCATTTTATACCTGCAACTTCAGGCAAAATGACACGATAAAATCTACTTCCACTAGTAATGTAAGAGCAGCTTTAATAGATTATTTATTGATTTATTGATTCATTCACGCATTTATGGTTTACATAACAACCTTGTTGGTAGGACAGGTTTTTTGGTATGGAAGGTAGAATGGCAGGAAAATAATAGACTGGAAATGAAGTGACCGTGGCCTGTTTGGAGACAGTATCGCGATATTTCCCTGGGAGGACTGCGGAAGAACACGAGAAGCTTCAGTTAATGCAAATAGTGCCCGAGCCAAAATAACCGAATAACCCCATAACCCCAACAATTGAATAAGCACTCTCGACCGCCAATGTGATCTGTGGCAGGTATATTCCAACCGCAGTATCACCTACAGAGATTATTTATCGGCGGGGATGGGAAGATAAATATTTCAATTGAAATACTCGTGATCAATTTCCAACTGCTTCAAAAACAGAAACCAAGAACTGTACACATACATTAATCTGCTCCGTGTACACACGTATTTGTGTTGTGTAGATAGGAAATTTTAATACATCTTTATATAAGGGTTTGCAATGCCAGGGACTAAATTCGAATGTTGTTGCGAGCCGTACATTTTTCGGGGGTCTTCTTTTCTTCCAACTTAAGACACAGACGAAGAGGCAGCTTGAAAAACACAAGGATAAACAGAATGATTTTTGGTACTAGTAAATTTCACAGTAACGGCTGCTAGCTGCGCTCCTATTACACGAAGCTGACAGAACTAAAAAATGGAAGCAAGTCCTCATATTTACTCACCAAATTCACCAACTTGTTTACACTTTTTACTTGTTTTTTGTGGGAAACTCACACCTGAATTTGTCGCAGCATTTTAGATTCACTCTGTATAGCATACACAGCGGTACATGATGGTAAGCCGGTCCCAGTGCCCGCCCGGTCTAAGGCGTAGGTCTACGGCCGCTCGCCTGTTGAGATTGTGGGTTCGAATCCCACCGGGGCCACGGAAGTCCGTCTGCTATAAGTATTGTGTGTTGTCAGGTAGAGGTCTCATTGTTGAGCTAATTACTTCGTCCAGAAGAGTCCTACCGACTGCGATGCGTCGTTGTGTGTGATCTAGAAACTTCGTGAATTAGGAAGCCCTGGCCAACTGGGGGGATGTTGCGTCGAAAACAAAGCGTGATTGTATATCGAAGAACATGACGTCGTTATGACAACAATAATTATGGCAAAGGCAATTACGATCATCATGGATAACTCTTGTAAAATAAGTGTAAAAACAATGTAACTTGTTTAACTCGGTCTATAGGATTTAACCGGCACAAAATGGTTGCAGAAGTTTTCTTGCAGTTCAGTGAATATTAAAATGTCGCTTTTCTGGTTTTGAGCAGTACCTTGCACTGTACTTCGCTTGTAGTGATTCTGCGACTTGTAAAGAAAACTTAGCTTACCTTCAGTCACTATCAGGACAAAGGTGTGTGGCATAATTCTATTCATTGCCTTCTACGAAGTCTCTTTTTATATAAAACTTCAAACAGGAAAACTTATTTCTTAATTTTATATGTGAGTCCTTTACTTGCCATGCTCCTTCCTCGGTCCCTCGTGTGTGTGACGGTACGTGCAACAAATTCTCTAGAATGTCTGCAGACGGGACGGCTTGTCATAATTTGTGTAGCACATAAATATTTGCTCACACATACGGACTGTAGAAGTTACATTAAAATACAACTAAAATATAGCTTAACTCTAAAATTTAGTCGAAAATACTACAAGTACGATTGATGTGCCTAATTTAAATATATTGTAAAATACAACAAATTTAGCCTGCGTCCTTATTTTGTAACCAGTCCACATCCCTCAATCCGCCTGCCAGTAGAATCCACTTTGATATTACATTCCTACCTAAGTCTAGGTCTTCCAAGACTTCTGTTCACTTAAGGGATTTCGACAAACATTCTGCAAGCATTAATCCCCAGTTTCACACGTTACTTATACCGCGCAGCTTCAATCCTCCTTTAATTACAAGAACAAGCACGTTTGGTAAGACGTAAAGGTAAAGTGATCCCGTTACAGGCCCGGTGTGGCCCGGAAGGTGGGTAGAGGTATAGCTCTACTCTCCCATGACCGCGGCACTAGAAGTGGTCAGCAGCACGCCCCGGCCGCACTTTACCCCCGGAAAGACCCGGTACTTATTTTACAGTAGGCTGGGTGGGCCCCGGGGCCGGTCTGGACGGGCGGAAACATGTTTGGTAGAGAATAAAAAATTATCATTTTTTCAGTGTGGAAATTCTTCCAGGTTCTTGTTACTGCATCCATCTTGTGAAAAAAAAAAATCTTCTTAACATTCTCTTCTCAGACACCCATAAGATCAAGTTTAACATCCATAAAAGCAAAAGCAAAAATTAAGATTTCTTTCTTTCCTATATATCAGACGAAAGGTGTCACAGAGTGAGCCGAATACTGTAGCAGGGATTTCCCAAATTTAATCTGCATTTAATTTCTTTATCTACATGACTGTCACATTTTTACTATCTGTTCCAAACGTTTTCACGTCTCAAATTTTCAAAGGGTTTATTAGGTACCCTTATATTTTGGTCATATCATGCATTGTGGTGGCGAGACGTGAAATTATACATCACATTCTGAGTGCTGAAGTTTTTTTTTTTGTCAGTGACAACGATGGTCTGAAATGTCACGCGGTGCAGTTGGGTAGAAAAGTGTCGACGTCAAGGGAGAATCTGCCGTGTTTCCCTTCAGGGAGAACAGAAGGGGTAGTTCGCCCTCACGCTTTTTCATATTTACCATTTACTCAATTGCACGAAGTTTCATACAAGAAAACTCTAATCGTAATTAATAATTCTTAGCTTTATGCTTTCTTAATTGGAATAATTTCTTCGAAACAAGATGGTCTTTACTCATAACACGTAGGTATACTTCAATAAAATTATCTGTCTTCATTTCCCCCATTTTACCACAAGACGCTTCCTCAAGCAAAATGACGTTTAGTGGCTAAATTGCTTTTTGATGATGCAATGTTATGGCAATTACTAAAGCAATCCTAGGAAGTGTTTCTTGAAGTAAACATCATTACTTATTGATTTTTTCCAATATTAAAATTAAGACAGCTTATCTCGAAAGTTGTCTCTTCTGAAAGAATTGTCATTTGACAGCAAGGAATATGACGTGAGGAAAACCTACAAGCCCTTTCTAACACTTTAGCACTTGGAGCACAGCTATTATTATATATACATTCTCACTATAATTTTAAAAACCCTCAACTTAATCCACGGCTTGTATTCATGTCTTTCTTACGACGTTTGGAATGAAGCGAAAACATTTCCATAAAAAACTATTACAAATGTTGTGTGTAATAGAGGTGCAACATGTTTTCTGTGCAGTGGTAACCGTAGTATTTTCACGTGATATTTAATGAATTTCACGTTGCGAATTGTTACGAGGAATTTCGGATTGTAAACCTATATTCTGATGGATGTTATCTTATTTGAATATTTTAACATTATTCTCGTTTTGTTTCAGGGCCTTTAAGATTTTTCTAACCATGAATCCAATAAGTAAACAGGACAGGTAAGGCACGTATAACTTAATAGTGAGGCGCGTTCCTGTAACCAAAGTTACAGTGGAAAATCAAAAAGCATTAAGTATTCTGGGAGTGTGTTTGTGGCCTTAGGTTTCTAGCATGCAAAGCGCATGCGCCTTGCCGCCATCTGTGGCCTGTCTAAATCTACTACATTTTTAGGTGCATTCGCAAAATTGCGAAAAGCGAATATTCAGCTTCGGCATATCTGTCTTTCCGTCTGTCCATCCGCTTGGAACAATTCGGCTCTCACCGGGCGGATTTTCATGAAATTTGGTAATTGAATACTTTTTGAAAACCTGTTGACATATTTCGAGTTTCATTAAAAATGACAAGAATAACGGGTAATATATATAAAGACCAATATGCATTTTCGTTCATACCTCGGTCAAATATTCTTGGAATAAAAAATGTTTCAGAAAGGAGATGTAGAGAAAATCAAAACACATTTTATGTTCAATAATTTTTTTTAAAAAATCGTTCTACTTATGAGAAGATAATGTGTAAAAGTATTGTAGAGCCGGGCATTCCACAGACGAAAACATGGCGCACGCGCATTGCTTGCTGGATACCTAAGGCTACATACAAGCTCAGAATATATAATACATATTGCTTTTCCAATGCAAAAATTTTGCACCAACGCGCCTCAGTTTTACGCTATATGTATACTGTCTGTCTTTTTTTCACATTATCTCTGATACGACACGATTTAAAAAATAAAGAACCATATTGAACACAAATTGCAGGTTTTGATTTTCTCTATAACTTTTATTTGAAACTTTTGATTTTTTCTACAACTTTTGTATGAAACATTTTGATTTTCTCTATAGTTCTTATTTGAAACATTTCTCATTCTAAGAAGAACTGAGCGAGATATGATCAAAAGAGTGTAATGGTCTTCATTTAAATTAACCGCTATTTGTGTCAGATTTTAATGAAACCTGAATTTTCTCGACAAATCTTAGGACATTACTAAAATACTAAATTTCACGAAAATCAATTCTGTGGGAGACGAGTAGTTGCATGCGGACGGATAGACGAACACACATGACAAAGTTAATAATCACTTTTCTCAATTTTACGAAAGCGCCTAATGATGCTCAAAGAATAATAAATTGAATAGGAGGTGAAAGGAAGTGGGCTGTTCACAACTTTTCTTTGTGTTTCTACCCGGAATATATTCTCTGCGCCTGTTCACTTATCTTGAACGTTATGTTTGACGGCTCTTAATAAATTAATGAAATGGAATACATCGGTATTGATAACAACTCTAAGGCAACTAGGCCTACACTTGAAATAAGAGCTGTCATTATAACCCGTTTATATTTCATTCCATCTAAATGGCTATTGATTTTAAAAGACTACCTGCTTGTCATATGTATGTCTGGTTACCAACAAAACGTTCACATAAATTCGAGCGTTACTGTCAAATAATTTAGCTAAGAGACCTCTCAATTGAGTAACAAATGGGAAATGTTTCAGAGAAAAACGTGACGTCAGCAAGGCGAGCTTATACTAACAATACAAGCAATTGATATGATATTATCATAAAACTCCTATCCTAATTCATATTGCAATTATTGAAGGGACATTATTTTAGGGAATCCTGCTGTTCAATATAAACGAGGAATTATTTTCTTGAGGATCAGACTGTCGCAGGGTATGAAGCTGAACAGTTGCCTCTAGTGCCGAAGGTGAAGAGAGTCTACAGAGTTAATTCTACAAGTAAGCAAATATTTACATTGAGCTGCAGTGCTGATATGTCCTAGGGAAATTGCTCACAGGGGTAATTTGTCTTACAGCAAAACGTTACTGGCAGTATGAAAGAAAGTTTTTAGAATTATGATTGGTACAAAACATAGAAATTCTTATAAAGCTCTGTATAATAAATTCGAGGTTTTAGTTCTTTAATATCTTTAATTAACAACAAAATGTAAAATATGCAACTGTACATATTATTAGTAGAAATGAGTACCACGAGTGTTTTCTGGATGTAAAGGCAACCGGTGCGTAAGGCTGACAACCTTACCACCATCCTGTGTCCTTGTCATGAAATCTGGGAATCTTAACTTCCTGGAATCCTCTGGACCACTCCAGGCCTGTAACGGGGCTGATTTACCTTTACATAGTATTAATACAGGAAATAAATTACATTTTTATAGACTAATTGCCAACCTTCACATTTTTGGAAAAGTAAGTAGTATTCTGTCATCATTGATTCAACACTTTACCATACAAGCATAAAAATTTTATGAAAGAAAGGGTTCAGTCTAAAACAACATGAGTGCTATGTTAACACCCGTACCTCCTAAGGTGGTAGTAAATTCTAATTTATGGAAATACTCATAATCGTGTTATCAGTTGTGTTTAATTACTCAGTTTTAACATATCAGTGGTATGTAAAATGCTTTCATTTTTGTACTGTATATTTTGTATTTTTACAAGTCATTCCACATCCTGCTGTCACTTTGAATAAACTATGAGTCCACAGAATATATAACGTGTGTGTGTGTGTGTTTGTGTGTGTGTGTGTGTGTGCGTGTGTGCGTGTGCTTGTGTTCATATGATAAAACCAACTAGATGCACTAATTTCTCAAATTTATTTTTGGAGTGAAACTCTACATGTTTCGGACAGTTCCTCCGTCCATCGTCAGGAGTTTCTCACTGTACACACAGCAATGGTATATGTCATACATTTTTGCTGACGGCTTGCGAGCAGGATCAGGATGGAACTGCAGTTCCATTCCAAAAATAAATTCGAGAAATCAGTGCACCTAGTTGGTTTTATTATAAGAATTTATCACGATGCACGGTCACATGAACGTCAAAAGTGTGTGTGTGTGTGTGTTCAGCATCGCGGTCTCTTTTTCAAAAAGTCTCGGAAACTCCATCGTTTTAGTCGCTTATTGACTGCGAATAACTGTGGAGAAAACCTGGAACCTGCTTTCGATATACTATAGATATCACGACAATGTTAGCCGAGTTGATACATTTTGAACTGGGAAGTTTTGTAACGAAAAGCAGTCTTTTGCATTTTGCCCCCTACTGTTGTTTCCCTTTCGACCTACAGCAAATACTTTCTCAGTATCGGTGAGAAGTGACATTTGTCATGTAGTTTCTTCTGTCTCTAATTTAACTGCCTTAAAAATGGACGGGTGGTCTGATACGAAACATCAGTACCTCCTTTCCCAACCTACAGTGCCTCATATTCCAGATGATCCAACTCCGTACAGAGTTGGTAAAATCCAACTGGATGCCACTTATTATTTTATTGTACTTCTTATAGGCTCAACATGTTTCGGGCACTACTATGCCCATCATCAAGAGTTTGAGACTATTATGTTGATTACCACATTGGTCGTTTCGTTCTCGGTT
>Ga0123355_10015313_pt1 | contig 12040 bp, 8 predicted proteins | sample TergutEmb28metaG_3_FD_89872 | JGI IMG/M metagenome (GOLD analysis project Ga0123355, IMG submission 89872) | Embiratermes neotenicus P1 segment gut microbial communities from Petit-Saut dam, French Guiana - Emb289 P1 | ecosystem: Host-associated > Arthropoda: Insects > Digestive system > Gut ... | reverse complement strand
CATCAGTGGAGGTCGATATAGAAACTGTGTCGCAGCATGGGTGTTATCACCCGTGTTGCGCTTTTTTCAGCCCTGCGATGGGGTCGAAAATATGGCGAGAAAGGAGGAAAACACTGTGAAGGCCGAATCCATGGACAATGCCTACGAGGCACTGAACAAAGCGAGACGCGCGCTGGATCAGCTCCTCGACGAGACCCACGACATCTGCCACCAGCTCCAATCTGAGCTATTCGGCATACAGAAACACATCAAGACCGCGCTCCGTGAGACGCAAGATGCGCAAGAAACGTCGCAATAGAGATGGGGGAACCCCTCCGCCGTCTGCGGACGGCACCTCCCCTGTTAGGGGAGGCCGAGATGGAGCGCGTGCCCTTAAAGCCTCCCCTGAAAGGGGAGGTGGTAGGCGCAGCCTGACGGAGGGGTTCACGCGCGAGGCAGACATCATTCTATAGTCAAACCCGGGCTAACGCTATTGCGCCAGCCCGGGTTCTCTCTGATAGCTGTTTATTCCTTACTGTCCGCCGTCACTTGCAGCCCCAACTCCTCTAAATGTCCCGTGTCCACCGTGTCCGGGCAATTCGTCATCGCCTCGGAGGCGTCCTTCAGTTTGGGGAAGGCCACTACATCCCGCAGACTGTCCGCGCCCGCGAGGAGCATCACCAGACGATCCAGCCCCAACGCCATGCCGCCATGGGGCGGCGGGCCGTAGCGGAAGGCTTCTAGCAGGAATCCAAACTTTTTCCGGCTTTCTTCCGGGGTTAGGCCCAGAATATCAAAAATCCGCTGTTGCAAGGCCGCATCCGTGATACGAATGGAGCCGGAGGCCAGTTCAATCCCGTTGAGCACCAGATCATAGGCCTTGGCCAAAGCCCCGCCCCGATTGGTCTCTAAGCTCGCCAAACTCTCGTCAGCCGGCGCGGTGAATGCGTGGTGCATGGGCTCATATTCGCCCGTCTCTTCGTTTTGCGCAAAGTAAGGGAAATCCACCACCCAAAAGGGTTCCATTTGATCGGAGTCCGTGAGGCCCAAGCGTTTTGCGACTTCTACGCGCAATAGCCCCAATTGGCTGCGCACAGCGGTGTTTAAGCCATCGGCGATCAACAGGATCACATCCCCCGTCTCTGCGCCCGAAATCGCAGCAATCTGCGCCATTTCCTCTTCTGTCATGAACTTGGCAAAAGAGGAGGTCAGCCCGTCCGCTGTCAGGCGCGCCCAAGCAATGCCCTTGCCGCCGACGCCGCGGATAAACTCGACCAGCTTGTCAATCTCCTTGCGGGAGAGGGTGTCCACAGCGTTTTTCGCCACAATGCCCCGCACACTGCCCCCCGCCTCAATCGCGCCGGTGAAGACACCGAAGCCGGAACCGCGCACCGTCTCCGTCAGATCAAAAATTTCCATCCCATACCGCAGGTCCGGCTTGTCCGTCCCATAGCGATTGATCGCATCGGCATGCGTCAGCCGCTGTAAGGGCAGTTTGAGTTCTCTGCCTGCAATTTCTCTGAACACACGGGCCATATACCCCTCGACCATAGCCAGTATATCTTCCACATCTACGAAACTCATCTCCAGATCGATCTGTGTGAACTCCGGCTGACGGTCGGCGCGCAGGTCCTCGTCCCGGAAACAGCGGGCAAGCTGGAAATAGCGGTCAAATCCCGCCACCATACTCAGCTGCTTATAGAGCTGGGGCGACTGCGGCAAAGCGTAAAAACTGCCCGGTGAAAGCCGTGACGGCACCAGGAAATCTCTGGCCCCTTCCGGTGTGCTCCGAATCAGCATGGGGGTCTCGATCTCGATAAAGCCCTGCTCATCAAAGTAGTCTCGCGTCACTTTCGACACCCGGTGGCGCAGCAGGATATTGCGCTGTAGATCCGGGCGGCGCAGATCTAAGTAGCGATGCTTTAAGCGGATGGCCTCCCCCGTCTGCACGTCTTCGATGATCTCAAAAGGCGGCGTCTCTGATTGGGCCAAAATGCACAGTTCCGTGACCGCCAGCTCCACCTCTCCCGTGGGTATCTCCGCATTCTTCGACGACCGCTCCCGCAGGACGCCTTTGGCCGCCAGCACATACTCCGAGCGGATTGAGGTCGCCCGCTCAAATACGGCTCTGTCTGCCTCATCGTCAAACGCGAGCTGGAGTATCCCGCTCCGATCTCGAAGGTCGATAAAAATCAAGCCCCCCAAATCACGCTGACGCTGTGTCCAACCGCAAACGATGAGCGTCTGCCCAACGTCCGCAATACGGGGCTGACCGCAGTAGTGACTGCGTTTCAAGTTCGCTTGTGTGTCCATAACTTATCTCTCCCGCTTCTCTTAGGGTCAATTTATAGTGATCGGGCGCGATGTGGACATCGCCCCTACATATGACTGATAGCCGCCCCTTAAGGGCGTAAACTAAGGGAACGATGTACCCGCGGACCGCAATGAGGGCATTGTTGTACAATGCACGACAGCATCGCAAATCCGATGAGCCCCTCCGCCGCCTGCGGACGGCACCTCCCCTTCCAGGGGAGGCAAGGACGGGGTGCATGTCCCAACGCCTCCCTTGAAAGGAGAGATGGCACGAAGTGCCGGAGGGGTTACAGTTACAGCAAACGATGCGCCTACTCCGCCCGAATCGGCTTCGCCGTCCGACCCGCTTGCACACCGGCCGCAATTCGCTCGGCGGCTTCTCGGGCCGTGATCATCTCCTGTTCGCCCGTGACCATATCCTTCACAGTAACCTTCCCTTGCGCAATCTCATCCTCACCCAAGAAAACCACAAAGGGGATGCCCAATTTGTCGGCATAGCTCATCTTGGCCTTGAACTTCTTGTTCTCGCCGTAAATCTGTGTCCGAAGCCCTACCGTGCGGAGTGCCGTGGCGAAGGCAATCGCCGCTTCCCAGTCCTCCGTCATAGGCAATACCAACGCGTCCGCCGGGGCGGCAAGGAGTTGGTCGTTCAAATATTTCTGCTCTTCCAAAACGTAAAACAACCGCGTGAGCCCGATGGAAATCCCGACGCCGGGCAGCTTCCGATCCGTATAATATTCCGCAAGATTATCATACCGCCCGCCGGAGCAAATAGAGCCAATCTCCGGGTGTGCGGGGATGATGGTCTCATACACGGTGCCGGTGTAGTAGTCTAAGCCCCTGGCGATGGTCAAGTCCACCGCAAAATGGGTGTCCGGCACACCAAATGCCTCCATATGTTTCGCTACGGTGAGCAATTCCTCAATGCCCGTGTCCAGCAGTTCGTTCTTCCCCATATAGGAGGCCAGAATTCCAATCGGACTCGCCCCCCGCTGACTAGACGTGAGCAGTTCCAACAGTCCCGCGGCGCTTTCTTTCGAGACGCCGAAATCATCCACTAAAATCGCCGCCGTCTTCTCTTTGCCGATCTTTTCCAACTTGTCAACTGTCTGCATAATAGCGCCAGCTTTGTCCTGGAGCCCCATAGAGAGGAACAGCCCGTTTAACACCTTCCGGTTGTTCACCCGGATGATAAAGTCTTTTAGTCCCAAGGCCTTGAATGTGTGGTAAATCACACCCGGAATCTCCGCATCGTTGAGGATGGCCAGCTCGCCGTCCCCGATGATGTCGATGTCTGCCTGATAAAACTCTCTAAACCGTCCCCGTTGGGCGCGCTCGCCCCGGTAGACTTTCCCGATCTGAAACCGTCGAAACGGGAAGGTCAGCCGTCCATAATGGAGCGCCACATATTTCGCCAAGGGAACGGTCAAATCAAAGCGCAGGGCCAGGTCCGTATCACCCTTGGTCAAGCGATAAATCTGTTTCTCTGTTTCTCCGCCGCCTTTGGCAAGCAGCACCTCTGCCGCCTCAATCACCGGCGTGTCCAACGGCGCATAACCGTAGACGGAAAAACTCTCCCGGATGATCTCCACCATACGATCAAAGCGCACCTGATCCGCCGGCAAAAGCTCCATAAAACCGGATAATGTCCTGGGTGTGATTCGTTCCATAACGCTAACCTCCTTTTAGGGGATTTCTTCAAGCCCCAAGTGATCGAATGATTTTTTTCGCCCGGCAAGGCGAATGTTTGCAGGAATAATTGCTTTATTTCAAAAAAATACAACGCAGTTAGGTGAAAAAAGCACCGAATAGGCGATTGCGTGGGGGTGAAGATACCCCCCTATATGTAGGGGCACACAGTGTGTGCCCACTATGTTGCAGAAAAAACCGATTTTTCGGGGCGTCCGGGTGTGCGTCCTTACAAAACAAACAATCCCTATTTCTTCGCGTTGACAATATCACGCCAGTCCAAATCGCCCCGTTGGAGGCCGCGAATCAACACTTCCGCTGTGGCTACATTCGACGCAAACGGTATATTGTACTGGTCACACAAGCGCGCGATCTCATCTACATCCTTGATTGGCTCCGCTCCGCTGGGGTCGCAGAAAAAAAGCACCAAATCAATCTCATTGTATGCAATCCGCGCCCCGATTTGCTGGCTCCCGCCCTGCGAACAGGACAGATACAATGTCATAGGCAAGCCCGTAGCCTCCCCCACCAAGCGTCCCGTGATATTCGTAGCCGAGAGCGTATGTCCCGCCAAAATCCCACAATAAGCAATGCAAAACTGAACCATTAGTTCTTTCTTTCTGTCATGTGCCAACAGCGCAATATTCATCGTTTCCTCCACCTTTCCTTGATGTCAACTTTCCTTCCGATACACAAGCGGATCATTCTCTTCCATGATCCGTTTTGCAACCCGCAAAAATGCACTTGCCGCCCAGCGTCTGGAATAGAGTACGATCGGCTGGAGGCGGGAGGCCGCCTCAATCACGTCCTGATCCTCCGGAACAACGCCAATCAGTTGCGCGCCTACAAAGTCAATGATATCATCCACATTGATGGCGGATTTTGCAACAATTTTCGCCCGTACCCGGTTCAGGAGCAGACGAATCTCTTGTATCCCGAGTTCGTCTAATTCCATGACCGCCCGCTGGGCGTCCCGCTGGCTGGTAGCGTCCGGGGTGGCAACAACAACCACCACATCCGCTTCTCTGGCCGTGAGATAGAAACGCTCATCTAATCCCGCCGGACCGTCAATGAGGCAGTAGTCATACTCGGCACGGGCCATCTCTACGATCTGAGCCAACATCTCGCTGTTTAACTCTTCCGAACAAAGCGCCGGGCCCGCCAGAAGAAATAGTCCCTTGATCTTCGGATGCTCTACAGCCGCCTCTGCCAAAGAGCTGCGCCGCGCCGCCACATCGGCAATATCCAAGCTGGTCATGTCTGACACACCCATGAGCAGATCCAGGTTCGGCAAATGCAGATCCAGATCAATACACAATGTCCGCTTCCCAAGGGCCGCAAGACAAGAGGCAATCACGGAAACCGCCGTGCTCTTCCCGGTCCCGCCTTTTCCGGACGTAAATACTAGGCTCTTCCCCATTGTCCTGATTGATTCCTCACGCAGCAGACTACACGAGGACCCCTTTCTTTGGTATCTGTTATGCCGGTCTCGTAAGATACGATGTGCTCTATTAGAGTCGGTTGCCTTGAAAAACATGCGTTCCCTACGTTCCGCCTCTATTGTACACCAATCTATTGATAGATTTCAAGTGCTACCGCAGCAAAACATTCTCCAGCCATACGCGTTGGTCTACTACATGATCCTGGAAGAAATGTTCAAACATTGCTGTTGCCACAGGAATTACCGCAGAACCGGCACCACCGTGCTCAATGACCACCGCCAAGGCAATCTGCGGATCGTCCATCGGGGCATAGGCCAAAAACACACCGTGCGGGTAAGGCCCCACTACATCTCCACCCCGCACCTCAACCGTCCCTGTCTTAGAGGCTACGGGAACGCGGAACCCGGCCAAATGCCTGGCCGCCGTTCCATAGGTAGAAGCCCGCCGCATCCCTTCTTGAATAGCGGTCATCCATATCTCCATCTGAGCCTCATCCCGCATATCGAGCAAAATTTCCGGCTCCTGCAAATGGAGCACCTCAAGGCCATCATAACTGCGGGCTTCCCGCAGAAGTGTGGGGCGATACCGCACCCCCCCGGAGGCGATCATAGCTGTATAGTTGGCCAGCTGAAGGGGCGTAAATAAGCTCACCCCTTGGCCGATACCGACCTGGACGACCTGGCCGGCAAAAACCGTATCATAGCCAAATTGTTGATTGAGCGCAAGAAGCGTGTCCCAGGTAGAGCGCTGGCCGGATACCTCGCCGAACCCGATCCCCGTGAGATCTCCCAATCCAAAGCGCTTCGCAAACTCTTCCATACGCTCTAGGCCCAGCCAGTCGGCCAGCTGGTAAAAGTAGATATTACAAGAAACCGACAAGGCCTCTCTGAGGTCCACATACCCATGCCTACCCAGACAAGTAGGCGCAAACCCCACATCTTCATATGCGCGAAATACTCTATTGCAGAAAATTTGGGAGTGTTCCGTAATCATCCCATGATAGAGCCCCGCAAGCGCCACAACCATCTTAAACGCAGACCCCGGTTCATAAGCGCCGCCCGTGGCGCGGTTGAGAAGCGGGTTCCCGGGATCTCGGCGCAGCCGTTCAAACTGCGCAGAAAAGTTCTCCAAGGTAAAGCTGGGCGTCGAGGCAATCGCGAGCACTTCGCCATTCCGCGGGTCAATCGCCACAACGGACCCGCCGGTAGCCTGATGGATGGGCAATGATCCCCGTTCGGCGTTAATCTGCCGGATCGTGGAACGCAAAGCCGCCTCCGCCACCGCCTGCAAGCCACTGTCCAAGGTCGAAATCACATTCCCGCCCGGCTGGGACGGTATGGTGACATTCTCTCCAATGACTACCCCCTCGGCAGTGACCGTCCGGGTCATCCGCCCATTTTGTCCATGGAGAAAATCCTCAAAGTCCCGCTCTAAACCGTCCTGCCCAACATGGGCGTCCAGCGGATGGTCAGGGAACAGCTCCACCTGCTCCTCCGTGAGCGGCCCCACCCGACCTAAAATATGGGCCGCCACTGTGGTGTTATAGCGGCGGACAGAACTCTCCTGCACCATCACGCCGGGAAAGTTCCGTTCCAAAAAGGCGGAAATCAGCCCCACACCGGCGTCCTCTACGAAGTAATACTCCGCCATGCCAATGATATGCCGCAAATCGATTTCATAGCGGATTCCGGCGATCGTGCGAATCTCTTCGGCAGTATATTCGGCGTCGATGTTATAACGTCTGCGCATAAAAGCCATGAGCTGCACTGCTGTAACCGACTCTACACAAAGTTCCTCCGGCAAGGGCGTAGGCGGCGGCAGTGCATCGCCATATTCCGCCTCCTCTTCGGCCCGCATCTCCCGGATCATGTTGCGAATCCCTCTCTCATATTGCCGGATATAGCGATCCAAATGAAACGCCTGGGCCTCACTCATCCTCGTGTATCGCAAGGGCGAACTTGAAATTGCCAAAGTGTCCGTATGTGCATACCCCATAGAACGGGCCAGCTCCACCATTTCTAAGAGCGTATCGTTTGTATTCACCGGGCTATTGTGCAGCGTCACCCAGTCGAGGACGATATTGTTCACCGCCCGATTCGAAACTAAGTCCACTTCGTGTCTGTCCATGATCCGCCCCCGCGTGGCCTCCACCGTCCGGCCAACTAGGCGGTTATTTTCCGCATAATTGCTCCAGGTCGCCCCATGGACTACCTGCAGATCAAAAAGCACGACAATATAGATGGCACAGACAACAATCATAAATCCCAGGACTATGCCAAGCCTGAACCCACTGATTTTTCGTTGTCTCATAGCATATCACCTCTCATTAGCTTCGTGTAAATCGCTTAATAGGGGTACCCCTTAGCGCGCCTGCCGCCCCAGCCGCCTGGCCAGAGCATACATCGGCACAACAAATAAAATCGAATACATAGTCTGGAGTATCGCCACCCAAAGCAGTGCCGGCAAACTCTGCCGCCAAAACACCAGCAACGGTATCAGTTGTAAACACGCAATCCCCGCCAGTGCCGCACCGCTACAGAGAAAGTACGACGGGAACCCGCAGCTAAGCAAATACGCCGAAAGCAATCCCACTCCCATACCAAGCACGGTCAGCACAATGGTAAACAGAACATGTGTCCCCAGAGCAATATCGCAAAGCATCCCTGCCGCAAGGCCAAATCCGCCGCCCCAACTTGGCCCCTCAAACAGGGCTACCCCGACTACTGCCAGAGGTAAAATCAGCGGCGCAACCCCAAATATCCGCAGACGCGAAAATACCATCGTCTGGAGCACATAGAGCAGAAATAACACCCCGCCTCGAATCAGGATGCGGATAATTCGTTTTTTCGTCGCGTCTGACATGGGGTGCTCCTTTCCATTTTTTGCTTTCTCTGGTTGAGGTGTTTTTCTTGATTCTTACGTGGTCATGCCTGCCGGCGGCGTTCTTTTTAGCCCGCTAAAAAGAACCAAAAATGCGGCTTAGGGGCTCTTTGCCCCTAAGAACCCCGCTGGTGGGTTATCTAGCGCGAACCAAACATCGTGCGCTTGGCGGCGTGATGGACAAACGCGCCTCAACGCTTTTTTATTCTGTTCACAGCCCGCGGCTCAGCACAATTGCGGGCTAATCGCCCAAACGGCCTCCCCCGCGCACGGCTTGGTGTGTATCTTCTATTCCTCGTCATCCAAATTCTGTACAACAAATACTTGTACCAGGCGACTGAGTTCCGCTTCCGGGCGGATTACGGCGTAATAGCTGAGCCCCGTACCCTCTATTCCGACCCGTTCTATGCGTCCAATCACCAGGCCTTTTGGAATCACACCGCCGAGGCCGGAGGTGGTGATGATGTCGTTTAAAAGCGGTTCTTCCCCGGTAGGTATATAGGAGAGCCGGAGGCTCCCGTCCCCCATTAGGGCAAAATTCCCCTCAGCCACCGCCGAAATGCCCGTCCCCATCTGGCCGCCGATCCGAACCGCCGGATCTACGATGGTCTGGACTGTGGCCCAGTTGCGGCCTACTTCCCGGACGATACCCACCAACTCCCGCCGCTCGGTCATCACCGGGTCGCCCACCTCAATGCTGAAATCCGCGCCGCGGTCGATGGTAAAGGCAGAAGTCCAGTTCGATGCGTCCCAACTGAGTACATGCGCATCTACGATGCGCTCCAGATAAACCCCGTCTGCCAAGTCCAACAGTTCTCTGAGCCGCGCATTTTCCTCTCGGATTTCCACGGCCTCCCGTGCCCGCTGCTCATACGCAGCGACCCGATCTAAAAGCGCCTGATGTTCTTCCAGCAGCGTGTCGTAGTTGTGCATATAATCATACAGTTGCTCCAAGGTGCCGACAAAATTGCGTATCCCCGCCTCTACCGGGCGTGTAATCGCTGCAACCGTATTTTGCATAAAACTCACCCGCCCACCGGAAAACAGGAGTGATAGCAGAGTAATTAAGACCACCGCAAAAGCAATCGCACCGATGACAGCGCCCCTCGTCTTTATATATTTCTTCAAAATAGCCTAACTCCCATCTCTTGTGCTAGTTCCGCCACCCGACAAAGAGGCAGTCCGATCACGGTATACACGTCCCCTTCAATGCGCCGTACAAACACCGACGCAAGTCCCTGCATGCCGTAAGACCCGGCCTTGTCCATAGACTCTCCCGTGGCCACATAGGCTCTGATCTCCCTTTGGGTCAGAGGCCGGAAGAATACGTCTGTCATCTCTACTCCGGTGCGGGTCTCACCGTTTAAATACAGCGCCACCCCGGTATACACCGTATGTTTTGCCCCGGCGAGCCGTGTGAGCATATGAACCGCTTCCTCCTCATCCTTCGGCTTGCCCAGGAGTTCGCCGTCCAGATAAACCATCGTATCCGCCGCCAAAACCAACGCGTCCGGTCCGGCCTTGTCCGCAACTTCCCGACACTTAGCTAGCGCAATGGCTGTAACCGCCTCACCCGGCGGCAGGTGCGCATCGGCCAAAAGCTCCGGCCCCTCTGCGGGCCGGACAATGAAATTAGCCAATCCCGCCTGCTCCAGTAATTGTTTCCTGCGCGGCGAGGCGGACGCTAAAATCACCTTTGTCATCTACTCCACCCCTCGATAGTAAAGTCCGCGGGTAAACTCTCCCGGCTCGTAGCTGCCTATACAGAGATACCGCTCCAACACCTCTCGGCACTCTCGGGGGTTTTCCGTCGTAAAGCAGAGCCGTACACCCCAGAGACCGATGTCCATATAATCCTCGGCCCGGTCCGCCAAAAACAGCTTGCGGCTGTTTAAAATCACATTGCGGTATCCCGGCTCCTGCACGACAGGAAATTCTGCTCCTCGCCGATCTTTCAGATATACCGGCGCATCACCGATCAGACGCTTTTTCACATTCTGTACCACACAGGTCTCCGTGAGCATCAGAGGCAACCTGCCATAGGCAATCAGTTCCAAGTCAATTTCTTTGCTCATATCCCGAATCTGCGCCATGTTCAGTTCAAAAGACGCCGTAGCCGACAAAAGCCCCATCTCGCCGAAGGTTTTCAGAGCCTGTCCGTTGAACACATTCAGCCCGAAATCGCCCCGCACCTGTAACCCCGCCCGACGGGCCAGATCGATGTGTCCCATATTGCCCACCAGGCATTCGGTGATCCCAATCTCCTGTAACGCAAAGAGCTTACGTTTCAGCTCGTCCCGCTCATTATCCCAGATCACCCGGGGCAGAATAGCCGAAAAATTAAGCGTCTCTCTCTCTAAATAGGTCCAAAGCTCTTTGCTGTTTTCCAAAATCTCATCCAATGGCATATAGATCAGAGAGGGCTTTAACGCCGCAAGTTCTTCTGTCAGTTGCATCGCTCGGAGCAGGGACACATTGAGCTGGGGCGGATCCTCCCGTTTCGGTGTGGAGTCCCCCGCACGAAAGATCCCTTCTGTCCGCGTCGGGACCTCTGCCCGAATGGCTGTGAGCTCGTCTAAAAGCGCACGGCGCATCTCGTTGAGCCGGGCCACAGAGAGGTGCAAACCTGTGTCCAGCTTCACCTCGACGTCCTGGCAAATATAGGGCGTCCCGCCCGTTTTAGCGAGTTGTCCCTCGATCAAAGCGCTGTCCATCTCTCGGATCTCCGCCCGCTCCGGCACGGGTCCTTCGATTTTGGCCACACAGCCATCTAAGTCCGACACCGCCAGCCGTACAGGCCTCCCCCGCTCCACCATAGCGTAAAACTTCACCGGCACACATGGCGTCTCCACGTCGATATAGGTTTTTCTCGCATGGGCAAAGAGCTTAAACTGCCGCTTCGATTCCTCTGTCCGAACACCTAACATATCGGGGCCGCTCTCGCCTCGGAAATAAGCGTCGGTGAACCCCTGGCGACTAAACGCGGCGCTTAACTGTTTCAATTCATTTTCCGAGGGCAAACGCTCTTCCCGTATGGCATCTGCATAGACGCGGGTGACAATGGCCGTGTACTCCGGGCGCTTCATCCGGCCTTCGAGCTTCACACAAGCAACGCCGCATTTCTCAAGCGCCGCCAGGTATTCTACCAGGCTGTAGTCTTTCAAACTCAAATGCGCCCCCGGCACGCCCTCCAAGGTATACGGCAGACGGCAGGGTTGAGCACAGGCTCCGCGGTTCCCGCTCCGTCCGCCAATCGCCGCGCTCATGTAACATTGCCCGGAATAACTTACACAAAGCGCCCCGTGGACAAAGACCTCCACCTCAATCGGCGACTTCTTCGCAATATAAGCGATGTGCGCAATAGAAAGTTCGCGCGCCAAAATTATCCGGGACGCACCCGCCTCCGCTACAAGACGCACCCCGTCCAAGTTATGGATACTCATCTGCGTACTGGCGTGAATCGGCATGTCCGGCAGGGCTTGCCGCAACATACGGATCACACCCAGATCCTGGACAATCAGCGCATCGGCCCCTAAGCGGCTCACGGTCTTTGCCAGGCGCTCGATGAGATCAAGCTCCCGATCTGTCGCTAATACGTTGAGGGTCACATACACCTTACAGCCCCGCACCCGGCAATATTGGGCAGCGGTAGCGAAGGTTTCTTCTGTAAAATTTTTTGCTCCCCTGCGGGCGTTGAACCCGTCTAACCCCAGATACACAGCGTCCGCTCCGTTCTG
>Ga0123355_10015312_pt1 | contig 12040 bp, 20 predicted proteins | sample TergutEmb28metaG_3_FD_89872 | JGI IMG/M metagenome (GOLD analysis project Ga0123355, IMG submission 89872) | Embiratermes neotenicus P1 segment gut microbial communities from Petit-Saut dam, French Guiana - Emb289 P1 | ecosystem: Host-associated > Arthropoda: Insects > Digestive system > Gut ... | reverse complement strand
TTCTCAATTCAATTTATATTCCAACACACACTTTACACAACCCAAATTCAATTCAATTTACATTCCAAACTTCTCTCTCTTAACAACACACACTCAGTTCTATTTAATTCCAACTAACTCACTTTACACAACCCAAATTCAATTCAATTTACATTCCAACCCTCTACCTCTATACTTCCCACTCTCAATTAAATTTACATTTCAACCCACTCGCTTTGCACAACCCAATCTCAAATCTATTTACATTCCAACCCACTCCCTCTACACAACCCACTCGTAATTCATTTTAAATTCCAACCCTCTCTTCTATTCAACCCTCTCTAAATTCAATTTACATTCCAACCCCTTTCCTCTACGCAACTGAATCTCAATACTATTTACATTCCAATCCTTTTGCTCTACAAAACACAATCTCAATTCAATTTACATTCCAACCCTCTCCCTCTACACAACCCACTCTCAAATTAATTTACATTCCAACCCACCACAACCCAATCTCAATCCTTTTTACATTCCAATCTCCCCCTCTACACATCTGTCTCTCAATTCAATTTACATTTGAACCCACTCGCTTTACACAAATCAATCTCAAAACTATTTATATTCAAACCCCCTCCCTCTACACAACACATTCTCAATTCTATTTACATTCGAACCCTCTTCCTCTACACAACCCACTCTGAATTCAATTTACATTCCATCCTACCACAACCCAATCTCAATTTTATTTACATTCCAACCCCCTCTCTCTACACAACTCTCCCTCAATTCAATTTTTATTTGAAACCACTCCCTTTACACAAATCAATCTAAAATCTATTTACATTCCAACCCCCTCCCTCTACACAACACCCACTCAATTCGTTTTGCATTCCAACCCTCTCCCTCTCCACAACCCACACACAACCCAATTTACATTCCCGCCCTCTCCCTCTACACAACTCAATCTCAATACGGTTTACATTCCAACCCTCTACCTCTACACAACCCACTCTCAATTCAATTTACATTCCAACCCATTCCCTTTACACAACACACTCTCAATTGAATTTACATTCGAAACCTCTCCCTCTTCACAACCCACTCTCAATTCAATTTACATTCCAACCCTCTCCCTCTACAGAACCTACTTTTATTTCAATTTATATTCCAACCCTCTCCCTCTACACAACCCAATCTAAATTCTATTTACATTCCAACCCTCTAACTCTACACAACCCACTCTCAATTCAAATTACTTTCCAACCCTCTCCCTCTACACAACCCACCAAAAATTCAATTAATATTCCAACTTCGTACCTCCACACAACCCACTCTCAATTCTCCTATCGCACAATTTCTGTTACTCAATTTTACCGCTACTACCTATAATTCCTTCCTTCTCAATACAAATGTCTCTTTCTGTTTAATTTTCGCCGAAGTCAACACTCCATATATTCCATTCATTCTCCAAAATTCTGCAAGACACAATGCGCCCACACAACTGTCACCTTCATTTGTGTGATGTAGGTCGGCCTTAGAAGAACTTGCAAATTCCTTCATTGCAACAGCCGAAGATTGGGTCAGGAGTTTCTATTCTTTCCCTCATCATTTGCCTCTTGTATTATTCTCTATTCACACCGATTCTCTTCGTACCTTCCCCTCTCCCCAACTCCCTTCCTGCCAGCCACAAATTATATTCCAACACAAATCTTAATTTCCATGTCCTGTAATGTCTAAACTCTTTGACTCATAGCACCGATATAACTGGATAATGGGATATTGGAGGAAAGAAATTAGCTACATTCCTTTATTCCTTTCCATAATTGTAGTCCTGTGCTAATTTAATTAGTTCCCATACAAAAGCCGGTAGCCCTTAGTACCTTCAGTAAAACACAAATATCTAAATATTATTACACGCTCACCACAATATTTCCCCTCCGCCGCTAGACTAAAACACTTCCTGCATTTTAAACCAATCAGCAGCAATCCAAGATCTGCTTTGTAATTATAGTTTATAGAAATGTTGTATTGTTGATGTAAGGAAAAATATTATCTAAAAGGAAAGTCCTTAATATTATGTACGCTTAAATGTATGTAATGACGTACGGTGCAGCGACGGCTGTCCTGACGGAGGGTGAATGTGAAATGGCAGTTTTATAGTGCAATGGTCCTGCGTTGTGTGTGGAGAGTTTATTGTGGTTACAGCAACAGTAGATATAGTGAAATGGTATTGTGTTGTGTGTGGAGTATATTATGGTTAGAGCAACAGTAGTTATAGTGAAATGGTACTGTGCTGTGTGTGGAGTTTATTGTGGTTACAGCAACAGTAGATATAGTACAATGTTACTTTGATGTGTGGGAAGAGTTTTTGGTGGTTACAGCACCAGTAATTATAGGGCAATGGTACTGTGTTGTGTGTGGAGATTATTGTGGTTACAGCACCAGTAGATGTAGTGCAATGGTAATGTGTTGTGTGTGGAGATTATTGTGGTTACAGAAACAGTAGATATAGTTAAATGGTACTGTGTTGTGTGTGGAGTTTATTGTGGTTAGAGCAACAGTAGAAATAGTGCAATGGTACTGTGTTGTGTGTGGAGATTATTGTGCTTACAGCAACAGTAGATAGAGTGCAATGGTACTGTGTTGTGTGTGGAGTTTATTGTGGTTACAGCAACAGAAGGTAAAGTGCAATGGTACTGTGTTTTGTGTGTGTGGAGTTTATTGTGGTTAAAGCAACAGTAGTTATAGGGCAATGGTACTGTGTTGTATGTGTGGAGATTATTGTGGTTAAAGCAACAGTAGATATAGTGCAATGGTGCTGTGTTGTGTGTGGAGTTTATTGTGGTTGGAGCAAGAGTAGATATAGTGCAATAGTACTGTATTGTGTGTGGTGATTATTGTGCTTACAGCAACAGTAGATATAGTGCAATGGTACTGTGTTGTGTGTGGAGTTTATTGTGGTTACAGCAAGAGTAGATATAGTGCAATGGTACTGTGTTTTGTGTGTGTGGAATTTATTGTGGTTAAAGCAACAGTAGTTATAGTGCAATGGTAGTGTTGTGTGTGTGGAGTTTATTGTGGTTAAAGGAACAGTAGTTATAGTGCAATGGTTCTGTGTTGTGTGTGTGGAGTTTATTGTGGTTAAAACAAAAGTAATTATAGTGCAATGGTAGTCTGTTGTGTGTGTGGAGTTTATTGGGTTTACTGTAAATCTATATATAGTGCAATATTACTGTGTTGTGTTTGGACTTTATCGTGGTTACAGCAAAAGTACATATAATGCAATGGTACTGTGTTTTGGGTGTTGAATTTATTGTGGTTACAGCTAAAGAAGAAATAGTGAAATTGTTCTGTGTTGTGTGTGGAGTTCATTGTGGTTACAGCAACAATAGATATAGTGCAATGGTACTGTGTTGTTTGTGGAGTTAATTTTGGATACAGCAACAGTAAATATAGTGCAATGGTACAGTGTTTTGTGTGTGAAGTATATTGTGGTTAAAGCAACAGTAGATACTACGCAATAGTAATGTGTAGAGTGTGGAGTTAATTGTGGTTACAGTAACAGTAGATATAGTGTAATGGTACAGTGTTGTGTGTGGAGTTTATTGTGGTAACAGCAACAGTAGGTACAGTGCAATGGTACTGTGTTGTTTGTGGATGTTATTGTGGTTAAAGCAACAATAGTTATAGGGCAATGTTACTCTGTTGTGTGTGGAATTTATTGTGGTTACAACAACACTAGATATATTGTAATGGTACAGTGTTGTGTGTGTGGAGTTTATTGTGGTTATAGCAACAGTAAATATAGTGCAATGGTTCTATGTTGTGTCTGGAGTTTATTTTGTTTACAACAAATTATGTATATTGCAATGATACGTTGTTGTGTGTGTGGAGTTAATTGTGGTTACAGTAACAGTAGATGTAGTGCAATGGTATTGTGTTTTGTGTGGAGCTTTTATTTGATATAGCTACAGTAGATTTAGTGCAATGGTACTGTGTGGGTTTGGAGTTTATTGTGGTGAAAGCAACATTACATATTATGCAATGATACTGGGTTTTGTTTGAAGTTTATTTTGGTTACAGCAGCAGTAGTTATAGTGCTATGGTACTGTGTTGGGTTTGTGGAGTTTATTGAGGTAAAAGCAACTGTTGATATAGTGCAATGTTAATGTGTTTTGTGAGAAGATTTTGTGGTTAAAGCAAGAGTAGATATTGTGCAATGGTACTCTGTTTTGTGTGGAGTTAATTGTATTTACAGGAACAGTAAATATTTTGCCATTATACTCTCTTTTGTGTTTGGAGCTTAATGTGATTAGAGCAACAGTAGATATAGGGCACTTGTTCTCCGTTTTGTGTGGAGTTTATTGTGGTTACAGCAACAGTAGTTTTGGGGAAATGATATTCCGTTTTTGTTTGGAGTTTATTGTGGTTACAGCAACAGTATATATTATGCAATTTTGCTCTGTTTGTTTGTAGGTTATTGTGGTAACAGCAACAGTAGATTTAGAGAAATAGTACTGTGTTTTGTGTGGAGTTATTTTTGTGGTTATAGCAACAGTAATTATAGGGCAATAGTACCGAGTGTTGTGTGGAGGTTATTCTGATTAAATCAACAGTAGTTATAGTGCAATCGTACTGTATTGTGTGTGTGGAATTTATTGTGGTTACAACAACTGTAGATATGTTGAATGTTCATGTGTTGTGTGTTTGGAGATTATTGTGGTTACAGCGACAGTAGATATACTGCAAATATACTGTGTTGTTTGGAGCGTTTTGTGGTTACAGCAACAGTATATTTAGAGCAATTTTCCTCTGTTGTGTGTGGTGTTTATTTTGGTTACAGCAACAGTAGTTGTAGTGCAATGGTACTGCGAGGTGTGTGGATTTTTTTGGTTACTGCAACAGAGTATGTAGTGCAATGTTAATGTGTTTTATCTGGAGTGTATTGTGGTTACAGCAACATTAAATATAGAGCAATTGTACTGTGATTTGTGTGGTGTTTATTGTGGTTCCAGCAACAGTAGATATGGTGCAATGTCACTGTGTTGTGTACGGAGGTTATTTTCGTTATATCAATAGTAGATATAGCGAAATTATACTGGGTTTTATGTATAGTTATTTGTGGTTACAGCAACATTAGATGTAGCGAAATTATACTGTGTTGTGTGTGTGCAGTTTATTGTGTTTGAAGCAACAGTAGATATAGTGCAATGTTACTTTGTTATTTTTGGTGTTTATTGTTGTTACAGCAACAGTAAATATAGAGCGATTTCACGGTGTTTTGTGTGGAGTTTATTGTGGTTACAGCAATAGTGAATATAGATCAATTTTACTATTTTTTGTGGAATTTCTTGTGGTTATAGCATTAGTAAATATAATGCAATATTACTCTGTTGTGTGAGTGGAGTTTATTGTGGTTACAGCAACAGTAGATATAGTGCAATTGAACTGTGTTTTGTGTGGAGATTATTATGGTTATAGCAACAGTAGTTATAGTGCAATGGTACTGTGTTATGTGTGGAGGTTATTGTGGTTATATCAACAGTGGATATAGTGCAGTGATACTGTGTTTTGTTTGGAGTTTTGTTGTGTTTACAGCAACAATAGGTGTTGTGCAACTGTACTGTGTTTTGTGTGTAGTTTATTTTGGTTACAGAAACAGTAGATATAGTGCAATTCTTCTGTGTTTTGTGCGTGGAGTTTATTGTGGTTACAGCAACAGTAGATTTAGGGCAATAATACTGTGTTGTGTGTGGAGTGTATTCTGTTTACAGCAAAAGTAGGTGTAGGGCAATTGTACTGTTTTGTGTGTATTGAGTTTAATGTGGTTAAAACAATAGTAGATATTGTGTAGTAGTATTGTGTTATGTTTGGAGTTTTTTGTTTTTACAGCATCAGTAGATATAGTACAATTGTACTGTGTTTTGTGTGGAGTTTATTGTTGTTACAGCATCAATAGTTGCAGAGCAATATTACTGTGTCTTGTGTGGAGTTAATTGTGGTTACTGGAACAGTAGATGTGGGGCAAGCTTATTGTGTTGTTTGTGTGGTATTTGTTGTGGTTACAGCAACAGTAGATGTGGAGCAATTGTACCGTGATTTGCGTGTAGTTTTTTGTGGTTAAAGCAACAATAGATGTAGGGCAACGGTACTGTGTTGTGTGTGTGGTGGTTATTGTGGATACAGCAACAGTAGAAATAGAGTTATTGTACTTTGTTTTGTTTTGAGTTTATTGTGGTTAATGCTACTCTAGAAATAGTGCAATGTTACTGTGTTATGTTTGGAGTTTATTGTAGTTACAGCATCAGTAAATATATTGCAATGCTACTCTGTTGTGTGTGTGGAGTTTATTGTGGTTACAGCAAAATTTGATGTATGGCAATTGTGTTTTGTTGTTTGTGTAGTTTATTGTCGTTACAACAACAGTAGATATAGTGCAATGGTACTGTGTTGTGTGTGGAGTTTATTGTGGTTACAGCATTATTTGATATAGGGTAATTGTGTTTTTTTGTGTGTGGAGTTTATTGTGGTTACAACAACAGTAGATATTGTGCAATGGTATTGTGTTGTGTGTGGAGTTTATTGTGGTTACAGCAACAGTAGATATAGTGCAATAGTACTCTGTTGTGTGTGTGGAGTTTATTGTGGTTACAGCAACAGTAGATATAGTGCAATGGTACTATGTTGTGTGTGGAGTTTATTGTGGTTACAGCAACAGTAGATATAGTGCAATGGTACTGTGTTGTGTGTGGAGTTTATTGTGGTTACAGCAACAATAGATATAGTGCAATGGTACTGTGTTGTGTGTGTGGATTTTATTGTGGTTACAGCAAAATTTGATATAGGGCAATGTTGTTTTGTTGTGTGTGGAGTTTATTGTGGTTACAACAACAGTAGATATAGTGAAATGGTAATGTGTTGTGTGCGGAGTTTATTGTGGTTACAGCAACCGTAGATATAGGGTAATTGTATGGTTTTATTTGAAGAATTTATAGTTGTTAGTGTCACAGTAATTATACAATGCAATATAAGAATTATTAGCTTTGATATACAGACAGATAATTCAGAATAATATTGCTGCTCATAAAGGCAGTGTACAGTTACTTGCAGGCACTGCTAACTGACTGTTACAAAGTGTAAGCACTCTGCAGCCAATTACATTTAGAGTGGATATCATATATTATATCAAACATTAACTGTGATGAACAAATTATTATTGATGAATAATATTCCAGCACCTAACCACACAGTGTACATTTACTGGCAGGCACTGCTAACTGACCGTTACAAAGTGTCAGCACTGTGCAGCCAGTTACATTAACAGTAGATATAAGGCAATATAACAAACATTAGCTGTGATAAACAAAAAAATAATGCTGAATAATGTTCCAGCCCATAACCACACAGTGTACAGTTACTGGCAGGCACTGCTAACTGACTGTCACAAAGTGTCAGCACTGTGCAGCCAGTTACATTGACAGTTGATATAAGGCAATATAACAAATATTAGCTGTGATAAACAAACAAATATTGCTGAATAATATTGCAGAACATAACCACAATGTTTCTTCTCTACATGCACACTCAACCACTCTGTTACATAATACAGAAAATGGCTCTGCAATTATAATTACAGTTAATTTCTCACTCACTCACTCCATGCAGCACAGTTCTTCTTGAGAAGCTAACCGGTTACAAATTAGTCAAGTAATTCCCATACTTTTTGAAACCAAATGTTCATTACCGCATTCATAAGACCCGCCACCTCTCCCAATCGTGAACAATCTCGACCCTGTCCATACCCCCACATGCCACTTCCTGAAGATCCATCTTAATATTATCCTCCCATACGTAATGATATTTACCATAACTAAAGCTACAATTTACTCCCTGGTGCTCTAAGGCAGATGTCGTAGTGACTTGCATTATAAGTAATAATTTGACTTTAGAACAACAACAACAGCCAATACTCAGCAAATCTAAAATTAAATCCTTTTATGCTCTGAAAATTAAAACTGTCCTTTATGAACAGCAAACAATATTGGCAATATAAACATGGAGCCGTTATTCAGCAACTCTCTGTAAACCTACATATCACCGTTTACAGCTGTTGTGATAACAGATGCACAGTGACACTTCTTTATATTATTCACACAAGCACTTAATTCTGCACATCACGGACCAAGTCCAAATAGCCTTAATTTGTACCTAGATTAAAAATCATCCGGTCGGGTTTATTTCTTTTATCCACAATAGCGCCATTACTCAACAACAGTCGCACCACCTCGATATGCCGGTTCTGAGCTGCAATGGACAGAGGAGTATACCCGTTTATATTTGTAGTATTCACATTAGCGCCATTATTCAGGAACTCTCGCACCACCTCGATATGCCCCTCCTGACATGTTATGTGTAGAGGAGTAAAACCGTCTTTATTTGCAGCATTCACATTAGCTCGATGTTCCAGCAACTCTCGCACCATCTCGACATGTCCGTTATGAGAAGCTATGTGCAGAGGAATCACACCGTTTTTATTTGCAATATTCACATTAGCTCCATGATCCAGCAACTCTCGCACCACCTCGACATGTACCTCCTTAGAAGCTATGTGCAGAGGAGTAAAACCGTCTTTATCTGCAGTATTCACATTAGCTCCATGTTCCAGCAACTCTCGCACCACCTTGGTATGTCCCTTATGAGATGCTGTGTGCAGAGGAATCCTACCGCCTTCAGTTGCAGTATTCACATTAGCGCCATTATTCAGCAGCTCTCGCACCACCTCGATATGACCCTCCTCACCTGCTATGTACAGAGGTGTAAAACCGCCTTTATCTGCAGTATTCACATTAGCTCCATGATCCAGCAACTCTCGCACCACCTCGACATGTAACGTTTGAGAAGCTATGTGCAGAGGAATCCAACCCTTTTTGTTTGCAGTATTCATATTAGCGCCATTATTCAGCAACTCTCGCACAACCTCGTTATGCCCCTCCTGAACTGCTACGTACAGAGGAGTAAAACCGTCTTTATCTGCAGCATTCACATTAGCGCCATGACGCAGCAACTCTCGCACCACCTTCATATGTCCCTTATGAGAAGCTATGTGTAGAGGAATCACACCGTATTTATCTGCAATATTCACATTACCTCCATGATCCAGCAACTCTCGCACCACCTCGACATGTACCTCCTGAGAAGCTATGTGCAGAGGAGTAAAACCGTCTTTGTTTGCAATATTCACATTAGCTCCATGATCCAGCAACTCTCGCAACACCTCGACATGTAACTTTTGGGAAGCTATGTGCAGAGGAATCGCACCGCCTTTGTCTGAAATATTCAGATTAGCTCCATTATCCAACAACTGTCGCACCACCTCGACATGTACCTTCTGAGACGCTATGTGTAGAGGAATCACACCGTCTTTGTCTGCAATATTCACATTAGCTCCATGACATAGCAACTCTCGCACCACCTCGACATGTAACGTCTGAGAAGCTGTGTGCAGAGGAGTCACACCACCTTTATCTGCAGTATTCACATTAGCTCCATGATCCAGCAACTCTCGCACCACCTCGACATGTCCCTTCTGAGAAGCTATGTGCAGAGGAATCACACCGTCTTTATCTGCAGTATTCACATTAGCGCCATGACGCAGCAACTCTCGCACCACCTTGATATGTCCGTTATGAGAAGCTTTGTGCAGAGGAATCACACCGTTTTTATCTGCAGTATTCACATTAGCGCCATTATTCAGCAACTCTCGCAAAACCTCGATATGCCCCTTATGACTTGTTACGTATAGAGGAGTGAAACCGTCTTTATCTGCGGCATTCACATTAGCTCCATGATGCAGCAACTCTCGCACCAACTCGACATGTACCGTCTGAGAAGCTATGTGCAGAGGAATCGCACCGTCTTCAGTTTCTATATTCACATTAGCTCCACGATTCAGCAACTCTCGCAACACCTCGATATGCCCCTCATGACTTGTTACGTGTAGAGGTGTAAAACCGTCTTTATCTTCAGTATTCACATTAGCGCCATTATTCAGCAACTCTCGCACCACCTCGATATGCCCGATCTGAACTGCTATGGACAGAGGAGTAAAACCGTCTTTATTTGCAGCATTCACATTAGCGCCATGATTCAGCAACTCTCGCACAACCTCGTTATGCCCCACCTTACTTGCTACGTATAGAGGAGTAAAACCGTCTTTATTTGCTGTATTCACATTAGCGCCATTATTCAGCAACTCTCGCAACACCTCGATATGCCCCTCTTCACCTGCTATGTACAGAGGAGTAAAACCGTCTTTATTTGCAGCATTCACATTAGCGCCATGATTCAGCAACTCTCGCAACACCTCGATATGCCCCTCTTCACCTGCTATGTACAGAGTAGTAAAACCGTCTTTATTTGCAGCATTCACATTAGCACCATGATTCAGCAACTCTCGCACCACCTCGATATGCCCCTCCCGAACTGCTACGTGAAGTGGAGTAAAACCGTCTTCATCTGCAGTTTTCACATTAGCGCCATTATTCAGCAAATCTCGCACAACCTCGACATTCCCTTCGTTTCCTACCGAGTACAGAGGATTAAAACCGCCTTTACTTGCATTATTCACATTAGCAAAATGGTATAATAACTCTCGCAACACCTCGACATGCCCCTCCTTAGCTGCTGGGTAAAGAGGAATAAAACCGTATTTATTTGCAATATTCACATTAGCTCCATGATTCAGCAGCTCTCGCACCACCTTCATATTCCCCTCCTGAACTGCTACGTGCAGAGGGGTATCCCCGCTTTTATCTGCAGTATTCACACTAGCCCCATGATCCAGCAACTCTCTCACCACCTCGATATGCCCCTTCCCAGAAACTATGTACCATTGATTCGAACCGTCTTCATCTGCAGTATTCACATTAGCGCCATGATTCAATGACTCTTGCAGTACCTCTTTATGTCCCACTTTAGCTGCTGACAGGAGGGGTGTCGAAATTTCGGTAACTTCTGCAGCACTCAGTAAATCTGGGACAATTTCATCACGCCCGTTTACAGCTGCTAAAATTAATGGCGTCTTACCGTCATTGTCTGCTATATTTACATTAGCACCACAATTTAACAACAAGCTAGTTAGTTCCTTATGTCCACACTTTGCAGCTACATGCAGTGGTGTATTGCCGTTGTTGTTGGTTGTGTTTACACTAATGCCACATTTTAATATCATTTTCACAACTTCTATATCGCCAGATTCTAATGCTTTATATAGCTGATTCTTTAGATATTCTATACTATCATGTCGTATTTCTTTATCATGTTTCAGAAACTCATTAACTGCACCCCACTGGCCCTCTCTGACGGCAATATCTGTAGGCCTTACGCCTTCACAGTCAGTTATATTCACACAACTGCCGTTTTGCAACAAAAATCTGACAGTTAACTTGTGACCGCTCTTAGCAGCACACCACATTGCAGTGCGTCCGAAGGGGTCACCATAATCTAGAGCTATTCCAGCTTCCACCAGTCGCTGCACCTCTTCCAAATTGCCGTTTACAGCCGCAGTATGTAGGGCACTGCGGGGGTTCGACTGGAACTGCAGTGTAACTTCCGCTGCAGTTTTGAACATCCTTGCACTATCAGTGTCACTTCTGTCTGTAACTGAATTTGCAGTCGCTACAACATTCATTTTTCTCCTCAGACATTCAACATTCCCGCTCTCTGAAACAGTATTTATTTCAGCACGAGAAATGAAAGAAACTAGACTCCTTCCTTCAGCTCGATCTGTCAGCAGCTGTGTGATATCAGTGTAACCTCTGTCTGTAGCTAAGTCGAGGGCTGTTTTCCCCTCTATGTCCCTCACTCCAATTCCTGCTCCCTGTTCTATCAACACACTCATGATTTTCTCATGTCCCTCAGCTGCTGCCACCAGAAGCGCTGTTTCTTTCTTAGCGTTCCGCCTATCAATTGGTGCAAAACTGTCTGCCAGATATTGAACAATGTTCAGATATCCACCTTTCGCTGCTATATGAAGCGCTGTTGAGCCTGATGCATCAGC
>Ga0123355_10015311_pt1 | contig 12041 bp, 3 predicted proteins | sample TergutEmb28metaG_3_FD_89872 | JGI IMG/M metagenome (GOLD analysis project Ga0123355, IMG submission 89872) | Embiratermes neotenicus P1 segment gut microbial communities from Petit-Saut dam, French Guiana - Emb289 P1 | ecosystem: Host-associated > Arthropoda: Insects > Digestive system > Gut ... | reverse complement strand
CCAACTTGATGTCACTATTTATTAAGTTTTATTGCACTTCTTCTATGCTCAACATGTTTCGGACATTAATACATCCATCATCAGGAGCCTGAGACTAGAAAAGTCGCAGGCTCCTGATGATGGATGTATTAATGTCCCAAACATGTTGAGCATAGAAGAAGTGCAATAAAACTTAATAAATAGTCACATCAAGTTGGTCTCTTATTCTTCAACTAATTATGCCTTCTTTATCTTGTCGATAATTCGTCAAAATAATATAACAGTTATTATGAAGAGTACGAAAGTTCTGAAAGTTCCATGTCAGATACGCGTTTTCTCTGTATGTTCTTTTGGGTTTTCTTTGCTTTAAGATACCGTCGGTTTATGTTCTTCTTTGTGTAAAATGCTGACACGGCACAGAGTTATAAATAGAGCAGGATGGATGAGCTCCAGTAGAATACAGACATTGCCCTAATATGTTGTTTCTATGCGTCTGTTGTGTCACTGTTAATTTAGTCCAGGCATAAATCTGTTCCTTGGCTTGTTTAGCCCGCATTCGTGGACCACGAATGCGGGCTAAATGTGCGTAATGGAACAATAAACAAGCCTTGAAAAACTGATAAGTTTCAGAATTTATGATTGTTTGTGTTGCTGTAAATATTTGAAACAACCGTTGCCCACGATCTCATTACAGCATGTCCCATTATTTTGTGGCGTAATATACGTACACAGCCTTACTGAAAGCACACTTTGACACTCTAAATATTTAGTGCTGTAGAAGCCAGAAATTTTTTAATCGGTGTGTGTTTCAGGATTCTCCGAAGTTGAAAGTGAGTTGTCCAGAAAAATTGTGAGGAAGTTTTGAACTGTGAAACATATCTTACTTCATCACTGCCAGGCCTAACTCAGTCGGTACAGTGACTGTGCTACGGGCTGGAGAGCCGGAGTTCCTATCCCGGTAGAGGCAAAATATTTTCTCATACTGGCCCTGGGGCCCACTCAGCCTCCTGTTCAATCGGTACTGGTGTCCTTTGTCGGGGTTAAAGTGGTCATGGCATGAATTTAACCACTCATCTCCGTCTAGTACCGAGATTAGGAATGAGTGGAAGTATACCTCTACTAAGCTGCAGGCTTTAGCCCGCAGCTCGGACACTATTCCAGCCTAACCGCACCTAACCTCCAACATACAGCAAACCAAGAACGAAACGACTAATGTGGTAATCAACATCATAGTCGCGAGCTCATGATGATGGGCAAAATAATGCTCGAAACATGTTGAGCCTATAAGAAATACAATAAAATAATAAGAGACAACTAGTTGGTTTTTTATTCATCAGTTATCACTCTTATCGGCACTAGTCTCTCGAACAGTCTCAGTTCATATCGTGTTAAGACCCAACAGACAGTATCATATACAAAATTGCAATCAGAACATCTAACATCAGTATGATTATGTAACACAACAACAAGCGTAAGTCCATCGTGTATTCCACTTTTGTAATACAGACCGAAATTGCCTCATGTGGAATCAACAACATAGAATTTAAGTGATTCAAACCTTCTCAGATAAGAAGCTGTGTCAATTTGAAAATTAGTACGGACGTTTTGGACGAACGTTCTTCCTCCAGCCTCAGGACCTAAGAAGTCCCCTCTCCTCGTTTTGGACTTCTTTTATCCCCTGTAGATATTTACCAGTCGACACGGCTTCATATCCAGTAAGACGTCATCACCACTTTTGCGAGATACTCAAATATCGCACTGGCAATATGTATTACAGGAAAATTGTGAAGTGGTAAAACGGAACACCTTGTTGTACAGAGTGGAAATATACGGCGTTGAGGTACAAGTAAAGCGTTGCGATGTAAACTGTGTTATTGGACGTGACAAGACACACAGCAGTGCGAGAGCCCTGGAGTGAGCCCCTACTGTACACAAGATCCGTAATGGAGGCTGCACCGTATGAAAAGTTTATAACACTATTTGCGAGATGTCGTCATTCATGAGAACAAAAAGTGCAAGCTTTTGAAAAAAACGGTACACGAGGTTCATTATTATAGTCTTTATAATATTACATTTTAATGCATTCTTCTTGGGTTTGTCGTTTTTCAGTAATTAATTAATCATAATGTTGGTGCCAGAGTGAGAGTAAATGAATATAAGTGGAAATAACTAAGTATATAATTACCATCAACACAACTATTTATTGATTTTTATTAGGATAAATTGCATGGCTGCATGTTTCGACCAAAGATTGGTCATCTGCGGGTCACTGTGTGACATAACAATAAAATTACAGTTGGAATTTAATATTACGGTTAGACCTAGATCTCACATCTGCTTCCACATCTTGGGTTGAAAGTTGAAAAGTGAGAAGGTAGTTGCACGGATTAGTTCTGGTAGTTTGGGCCGACCCTACATCTGTCCAAGGGATACCGAGACTATTTCCGTGGAAATAAACTGGACAGAGCTGAGTTTTGGCAGTCATTCAATACAGTGCTGAGGAAGAAGCGCGAGACCGTAACAGACTACTACAGTCCAGCAAACCATGGCAGGACTACTCGCAGTACAATAGAAAGATAAAATCTTTAGGGTCATGATGAAAATTGTCTAGAGTAACGTCATTAGAGTTCGGGGATTGAATCCTGGTGGGAGCGACAATTTTCACACCCGTCCAGACCAAACCTGGTGTCTACCCAGCCTCCTGTACAATGACGCACTGGGTTTTTTTCCTCTGGGTTAGCGTGGTGTTTAACACCCACCTCATATTTAGCGCTGAGGGTAAAGAAGGAGTAGAGCTATACCTGTAGTGGATCTCTGGGCCTTCATGGCCTGTTCTAGGGTTATCTTGTCATGAGAGCCCACCTCATATTTAGCGCTGAGGGTAAAGAAGGAGTAGAGCTATACCTGTAGTGGATCTCTGGGCCTTCATGGCCTGTTCTAGGGTTATCTTGTCATGAGAACCCACCTCATATTTAGCGCTGAGGGTAAAGAAGGAGTAGAGCTATACCTGTAGTGGATCTCTGGGACTTCATGGCCTATTCTAGGGTTATCTTGTCATGCGAGCCCACCTCATATTTAGCGCTGAGGGTAAAGAAGGAGTAGAGCTATACCTGTAGTGGATCTCTGGGACTTCATGGCCTGCTCTAGGGTTATCTTGTCATGAGAGAATGAGGACTTCCAATCTTAGTTATACACGAAGAACTTATTACTACGCGAGGAGAAACCAAATGAAGATAATTCCGTGTCCTGCCGTATGACTTTGCGGTAAGGAGCTCAGGGAGGTGTCGACGCCAAGACTAAGACTGTTTGCCTGAGACGACGGTCGCAGTGTAAACAGATCCACCTCTTGTGAAACTACTCAGTCCCTTTTATCTGCTGTTATAGATAAAGGTTATTACGGGAAGTGTTCCAACAAATTAGGCCCTGTTTACTTTCTTAGCTTGCTGTCGTGTCGGATGGTTACGTCAGAGGTTCGATGTGCCTCTAGTCCCTATAGTGGCGCTTTACGCTTCGAAACATTGGTACATCCATCATCTGCTACGGCGTTTTCTAGCAACAAACTAGACTCCATTTAGAAAAGTCCGTTCTAAGAACCTAGTATTAACCCAAAAGTTCGTCACAGTGTTCGTAACAGCCAGTCACTGGCTCTTCTCTTGATCCTAACGAATCCAGTTTATAACCTCACACAGTATCATCCATTTCACTATTGAGGTCCCGTCCACGGTGACTTTATGCACTTTAACTCTTTAAAAGCCGAGTTAAATCAAATCTGCCATTTGCTGGCATTAATAGGAGCTCACCATATTCTCCACATTAGCAGGATAAGGATTAAAAAGCGGTTATGGAATATGGATAGAGAAGGCTGGAGAGGCGAAAAATTTTATACTAGATTATGAATGGATTTCCTTTATATAACTGTGCAACTCTGCTCTTTTTGCAGTATCGTTGGTAATAAGAACTGGGTTTCGCGAAAAGATGAACATTTTAGTCGTTTCGGAAGAAAATATTAAGATTAAAGAGACTAGTGTGAAGAATCGCATTGTGTGGGTTTACAAATGTGAAGGAAACAGCAAGACAAGTTGATGGCAGAAATGATGCTGTGAACGGGGGTTCCTTTGCATGCAACTACCCACGACCGGCGTTAGGTGTTGAACTAACCCAGACCGGCTTGCTTTTACGGGCGTGTTGGCAGCGTCAGAATTTGAACACTCCGTACGTACTTTATCGACTCTTGTTACGCAAGTACTATTCCTTTTTGAGGGTAGTAACTGAGATTTGTGCAGCGCACCAATTGGACAGAGGCAAAAACAACACAGTTTTCAAAGACAGAGATATTTAACATCTCTTTGAGATCCTTATTCGTGTGTAGCTTATGATAAGCTGGATTTTCAGCTGACTTATGTACTTAATTTACTGTGCCAAGACCATGGGAATCGGAAAGATGTGGAAACAAAACAGAAATATGTTTAAAGTGCCATCACATAAACACACACACACACATATATATGTGTATGTATGTGTATATATATATGTATATATAGGGTTGTGAATTTCATTTATGAGCGGTCTGTTGAAAGACACACAATTGATGCTACGTGTGAATAAGCACTGCAAAGTTACGTAATGGAATTTTGAAAGGAAATATTCCGCCAACGCGGTGCCTTCACAATTCGTTCTGTAAGTTGGCGAACAGCTATTGAATTCTGCGAGTCGAACGCTGTTCAGAAATAAGCTCGCCCGCTGCAGCACGTTCAAACATCAAAAGCCTATTCTCACCTGTACAGGCAGTGGCTAAGCACTTACTAGAATAACGCAAGAAATAGGTCCAAACCTACTTGATATATTATCTCAATCGTCGCCTAACCCGTGCAGTACAACTACTTCCTCTCCCCCTGCCCACCATGGGGAAACAGCCCCTAGTGGACCAGGGCCTTCTAATTACCGAGGCTTTGCGATCACACTCAGGCACATCACGCTCAGTGGGACTCCTTTGGCCGGGTAATTAGCCCGACACAGAGACCTTCACCTGACATAAACACAACACTCACAAGAGACAGACATTCATGCCTCCGGCGGGATTCGAACCCGCAATCCCAGCAAGCGAGCAGTCGTAGATCCACGTAAATACAAAACAGCTGCAACACTATATATCCCAGAAACATAGTTTGTTTTTGGTGTATAATTGTAAATACTCTGTATAAAGCTGATAACAAGGATGATGATGATGATGATGATAATAATAATAATAATAATAATAATAATAATATCGAGAGACTGGTGACATGAAATCGGACTCTGTATTCGAGCGGTATTCCGTTCCAGTCACAAATATGTTATTGGATAAGGCAGCCGAAAGTTTCCGTGGCTTTCCTCTTGCTGGCCAGCCAAGTGTTACGACAGGACACGTAAACAGGCCACGACTAATTACTTCTGATCTTTCTTTATCACTTTGCCATTTCATACGAGGCCATGTTTGCGCGCAATGGACACTGTTACGTAACCAAAGAATTACTGAATCGGAGTAGTAGTAGTAGTAGTAGTAGTATTACTGGTGGTGGTGGTAGCAGTAGTAATAGTAATAGTGGTGATGGTGGTGGTGGTATTATTATTATTATTATTATTAGTAGTAGTAGTAGTAGTAGTAGTAGTAGTAGTAATATCTATGAAAGGTCGACATGTGCTAATATGACTATCGTAAACCGTTCGTAATGTTTGACTCACACAGGGACCTACATGATGATGCTTAGCTGAAGACTCGTGTTTATAGTAACGTTACCCTGTCGTTTCGGTAGTTTCTGACGTTTCGAAGGGTCTGAACGTCAAATATCGCGAGTCCGTTTGCATCTGTACAGCTGGAAACAAAATAAACCATTTTTTTTTCGTACAAATATTTCGAGGTTGGAGGCGACGACTTTTATTAACACGACATTTAATTATGTAAAAAACGTTTACTCATCTTCTGACAGTTAAATGAGGACCGAATACTCTGTATGTCTCTCCTATAACATGGCACGAATGCGAAGTCTGTACTTGTCGCCGTAAGGTTTCGCACGACCTACTCAGTGACACGTAACTTGCAAGGACACATTTCCACATAGATTGCTAGACTTCACTCCACATTAGTTTAAAACGACCTGCAGTAGACAATACAACCTTAAAATCGCCTTCAAATTAAATCAGAAAATTACACATTTTTTTGAAAATCTTCACGGACTGAAGGTTTTTGTGTTCTAGGAAGAAGTTACTGTTTTGCATGCAACTTTACAGGCACGTGTGCACGTAGGGAATCTAGCGGAGTGTAAACTGATGTATTTGTGTCACACGGTTGGGCAAAATTAAGAACTGGGCTATTATAAGTCACTGCTGCATTAGCAGAGGTGCATACATATATATGATGCATTCTAAGGTAGTGTTGGATTAGAGTATTAGATCTGAAGAGAAGTTGGATTTGTGAGTTAAAACCGAAAACACTGAACAAGAGAGAACTGACATCTTTAATATTCTGAATTATTAATAACTGTAATATATATATATATATGTTTTTGTTCTGTCACCGTTCCTACAGTGAATTGTAGATATTTGATGTTTGTGTAATCGTGCATCATTGACACAATAATATAAACAACAACTAGATACAACAATAATAATTTTATTAAAAATTTCAATCAGCTTAACATATTTCGGGCGATAATTTCGCCCAACCTCAAGAGCACTAGGCTGTGTTTACAGCTTGTGGTATAAAGCACCGACGATGCTGCCTGCTGGTGACCAGGTTGGGCGAAATTATCGCCCGAAATATGTTGAGCTGATTGAAATTGTTAATAAAATTATTATTGTTGCATCTAGTTGCTGTTTATATAGTTGTAGAAAGATCAATTTCATTTCCAACCTGCAAATTTTCTGATGTCAGAAACACTATTACCGAAACAATAAACGTTTGTATTTTATCAATAATTTTTACATTTTTCCCCATTGTTAACGTTCCAGGTCAGTGCATTTCAATTTATGATTCCTTTCGTATACAGAAATTAACGATTTTCTTGAGAGGAATTTTTCCCTTCAAATATTATAACGTTTGAATTAGTAGACGTTTATGGCATTGAGCGCACAGATAGCCAAAAAAATGTGTGTTTTGTTTACAGCATGAGTTGGCCCCCAAAATAGATTATAATAGCCATAATACATTCTTTATTCCGGCATTTAGCAATCAGTGCCCATCTGAAGAGGCAAGCCTTTAGTAAATTTGTTTAGGATAGAGGAAATTTACACAAGAGGGTCGCTGAGGGAATACAGTGAAACAGGTTGTTTGTGGTAGATTACATGCTGCATTTTAACCGTGTGCTACTTATATGGCTTTTTCGTTTATTACATTCTTTCATGTTTTATTTTTGGTTCCATTTTTATCGTTTTATATATGGTTGTATGTTTTGTGTGCTATTGTTTAACTTTGTAAGTTATGTATTTTTATTGTAATGTTTATGTATTCTTATTGTTATGTAAGTTCTGTTCTGTATGTTCTATTTTCATAGTGCCAAGTGGCACTCTTTGGCTACGCTGAGTGAGGTTTTTCCGTCCATTTTCCTCAGTTGTACGGCAAATGCCAGGGCATAACTCGCAAAGGCGGGGCACGCCCAGCACTCTTCCCAATTAGGCGATAATTTTTACGCGGTTAGTTCATCGTTAATTTTAGTTTGACCACTCTGGGTTCAAATCCCAGAAAGCCTTCCAACCAAAGTTGTGGATTGTGTTGTTCTATGTATAGTTTTGTGTAAATGTGTACTGTACTACTACCACCGGGTGTCAACCCAGTTGCAGTTAACAAATATATCACTAATAATGGTTAGGCATGTAGGCCTATTAGCTACATTACCTGTTGTTTAGCGCAGAAATACTAATGATCATGTCACTGTTTATAGCTTGAAAGAGAAACACAGCCAGAGTTCCTAGTAATATTTACATCTCTGTCAAGAAATGTTTTATAGGTTTGCTCATATTTAGGGTAGCTGGGAAAAGAACTCTCTCACAGGTGGGCTGTTTCTCAAAGACAGAGTTGCTTTATTTAACAGTGCCGTCAGTGACAAGACTGCACAGCGTCGACGGTGCCTGAATTAAATATGAGCATGGGATGCTGGTGGAGCGAAAATGACAAAGAAACCCCTGAGTTTAAGGAGAAAAATATGTCCATGTTTCACCTTCGCAACAAATTCCATGTGAGCTGCTCTGGGATGGAACCCGGACTTCCGCGATGAGAGGACAGCGGTTGATCGCCTGAACCATGTTGGTGGTAATGGTTCCAGGGAGTGGAGCAGACAGCTTAATTTTCACTTACATATCCCCATGGTGTGATGCTGAATCAGACACGGTGACAATTTTACTGGTAACTTTTAACGATATCGACTGGGTGTGGTAAAGAGATTCAAGGATTTGCTTTTGAATGAAATGTACATAATATATTACTTCCTCGTGAGTTCCTTGAACTGTCAGCCTTCTCTAAATTCGCCTGACTGATGACGTTGCCTTTCGTGATTCAGACTTCGCTTCTTCGAAAAGTGATGTGGTTTCCTATTGCATACAAACATAAAAATTTCAGCCTTGTCACTTTTCACTTCGTGTCTTTGATCGAGATTTACAAATTCTTGTCACGAATCTGAAGAACGACTCCACCTTCTACAGCATCTCTTATAGATCTGCACTCTCAAGGCACTGAATTAGAAATTTGCTTTCTGTGGTCGCAGTTGTGATTGGCTGGAATTGGAAGTTCGTGCGGTTTGTGCTGACATAAAACATTTCCTTGCTCGCTTTTTTGCTTTACAATGTTCGTTTCTGAATCCAACATCATATGCCCTGAAGGCCCAACATGTGACCCGCCTGAGGTTCTTAAATAATGTTTGCCAAATTGGCTACAACACATAAAAAGCATACCAATAGGGCCAGTCTCGTTTATATTACCGCAAATATTTTCATGTTTTTGAGTAGATAAAGGACTATACTCGTCATTCGTATCGTTAGAAAATTGCGCGGCTCCCAGTGCTCGCGGGTCGCTCGATTTCCGGTCTTGTGGCTCACTGCTGAAGACAAGCTTCGATGCCCATGTACTGCGGCATTTTGTGTGTTGTCTTTGATCCAGATAGAATATCATAATTTTTTTGTTTCGCAGTTTTTCTCATTGCTGTATATGGAGAAAATTTACACATGTGTTTCAGTATGTTCTTTGCTGGCTTTATATCATATCTGACTGGTCTGATATTCATTTATTGCTGTTTCGACACGCGTCATTTTATTTCATTAAATAGTCCAAGTACTGGAAATATTTACCCTAGTATTTACAACCGACAAATCCATTTTTATATGGCGTAAAACTTTCGCAGTGGAAGTTAAGTAAGGTAGATATTATTGTAGTGCTTTCCTACTCGAATGATAGTTTGACTTCCATCAAGTTTTCCAGGGAAAGGACACTAAAACGTATGGCAGTAATTTCGCTGCCACCAGTCAAATAAATTGGCAAATCTGTTATGGCAAGGGCTCAAGGATTTATAGAACAATTGTTTGATTCGTTCCCAATTTAAATAAAAATTGTAAAAAGTGCTTTTTCTATTATACTAAATATTATATTATAATAACTAACAAATCAATAACTAAAAACTTAATAACTCAAACTCTGCTGAAAATGTAGTATAAGTTATTTAAATAATTAACTTGCCTCTCTCTATAAACCGAGACACGTAAATTTAGAATAAAACCGAAAGTGTAATTTCCAAACTGCTCAAATCGGTGTAAAATGAATTTCTAATACAGTCAATATGCCTAACCTTGTACAAACAGCAGACGGTAGAGCATTGTAGTACCGTTACAACAATCTTCGTAACAACTCCGCTGAAACACAATATTTCTTCAGTCGCAGATACGTGACAGCCGATGATCAACTTGTTAACGAGTGAGGGCTTTTACCGGGTTGCGCTAAGCTTTATAGAGTACAGGTGACAAGTCATGCTTTCCTAAAAGTGTAACGATCTGATCAGGTCACTGCCGGGTTCAAGCGTAGTAAAGAGTAATAAACTGATAAGTATTGCTGACTTTTGTGGCTGTGACTGAACGATCTCTTCCTGAATGTGAAAGTAATAAAATTTCTAAGTTTCTACTTAATATAAATCCCTGTGTAAATTTAATATGCATTAGATTATATTGGAAGTACAGGAGACAGCATATATTTCGCCATATACATTTCAATGACCACATCCAGGACCGAATTATCAGATAGAGCGACTAATACGTTTTTTCCATTGTAAGTTTAGGTGATGCATTAATGAACGATTGGAATGTTAATGAGTAAAGAATATATTAAAGTCGTTGTAGGATTAATGCTACTTAATTTAGGGTAGTGGACCCTCACGGTGATTTTCGCATTAGCTTTCTGTCATTGAATTATTCGGAATATAATTTCACTCCTGTTAGCAATACTTGATCAAACACATGTAAAGTTATGCAGATACTGCGGACGATGTGCTGATATTTTCATTACGCATTCACATTTTATGTACCACACAAAGGTAGCTAATAAATATACATATGTCATATCTGAATTATTATAATTCGGTTTGAGGGGGTACTTAAATTTGTCGAAATTAAACGTCATAATCACAACCTACAGCTATCAACGAGGCAATCTCCTTACGTTATTGAAGTCAAGGAGCTAAGCCCGGAGAAAGAGATACACATGCATTTTCTGCTCTTCTTGTTACCTGTGGGTACGTTGAGCGAACTTCACTGTTGCTCCGTTCCTCGGCGTATGGCATGGATTTTGTTCGCAAAGGAGTCATGCCTCAAGACACTGCGTTGTAGCTGCAAACACGAGGGGCTCCTTTGAGATTTGCGATCGGATCTATGTGCTGTGTGTTCGGTTCATAGTCCGTCCGTAATATGTCTATTACAAGATTCTAACTTTAATAGAACTAATAAGTGCTCCCACCTAAGAATTTCGCAAGAAAATCACGTTAATGTTCTTGCTGTCAGGAAGTAAACATTTCCAGATCTGGAATACCTTGCAGTGGCGTGCTGTCGATAACAATTCTAACAAAGGATATAATATCGGTTTATGAATATGCGACAAACATATACAGCTTCCATACAGTTCTGATAAAGGAATCGAGCTACAGCTTGCTGCTGTTTTCCTCTTGTATACTCGTATATACCAGTCTACGTGGACCTCAGACTCCGCTTACCGTAATCCCTAGTATGTTTTTCTTTGCCCTGTGGGTTATTTTTCGTGTTATATTGGTACACCTGTCTTCATTTATAAGACCTCACGGTCTAATAGTACCCTTGCATCCTAATTACGAGATCCAGTGTTCAGTTCTTAGTCCGGAGATATTTCGTGATCTTCCTGTCTTCCATAAACATTTCAATATAGCACCTGCAAAAAGTCATTACCGCTTCTTGTCGGGTCGCTTACAGTTCTGTTGACGATAGTCTTTCAGCTCCACACTTTGTGCTGGAAAACAAACAAACAAACACGTACATGTTAGGACGCAGCAGCACCCAGAAACTCCAGAGCGATGTCTGCTTTGTTTGCTTTTTTTTTATCTCTTTGCTGTGTACGGTTATCACTTTAATTTATCACGACCTTAAATAGCTCCCTACCTGAAGAGCACAATTCTGGTATACCCAGCTTGTTGTGCAAGTTACTTTCACCCTTTTATCTCCGACCTCTTGAGCGTGTACACTTTAGTGCTGGCTGCATTCGAAACGATTACCAAGCATTAAGTACACCTAAATGATACTAACATTCCGTTCAGCATTATAGTTTCTTTTTGACAGTTGTTTCCCAAATTCTATCTTTCCCAAATTTTGTGCTGGATTAACACATGTCCTGCCTTATGTGCTTCGTGAGACATTAGCAGTTTGTAAGAAGAATGAGTGTAGGCTTATTCCTGGCTGGCGCGGAGTTAGGTTCGAAGATTCCACTCGAAAAGCAAAAATTCGTGAATAATTACCGCCCCACCCCCCCCAAAAAAACAACTTCTGGTATTTTTTATTATTGTTAATTTCTTTGCAGAAATGTTGTG
>Ga0123355_10015310_pt1 | contig 12042 bp, 20 predicted proteins | sample TergutEmb28metaG_3_FD_89872 | JGI IMG/M metagenome (GOLD analysis project Ga0123355, IMG submission 89872) | Embiratermes neotenicus P1 segment gut microbial communities from Petit-Saut dam, French Guiana - Emb289 P1 | ecosystem: Host-associated > Arthropoda: Insects > Digestive system > Gut ... | reverse complement strand
GCTCAGGATAGGGACAGATGGCGGGCACTTGTGAATACGGTGATGAACTTTCGGGTTTCATAAAGTGCGGGGAATTTCTTGACTAGCTGCAGAACCAGTTAGCTTCTCAAGAAGGACTCTGCTGCATGGAGTAAGCAAGGAAGGTAGGGTAGGTTAATTTTCTCTGTCCTCCAAAAGAACGCCGAGCGCAGCTATACATCACTGCGATGAATGTAAGCGTGTGTGGGTTGTCGTCTTCATTATCCTGTTGTGAGAGCTGTTCTTGTTTTCAAACGGTTTTGCCGTTATCACGTAATAGGTGATTCAGGGGAAGTTAACCCTTCGGTGCCGAAAGTAATTCCAAGTGTAATCTATAGAACATCTTGATTTAATTTACAGAACTAAATTTTTGAATGCCAGCTCTTACCAAAAAATAAAAGGCAGTCGCCAAACAAAAACACCAAGAAGAAAAAAGAATGGCCATAATTGGCCGACGCTTATGTTGCGTCATTCGGGAACTGACTCCTGTACCCTGCGACGCGGTGTATGCGTCGTTTGGCGCAAAATGGTTAAATGCTGCGTTAATATGTTGCCTTTACCAGGATGTTAGTCTTTTGTGACTGCGTGGTAGTGTTCGGCACTGTTCTTGTTCTTATCTGTGATTGTGGGTACCGCCGTACGTTTCACATTCCACGTGCGATTCCCTTCGATCAGCCAAAAGTTTTCAGCTTATCTGTACAGCAGCTGTTTGACAGATAGTCTCTTCGCTCACTGGAATTATTGTTCGCGGGGTAATACGCTTGTATCTTAGGGTTCTGCAGTATAGTGACTTCATTTTCCTGGCCTTATTTAATTGGTTTTGGTACGTTCGTGTCATATTACTTTCCACCATTCCCTGTTGCTTGAGTACATATATTATTAAAATGTAATTTCATATGACGCAGTGTCCTAGTATTTCATAAAATTGCTGTTGTATTCTGCTGGTGCTGTCTGTAGTTTTAATTATGATTGTATTATCATCATTATCATCCTGTAAATAGAGGAGAGCGACTCACTACTACCACTACCACTATTAGTGCTATTATTATTATTATTGCTACTATTACTACTACTACTACTACTACTACTACTACTACTACTACTACCACTGCTGCTGCTACTACTTTGCAAAGTCTAAATAATTCTGAAATATTAAACGTATACATAAGTGAGAACAGTTTTTGTAGGAATGTGTGTGGCATTGATTGTGACAAGTACTAAGACTATGAGATTTGCGGCTGTTTGTAACGGGCAGGGTTTGTGGCGCCAATATTAAATGCCCTTTTTCTTTGTTTTAATCACAACTTATCCAGTTGAAATCCTTTTAAGATGCGTTCCGTTAAGCATAATGATTATTACACATAAGTGGTAACTAAGGAGAGCAGTAGGCATGGTCGTAAGGTTCCCGGCAGTTACGATGTAGATGTCTGTGATTCGGTCGGAGAGGTAGCATGTGCCTGTACATGAACGGGCACTGATACATGTAAAGATGTTCTAGATTGAAATCTTACAGAGCTAACCCATCTCTCTTACCATGTAGGAGGATTATCGTACAGAAAACATTTTATTGGCCCTGTTTTACTGCAGAGTAATATCAAAATGTGTGCTTATGCTGGCATGTTACGTGTGCAAGTATTTACAAAAGGATCACGCTGTACTTATCATCTGTTTCCGCCATATTGCAATATGTACTGTTAATACTTATCCTGTACATAGCCCATTTTGTCTTAGGTACGTTACGCATTTCTGTACGTTTGTGTAATAATTGCCAGTGATCCATGCCTTCTTTCCGCGCATAATTTGATAAATTAAATTCATGCTCCCAAGGCCAGGGCTTGACTGGGGTCTGTCGGAACCCCAGAACCGATGCTTGATACCTGGGAAAAAATCTTGTATTCGCATTTCGTGATTCTTCCCATACAACCCTACCTCTTCGCGTCCATTAGGAATTTTTGCGAATGACTCTCGTATTCCCGCGCATAAATGTGAATTGTCCATTTTCAGCCAATCAGTGGGACCGGTTTACTATGACGTATACGTTGATGACGTAATAAGTATTCTCCTCTGCTGCCCCCTCCGTCACTAGCTTTCGTCCCTCTCTTCTCTCCCACTTTCCCGTTGATGAGCAGTGGGAGAGAAGAGAGAAAAGGGTTTTTAGCTTGCGTTGTGCATGAAGTGAAAAGTGGACATATTTAGAAGCTTATAAGAAGAGTAGTTTTGGAAATTGTTCAACAATATTCCCCCAGATTTGACTCTAATTTGGTGACCTGTGTTGTGTTGTTGTGTTTGGAGGTTATAATCCATGGTCGACGTGGTATATTTGGCCAATGTGTGAAAGTAAAAGGTGCTGCATGTACGCGTCTGTTAAGTTTGAATATTTTGGAACGTTTTGTCCGGTAGGGTAGCCGCCAGTGTGTGTGACGTGTGTGTTTGCTAAAGCTTTGCACGCCCAGCCGGCGCCGTAAAAATATTTTTTAAGTTCTGAAATAAAATGCATAGCTAAAAAATTTGCATTACATGAGATTCTGGGAAGTGAATGAACCTGGTGAGTTGTTAACTTTTTCCCCCCCTAAATCAATAAAAGTAGACGTACTACAGCTTTGTCTGTGTGTGGACTGCAGCAGAATTTTACAGTCCATTGTCTAGTGCATGGGGTTTTCCGTTTGAAAGAATAACCATAACTTATAAAATATACAATGAAAGTTGGCCGTTTCATCGCCATTTTTGCGTTCGGAGGGTTTGTTCACACACCGGCTTGTGTTGCTGAGTCACTACTAGTGTAGACTGTTCCAGTGCTTGCTGATGTGGACTTGCGTGTCGAATCAAACTGGATTCGAGCGATTCCAAGAATTAAGTAAAATGGCAAAGCAAGGGAAAATGTTACCGGAGGTAGTAGCGTGGTGGCAAACATGGATTGGGGAAAGCAGGGGAGTGCATGTGTTGGAAAAGGAAATGTAGGGATATTTGAACGAGAAGAGAGATTTGTCATTATTTATTAGGTAGTCCCTCTTCGTAGCACTTCCAAAACATGTCAGATTTTTTAAAGAAAATAATGTTGAATTTTTTAAGGGAGTGAAGTGGGAGGAGGTCACCATAATTTGTCAGCCATTCTTGATTTTTTTGGCGCTGTAATTGGGAATTTAACTGTTTGGACCACTGTAGAGAAGTATGTATTAGAGCCTCCTGTTACCTGTTTTGAAACACTGGTTCCTTGCTTAATACAGTCCTGGCCTAACAGCAGGACTCGATTTCTGAACACAGTTTTGTTTGTATGTTTCATGTGATTACTGGTATAAAAATTGATTTTTAACGGCGGCAGTGTGACTGAGATAGGTAATTTTATGTTACATAGATACATATTATATATATGTACATATATATATATATATATATAAACACACACATCGTGCATTCAACACATCCAGAATTTAGTCAGTGACATTCAGTCATGTATTAAGTAGTAAAAATACAAAATATAAATACAAAGTAGTGTACATATTTGCATACAGTATTCTGATGATGTTCCACATTCATTATATTCACCATATAATTATGACTGATTCATTCTGGAACATGAGAAATTTATCAACAGTACAAATGGTATGTGTATTTGAGTATCTTCTAAGCATTGATTTAAATTGAGCCTTTTCATTCTTCAGAGTGTTGAATACTTGATGCCTGCATAGTATGTACTGTTAAAAACAATTCCTATGCAGTGTTTAGGTAAAATTCTTCCTGAAGAGGGTTATGTAAGTGGTGCGCCTAAAATAAAAGGAATGTCTAAATGTAGGTTAGTTGAACTTTATGTTTCAGACTTAAATGGACCTCTCTTTGAACTCATTTAGTCCAATTAATTCCTCTTAATAACCCACACTGCCAGAATTGTATTTGGTTAAAGGAAATGAGAAGTAATGAACAAATTTGAGGGATGGGGTGGTATGTGTATCTCTTCGGTCAGCGCTGTTTTATAAGGTGAAGTAGTAACATTACACAAAGTTCATTCCACTTACTAAGATAATATACAAAAATTTACAGCTGGTAATTACTACTTTTATTTTGTGAGTGCAGCTGTTTACAGTAACAACTTCTAATAAGCTATTTTCCCCTTGACTGCAGTGCGGGTGGTAAGATAGTGCTGAGCAACCTTCCGGTGCATGTGAGACTAGAGGACTTGGAGCCATTACTGACTCCGTTTGGTTCCGTCCAAAGCTGTGAGAAGCTGAACTCACGAGATGGCTCCACACAAACTGTGCAAGTCAGCTATGAAACCCAGGAGCAAGCACAACAGTGAGTATATAATTCTGGTTCAGGAAATTTCTTTGGCTGTTACAGTGAATTGAATAAAAGATTCACTGAGACCATCTGCTGTGAGGACAAGACATTTGAATTTGAAACTTGTCAATGTAAGGCCCAGACAAAAACAGGTGGGAAGATGTACACTGTTAAAGCCCATTTAACCATGCAAATTTTAAATTTAATATTTAAATATGAACTGATTTGCTGTCTGAATGATACTCTTATGATCTTAGGAGCTGCTTAAAGGAATTTACAATGATAATCCATTACATATTTTCAGCTATTAAAGAAATTAAGATGTACTGTGAAATTTGTAGTTCTCATGGCTGTGACCATGAAGACCACTTGATTCTGAAATGTGATGCCATGTGGTTTGATAGATGGGCACCATTGTATCAGATGAATGTGTTGTCTCCACGGGGGCAGTGGTGGAGACTGCACATTCCCCCAAAACTTTGATAGTTGTCTGCCAAGCTACTGTACATCATGTACAAGAAGATGGTCTGCAGTCAGTATGTATGCCGACAAAGGCGCTGCAATATATACCAGGATTTTTGATTAGTGATACACCACTTGAGCAGATGTGAATGATAGTTGTGTGTGTTAGTGTCATTTGTTTGTCCTACTGGAGCAAAAATGAGGCTGCTTGTCAGGTTTTGTGTTTTGAAATCCAAGGTCAAATATTCTGATTGTACAGCTAATATGTCACCTGGTACCATGAACTTTAAGGTGACATATATTATAACTCTTTTTATATAACCATATTTTCAGCCTCATAGAACACATTTTTTTGTCCTGAACATTGTTCCCAAAAACGAACCAATAATCTTAACACTGGAGGGTCAAAGGATTTTTCAGTTCATAAAGATGCCTTGCTAATTTTATGATGTGTTCTGTAACTTGTAGCTTCATACAAGTAGGGAAATATGTTACATAAGGTCATATTTCATGAATGGATGTGTCACTGAGGACAAGTTAGTGTGAATTCAAGACTTAAGTACTTTTTAAAATATTTCTTTGGGAAAGCATAGGTCTTCAGCATTACTATGTATAGTAATATTCTCAGATTGATGCTTGGAAAACATTGTCTGAAGCTTGATCATTTCTGTCAAACAGACACGCCACATCTCTGAGACATTTAGAGTCACACTTGGATTAGTAGGATTCATTTAATCCAGCACTCCTGAAAGAGTGCTGGAGGAAAGTCATTCAAAGTTGGGAAGTTACACTGCCCATAACATGAGGTGTGGGAGCTGATTCCATGACATTACCCTAGGTTATATGGAACTCCCTGAGCCCATCATGTAATTTTAATGGCTTCAGAAGACCCAAAGAGGAGTAAACTGGGTACTGGTGGCAAAGAGAAACAATCTTTAATAGTTCCCCAAGAACTTGAAGAAGTTAGGGGGCTTGAATGTGGTGAAAGCCAAAGAGATAATTGCTTCATACAACATTGGATCATCAGCTGTTTGTGATATAAAGAAATGGAGCTAACAGTTACGGTTGTTCATGGAATGAAGTGGAAATATATCTTTTCAAGGGACAGAGGTTGAAAGAGCCTAAATTAGTGCAGTTAGACTGATTTACAACATTGCATTCCAAAGGAAAAGCTGTGACTTGAGACTATGATAATTGAAAAAATTAAGCTTTTTAAATAATGAATTAAAAGTAAGTGACGTACAGTTTCTCCGAGGGCCATGACAAAAAATTACTTACAAGAACTTGGGTCATTATAGGTGTTGTTTGATCGTTCATAATATCAGCACATGTCCTGTCCATTGGGTAATGGATTAAAGGAAATTTACTGTATTTGTATTTAATTGTCCAAAACAAATAACAGTCACTTACTCGTTTCCATAACCAAAGAATTCATTTCGTGTATTGATATATACCAGAGAAGGATCATACTGTAAGAGCAAGGGCTTGTTTGTGTATGGTTGCAAGTGCAGGTGGAGTCTATTTAACCCTTTGAATATAAAAAATGATACTGAATAAGATTCAGTTGGTACCACACCATAAACATATTTGCTGTCTGTTATAAAAACCATACAGGTAATGCTGCACATTTCAGGAACCATATGAACACACTGTGTCGAAAGAATATAGAATTTGGAACCATTATTAAACCTGATGGTACATAAAGTAAACACTGGGCTTTCAAAAGGTAATTGCATTTGTTGAAACATAGATGTATTTGAAATGCCTTACTGTTTACACTGCAAAACAATTTCCAGGTTGTTGCTTCCTTACATTACAGGGCTGTGAATGAGCTGAATGGTTACATATATGACGGCAGTACCCTGAAAGTGGAATTTTCAATGGAGCGTCGAGGCAGAGGTCGTGGCAGCTCAAGAGGAGGTGCTGGTGCTGGTTTTTCTGGACTGCCAGGCTCAGGCCGCCAGACTGATTTTCCACTCCGCATCCTGGTGCAGAGTGACATGGTGGGAGCAATCATTGGACGCCAGGGCAGCACTATTCGCCAAATTACACAGCAGACAAGGGCAAGGTTTGTGTACAAACTTGTGGTTTGTGCTGTAAAATGTGTTTAGTTTTCTACAGGGCCAGAACATTAAAAAAGTTGTGGACTATATTTTTACTTACCCTCTTTGGTTTTGGGCATTTCATAAATTTAAATAATGGGTTTTCAAATGTCAGGCATGTATGCAGTGACAGCAACACCTGGGACTGTCCGTTTGTAACATAGTATGTTCAATCTATTTAGGTTTGCCTCTCCTGCTTAATTAGTCAAGCTTACAAAAAAATATTTACACCAGGTTGTAGTGTTGACTGTTGTATGCCAGGTGACATGCTGGTCCTACATTTAGGCATTTATGAACTACATATTTGTTTGTGTTGACATCACGCTGATGCCAAAGGAACAATAAATGGTCACACTTTGACTTTGTTATTCATTTTCCCTAACAAACCACTAGAATAAACATTGGTTTTTTCGAAGTTCAATAGCAAAGTAACAGTGAATTGTATATAATTGGATGCTTGTATTGTTAGCAATAACAGCAGACCTGAAGATGGTGCGTGTAAGCAGCATACCTAACAAGGAATTTACTGGACTTATTACTAAGAAAATTAGGAAATTTTATTATAATATGTTTATTTTGTATAAATTGACGCTGCCTTCTGGTGTAGCATTCACAGTGTCAGCTTTCTTTGTAATCAGGGTGTAAATGTTAGTGACAAGTCTCAAGTTGAATGTACAGAAGTGTCAACTTCAGGAATTTGAAGTGGCCACAAAACATTTTTACATTTGTGATAACAACAATGAAATCATAAGACGTTCATGATTTATGTGTGGATGATCATGTGTTCAAGATTGTGTTTTATTATTATTATCAAGCAAACAGTTATTTTCAATTGCTCTCAAGTATTAGGTATGTATATAGTACTTTGTAATTGTGTGTTTATGGGGAATGTATATTTGTAAATAGTGGTGTCAAATATATTCCCATTTTATTTATTTGTCAGACAGATTAAATGTCAAGTTTTTGTGGCCAGAAAACTTAAAAACAGAATTTCCACCAAAGTCGCTGCTATGGGTAATACACACTAAAATTGGGCATGGAGTATTGTACAAGTATCATGTGATGGTTACACAGAAGGTGGAGTAGAAAAGAGCCTGTAGCCAAGCCATGTAGGAATTAGAGAAAATCAACTGAACGTTTTAAAAACCACGAACATACAGACTGCTGTAGGTCCAGCATTTTCAAAACATGTACATTTTGTTAAGCCTAAACAAAAGTTTTGATGTGAAACTGAATTTGGCCGAGACCAAAAAGTGAATAGAACAGAAATGTTATAATAGCTAATATTTAGATATAACCATTTGACACAACCTGATGCTGATTGTGTTAATTTCTGTTTTTTGATGCACTGTTATATTGTGGGCAGATATTACTGTTCTACTGAGCCTCTTATAAAATGGCTCCAGATATACCCTGTATTTGTTAGGAAATGTGCAATATTAAATTGTAGAATTCTATAACTCAGCACTTTCAAGTGAAGACACCATGTGAGATTTCATGCTCATTTTTGGTATTAGCTGTGATAGAATAGCCATGTCTTCAGTGAAGCACTATACCAAGCACAACATTGTTAGGTCTGTTTACAACAACAAAATAGAGGAAAACTGCCTGTAATCTTGAACCTTCAACAAGTGTTACATGTTAAGATCTACCAAAGATACTTATTGACCTGTCTTGACGGATGGGGATTTTGTCACTTGTGTATGGAGACATGATAGTGGGCACCAGCACTCTGTCCCCTGCACTGGGTGTAGTCTTAATTTTTCCACCAATGATGCCTGTTTAGTGGGCCCTGTCATGAATTCCATGCATGCTACTAATTATACCTGCAAATATTTATGTGACTCCAGTACATGTAACCCTTTGGAGTCAGGGTTAAATGCCTGGTGTGATGTTCAGCAGACTGGAATTAGAATGAGGACCACATTAGAAAGTCCATAGTTCAATGTTGCTAGTAGGTAGTGTATGGCATTGCAAGGATCACACTGTGCCAATGGTTTAATTGTTCAACAAAAAATAGTTAAGCACTATATAGAATTTTCTGTGTTAAGGTTGCAGAAGATTTGGGTTGAGTGTAAAGACATGATGTCAGTTTTTGTTGCTGAATGCTGTCAGCAGTGCATCATGTATTGAATTCCGTTTCTGAAAGGCAATATGCAGATGCACTGCCCATTAACTTTTGTCTGCAAGAAAGCGATCCACACTCTGTATGGATGTTCATACTTTATCAAGGGATGTTTTATTCTTACACTGTGCTGTTTAGGGAATGGGAGAATACTGGTCAGTTTAATAGCAGATATGGGGTCTCACATGAAGTAAGTGTAGCATTGTATGTGGGGAAATTGTAACCGAGAATGTTGCAGAAATGTATGTTTCTGCTTCTGATGCAGCTGAAATACTATGTACTGAAGTCAAAATAGCATACAAATTTTATGCACCTGCAAGTGTTATGTTTTGTTGGTTTCTGGAAAAATATTGTGGTGTTTCTCTTTATTTGTCTGGTTGGAGAAATGCTGCCACAACACAAGATTTTTCTGAGTGCCTTTATAAGTATCTTTGCAGAAGAACATCTCCCAGTATGTTAAACAAGAATGGCAGTGTACATTTAATATAACGTTGAGGGGCATTTGTACAAGCATTGTTGCAATGGAAAGCAATAATTATTACATATCCCAAAAGTGTCTGTTTGTATCATTGAGTACCCAGCATGAAATGCACGTGCACCATATTATCATCGGTTTCCTCTGGCTGTGCTACATTTTTTCACATTAGCTCATAAACAGCACATTTTTCAAATAGAGTTAGTGAACAAAAAATGTGTGTCTCGATTTTCTCTACAACTTTTGTCTGGAATATTTCTCATTCTAAGAAGAACTGAGCAAGATATGATCAAATATGTGTGTTGGTCTGCACGTAAAGTGCCCACTATTCCTGTCCAATTGTAGTGAAACTTGAATTTTCTGACAATTTTTTTGCAATGCACTCAAATATCAAATTTCATGAAAATCCATCCAAGGGGAGCAGAGTTGTTCCATGGGGACAGACAGACAGGCATGACAAAGCTAATGGTCACCTTTCACAATTTTGCGAACACCTAAAAATAAATACATATGAAATGGTGGAAATATTCCAAGAAGATGTATGGTGCATTGAAGGGACAGCAGTTTCATAGCTGTGACTTTGACATCAGCTTTTTATTTAGTTTGGAAAGAAAACTGAAATCTACAGTGAGATTATATTTTGGTTGTAATTCCAATATTGTTTCTTTTGTCAGTAGTTTTCTTAAAACTCTCGTAGCTTTGTCCCTTGAGATGAAGCATATTCAAGTGAGTACTAGCAACATGATGTCACTTTAAAGTATATGTAAGGCATAACACCACTAAAGAATATGTAACCCTTTGGTGCTGGAATTAAATTGCTTCATGTGGCATTTGGTGTTTTAGCATCTCACTGTGTGATGGCTATACATGTCAGTAGGTGCCAAAGGGTTGAATTAATTCCACATGTTATGTACATGAGGAAAGAGCATTTCTGATGCTGAAGTCATAAATGAACTCTCATTGAAATCAATGAGTCTTTTTTTTTTAATTGAAATGTTTGCTCATATTGAAATAATGTTTTGTAACACTGTTACAAGTTACAAGTATACCACTGCTATGGCATATTATGCTAGAAAGTCAAATGACCAGATGGTTTGACCCCGTTTTAGCTTAGTTTCGTCATGGCATGATCCATGAAATGGTTTACTTCATGTACAGAAATGGTGGTTGAGATGAAAGCATTTTGTTTATTTTACATTTGCATTCATGTCACAGAGTTGCAACTTTGGTCTGTAAAATCTTTAAAAACCGTTGAAACACATTTTCCATTGTACTGGTAAAATTAAAACAAGGGCATGTTTTAGCTTTATGAGGCCATGCTGAGGTGGATTCTCATTAATACATTGACAGGTTTATACTCTCACACATTATAAACCTGCATGTGACAGTGTGTTATTAGTTTGCATAAGTTAAAATATATTACATGCAATGGACAGAACAGTGGAAAATAAATATATCTTAAATTTCTGCATCTGTCAGACATATCAGAACTGTGGGTATTGTACTGTGATGTGCTACTGCAGTTTCAGATTTTGATGGTATGCAGAAATGTTCTGAAATTATTACAGTTACGAGTTACGTCACTAACATCATAGGTAGTGTAGTGGCAGAACCTGACATGAAGTGAATTACTGGTTTACTGATGTGTGTGTGGGTCTCATCATACAGAGGGTAGACTCACTAGAATGGTAGCTAATAAATTCTTCAAATTACTGACAAGTACTGGTATTTGGGAGTGACTAGGTGTTGGTTTGAACTGGATTAGTGTAGAATAAATTGACAGACACTTAATAATGCAACTTTAGTTGTATTGTAATGTTCATTCTATCGACTAAGTGACTGATTTGGAGACTCAGTGTACATTAAATTTCAGTGTAATATTTAGAGTAAAGTACTGTTGTTGGACTGTAATCATGAAGTGTTTTTTAATGGTCCCACTGTTCAATACTGTAAGGAGAATGATTTCTGAGAAGTCTTGTTGTGATTTTCACTTTCTTCACAATGTACTGCTACAAGCACACTTCCTCACACTTATGTTGCTTGTTGTTGAGGCTGTTGCTTCTTTTACAGAGTGGATGTGCATCGGAAGGATAATGTGGGGTCCCTGGAGAAGGCCATTACCATCTATGGCAACCCAGATAACTGTACCAATGCTTGTAGGAGAATTTTGGATGTGATGCAACAGGAAGCCAATAACACCAACAAAGGGTATTTGTCATACAGATCTGTGGAGTACTGGTTTTGTGTTCCAATAACACGTGAAAATGTGTGTGTTGATGAGTAGAACCCTCCTCATAATTAGATTTTACTGCTTGTATCTGTAGTTGTGGATGTGATAGTGAAGAATTGAGTGATAGATTTAATCACTTGTAAGTTGATTGAATGGGTGAGATCTGGTTGAGGAAAAGTGGTTTGAGCACATGAAGAAGGTATTGTATGTAGTAGTTAACAGTGCATGTTTCAGTTTGGGGGGGGGGGGGGGGGGCAGTGGGGGCTTTTTTTTTTGTTTTTAAAAAAATGTTTTTGAATTTGTCCTCCTTTTCCACTTTTGTGAGTTTTTGTGGGGGTTTTTTTTTTTTTTTATCACT